>Ga0315298_1005941_pt1 | contig 16949 bp, 8 predicted proteins | sample WHS_1_MG_FD_203077 | JGI IMG/M metagenome (GOLD analysis project Ga0315298, IMG submission 203077) | Extremophilic microbial mat communities from Washburn Hot Springs, YNP, Wyoming, USA - WHS_1_MG | ecosystem: Environmental > Aquatic > Thermal springs > Hot (42-90C) | place: USA: Wyoming...
TACATCTTTGAAAGGTCCCCATCCAGCATTCATGGCAAGGTATTCATTTGACTGAGCCGGAACGCTTACGATGTTGAAATCCGAATTACTTTTAAGCGAATTTACCTGCTCAGGCGTGAGATTCCATGCGATATCTATATCACCCTTCTTGAGAGATAACTGTTGATCTGTCGATTCTGGCATATCACGTATTATTATCGTTTTTATCTTTGGAGATCCACGCCAGTACTTTTCGTTTGCGACGAGTACTATCATGCTATTTCTCTGCCAACTCTTGAGAATGTAAGGACCTGCCCCAGCACTGTGATCTGCCAAATAGGCTGAACCCATATCACCCGAAACATCGTGAGATTGAGCAACTTTAGGATCCACAATCCCACCCCAACTTTCGGCAAATATGGACATCACTATGTTCGGAGCATACGATTTGTCGGTTATAACTTGGACAGTGTAATCGTCGATCTTTTTAACTGTATCGTTCATGTTATCTGAATTGAGCCCGAGAGATTCAAAAAGCCAGACAGGAGATTTTTTCAACTGCAAAACTCTTTTTATCGAATACACAACCGCATCTGCATTCAGCGGATCTCCATTTGCAAAGGTCACACCTTTTCGAATATGGAAAGTCCATGTCTTACCATCTGGCGAGATATCATAATTTTCCGCAAGTTCTGGTACAGCCTGAATTGTACCGTTCACATCTTGCAATTTGAAGAGATCACTGTAAATATTCATAACCATCACAGAAGGTTCCACTTCGTAGCAAACGGCAGGATCAAAAGATATGAAAATACCCGTGTTCATTCCGATTACAACCGTATCCTTTGGTATAGAAGCCGAAATTCCAACGATTGTAAATGAAAACGCAAGCATCAAAAACAAAAGTTTACGCATAAATATCCCCCTCCTTTTTTGGTTTTGTTTTTCGAAAAGTATAACACAACTTTGCTTAAATGTCAAAATGACAAATTGACTTATTAAAAAAGTAAGCGAAGTGCCTTGCAAAGCAAGACTATTTGTAACATTTATGAAAGTAAATAAACGGTGAAATTTAATATTATCTTAATTGACTTCTTTTATGTTAAATGTTAGAATCTTTGCAAACAAAAAGATAAAAATGATAAGGTGAATATATGTTTGAAAAAAGTTCGCTTGGGAAAATGGTAGTGATAATAAGCACGGCCTGACGGGTAATTTTAAAACCTGTCAGGCCACGTTTTTATAACGTGGCTTTTTTAATTCCGTGATTTCAAAGAGGATTTAATTTAAGTTCCAAGTTTCTAACTGTATTTCACAAGGGAGGTAGTAGAATGAAGAAGTTTCTTTTGATCCTGGCTTTAGTTTTGATTTCCATGGTGGTGATGGGAGGGAATATAGAAATTGGAGTTGCCTTCCCGATGACGGGGGGCATATCGGCATTTGGACAGCAGACTTATCAGGGAGTTCAGTTAGCAGCACAGATGTTCCCAACAGTCCTGGACAAGAAGATCGATCTGGTTCTTGCAGACAACAGATCCGACAAAACGGAAGCCGCCAATGTTGTAAGCAGGCTTATATACCTTGATAAAGTCGTTGCCATAATAGGTGAACTTGCAAGTTCAAACACCATGGCAGGAGGTGCTATCGCTGAGAAAGCGCATGTACCGATGCTTTCGCCTGCTTCCACAGATCCTCTTGTCACACAAGGGAAAGATTACATCTCAAGGGTATGCTTCATCGATCCGTTTCAAGGTCATGTTGCTGCTGTTTTTGCGTTGAATTACCTTAAAGCAAAAACTGCCGTAATTTTCACCGATGTGGCACAAGATTACAGTGTTGGATTGACGAACTTTTTCATAAAAGATTTCACAGCCGGTGGTGGAAAAGTTTACAGGGAATACTATCAATCAGGAGATCAAGACTTCAGTGCACAACTTACGGATGCTTTGAATCACCATCCAGATTTGTTGTACATTCCGGGATACTATCCCGAAATAGCCATGATAGCGCGTCAGGCAAGACAACTTGGTTACACAGGTACTTTCCTTGCAGGGGATGGCGCTGAGGCTCCTCAACTTTTGACAATCGGTGGAAGCGCTGTCGATGGTTTGTACTACACGACGAGTTTTAACGCTGAACATCCTTCAACTGAAATAGGAAAAGAATTCGTTCAGAAATACCTGGAAACGTATAAAACACTTCCATCAGCCTTTGCAGCCCTTGGATTTGATTCGTATTTACTTTTAAGAGATGCAATTCAAAGAGCGGGATCTGCCGATCCGGTAAAGATAAATGCCGCGATAAGAAGTACAAAAGATTTTGAAGGTGTAACTGGGAGCATAACCATAGATGCGAGTGGAGATGCGGTTAAGTCTGCAGTTGTTAACGAGGTGTTAAACGGCAAATTTACTTATGTCACAACTATAAATCCATAAGAAAGAATCAGGTCGAAAGACCTGGTTCTTTTTCTCAATGAGAATGTTCATGATATTCTTAGATCTTATCCATAAGTATTTCGTGGATGCACAGGAATGATCTTCCTCCAAACTATACTTGATCAACTTTAAATATGAAATATCGTTGGCTCCGGCATTCGCCTTTCGTGACAGCAAATAAGTATTTGTCATTTACCGCTTACTTCTCACTATTCACTGTTTTTTATACGCGCCACCTGCCATGAGCCACTTGCTACGTGCTGTTTATTCATTTCACTTTTAAAAGAGATTTAGTATATTTACGGACAAGTTCCAAGGCGATTCCGGCTCGCAGGCCGGAATGACAGAAAGTTTGGTGGGATGATGAAAGTGAATATCAAAAGCCAGTTCAGGAGAATGTAATCACCCACACCGTCATTCCCGCGCCTGATCAGGTCGAGGATGACGTTAAGGAGACGATTTATCAAATTGCGAAAATCCCTCATGCTGTCATTCCCGACCCCCGATCAGGTCGAGGATGACGTTAAGGAGACGATTTATCAAACTACGGGAATCCCTCATGCTGTCATTCCCGATACATCGGGAATCGCTTTTTTAAGGTTTCAAGATCAAGTTGGGAATGACAGAAAGGCTTGACATTGTTGAAAGAAAAATAAGGATTGTGAATAAAATTATTCTCAAAAAGGCACTTATAAGTTCTTAAATCGCTTTTGGCTATTTCCAAAAAATTATATGGAAATTTCTTGTGCATCTTTAAAGTTGATCAAGTATACTTTGAGAAACTGATTCAATGTGCGGTGATCATGGAAACTGAAAATTTTTCAACCATATGATCCGGAAAATAAGAAAGTTTCGCCTTTTTCAACCCTTCATCGCCAAGATCTTGTTCTCTATTCACAAACATGCCTGGTTTTAGATTATGTTTGCAAAAAAGGTTATTTATAGCAACGTAAATACCATCAAAGATCTTATTGGCTTTTTCCACATGAATGACAACAGTACGTTCGTTTAGCATCTCTGCCAGTGTAAAGGCTTCTACCTTATTGTCCATGATCAATACGCCGCCTTTGAGTTTCAAATCATCAAAGTTTTCAAGGGCTAATTTTGTCGCTTCAAATTCGTCGAGCAAATTCATATCATCTTTGCAACGCTTTTCATGGCACCATTCTTGGGCCAATTCTATGGATGTCCTGGCATAATCCAGTGTCATATCTTTATACTCATAATGGTAATTCTTGTTGAATTTTGACAAATGATTTCTTTTCGAATGGTATTTTCTTCCATCAAGTTCGATAAGATTTTCAGCCCTGTACACGTAATCGAAATGTTCTCTCTGAGGATTTATCGTAAAATTACCATCGAGTTGAGAAACAAATTGACGGCTAGCTCTTGAAAAAATAACTTTCGAACCGTGATTATCTTTTAGCCAAAAAGCAATTTTTTTCACATCTTCAAGAGTTAAAATTCCCGCAGGTTCAAGAAAACATGGTTCACCGTTTGTTATCAGGAATATAGGAGTGTTTTTAATCGTCGACCACTTAAGTTTGAAATGATCCTTCCAAATAAACAGATTTGTAAAAGTTAATTCGGAATTTTCAGGTTGATAATTCCAAATCCTTTCATTCAAATATTTTCTGTCTTCGATATTTATATCTTTGAACTCTGGAAATTGTGGATACATTTTTTCATCTCCCGTGTTATAATTTAAAATAAAAATCAATTCCAATTAAATTATACCAAAAAGGTGGTGCATAAGATGGATCCCCTTTTCTTGTCAAGAGTTCAATTTGCCGTAACAACGGCTTTTCACATGTTATGGCCACTTCTTAGCATTGGTTTGAGTTTTATGATGGTCATATTGGAAATAGCATGGTTGAAGACAAGAAACGAAGTTTATTACAGACATGAAAGATTCTGGTCAAAGATTTTCATTTTAACTTTTGGTATTGGTGTCGCGAGTGGCCTTGTACTTGAATTTGAGTTTGGCACAAATTGGGCTGGCTTTTCAAGTGTTGTTGGCGGATTTTTTGGAAACATTTTAGGTTTTGAGGGATCGATGGCTTTTGCGCTTGAATCTGCATTTTTGGCGATTTTCATCTTCGGTTGGAACAAAGTCTCTCCACGTGTTCATTTGGTTTCGACTATACTCGTGGCTTTTGGAGCTTCACTTTCTGCGTGGTGGATAATGGATGCGAATTCGTGGATGCAAACACCAACTGGTGTCAAGATCGTAAATGGATCCGTTTCTTCCATAAATTATTTGCAAGCAATTTTGAACCCATTCGCTACAATTTCTTTCTGGCATATATGGGTTGCATGCATAGAAACAACCATCTTCTTTGTTAACGGAATAAGCGCTTATTACATACTCAAAAAGCAAAATGCCGAGTTTTTCTTGAAGATTTTCAAGATTTCTGTAATAATTGCGATTTTTGCAACGCCAGTTCAAGTTTACTTAGGTGATCTTTCCGGGAAATTAGTCGGTCAATATCAACCGGCAACGCTTGCAGCAATAGAATCTCATTGGAACACCAATTCTGTCGGCACAGGAGCGACATGGCATCTCATAGCCATACCTGACAGAAAAGCCGAAACAAACTCGTTTATCATAAACGCGCCAATTCCAGGACTTATGAGTTTTCTCGATACCGGATCTTTTACAGGGCAAGTGAAAGGACTTAAAGACTTTCCTGCGCAAGACAGGGGACCTATAATTTTGCCGTTCTATTCCTTTAGATTGATGGTTTTGATTGGTTTCATAATGGTTTTTATGATGTTATGGGCACTTTGGTATTGGTTTAAGGGAAATCTGAAATATGAAAACACCTCAAGGCACAAATGGTTCTGGAGAATATGGTATTGGGGATTGCCGTTTGGATTTATAGCAACAGAACTTGGCTGGATAACACGTGAGGTTGGAAGACAGCCATGGGTAATTTACGGTATAATGAGGACATCAGAGGGGATCTCAAATCTTACCGCGGAACAGGTTATGGCCACCTTAGTAGCATTTATATTGACTTATGTCGTGCTGTTTGTGATTTTTATAGTGTTTACGCGTAAAATATTAAAAACAGGACCGGACTTGAAAAGCCCGTTACCAGATTGGACAAAGGAGACGAAAAAAAATGCATGAATTTCTTGCAAATCTGTGGTTTTTAATTCTTGCCTTTGAACTTGGGCTTTACGCGATATTAGACGGAATGGATCTCGGTATTGGTGTATGGATTCTGTTTGACAAAGATGAAAATCGTATCTCTACCGAGATCACGCTGATTGTACCATTTTGGGATGCAAATGAAACGTGGCTTGTCATGGCAGGAGGCATTCTATTCGGAGCCTTTCCAGCGGTTTATGCAATAGGTGCGAATGCTTTGTACATTCCGATAATGATCCTTATCTTTGGCCTTATCTTCAGGGCGGTTGCTATAGAAGTAAGAGATCATTCAAAAAACAAAAGGCTTTGGGATGTAATCTTTGGACTTGGCAGTCTTGCGGCCATATTTGGTCAGGGCTTTGCCATTGGAGGACTTTTTGGTGGAATAAAAATAGGGCCTCATGGTTTTGCTGGAAGTCCATGGGACTTTTTGACACCAATTTCATTTGTCCTTTCATTTGGATTTTTGTTTGGTTACATGATGATGGGTGCCGCTTACGTGGCGATGAAAACGGATGGTCAAATTCAGCGCAAAAATTATTCGAGAACGATTGCATCTGCAATACTCTCAACGATATTAACCGTTACAGCTTTAATTTCTCTGCATTTTTTAAACCTTCCGGAGATGAAATTCTGGTTTTCACGACCTGATGAATATATCTTAACAGTCTTATATCTGTTTGCAACTTTTCCAATTGTCATGGTAATTTTAAACGCTTACAAAAAGAAAAATGATAAACTGCCTTACTTTTGGACATTGGTGTTAGTTGTTGATGCCTTTGTCGCCGGAGTTGTTGAGATCTTCCCCTATATTGTACCGCCGAACATAAAGGCTGTCGATGTAGCCTCACCAAACGAAAGTTTGATAGCCATGTTGATCGGTATTGGAATTTTCATTCCAATTATAATAGCCTATAACATGTACATAAAGAAGTACTTTAGAGGTAAAGTAAGCAAAGCGGGAAAATACGGTGAATATTGAATTAAAAAACAGCATACAATACGCGGCAAAAAGAGAATTGATGATGTACAATTGAAATTTGATAATGGATGCCAGAATAATTGGCAATGTAGCACATGGCAATTGACAAATAGTCAGTGATGAACGGCGACGTTAATAACGGGAGATGAATAAAATGGAATGGTGGAAAGAAGGAGTCTTCTATCAGATATATCCAAGAAGTTTCAAGGACTCGAATGCAGACGGTGTTGGAGATCTTAATGGCATAAAAGAGAAACTTGATTACTTCAACTGGCTGGGAATAGATGCCTTATGGATTTGCCCATTTTTTAAATCGCCAATGGTCGATTTTGGTTACGATATAAGTGATTACAATGCCATCGATCCAATTTTTGGAGATATAGAAGATTTCAAAGATTTGTTAGAAAATGCTCACAAAAAGCATATACGCATCGTTATAGATCAGGTTTACAACCACACCTCTGATCAACACCCCTGGTTTATCGAATCAAGAAGTTCAAGGAATAATCCAAAATCAGATTGGTATATATGGAAAGATCCAAAACCAGGTGGTGCCCCACCGACCAACTGGGTATCGTTATTCTCAGGTGAAAAAGAGGAAAGTGCTTGGGCATGGGACGAAAACAGAAAACAATACTATCTTCACCTTTTTGCCAAGGAACAACCAGATTTAAATTGGCAAAATGAAAATGTAAGAAAAACGGTTTACGATTCTATTCGCTTTTGGCTTGATTTGGGAGTTGACGGATTTCGTTTCGATGCGGCATCGCATTTCTATAAGGATCTCGAAAGAGATCTGATAAAAGGGCCTCAAATAAAGAAGAGTTTGTTTGAAAGTTCCAGAGATAATTATTATTGGGATCCATTCACGGCAAGGCCTGAAACTCTTATTGAAATTGAAAAGATAAGAAAATTCATGGATTCTTATCAGGACAGGGCAAGTATTGGAGAAATATCTTCCGATATGGGATTGTGCCTTTATTTGATGTTCACAATTCCAGGCAGATTTAACATCGCATTCAACATAGATTTTCTTGAAAAGTTATCTTTTAACGCTTCTAACATAAGAAATCTTGCAAGCACTCTTGATTATTTTTTTGGATCGAGAGCATGGCCAAGTTATGTTACCGGTAATCATGATAACAGAAGGATTCTAAGCCGTATGACAGATGGAATGAATGTTGGTATTGAAGATAAAAAAAAGATATCGAAACTCTTTGCAACGATGCTTTTAACTTTAAGAGGAACTCCTTTCTTGTATTATGGAGAAGAAATAGGAATGGAAGATACTTACATACCCCATGATAAAATAATGGATCCATGGGGGAAAAGCCTATGGCCAAAGCCAGGACGTGATCCATCAAGAACGCCTATGCAATGGGATTCATCGAAATATGCTGGTTTCTCAAATGTCGAGCCGTGGCTACCGGTCAATGAAAACAAATCAAAGACAAATGTCGACGAAGAGATGAAAGACCCCGATTCTATCTTGAATTTTTACAAGAAATTGATCCATGAACGGAAAACACATGAACCTCTTAGATCAGGAACGATGCAATTTCTAAACATAGATGATGACATTTTGGCTTACAAAAGAGAAAGCAATTATGCTATGACGGTGATTTTGAATTTTTCAGATAAAATCAAAGTGCTCGACGAAAATTTAAAAGGACAAATTATCATCAGCAATTACTCAAGAACTGGTAATCGTGGAGAACAATTTGAAATTAGACCTTTTGAATCTATGATAATTAAAAACGATCACCGGTAAATTGCCGGTGATCGTCGAAAATATAGTTTTTATTTCAAATGTACGTTCAATAGGGTCATCAAAAGGTCCGAACTGCCAAGACCTATCGCGGCACCAGGACTGCCACCTGCGGAATAAGGATAAACATCGGATGGGAATCCCGTTATGGTTGATTCATTATATATGTTGAAGTTAGTTCTGTTGGTTAAAGATATATATGGCATCTCATCAAGAAACACACGTTCAATTTTGTATATGGCTTGTTTTTGAACTGTCAAATCTGTTGTACCGGCATATTCTTTCAAAGCCTCTGTTATGATTGGATTTGTGTATCGAGAAATATCTGAAATCACAGGTTCACCAAGTTTGGAAGCCGAAAATGCTGGATTTAAGTTGGTATAATACTCATAATATGGAGTGGGACCTCCACCGATTCCCCAGTATATTACCATGTCATATGTCCCAGTTGTTATACTGCCCATATATGTACCGCCGGCCTGTTGGCTTACATTAGTACTTATTCCGATTGCTTTGAGATCCTGAGAAATTATTCCAGCCATTGAAACAAAGTCAGTGCAACCTGCACATACAACAAGATTAAGAGTTGGCACCACTTTACCATCCGGCCCCACAAGTTGTCCAGCGGAATTTTTAACGAATCCTATCGAGGCAAGTAATTTTTGGGCTTCTTGAGGATTATAAGTGTTTAGATAATTGTTCGTCGCCTCAAGAGAGGGATCCATCCAACTGTATTGAGCTGGTATCAATCCTGCTTGATTTGGATCATAACCACCTGTTCCAAAATAGACTTCCTTTTCGAGTTCGTTCTTGTTTATTGCTATTGAAAGGGCTCTTCTGAAAATCGGGTTATCAAGAGGATATTTCTGTGTATTCAAAACCATTGCATTTACGCTATAAGTTGGCCACCATATACTGTTAACTGATGGATCTTTTTCAACAAAAGTTTTTACGGGATCCGGAGCAAAAAGGAAAGACCAATCAGCTTCGTGCTTTAACATGTAAAGGTAAGCCGTCGTATTCGATACCACATATGAGACATCCACCTCGTCAATGTAAGGTCTACCAGTCAGCCAGTAATTCGGGTTTTTGACGAGTACAACTCTGTCCGGCGAAAAACTCTTGAGTAAAAATGGCCCGGTTCCGATTGGGTTTGGATTCGTGTAAGTAGACGGATCTTTTATATTTGCCCATATATGCTCCGGCACTATTGGCTGACTTGCTATGAATGGAAATAAAGCAACGTTTGGCTTTGAGAAGGTAAAAATGACGGTGTTAGTACCGCTTGCTTCAACACTTTGAACATTTGATATATTAGACCATATGCCATACCCATCTATTGCAGGATATGCTTTTATGTAGTTAAACGTAAAAGCAACATCTTGTGCGGTGAACTGTGTACCATCTGACCATTTAACGTCACTTCTTGTTGTTATGACGAGTTTAAGATTGTTATCTTCGAATTTGTAAGAAGTGCCTAACAAATTTGTTGTGTCGCCGTTCAGCATGTTAACGTAAAAGAGTGGCTCGTATATGGCATGCGTCGGAAGATTGGTTGGTACAAAAGGATTGAAATTCAAGGTTTGGGGTCCCCATGGCATTACTTCTTTAAGAATGCCTCCATACTTAACATTGGTTCCCCAGTTAACTATTCCAGGTCCATATTCTTGCACAAAAGAATAAGTTGCCGAGGCAAAAATTGTCAAACTAAGCAAAGTTATAAGTGTAAGAATGATGAACAAATTCCTGTTTGATCGTTCCATACTGTATCGCCTCCACTTAAAATCGATTCCCTATTCCTCTTAAATACAGACCATGATTAAAATTACTGATGAAAACATTTACATAAAAATAATACCACAACTTAGCTCACACAAAAAACGCCATATTCGGTTGTTATCTATGATAATAGACGTTATTACTAAATTAATCTTTTTTTCCTATGTTTTACTCATGCTTTCTAATTTTTAATCGCCTAAACTACCAATTTCGATTTTGGAATTAACTTTAATTTTAAACAAATTTAGTATAACTCATGATGCGCACCAAGATCACAGTAAATATTAAAAATAGATTTAAGCATTTAAATTGCCACTTCTATCTCAAAATCTTTCTCTAACAGATCATAATTACCCCTTACATCGTTTAGAGTAGAAGATAGACATATACTGAGAATTTGTCCGTTTGAAAAAGGCGATTCCCGACCCCCGATCAGGTCGAGGGTGACGTTAAGGATACGATTTATCAAACTACGGGAATCGCTTTTTTAAGGTTTCAAGATCAAGTTGGGAATGACAGAAAGGCTTGACATTGTTGAAAGAAAAATAAGGATTGTGAATAAAATTATTCTCAAAAAGGACTTATAAGTTCTTAAATCGCTTTTGGCTATTTCCAAAAAATTATATGGAAATTTCTTGTGTATCTTTAAAGTTGATCAAGTATATAATATGGTATGAGATTTTATCGAATTAACAGATGGAGAATTGCATGGCAAAAAACTTACTTACGAAATTAAAAAGTGCGTACATGAAGTTCGTTAAAAGGCCACTCTACCTTAAGGTGCTTATCATAGGGGTAATACTTGTATTGTTTGCCGGCTTTTATTTTTACAACGTTTACACTCAGACAACATCCATGACATATAATATGCTCCTTGAAAGGGACGCCATTTATTATGCACATGGATTTGCGCCTGACTTTCACGGAGCCTTTGGAACTTACCGAGATTTAGAATATTCAAGACTTTACTTTTACGAGCTTTCAATAGGTCAGAATGACGCGAAATCTCAATTTGAAAAGTACAGATCCATCGTGAATGCAGATTTAGATGGACTTTCTAATCTTAATCAAAGATACGGAAAAATTCTTAAAACGGATAAATCTTTTGCGGATTTGGCGCAAAGATGGAATGAGATAAATTCAAATCCATCTTTAGACTCAAACGAAATACTTCAAAATTACAACCTCATGATAGGTGACATAAAATCCATCATAACGGATTGCTACGAAAATGGTGGCATAATATCCGATCCTGATATGGGCCCTTTGAACATGGGAATAGCACTTTTCGTCTACCAAAATAACCTTATAGATACTGTCTTCAAAATCAACATGATATCTCAAAAGATAGTTACCACAAAAGACTTTTCAGAGGTGCTGTCTTTAAATCTTTCGGATCTTGTGGGAGAAGCGAAAGATTATCTATCCAGTGAAGAGTTTTACGTGAAATTAGCGTACGAATATTCACCATCTTATTTTTCAACCCCTTACAAAAATTTTTTGGCATGGCAAAATTACATGAATTCTAATTACCTTCCCTCTATGAGAAAGATAACAAATGGGACGGCAATCTCTCCAGATGAGTTAAGCCAGCTGGATTCAACACGTCAGAGTCTTCAGCAAACATTTGTGGGTTCCCAACTGAACGCTTTTGAAAGTTCAATATCGGACAGATACACAAATGCTTACATTTGGATGATAGTGGATATCACACTTTCATTCTTAATGCTTTTAATAGGCATAATCTTATCAATAGTTATAATTCTTGACATAAGGCAGACTGAGCATAAGAGGATCTTCCGTGAGTCTTTTTATCGTGCCATAGATAACATACATAACCTTTACGTTGAACCTTTGGATAAGCCTCTTGATATGATTTTGAATGAGCTTACGGATATACTCGTAAGATATACCGACTCTCCTCTTGTTTTTGTAGGGGTACTCTATCCGCAAGATGAATGGGTTAAAATACTTGCACACTCTGGAAGAGCATATGAATACTTGAATGGACTGAAATTATCTGTCAATCCGGATATCCCTGAAGGTCAAGGGCCTGCTGGAATAGCACTTCGTACGCTTAAGCCTTTTTTGTTGAAGGATGTAAACAGCGATATATTCAGCCCATGGACGGAAAAAGCCAAAAACTTCAGAATAAAAGGAATTTTCAACACAGCATTTGAAATGCCTGACAAGACAAGATGGATTGTTGCAATTCACATAGGGGAAGCACAGGTCTTTTCCGAAGAAATTGTAGATTTACTCGAAAATATAGCAAGAGACCTTAAAAGTTTGCTTGAATACAGAGAAGGGCAGATGAATCTTGCCAAGGTGAGAAGTTACCAAATTGCACTCCAAAAGATCCAGCAAAAGCTTCTCGAAATTCCATCTCCAGAATCCATTTATTCTTTAGTTGTAAAAACAATTGCAGAATATACAGATGTACAGCGTGTTTACGTTGCTGTCCCTCAAGAGAATTCAAAGTACATGAGAATAGTTGCAATAGAGGGTGAAGGAAAAGCAGAAATATCAAAGCCAGATCTCATCTCAACAGATCCTTCAGATATTCCATACGGGTATTTCACCACATCGAGAGTCTTCCGAGAAGGCAAAAAAATAATACTTACATCTAACGATAAATATCTTGAGGATATTGTAAAGACTATGAAATCGGTAAGAGGAAACATGGTGGGTGGATGGCCTATTTTTGCTGAGGGAGAAAGTACTCCAAGAGGAGTTTTAACCATATCGAGCATGAATCCGAATTATTTCAGCGAAGATGTCGTACTTCTCGTCGATCAGATGGTAACATCCATGAGTATAGCCATAACTCAATACGAACAATTCATGAAATTCGAATGGATGGGATTACACGATTTTCTCACAGGCTTACCCAACAGGGCATATTTCGAACGTTCGGCGTCAGAGGCGATATCGCGCGCAAAACGTGAAGGACTCCATCTTGCGGTGGGAATAATGGATTTAGACAATTTCAAAGAGTGGAATGACACTCTCGGCCATCCAGCAGGAGACGAACTCCTTAAAAAAGTTGCACTCAACATTAAGAGTGTTGTAAGAGGCGGAGACGGAGTGGCACGCCTTGGAGGAGACGAATTCGGCTTTCACATAGCATTTGAAAAGATACAGGAGCTTGAACTCGTATCGGAACGACTCATTTTGGCGACCTCTATAATCTCAAAAGAAGGAATAAAGATAACCTGTTCCATTGGATGGGCGATATATCCCGAAGATGGTAATAACTTCGTGACGCTCTTTGCGAATGCAGACAGGGCACTATATGCGGTAAAAAACAGAGGTAGAAATAATTACATGATCTTCAATGAAAATATATCATCACAAACTAAGATAATCAGCGATATACGGAGCGCATTTTCAAAAGCTCTTGACAACGGAGAGATAGAGTTATTTTTACAGCCCCAGATAGATTGTTCGAACGGAACAGTTGTTGGAGTTGAAATGCTCGCAAGGTGGAAATGGGGAAATAACTGGATAGATGCAAAAGATTTTGATTTCAAAGAATCAATAGAAAGTGATCGCATGCTTTCAAAATTACTCGGACAATATACCCTTTCAAAAGCCATTACATTGAGGGAGAAATTGAAAACAGAAATAATCGTGAACATAGAAACAGGATACTTTTCGAGTTCAACCTTCATAGAAGAGGTAAGAGATAAGGATGGACATGGTATAACTATAAAGGTAAAAAGTCCTGATTCACGTAAAGGCATAAAGATGAATAAATTCATCGAAGCGACAACGGTGCTAAAAGCGCGTGGATTTAAAATCGCAACAGTGCTTCATGAAAGAGAATTTTCAAATGACTTTCTGTCCGTTGCAGATGAAATACACATAGATAAAAGCATAATTAATACTTTTAGATACGATATGAATGATTTCGCATTTGTAAGCTCAACTATACAGATAGAGAAATTGTCTGGGATAAGAGTTGTAGCTGAAGAAATTGAAGATGAAGAGACCTTTGAGCTTTTCAGGCGAATGAACGGGAGATTCGTTCAAGGAGATTTCATATCAAAGCCAATTTACGAAGATGAATTCATGAAATGGAAGTTCAAAAAATGTTCTAAGCTTAACGGGTTTCCATTCAAAGATCAGATAGTGCTTTATGAGGTATTTGGAGGGAAGATAAATCATAACCTTTCAGAATGTCCTCTGACACAATGGTTTGCCGAAAGAAGTGCCCTTTACGGTGAAATGCCGGCTTTCAAAAGTGCAAAAGAAGCCCACGAAAAGTTGCACGAGAAATTGATTAGCGATGAAGAATTCCGTCAGAACATGAAAGTTTTGTACAGAGCCATTTCTGAAATCGTCGATGAAGAAAAATAAGTTGTAATCATTCAAAAGTCCATCCTTTTTCAAAAATTCTCTCGCATGCCATGACAACATCTGGATCGTACAGAATTCCTGACTTTGTGCTTATCTCCTCAAGTGCCTTTTCTATGCCCAAAGCGGGTCTGTATGGCCTGTGGGAGGCCATAGCTTCAACGACATCCGAAACGGCCAGGATCTTTCCTCCAAGTGTCATTTCATCTTTCTTTATTCCGAGAGGATATCCAGAGCCATTGCACCTTTCGTGGTGCTGTCTAACCATCAAGGCTATCTCCTCAAAGTCAGGAATCCTTTTTAGAATCTTATATCCTTCTTCAACGTGGTCTTTTATAAGTTCGAATTCTGTGCTTTTCAATTTGGATGGCTTTGTGAGTATTTCAAGAGGAATACTTATTTTGCCTATATCGTGAAGCAGTCCGGCAGTCTTAATGGCTTTTATCTGTGATGCATCCAATCCTAATTCTTTGGAGATCTCGACTGCAAGCGCGCTAACCCTTCTTTGATGGCCTGCCGTGTATGGATCTTTTACCTCAACCATGTCTGACATCACAACAACAAGTGCATCCACAAGAGACTGGATTCTTTGCTCTGCGATACGTTTTTGGGTTATGTCCGTGGCTATCGCAACGTAGGAAGGATTTACAGGATCGTCGTTTAAGAATACTCGAAGTTCGACTGGATATGTACTTCCATCCTTTCTCCTGTGAACGGTTTCAAATCTTACGGATTCAACTTCGTGACGCTTCAATGGCTCAAACATGGCAATCAACTGAGAGAATGTGAATTCAGGCTTTATATCTGCTGGCGTCATCTGTCTCATCTCATCTAACGTGTATCCGAGTCTTCTCAATGCACTTGTGTTTACAAGATCGAATTTGAGCGTATCTGGATCGAAAGTGTGCACACCTTCAGACAAATTTTGCACTATCCTTCCAAATCTTAAGGCATCCGATCTGTTGAGTATTCTATCAATTCCGACTCCAAGATCTCCGGCAACTTCTTTTAAAAGAGAGACCTCTTGAGGATCTTCAACCACTGCTTTTCTAACGCACATAAAAGATGTGGCAAGGAGACTTTCCTTATTTCTTATTCCAAGACATACAGGTACAGATTCTGGATGGAGTGAACATTCGTACTCCACAGTTCTTAAATCCTCACATCCATCTAATTTAAGTTTCCCTGACAGAATGCTCTTTTTCATATTCTCACAGCATTCTCCATAACAATGAATCTTACCTTTGTAAAGAATTGTTATTCCGTGATAAAGGTTCACATCGTAAAGATTCTCGCAGAACCCATCGAGTAAATTGTCTATGTTATCCTCTCTTGCTATGAGTTGGTTTACTCTTCCTATTCTTTTGAGCATATCGTTAAGGTGCTCGATTCTTTTTTTCGATCTAATGGCAGAAATTCCGTAAGAGAGATCTCCTGCCAATTCCTCAAAGATACGTTTTTCGTCTTCTGAAAATATGTTAGGTATTTTTGAATATATCGACAGCGCTCCGATTATCTTTCCATCCACGATAAGAGGAACGGCCAGATTGGATCTCAGTGATGTATCTGCGGCAATTTCTCTATATGCATCATAGTCAGGATTGTCTTTTGCATCATTGTAAATATGTGTTTTACCATCCTTTAAAGCCCTACCTGTGGCTCCAGATGAGTGTCTTAGATCATCGATGCGAATTATTATCTTATCCATGTAAGGTTTAAGTATGCCACTTCCTACATTTATGTCAAGCACATTATCCGTCAAAAGGCCCATCCATGCAGCATCGAATCCACCAGTCGTTACTATCGTATCGCAGATTTGTTGGGCAAGTTCTCTTTCGTCGTCTATCCTTACAAGGATCTGGTTGCACTCACTTAAGACCTTATAAAGTTGAAGATTCATAATTCACCCCATTAACTATACCAGGTCCCTATTCTTGCACAAAGAATAAGTTGCCGATTCTTGCTTGATCGTTCCATATTGTATCGCCTCCAATTAAAATCGGTTCCCTATTCCTCTTAAATACAGACAATGATTAAAATTACCGATGAAAGAATTTACATGAAAATAATACCACAATTCTGCAAATTTTCACAAATCCAAATATCTACCAAACTGTATGTATGTTGTGTTTATAAAAAACGTTTTTGTAGTTACATCATCAACTTTTATTAAATATATGATCCATAATGAATAATCTTTGAATAATTGTTGGTAAAATGATTGTAAATTTTTGTAGCAAAATTTTGATTTTTTCAATTTTCAGATCACGCAATCCCTTGTGTGACAAGCATTTCCAGCATTTCGCTCTAAAATCACCACATTTTTACTTTTGGACACCCTCGGGTATGATCATACTCACCCCTGTCTTACCCCCCTTAAAATGCGCGATCTTGGAAGTCAAAATTTTCCTTATTTTTCAATAGTTTTGAAGAAACACTTTTTTGCGGTTTTAACCGCTTAAATTACGGCATAAGAACTGTCATGCAAAA
>Ga0315298_1005945_pt1 | contig 16946 bp, 21 predicted proteins | sample WHS_1_MG_FD_203077 | JGI IMG/M metagenome (GOLD analysis project Ga0315298, IMG submission 203077) | Extremophilic microbial mat communities from Washburn Hot Springs, YNP, Wyoming, USA - WHS_1_MG | ecosystem: Environmental > Aquatic > Thermal springs > Hot (42-90C) | place: USA: Wyoming...
CCCCTCTGCGACGGTGAGGTCGAGCCGTTTCAGCACCTCGGTAGCGCCGTAACGCTTGGTGACGCCGTCGATCGCGATCTGTGCCACGGGGGCTCCTTATTTCACCGCGCCGAGCGTGAGCCCGCGCTCCTTAGCGTGAACTTGTGAAACGGTTCGTTTGGGTTACAGAAAATCGTGGACAGGGGTTGATAAAGCAGAGATCGGCGCGGCCATCGTCAATGCCCGCGCCTGGCCATCCGATGTCCGGCGAAATGCCCATGTCGCCTAGCCCTGCTGCATCTTGATCTGGAGCTTCACGTCCCTTGGGCACGCCGAGGCCGCGCGCTCGAACGCCTCAATGCTTTGTTCGAAATCATAGGTCGCGCTAATCAGCGGCTTCAGGTCGATCTTGCCCGAGGCGATAACGGCGAGGGCCCGATCGAAGATATTGGCGTAGCGGAACACCGTCTCGATGCGGATTTCCTTCGAGATCGCGGCCGGCACGTCGAAACGTACCGTCTCCACAGGCAATCCGATCAGTACCAGGGCACCGCCCGACCGTACGAGGTCCACTATTCCGTCATAGGCACGCGGACTGCCGCTCGCCTCGAAGACGATATCAACGCCCCAGCCTCCTGTTTCGCGTGCGATCACTGCAGCGAGCGTCTCTTTTGTGATATCGACTGGTACCACGCCCGGATACTGCCCCGCGATCGCGAGCTTATGTGGACTGAGGTCGGATACGAAAACCTTGCTGCAACCGCCCGCGAGTGCGGCCAACGCCACCATGATACCGATCGGCCCACTGCCTATCACCGCGGCGACGTCACCCGGAACGATACGAGCGCGCGCCGCCGCTTGCATGCCGATGGCGAACGGTTCCACCATTGCGCCTTCGGCGAAGGAAACGTTATCGGGCAGCTTGAAGGTGAAGGCGGCGGCATGCACCGCGAACGGCGCGAGGATCCCGTGTACCGGCGGCGTCGCCCAGAACCTCACCGCCGGATCGACATTATATATGCCGAGCCTTGTCGCGCGCGAGGCGAGATCCGGCACGCCCGGCTCCATGCAGACCCTGTCGCCCGGCGCGAAGCCCCGGACACTGGCACCGACTTCGACGACTATACCCGACGCTTCGTGGCCGAGGATCATCGGCGCCTCGACGACGAACGGCCCGATGCGCCCGTGGGTGTAGTAATGCACGTCGCTGCCGCAGATGCCCACCGTGTGTATCGCTATCTTGAGTTCATCCGGCCCGACCTCGAGCGGAATGTCCACATCGCGCAGTGAGAGCACGCCCTTCTGCTCGAGAACCAGTGCCCGCATTGCCCCTTCTACCCCTATTTCTGATACTTTATTCTATCCATACCCCATAAGTTAAGTTAGTGTCCGAGAGGAATCTAGCGGCGGCGATGCTTAAAACTTATACTTTCTTGCGCCGATCAGCGGGTGAAATAGTTTCGTACGTGTGGCTTGGCGGCAGGCAGGTGTTGTACGTGCGTGCGGGCCGCGAGCACATATCGGACTGACTGGAGGAGACGCATGGCGATAGTCGGGATCAACAAACCCCAAAAGAAATTCGGCTGTCCCGTCGCTGTGAACGACGCCTCAAGCGAGGTCGCCCCCGGGAGACATACCATACGTTCGTCGAGGCCAACGGCTGCCTGCGAACGCTCCCATTTCAACCACTTCATTAGAGCCGCACCGGAAACGGAGGACACTCCATGACCCACCTCGCCGACAGCCTGCACGGAACGAAAATGTCACCGTTCTTCGAGCACATCATCACCGACGCCGGGGAGAGCTTCCTCTGGAGGCTCGACGACTATCCATGGCAGCGCAATGTTTGGAACTTTCACCCCGAGTTCGAGATTCACCTTATCCGTAAATCCTCGGGCGTTGCCTATGTCGGCGACTATATCGGGCCTTTTTGTCCGGGCCATCTCGCCGTGATTGGTGGCGGTCTACCGCACGATTGGGTGACCGGGACGCGGCCTGGCGAACTGATCAGCAACCGCGACATCGTCGTGCAGTTCGACGCGCAGAAAATCCGCACCGCCGCTGCGGCCTTGCCGGAATTCGCCGATCTCGAAGAGTTTTTCGCACGCTGCGGTCGCGGTCTCGCCTTCCGTGGAGCAGCCGCGCAAGAGGGAGCCGCGCTAATAGAGGCTATGCACAAGCCGCGCGGCTTCGCGCGCCTGTTAATGTTTTTCGAACTCCTGCATTTGCTCTCGACAACTGTAGAATACGACGTCCTCTCCTCACCGAATTTCGTCCCAGAGCTGAACAAGGCCGCAGTTGATGTTATCCAGAAGGCTTTGATCTACATCGTCGACAACCACATGAAGGCGATCCGTCTCCGCGACATTGCCTCCCTCTCGGACATGAGTGAAAGCGCCATGTCCCGTTTCTTCTTAAAAAACACGGGCAACAGCTTTACCGAGCACGTGACCAAACTCCGCCTTTACCGGACCTGCATCCTCCTCACCGAGACGACGATGCCGATCACGGATATCTGTTTCGGGGTAGGCTTTACCAACCTCTCCAATTTCAACCGGAATTTCTTGCGCCAATACCGGATGACGCCGTCATCCTACCGACGATTGGCCAAGCACCGACGGCACCACGATAAACCGCGCGATGGGGTGCTGTCGGGGCTGTCCGTTTTTCCTTAAACAAACTGATAGATCGAGGCGCCTGGCAAGCAGCAACAGACCGCTGCCATCCCAATGCAGCCCCTTCAAATAATCACTGCGTCTGCCCAGGAAGACGAAAGAATGGCCACTGAAGGGTCGGCCCCGTTGATCTCCTGCACTCGAGATGCCACGCCATCGAAGCCCGCGCGGAGATCGATCGGCTGGCGCGCAATGCCCGCACCGTTGATGGTGCCGCCGATGACGACGATATCGTAGTCAGCGTTCATGCGGCGCTCGCCTGTGTATCGTCCTGAATGCCGTAACCGGCGAACTGGCTTAGCGTTGCATCGATATCGGCGCGAGTCAGGATATGGGGCCCGCCAAGCACCAGCGCGTGGTAGTATTGCTGGGCAATGGTTTCCAGTTCGACCGCGCGCCACATTGCCTTGTCGAGATTTTCGCCCAGCGCGATCATGCCATGGTTGGCGAGCAGGCAACCCATCCGATCTTCGAGGGCGGCGACGGCGTTGACCGAAAGGTCCTTAGTCCCGAACGTGGCATAGGGCGCACAGCGGACATCGGTGCTGCCGAATGCGGCAATCATGTAGTGGCAGGCAGGAATGTCCTTGCGCGCGATGGCCAGCACGGTCGCGAAGGTCGGGTGGCAGTGGACGATGGAGTTGACGTCCGGTCGGACGCGCATGATGTCGAGATGAAAGCGCCACTCGGTCGAGGGTTTTTTTTGCCCGGTCCAAGAGCCGTATTCGCCGTCGATCGGCATGGCGGCAACCATGTCGGGCTCGATCTGCGAATAGGGCGTGGCGGAGGGGGAGATCAGCATGGTGTTGCCGTGGCGGATGCTGATGTTGCCCGAAGCGCCTTGGTTGATGCCGAGCGCGTTCATCTGCTGGCAGGCACGGATCAGGGATTTGCGGAGGTCGAGTTCGGTCATGTTCGGGGCCTTATCGTTTGTTGATGAATGTCAGCAAGGGTTGAGCGGAGGTTCCCCCGCGATGAAGCGGCGCAGTTCCTCGGCCGCGGCCTCTGCCGCGATGGTTACCGTCTTGACCGAAGCTCCTGCTATATGTGGAGTGAGGGTGACGTTCGGCAGGTTGAGCAGCGCCCAATCGTCGGGTACCGGTTCGATGCCGAACGTGTCCAGGGCGGCACCGGCGAGGTGATGCGACCGCAGTGCGGCGGTCAGGGCGTCATAATCTAGCAGGGGGCCGCGCGCTGTGTTGATTAGATAAGCCCCCGGTTTCATTGCGGCGATACGTTCGGCGTTCATCATGCCTCTGGTTTCATCGGTGACGCGCGGATGCAGGCTGAGCACGTCGGCTTCGGCAAGGATGGTCTCCAGGGATGCCGCAATCACGCCATCCGCAAGGTCAGCTTGGGACAGCGGCGCGTAAGGGTCATGCACCAGAATCCGGCAGCCGAACGGCTTGAGCAGGCGCACAACGCGCGTGCCGATATAGCCGTAGCCGATGATACCGACGGTCATTTCCGACAATTCGCGCCCGGTTCGGTCAGCTCGGTACAGGTCGCCCCGCCAGTCATGCGCACGCAGGCTGTCGTGCCCAACGCCGATCAGCCGGGTCTGTGTGAGGATCGCCCCGATGGTGAATTCGGCCACCGCGCCGGCGTTGCGCCCTGGCGTGTTGACCACACGGATCTGGCGAAGCCTAGCGGCCTCCATGTCGATATTGACCGGTCCGCCGCGCGAGACTGCGATCAACCGCAGGTTGGTCATGCGTTCCAGCATGGCGGCCGAAACCGGGGCGAGATGGGTGACCAGTATCTCGGCATTACCAACGAAAGCGGCGATGACATCAGGATCGCCCTGATATTCCTTCAGCCCGTCCATGCCGGGCCGAGCGTAGCCGTGCTCCATCGGCTGGTCAGGCCAGGACAAGGTCATCAGCCGCATCGACACAGTATCGCCGCAGCGCGTCGCGATCGCCTGGGCAAACCGATCCGGGCGCATGAAATTGTCACCTATGACGGCGCAATCGCGGGTTTCACTATCCATTTCGTATCTCCTTGCATGAGGGTTTGGCTGTCAAATGTGATTTGTATATGGCACTATAGGAATTCGGTCCTCCACATCGCCTTGGCTCTGGGGGCCAGGGCGATTTTCATTCCCGCAGCTACGGCTGCGCCACCTTACATGTGGTCGGGTCCAACATAACCGGATCCGTGACCATGATGCCTCATTCACGAGGCGTTGCCTTGATGAGACGCGACGGCACTGTCAAGTTATTGAGTTGATGCGCGGATGGTTCAGTCTTGCTGTCGCTCAAGCAGCGAGTTTTGCAGCGTAGTCGTCCCAGAGTGAGAATGCGTCGGCTCTGGCGTGGCGGTAGGATCGGGCGGAGAGGCGGTGGAGTTTGGGGCGGAAAATGGCGGCGATCTGGTCATGGGCGGAGAGAAATCTTTGGGCATGACCCGCTGACTTGAACCCCGCCATGATCTTTTCTCGGCGTCTGGTGTGCCGATGCTAAGCCTCGGCCCGATTGTTTAACCCCTTATGGGAACGGTGATCGGCACTGGGGCAACGCTCGCTCAAGGCAACGTCGTAGCTTTTGAGCTTGTCGGTCACAACGACCCGCGGCACACCCCAGTTGCGCATGAGTTTACGCAGAAACTTCTTGGCTGCGCGCGCATTTCGGCGGCGTGGGACCGGGATTTCCAACTCATCGCCCCGGCTATCGACGGCGCGCCAGAGCCCATGCCGCTCGCCGCGGATCGTGATCACGACCTCATCCGTATGCCATTTATCGGACGTTTGTGGCCGGTCATGCCGGATCTGGGCCCCCATCTGCAGCCCGAAACGGTTCACCCAGGCCCGGATAGTCTCGTGGCTGATCAGCACGCCTCTCGCCGCCAGAAGATCCTCCAAGCGCGCAGGCTCATCGCAAAGCGGTAGTAGGCCGTCTTAAGCATGGAGAGTTGCTCCAGCGTGGTTTCGGGGCACGGATGTTCATCAATGCTGACCAGCGTGGTCACCCCTTTTTTGCCAGGAACCTCAATCGGTGCAATCTCACGGGCGAAAAATCCCGCCACCTGGGCCGCCTGCGTGCGTTGCTGTGAACGCCAGGCAAAGACGTCCTGATCCGCGCGCGAAATATTGAAACCCTGGGCGACATTTTCGGCGGTCTCGGGCGAGCAACGGGTTGATGAAGCGCCAGCCGATCGTCGTGTCATAAATTTCCGCCACTCGCGAGAAGGCTTCCCTGGCCTTGATCTGGACGAAGGGCGCTCGCGTCATGCTCTCCACCCCGCCGGCGATGACCAGCTCCGCATCGCCCGCCCGGATGGCGCGGGCCGCCATCCCAACCGCATCCAACCCCGAGCCGCACAGGCGGTTGATGGTATCTCCTAAGCAAAGCTGCCCGATGCACTTATCTGTTGACAACGCCGGACCTTGTATTAGATTAACCGAACGTTCGGTTAATTCAAGAGCCGCGTCAAGAGCGGTCGATCAAGTAGTACCGCAATGGAGGAAGATATGGGCTTACCCCTTACCATGGCGTGCTAGGGTAGCAGTTGCTCTTGGCGCGATGCCGCGCAAGGCTGGCTTGCCTACGTCCGGCGAAATTAATCGGCCCGTATGTGGAGAAATGACCGCATGACCGGTACCCGCCAACCGCTGGACCCGCAAGCCACCGCCGAGCTTGCCGCCAAAACACTTTGGGCAACCGACCGCGCTGCGCAGGGGCTGGGTATCGAGATTCTCAGCGTTGGGCCGGGCACCGCGACCCTCGCTATGACCGTGGGCGAGGACATGGTGAACGGCCACGACACCGCGCATGGCGGCTTCATTTTCGCCCTAGCCGACACCGCCTTTGCCTATGCCTGCAACTCTCACGGCAACGTTACCGTCGCGGCGCAGTGCGCCATCACCTTTATCCGCCCCGGCAAGCGCGGCGGTCGACTCATCGCTGAGGCGCAGGAAATCTCGCATGCCGGGCGTTCGGGTATTTACGACGTACGCATCAGCGCCGCCGGTCAAGTGATCGCCGAGTTCCGGGGGCATTCGCGCACCATTGGCGGCTCATTCTTACCCACAGACCACCCGCCCGAAACTGGGCGCGGTGGGGCATAATCAAACCCATGGAGGGGACAATGGCTACGGCTTTCGCAGAGCGGGATTCTGACCGGACCATCATCAACAATCTTGACGCCGCCGAGCGCGCCTCGCGCGACGAGATCCTCGCGCTGCAAAAGCGGCGCCTAGCCTGGACACTGCGCCACGCCTACGACAACGTCCCGCATTACCGCCAGGCCTTCGATGCCACCGGCATAAAGCCGGGTGACTTCAAGGAACTTTCCGATCTCCGGCATTTTCCCTTCACCGTAAAAACCGATTTGCGCGACAACTACCCGTTCGGATTATTCGCCGTCCCGCGCGAGAAGATTGCCCGCCTGCACGGCTCCTCGGGCACCACCGGCAAGCCGGTCGTGGTGGGCTATACGCTGAACGACATCGACATGTGGGCCGACATCGTGGCCCGCTCGCTGCGCGCGGCAGGGGTCCGGCAGGGGATGATGGTGCATAACGCCTATGGCTACGGCCTGTTCACCGGCGGGCTTGGCGCGCATTACGGGGCCGAGCGCCTGGGCTGTACCGTGGTGCCCGTCTCCGGCGGCATGACCGAGCGGCAGGTGCAGCTCATCCAGGATTTTCGTCCGGATGCGATTATGGTGACGCCAAGCTATATGCTGGCGCTGTTGGACGGGTTTATCAAAGCCGGAATTGACCCGCGTGAAACATCGCTGCGCTTTGGTATCTTCGGTGCCGAACCCTGGTCCAACGCCATGCGCGTGGATATCGAAAAAACCTTTGGCCTGGATGCCACCGATATTTACGGGCTCTCAGAAGTCATCGGCCCCGGCGTGGCGCAGGAATGCGTCGAGACCAAAGACGGGCTACACATCTGGGAGGATCATTTTTACCCGGAGGTGATCGACCCGGATACCGGCGAAGTGCTGCCCGATGGCGAAAAGGGGGAACTGGTGTTCACCTCGCTCACCAAGGAAGCCTTCCCGATCATCCGCTACCGCACCCGCGACTTAACCCGCGTGCTGGCCGGCACCGCCCGGCCGGGCATGCGGCGGATGGAAAAAGTCACCGGTCGCTCGGATGATATGATCATCCTGCGTGGGGTCAATATCTTTCCAACCCAGGTGGAGGAACTGCTGCTCGCAACCCCCTGGAGCTCCGCCCATTACCAGCTTGAGCTGACGCGCCGCGGGCAGATGGATGAGCTGACCGTCCATGCCGAAATTCGCGGCGATGCCTTCGACGCGCTGGATGTGGACCGGGCGGCGCAGGAGCTGATCCGGCGCATCAAGGCCAATCTCGGCGTCAGCACCCATGCGGTGCTGCACGAGCCGGGCGGGGTCGAACGCTCGCTCACCGGCAAGGCAAAACGGGTAGTGGACCGCCGCCCGGCGGAACGCTGAGCCGCGTGCTCAGACGGGTTGCAGCACTTGCGCGCCGCCGGCTACAATCAGCTTGCAGGCCATGCGGGCGAAGTCCGCGCGGGAAAAGCCACGGCCTTCACGATACCAGAGATAGTGCCAGTTGATCATGCCGAACCATGCCATGGTCAACGGCTTGAGGGCTGGCGTTTTCACAAGCTCGGGCAAAGCCACGGCGATTGCTGAGGCAACAGGCGCCACCAATTGGCGCTCCAGCTCGCGTAATATGGCCTGGCTTTCCTCGGGCAGGAGTTTGAGATTGGCGATCTGCACCTGATGCTCGGCATGGGCGTCGCGATATGAATCGAGCAGCGCCTCGCCAATGGCCAGCAACTGCGCCTCACCCGGCGGGGTTTGTGCCACAACCTGCGTCACGCATTCCACCAGCGCCGTAAGATGCGCGTGCAGGATACCAAACAGCACGGCCTCTTTGTCCGGATAATAATGATAGAGCAGTGCCTTCGAGACGCCACAGGCTTTGGCAATCATGCTGATCGAAGTGCCGGTATAGCCGTGCTCAGCAAAAAGCTGGGCGGCCTGATGCAGGATTACGTCCCGTTTCTCGAAATAATCTTGGGCTTGGGTCCGGGCCATTCGCCAGGGAATCCTCTATGCTGATGCGTCGGCGGTCACCAAGCGGCCGCCCGGCAATGATTGACCGGACGGCCGCGAAGCCTCGCAAATCCTCCCTGTGCGGCTTCAGCCTGGCAACCCGCCCAAAAACATATCCGTGGCCATGTCGGCGATGACATCGCCTTTCACCGCGCCCTCCGGGTTGAACCAGATATGCGTCCAGTTCAGCATGCCAAAAAACATCATAACAATCGGACGGCGCAGCTCGGGGCGCTCCGTCAAGCCGGGGCGCAATGCCACCACCAGCCAGTCCACCACATCCAAGAGTTCGCGCTGTCGTGCCACAATCACGGCGCGGCGCTCCGGCGGCAGGTTGTTCATCTCGTTGAGCAAAATCTTCTGGCTCACCTGCGCGCCGTTGTAGAGCCGCATTAATTCATGCGCCAACAGCCGAATCTTCGCCTCCGCTGGCCCACCGCCCGCCTCTACGCCCTGCGCGGCCCCCACAAGCATCTGCACATGCGTATCCATCACGTCGAAGAGAATATCTTCTTTCGAGGGGTAGTAATGGTAGATCAGCGACTTCGAAGTGTCGCAGGCTTGGGCGACCGCAGCGATTGAAGCGCCTAAAAACCCTTTCTCGGCGTAAAGCGCTGCGGCGGTGTCGCGGATCGTCTCCCGCCGCTTGTAGTAATCCGCCGATTGTGTTCTCGCCATTCAAGCCTCTTTTCCCGAGGAAAATCCTCCGCTCTTCTTAACCATAGCACGCAGGATTGGCCACTCGGCTGGGCCTCAGACCTCCGTGGCCACCAGCATGGTGAACAGACCGCAAGCAAAGCCCATCGCATCGCGCCCGGCGGCGCGGTTCTCGGGCGAGGCCATCGCCACGTCAAACGCTGCCTGATTGGCAAAATGCAGTTCCGCAATCAGAAAATACAGAGGTTCCCCGCCGATCGGGTCTTGATCCTCCCGGTTGAGCACGGTGTTTTGAAGGCCAGGAATTTGCGCCATCAGCGGCAGATGCACCGCCCGGTAATGCGCCCAGAACGCCGCCCCATCCCCCGGGCCGCGGTAAAAACCATAAGCTTTACAACGGCCATAGCGTCTTCCCTAAAGCGCGTTCATGGTGAGCAACTCGTAACTCGCCACCGTGTCGCCATCCTGGTTGGAGACGAGCGCGTCCCACGTTACCTCGCCATACTCGGCATTGCGCTGGTTCTTGGCCTTGGCGGTCAACCGCACCTTAATCGCATCGCCGGGTGAGACAGGCTTAAGGAAGCGCAGATTTTCCAGCCCGTAATTGGCCAGCACCGGCCCCGGCGCCGGGTCCACAAACAACCCTGCGGCAAAGGAGAGGATAAGATAACCATGCGCCACCCGGCCAGGGAAGAACGGATTTGCCGCCGCCGCTTCCTCGTCCATATGCGCGTAGAACGTATCGCCGGTGAAATGGGCAAAATGCTCGATATCGTCGAGCGTAATGACGCGCAACGGGCTGGTAAAGGTTTTACCTTGGCGCAGCTCATTAAAGCTCTGGCGGAAGGGATGAATTTCATTCTCCACCTCCGGCGCACCGGCGATCCAGCGGCGGGTCACAGCGCTCAACATCCGCGGCGAGCCCTGCAAGGCGGTGCGCTGCATGTAGTGTTTCACGCCGCGAATGCCGCCCATTTCCTCGCCGCCGCCCGCCCGACCCGGCCCGCCATGCACCAATGCAGGCAAGGGCGACCCATGGCCGGTGGACTCCCGTGCACAGTCACGGTCGCTGATCAGCACGCGGCCGTGGAAGGACGCCGCCCCCTCAACCACCGCAACCGCCACCTCAGGATCGTAAGTGAACAGCGACATGACCAGCGAGCCGGCGCCGCGATTACATAGGGCAATGGCATCAACGAGGTCCGTATAAGGCATCAACGTCGAGACCGGACCGAAGGCTTCCATCTCATGCACGTTCGGCGCCGCCCACGGGGTGTCGCAACGCAGCAGGACCGGGGTAATGAACGCGCCGTTCGGGTCGGTGCCGGAGGGCGGGGTGTTGGGATCACCAAAAACAATCGTGGCGTCCTGAGCGAGTTTGCTGATGGTCTCGCGCACATCGCGCAGTTGCGACGCACTGATGAGCGCGCCCATGGTGACACCTTCCTGCGCCGGGTTGCCGACTACAACTTTCTCCAGCCGCGCGCGCAGAGCCGCCTCGACGGCGTCCATCTTCGCGACGGGGACAAAGGCACGGCGAATGGCAGTGCATTTCTGCCCGGCCTTCACCGTCATTTCGCGCACGATCTCTTTCACGAACAAGTCAAACTCCGCCGTCTCCGGCGTCGCATCCGGGCCCAGCACGGTGGCGTTCAGGCTGTCGCGCTCGGCGACGAAACGCACGCTCTCGCGCGCCATCACCGGATGGTTTTGCAGCTTTTGCGCCGTCGCCGCCGAACCGGTGAAGGAGACGACATCCTGCCCGCTGAGATGATCAAGCAGATTCCCAGTGGACCCCGCGATAAGCTGCAACGCGCCCTCGGGCAGCAAGCCGCTCTCAATCATGATCCGCACGCAATGCTCGGTGACATAGGCCGAGGCCGTGGCGGGCTTCACAACCGCCGGCACACCAGCCAGCAGCGTCGGCCCCAGTTTCTCCAGCATGCCCCAGGCGGGGAAGTTGAAAGCGTTGATATGCACCGCCACGCCCTGCAACGAGGTGTAGAGATGCTGGCCAACAAAACTGCCGTTCTTGGACAAAGCTTCAACCCCGCCATCAACCAGCACGCGGTCATTGGGTAGTTCCCGGCGGCCTTTGGAGGCATAGGTGAACAGCGTCGCGGCGCCGCCCTCGATGTCGATCCAGCTATCGGTGCGCGTCGCGCCGGTGTGGGCGGAAAGCGCGTAAAGTTCCTCCTTACGGGCGACGATCGCATCGGCAAGGCCGCGCAGAATTTTGGCGCGTTCATGGAAGGTGAGCGCCCTCAACGCCGGGCCGCCCGTCTGGCGAGCGTAGGCGGCGGCGGCGGCAAAATCGATACCCGCTGAGCTGATCCGCGCCACATCCGCGCCGTCCAGCGCCGAGGGGATCACCGTTAAACCGGTGGAGGAAGTGTACCAGCCGCCAAGCACGTAACTCTGCAGAATAGGGGAAGTCATGTTCATGCTCCGGTTTTTAGCGCCCCTGAAAATTGGGCTTGCGCTTAGCGATGAAGGCTGCAACGCCTTCATGATAATCCTCGGTGCGGTCGAGCCTGTGCATGGCGTCGCGCTGCAGGTCCAGTTCCTCATCCAGACTGTGCAGCCAGCTTGCCCGGATCAACTGCTTGGTCGCAGCCAGCCCCACCGTCGGTGCTTGCGCAAACTGCGTCAACAGCACCTCCGCCGTGGCGGCCAGCGCGTCATCCTCCACCGCTTCCCAGATCAGCCCCCACGCCGCCGCCTGCTCCGCTGAGACCGGATTACCGGTGAGCGCCATGCCCAGCGCGCGCGCCTGACCCACGAGACGCGGCAGCACCCAGGTGCCGCCGGAATCCGGGATCAGCCCGATCTCGGCGAAGGACTGAATATACCTGGCTCTTTTGGTGGCAATCACAATGTCTGCCGCCAAAGCAATGCTGGCCCCCGCCCCCGCCGCCATGCCACCCCATTAACCGCGCAAACCACCGGGAGCGGCAGTGCCACCAGCCGACGGATCAACGGATTATAAAAGCGCTCCACCGAATCGCCCAGATCCACCGCCTGCCCTGGCACAACGGCGCGGTCGAATAGATCCTGCCCTGCGCAAAAACCGCGCCCGGCGCCGGTGATCAGCAGCACGTGCACCTCCGGCGCCGCCACCAGCATATTCAGCGCTTCGGCCACTTCCCGATGCATCTGTACGGTAAAACTGTTCGGCCGTTTCGGACGGTTCAGCGTCAGCCTAGCGATGCCGTCATTGGTCGAAAAGAAGATGGTTGCAAAGACCACAATGACTATCTTCCTAAGCGGGGCGATTTCAGGTTCTCTCCGGACACCTTTAATCATATCCGGTCGGTCGGTCAATTATTCTAGTGCGCTTGGGTGAAATAAACAGATTGACCGGTCGGTTTATTTGAATTAGACCTTTTGCCAGTTGGAGGAGCCATTCATGTATACCGTCGATTATTCGAAACCCCAGGACGCGCGTGTAGCCCAGGTTGAGGATAGCGATCGGCTCGCGGCATTCGACGCGCGCGTCGCCGCAGATGACTTCATCGAGCCGAAGGATTGGATGCCCGAGGCTTATCGCAAAACGCTGATCCGCCAGATCTCCCAGCACGCCCATTCCGAGGTGGTCGGCATGCTACCCGAAGGCAATTGGCTTACGCGCGCGCCAACGCTGCGCCGCAAAGCCATCCTGCTAGCTAAAATCCAGGATGAAGGCGGGCACGGCCTGTATCTGTACTCTGCCGCCGAGACTTTGGGCGTCACGCGCGAAGAGCTTATCGAGGCGTTGCATGCGGGACGCGCCAAATACTCCACGATTTTCAACTACCCATCGCTGAGCTGGGCCGATATGGGCGCCATCGGCTGGCTGGTGGATGGCGCGGCGATCATGAACCAAGTCGCCTTGCAACGCACTTCATACGGCCCCTACGCCCGCGCCATGGTGCGCATCTGCAAAGAGGAAAGCTTCCACCAGCGCCAGGGTTATGAGGCGATGATGGTGTTGGCCACCGGCACGCCAGCACAGCGGCGCATGGCGCAGGATGCGCTGAACCGCTGGTGGTGGCCTTCGCTGATGATGTTCGGACCGCCGGATGAAAGCTCCCCCAACTCGGCGCAATCCATCCGCTGGCGCATTAAACGCGAAACCAATGACGAGCTGCGTCAGCGTTTTATCGACGCCACCGTACCGCAGGCCGAGGCGCTCGGCCTCACCCTCCCAGACCCGGACCTGAAATGGAACGAGGCGACGCAGCATTACGATTTCGGGCCGATCGACTGGGACGAATTCTACGCCGTCGTGCGGGGCGAAGGCGCCACCGCGAAAGACCGTATCCAGGCGCGCATTGACGCCTGGGAGAATAACGCCTGGGTGCGCGAAGCCGCCCTGGCCCATGCCCAGAAACACTCAACCCAACATGCAGCCTGATATGACCAACGTAACTCCGATCTGGGAAGTTTTTGTCCGCGCCAAAAATGGCTTGGCACACCGCCATGTCGGCAGCGTTCACGCCGCCGACGCACGCGGCGCAGTGGAAGCCGCGCGCGATGTTTATACCCGTCGCTCCGAAGGGGTGAGCCTCTGGGTTGTCCCCTCCAGCGCCATCACCGCCTCCGACCCCGGCGAATCCGCAGCGCTCTTTGCCCCGGCGGAGGACAAAATCTACCGCCACCCAACGTTCTACACTGTTCCTGAGAATGTGAAGAACATCTGATGTCGCAGACCCTCACCCTTTCCCCATTCGAGCTTGCGCTACGGCTCGGCGATGACGCGCTCACCCTCAGCCACCGGCTGTGTGAATGGTGCGGCCACGCGCCGACGTTGGAAGTCGATCTCGCCCTCTCCAATATCGGGCTGGACCTGCTGGGTCAGGCGCAATTTTTTCTGAACTACGCCGGTGAGTTGGAAGGTGCCGGTCGCGATGCCGATGCTCTGGCCTATCACCGCGACGAATACGAGTTTAAGAACTGCCTGCTGGCCGAACAGCCCAACGGCGATTTTGCCCGCACCATAGTGCGCCAGTTGTTCTTCTCCACCTGGCAGACTCTGCGCTTTCAGGAACTGGCGCAGTCCTCTGACAAGAATTTTACCGCGATTGCTGCCAAAGCCCTGAAGGAAGTGACCTACCACGCGAACTTCGCCGCCGAATGGGTGCTCCGCCTGGGCGACGGCACCAAGGAGAGCAAGCGCCGCGTGGTGGACGGCATCAGTTGGTCCTGGCGTTATGTCGATGAGCTTTTCATCGGCGAGGACGCCGCTCTGCGCCCGGCCTGGGAGGCCATCGTGCGCGCAAAGCTGGCGCAAGCCGGGCTTGAGCCGCCCGCCCCGGTCCGCGGCATCACCGGCGGGCGCGAGGGGCGTCATTCGGAGCATCTCGGCCATCTGCTGGCGGAAATGCAATATCTCCAGCGCTCCCACCCCAACGCACAATGGTAACCGACTCCCCCACCCTTTCGGCGCGTATCCTTGCCCTACTCGCCACCGTGCCGGACCCCGAGATCCCGGTCATCTCGTTGACCGATCTTGGGATCATCCGCGAATTGCGCGCTGGCAACCCGCCCGAGCTGGTCATTACCCCGACCTATTCCGGTTGCCCAGCCTCCATCGCCATCCAAACCAGCATCCGCCAGGCGCTGGACTCTGCCGGGCTGACCGAGGTGCAAATCAAGACTGAACTCTCCCCCGCCTGGACAACGGATTGGATTTCCCAGGCCGGGCGCGAAAAGCTTTTGGCGTACGGCATCGCTCCACCGGAGACCGCGCAGGATCGCCTAAAGTTTAAAGACACCGCCCCGGCAATCTGCCCGCAATGCGGCTCCGCCAACACGCAGGAGATTAGCCGCTTTGGCTCGACCCCATGCAAGGCGTTGTGGCGCTGCCTCGACTGCGCCGAGCCCTTCGACCGTTTTAAATGCATCTAGTTAGATTCCCATGACAAGCACAAATCACCGGTTTTATGCCCTGCCCGTGCGCGACATCCGCCGCGAAACCTCAGATGCAGTCTCGATCAGCTTTGTTGTTCCCGGCGCGTTGGAAGAAAAATTCAACTTCAAGGCCGGGCAATACCTTACCCTGAAAGCCGACATCAACGGCGAAGACGTGCGCCGCAATTACTCCGTCTGCGCCTCGCCGTTGGACGGCGAATTGCGCGTGGCGATCAAAGCCCTCAAAGGTGGGCGATTTTCCAACTATGCGAACCAGCAGTTGAAAGCAGGAGATTTTCTCGAAGTCCTGCCCGCCTCCGGCCATTTCACCACCGAGTTTTCGCCTGCCCAGGCGCGCAGTTACGCCGCCTTTGCTGCGGGTTCAGGGATTACACCTGTCCTCTCTCTAATAAAGACCGCATTGCAGACTGAGCCTGCGAGCCACTTCACCCTGTTTTATGGCAACCGCCATAGCACAGAAATTCTTTTTCTTGAGGAACTGGCGGGCTTAAAAAACCGCTTTATGGACCGGCTTGAAGTATTTCATTTCCTCTCTGCGGAAGAAGACGATATCACGCTGTTCAACGGTCGCTTAGACCTAAAAAAATGCAACGAAATTCTACATGAACTGCTTGACCCAGCTAAGGTAGATTTGTTCTTTATCTGCGGGCCGGGGGGCATGATGCTGGCCGCTGAAGCCGCGCTTCTGGAAGCGGGCGTGGAACCCCGGCAGATTTTGCTCGAGCGTTTTGGGGCCGTCGGCGAAAGTCCCGCGCATGTCGCCCGAGCCAGCGAAGCCTCGCAAGCCGCAGCCGGGCGCAAAATCGGCGTGGTGCTAGATGGCCGCAAATCCACCGTGACTTTCGATGCCAAACTAGGCAACATTCTCGACAACGTCCGCGCCGCCGGCATATCCGCCCCTTATGCCTGCAAAGGCGGCGTATGCGCCACCTGCCGCGCCAAGGTGATTTCGGGCAGCGTGGAGATGCTGCTGAATTACGGCCTCACCGAAGATGAGGTCGCCCAGGGCTACATCCTCACCTGCCAATCCACGCCAAAGAGCACCAATCTTGTAATCAGCTACGATAACTGAGCTCGACTTTCCGCATTTTTGGGCGGCTGATGCTATGGAATAGCCCAAAATATATCCTCTGAAGCGATGACCTGGAGGGCGTCTTCGAGGGGGGAAACTGGTTCTGCCGAACGGTCCTGCGCTGGACCAACGCTCTTTCCATAGCGGCCAATAGAGCACCTGGAGACGACCATCATGGCTGGCTGGCCGTAGTCGCGCCACCAGCGCACCAGAGCCGGCGCGATAGAGTGTGTAGCCCCGGTTGCGGCGTTCGGCGTGTAGACGGCCGCTGCGACACTGAAAGCTTTCGATGCGAACGATGACGGGGATCCATTTGGGGCATGATAAGCACCTGCGGTCTGATGTAGCAGCCGTTCAAGACTCCTGCGACGCGGCTGGTTGTCGATTCTACACCTGTAATGGAATCGCATCATCCCGGCACCACCGCGCCCGACTGCAACGATCTCCTGGCTCGCGGCATCAACAGCGATGCGTGGCTTGCGCCATCTGCGGCGCTCGCGGATGCCGTACTTCTGGTCCAGCCACTCTCCTTCGCCGTAGATCTTCAGGCCGGTGCTGTCGATCAGCAGGTGCACCGGCTCATGCCGTCC
>Ga0315298_1005946_pt1 | contig 16946 bp, 29 predicted proteins | sample WHS_1_MG_FD_203077 | JGI IMG/M metagenome (GOLD analysis project Ga0315298, IMG submission 203077) | Extremophilic microbial mat communities from Washburn Hot Springs, YNP, Wyoming, USA - WHS_1_MG | ecosystem: Environmental > Aquatic > Thermal springs > Hot (42-90C) | place: USA: Wyoming...
CACCTGCCAAAGGCATAACCCGCAGGCCGGAGCCGGCGGGCAGGCCTGGCGAATATCCCTCGCCTCCAGAAGGGCGGCTACATCGCTCGCGCCCATGCGCCCCGCGCCGACCTCAAGCAGTGCCCCCACCATACGGCGCACCATCCCGCGCAAAAAGGCATTCGCCTCGATCTCAAAGCGGTAAAGGTGCACCTCTTCGGGCGCAAGCCCCAACGCTTCGGTAGAAAGGGCGCACCAACGGGCGCGATGCACCACGCGCACCGTGATCTCTCCCACGGGGGGCTGGCCAAAGGTGGCAAAATCATGCTCCCCCACGAAAAAGGCCGCCGCCCGGTTGAGTTCCTCCAAAGGCAAAGGGGCCGCCATGTGGTGTGCATACCGATCCAAGAGGGGCAACCTCTCTTGGCTCGCATACACATGGTAGACGTATAGGCGGCTCTGTGCGCTATAGCGCGCGTGAAAGGTCGCCTCGGCTGCGTCCACTCGGCGCACCGCGATATCCCTCGGCAGAGTGGCATTCAGCGCGCGGCACAGGTCATCAGGGCTGTGGCGCCAGGGCGCCGCAAAACTGATGACCTGCCCCATGGCATGCACCCCTGCATCGGTGCGCCCCGCGCCTTGCACCCGCACAGGTGCTCCCGTAAGGCGTTCCAGAGCGCGCTCCAACTCGCCTTGGATGGTCGGGCCTTCGGCCTGCACCTGGAACCCCCGGTAATCGGTCCCATCATATGCCACAATGGCGCGCCACGTGCGCGTTTCCAACCGGCCCACCCTTCTTTTAAAGAACCCTTATCGCGCCAAAGGCAGCGCTATTTGACCAATTCCAACACGACCATCTCCGCCCCATCGCCCAAACGCTGGCCGATGCGGTATACGCGCGTATACCCACCCGGCCGCTCGCTAAAGCGCGGAGCGATCTCGTCGAACAACTTTTTCACCACTTGCGGGTCTCGCAGCACCGCCGCCACCAGTCGCCTTTCGAAGACGTCCGGCTGGTTGGCGTCGCGCTTGGTCTTTCCGCGCTTGGCGATAGACACCAGATGCTCCGCCTCCGCCCGGATAGCCAGCGCCTTGGCGCACGTGGTCTTGATCTGCTCATAGCGGAAGAGTTCCGTCATCAGGTTTCTTCGAAGCGCATTGCGGTGACCCGTGGTGCGACTTAGATGACGCCCAGCCACACGATGTCTCATCGCACGTTACCTCTTTCAGATATCCTCTCTCCAAAGGGGCGCACAGCGCGGCCCTTCCTTCACGACAGTTCGAAATCAGGCGGCAAATATCCCTTCGATTGCAGGCTCTCGACGAGTTCGGCCAGCGATTTCTGCCCGAAATTACGGATCGCCAGCATCTCTTCGACGCCCCGTTCCATCCGCTCGAGCACATCGCCCACGGTGCTGATACCTGCCCGTTTGAGGCAATTGAACGCGCGCATCGAAAGATTGAGATCCTCGATGGGCACATCATAATACTCGGGCGAGACGGTCGGCTTCTCAGCGCGGCCCGCACCAGGTTTGGCGGCCGCCGAGAACTCGGCCACCGGCTGTAGATGCTGGATCAAAATCTCCGCCGCTTGCGTCAGCGCATCGGTCGGCGAAATGGTGCCATCGGTCCAGATCTCCATCTTGAGCAGGTCATAGTTAGTGATCTGCTCGATGCGCGCCGGCTCGACGCGGTTGCTCACCTTCACCACGGGGCTAAAGATGGCATCCACCGGAATCTGCCCGATGGGCAAATTCCGCCGTTCTTCCGCAGGCGAGTACCCCACGCCCCGCTCGACGATCATCTCCATCTCCAAATCCGAGTCGAGCGTATCCAGCGTCAAAAGCCGAAATTCTGGGTTGACGATTTCCACATCGGCCGGGCACTCGATATCGCCCGCCGTTACCACGCTCTTACCCCGCGCCGAAACCCTCAGCCGCACTGGTTCATCGGAGTGCGAAATGAGCCGCACCCGCTTGAGGTTGAGCAACAGGAGCGTCATATCCTCTTTGGCCCCAGGGATCGCCATAAATTCGTGGGGGATGCCGCTCACCCGCACCGACGTAATGGCCGCACCCGGCAAAGACGATAGAAGAACCCGCCGCAGGCTGACGCCCAGCGTCAAGCCATAGCCGCGCGCCATGGGGCCGATGGCGTACCGGCCATAACTTTGGGTACTCGCTTCACATTCAATTTTCGGTAATACTTGATGCAGCAATGGAAAACCTCCTTGCTCTTGAGAGCGGCCTCCGGCGCGATGCCCGCGCCCTTCCCCTTTGGGCGAACGCCCCGAGGCTCCCGATTACCGCGAATAGTATTCGACGACGAGTTGCTCGTTGATCGGCACGTCGATCTGTTCGCGCGTGGGGATGGAGACCACCACCGCCGAGAGATCCTCGGCATTCAAACGGAGCCACTCGGGCACCGAGCGATGCTCCAAGACTTCGGCAAGGCCACGGAAGTAGCCATTCCGGCGGCTTGCCTCGCGCACGCGGATCACATCGCCAACGTTTACAAGAGCGGAAGGAATGTTATGGATGCGACCGTTCAACTCAAAATGCCCGTGAGACACCAACTGCCGCGCTTGCGCACGGGAATCCGCAAAGCCCAACCGATAGATAACGTTATCGAAACGCCTTTCCAAAATGCTGAGCAAATTGGCGCCCGTTTGCCCGCGAATGCGCAAGGCATCTTCAAAGTAGCGGCGGAATTGCCGCTCGAGGACGCCATAAATGCGGCGCAGGCGCTGCTTCTCGCGCAACTGCTGGCCATAGTCAGACTCCTGCCGGCGGAACTGGGCCTGCCGGCCGTGGGGGCCGGGCGCATAGGCGCGGCGCTCCATGGCACACTTGGCCGAAAGGCAACGTTCCCCTTTCAGGAACAACTTCATCCCTTCACGGCGACACAACTTGCATACCGAATCTTTGTACCTAGCCATATATCCTCCTCAAGATGCTGATGGCCCGAGCGTTTTGGGCCATCAGGAGCGGGTTTACGCTTCGCCAAGGAGCAGGACGCACAGCCCCGCGTCTTCCCCGCCGTCCTACGCAATGCATTTCCACAACATACCCTCGCCTGACACGCGCGCTAGATGCGGCGCTTTTTCGGAGGCCGGCAGCCATTATGCGGGATGGGCGTCACATCGGTGATGGAACGCACCTGTAACCCGGCGGCTTGGATCTGCCGTAGGGCAGCCTCGCGCCCAGGCCCAGGGCCTTTGATGAACACATCCACCTGACGCATCCCCATATCCATGGCGGCTTGGGCCGCCTCATTGGCCGCCGTCTGCGCCGCAAAAGGCGTGCTCTTGCGCGATCCCTTGAAATCTTGGCCGGCGCTTCGCCACGTGAGCACTGCTCCATCGCGATCGGTTACGGTTACGATCGTATTATTGAAGGTCGCCTGAATATAAACGCGCCCAAACGGCACGTTGCGCCTTTCGCGGCGCGGGGTCCTCCCTTTGGCTCTCCTACGCCCCATACCTTACCTCCGCTTACGGCTCGATTACTTCTTGGCCCGGCTGCGCTTTTTGCCCGCCACCGTCTTGCGAGGCCCCTTGCGGGTGCGCGCGTTCGTACGCGTCCGCTGGCCCCTCACCGGCAAATTGCGGCGATGCCTAAGCCCACGATAACACCCAATGTCAATCAACCGCTTGATGTTCATGGCCACTTCGCGCCGTAAGTCGCCCTCGACGACGTAATCCTGGGCGATCACCTCACGCAATTTGGCCAATTCTGCCTCTGTGAGATCTTTGCACCGCGTATCGGGGTTGATCCCCGTCTTGGCCAAGATCTCCCGGCTCCGCGAGAGGCCAATGCCATAAATATAGGTCAAGCCGACCTCGACGCGCTTTTCGTTCGGAATATCTACACCCGCAATACGAGCCATGACGCTCCCTCCTCACTTCCTTCCTGCACCCTACAAGGCGGGCGAATGCCTATCTCTGCGCCGAGGCGTCAGCCCTGGCGCTGTTTGTGGCGCGGGTTCTCACAGATAACGCGCACCACACCATGGCGCCGGATGATCTTGCACTTGGCGCAACGCCTTTTGATAGATGGTTTTACCTTCATCGTAGCCTCCCTTATGACGGCCGATTCAGCCGCGTCAAGATTTCGGCGCCGTTGGCTGCAACGGCAACCGTATGCTCAAAGTGAGCCGTCGGGCTGCCATCCACCGTAACGACCGTCCAACCATCGGCCAGCACCTTGGTAGTATAGCCCCCCAGGCTCAACATCGGTTCCAAGGCAAACGTCATCCCTTCTTCGAGGCGCATCCCCTGGTGGGGCGGCCCCCAATTGCGAATCCGTGGCGGCTCATGCATCTTTTGGCCGATGCCGTGCCCGCCATATTCGCGGATCACCTCAAACCCCGCTTTGCGCGCGGCCTTTTCGATGGCATGGGACACATCGCCCAACCGCGCCCCCGCGCGCGCCGCCTGAATGCCCGCCTGCAAAGCGGCCTGCGTCGCAGCCATCAGGTCCAACAGGCGCCCATTCACTCGGCCCACGGCCACCGTGATGGCCGCATCACCCTGGTACCCTTGCCAGATGGCCCCCACATCCACACTAACGATATCGCCCTCGCGCAACACCCGAGGCCCAGGGATGCCGTGGACGACCTCTTCGTTGATGGAAGCGCAAATGGTCGCCGGGTACCCAAGATACCCCTTGAAGGAGGGAATGCCCCCCAAATCTCGGATGACGGTCTCCGCCAGCCGATCCAGCGCAGCAGTCGTCACGCCCGGCGCGATAGCCTGCCGAAGGGCTTCCAGCGCCTCGGCGACAATTTCCCCGGCCCGCCGCATTTTGGCGAGTTCCTCAGGGGTCTTGGGTCGTACCACATCCGCCATCCCGATACTCGCCTCGTTATGCCGCTTCGCCGCGCACCGACTGGATGGCCTTGACGATTTCCGCATGGACGGCTTGGATATCCTGCTCGCCGTTAACCTCTACCAGAAGCCCCCGCTCGCGGTAAAAGGCCTGCAAAGGAGCCGTCTGTTCGAGATAGACGGCGATGCGCCGGCTTTGCGTTTCGGGCGTATCATCATCGCGTTGGTAAAGTGGCACATGGCAATCATCGCACTCGCCTTGCACCTTTTCTGGGCTGTAGAGGCGATGATACACCCGCCCACATTTGGGGCACGTCCAGCGCCCGGCCAGCCGCTCCAAGAGCACCGGCGTAGAGACGCGAATGTAGATGACCAAATCTACCTTGCGCCCCATGCGCCCCAGGAGACCGTCGAGTGCTTCCGCTTGGGCCACCGTGCGCGGGAACCCGTCAAAGATCACCCCTTGCGCGCAATCGGGCTGGCTGATGCGCTCGGCGATCATGCCGATGGTGATCTCATCCGGCACGAGTTCGCCCCGATCCATATAGACCTTGGCCTTCAGGCCGAGTTCCGTCTGGTTCGCCAGCGCCGCCCGAAAGAGATCGCCGCTCGATACGCGCGGTAAAGGGAGGATCTCTCCCAACAGGCTGGCCTGCGTCCCTTTGCCCGCCCCCGGTGCCCCAAGAAGCACAAGGTCCATAATCATCACCTCATCTTTCGGATAAAGCCCTCATAGTGGCGCATCAGAAGTTGGGCCTCGAGTTGCTTCATCGTATCGAGCACCACCCCCACCACGATCAGAAGGCCCGTGCTGGTGATCAGCATCTGGCTCGTGCCTACGAGCGGCCGCACCAAGAAGGGGATGATGGCCACAATGCCCAAGAATAGCGCCCCCACGAAGGTGATGCGCCTCAACACCCCTTGAAGGTACTCGGCCGTGCGCGCACCGGGGCGAATGCCCGGCACAAACCCGCCTTGCCGTTGGAGCGTTTCTGCCAAATTCTGTTGTTGAAAGATCACGTCGGCATAGAAATAGGTAAAGCCGACCACGAACAAGAAATACAGGATCCAATACACCGCGCTATTGGTACTGAACACACGGGTAATACCGCTCGCCACATTGGCGATGAACTTGACCTGCGAATTCACAAAGTAACTGGCGATCACCCCAGGTAGCATGATGATCGAAACGGCAAAGATGAGGGGGATCATCCCCGCCGAGTTGACCTGAAGCGGGATATGCGTGCTCTGCCCGCCGTAGATACGCGTACCACGCACGCGTTTAGCATACTGCACCGGGATGCGCCGCTGCCCCTCGTGCACCACGACGATGCCCATCACGGTAATCGCCGTAACGATGGCAAAGACCAACACGCTCCACGGGTTCGAAATCCATAACTGGACCACCCGCGCCGGCACGCCGGCGACAATGCCCCCCAAGATGATGATCGAGATGCCGTTGCCGATGCCCTGCTCATCAATCAGGTGCCCCAGCCAAATGGCGAACATCGTGCCCGCCGTGAGCGTGGCAATGGTTGCCAGGGTCGGGAGCCAGGTCCCTGCGCGGAAGCCAAAGTTCGAAAGCACCGCGCCCGTCGTGCCTGCCGATTGCGCCAAAAGGTTACCTTGGGCAAAGGCCTGAAGGGCGGCCAAGGGAATCGTCAAAAGATAGGTGTACATATTCATCTTTTGACGCCCGGCCTCGCCCTCTTTGCTCAACTGCTCTAGGGCGGGGATGATGGGCTGCAAGAGTTGCAGCACGATCTGCGCCGTGATAAAGGGGTAAACCCCCAATGCCATCACCGAAAAGTTCGACATCGCACCGCCCGAGAACATATCCAGCAGACCCAATAACTGGTTGTTGCGGAACAGTTCTCGCAGCGCTACCAGGTCCACACCGGGCACCGGCACATGCGAAGCAAACCGGTAGATGACCAAGATCAGCAGCGTGAAAAGGATCTTTTTACGCAGATCCGGCAGTTTAAAGGCATTTGCGACTGCTTGCAGCATCAGTTCCCGTCCTCTACGAGCGCGCCCCTAGCCCGAAGGGTCAGCCGATCCATTCGATGGCCCCGCCGGCCTGTTCGATTTTGGCCTGGGCCGATGCCGAAAAGGCATGCGCCTTGACGGTAAGCGGCCGGTCGAGTTTGCCCTCGCCCAAGATTTTGATCGGGCGGCGAGAATCTTTGACCAGGCCCGAAGCCATCAAAGCCTCTACATCCACCACGCTCCCGGCATCAAAGCGGTTCAAAGCCTCCACATTGACCACCGTATATTCGACGCGGTTCACGTTGTTAAAGCCGCGTTTGACCGCCAAGCGCCGTACCAAAGGCAATTGACCGCCCTCAAAATAGCGCTTGCCGCCGCCGTGGCCGCTCCGCGCCCCGGTGCCTTTGGTGCCAAAGCCACCCGTCTTCCCTTGGCCGGCGGCAATGCCCCGCCCACGTCGCTTGCGGCGGTGCTTGGTGCCTTCGGGTTCGTGCAAATCATGCAGTTTCATCCTTCACCTCTTCCACCCGCACCAGATGGCGCACTGTATTGATCATACCGCGGACCACCGGCGTATCTTCGCGCTCCACCGTAGCGCCTAGACGGCTCAGCCCCAAAGCGCGAATCGTCTGCTTTTGGCGCACAGTATAGCCGATGGCGCTGCGCACATAGGTAATGCGTAGTTTATTCGCCATGGGCACTCAACCTCCACGGTGGCAAAAGATCTGTCACGGCCTTGCCGCGCTGGTTAGCCCGTTCCTCGACGGAAACCAACTCTTGCAGGCCTTTGAACGTCGCCATCACGACGTTGAACACGTTATCGCTCCCTAGGGATTTCGAGAGCACGTCATGCACGCCCGCGGCCTCTAGCACGGCGCGCACGCCGCCGCCCGCGATGACGCCCGTACCTGGCGAAGCCGGCTTGAGGAGGACCTTGGCCGCGCCGAACTTGACAAAGACGTCATGCGGCAACGTACGCCCATAAAGGGGCACGCTCACCATATTACGCCGGGCATGTTCTGCCCCTTTGCGAATGGCAGCCGGCACCTCGCGCGCTTTGCCGATGCCAACGCCCACACGGCCCTTGCCATCGCCCACGACCACAAGCGCGCGGAAGGCAAACCGCCGCCCGCCCTTGACCACCTTGGCCACACGGCCGATGTGGACGACGCGCTCTTCGAACTCCTCGCCCTCGGGAGTGGTAAATTCATCGCGCAAATCTCGTTCCGACATGACCTTCTCCTCGTTATCGCCCTCCGCGGCAAGCAACCGGCCGCCGAGAGCAAGGACTAGAACTGCAACCCCGCCTCGCGCGCCGCCTCGGCCAATGCCTTGACGCGCCCATGATATTGATACCCCCCGCGATCGAACACCACTTGGGTGATGCCTGAGGCCAAGGCGCGTTGCGCTACCACGCGCCCTACCACGCGGGCCGCTTCAGACTTGGTCAGATCTTTGCAGAGCGCCTCAACCTCTTTATCGAGCGTCGAAGCGGATGCTAGTGTATGCCCAATGCTGTCATCAATCACCTGCGCATAAATATGCTGCAGGCTTCGGAACACGCTGAGTCGGGGCCGATCGCTCGTCCCGATCACGCGAGCACGGATGCGGCGATGCCGCCGCGCGCGCGCCTCATGCACGTGAGCCTTGTTGATCATATCAGCCTCCAGCCTTGCCGGATTTGCCGGCCTTACGTCGGATAACCTCGTTTTCGTAAGCGATGCCCTTACCTTTGTACGGTTCGGGTGGGTACACGGCGCGGATCTTGGCAGCCAACTCGCCCACCAACTCTTTATCATACCCGCGGACGACCACCCTCTGCCCCGTGCGATCCACCTCAAACTGAATCCCTTCGGGGGGGCTGAAGCGCACCGGGTGGCTGAACCCCACTTGCAGGACGAGGTCCTTCCCCTGGAGTTCCGCACGGTAGCCCACGCCGTTGATGACCAGCGCCTTCTGAAAACCCTGCGTCACCCCCAGAACCATATTCGCCAAGAGGGCACGCGTCAGGCCATGCAGGGCGCGGTTCTGGCGATCGTCGTTGGGCCGCTTGACGATCAAACGGCCATCCACCATTTCGATGAGCATATTGGGGTGGAACTCGCGGCTCAGCCGGCCCTGAGGCCCCTGCACCGTAACCTTATTCCCCTCTAAGTGCACCTGTACCCCTTGCGGGATGGGAATAGGCAAACGTCCTATTCTAGACACAGTTCTTACCTCCCACTATGGCCGGGCTTGCGCCGAGCCTTACCAGACTTCGCAGAGGATCTCTCCACCAACGCCCTGCCGCCGTGCCTGCCTGCCCGAAAGCACCCCATTCGGTGTGGAAAGGATTACCGTCCCCATACCTTGCTTCACCCAGGGGATTTCGCGGCGCCGGGTATAGATGCGGCACCCGGGCTTGCTCACGCGCCGCAGCCCCCGGATGATGGGCCGCCGATCTTCGGTGTAACGCAGGTAGATGCGGAGCATCGGAAAGCGCCCCTCGCGGTTCACCTCATAGCGACTAATATATCCTTCTTCGCGTAAGACTTCCGCCACAGCCTGCTTCAGCCGAGAATGCGGCACGGCCACATAGCGCCGGCGCACGGCCAGACCGTTGCGGATGCGCGTCAGCATATCAGCAATTGGGTCACTCGTGGTCATCACAATCAGACTCCCCTTCTGCGAAATCGTCCTGGCCGGCCCAATGTACCCTTGCGGCATTCGGACTGCCGGCAACAGGTCGTTCCATCCTTCGCCTAAATTACCAACTCGATTTGATGATACCTGGGATCTTGCCTTCCATAGCCAGTTCACGGAAGCAGATACGGCACAGGTTGAACCGCCGCATATAGCCACGAGGCCGCCCACACCGCGAGCAGCGATTGCGAACCCGAACGGCATACTTGCGCCGCGTCTCACGAATCGGCATGCACTTTTTGGCCACTGTTACTCCTCCGAATCATCTTGCCGCACCGCTCCCCTCTTCGGGGCGTTCGGCTGTAACCAAACCACTACGCCTTGGCGAAAGGCATCCCCATCAATTCGAGCAGGTGGCGCGCCTCTTCATCGGTGCGCGCTGTCGTCACGATGGTGATCTCCATGCCTCGGATCTTGTCAATCTGGTCGTAATCCACTTCCAAAAAGACCAATTGTTCGCTCAAACCCAGCGTATAGTTCCCCCGGCCGTCAAAAGACGTCCTTGGCACCCCGCGAAAGTCTCGCTGGCGGGGCAGAGCGATGTTCATCAGGCGATCCAAAAAGGAATACATCCGATCGCCCCGAAGCGTTACTTTGGCCCCGATGGGGTTGCCAGCGCGCAGGCGAAAGGCCGCGATGGATTTGCGCGCGCGTGTGATGACGGGCTTTTGCCCGGAAATCATCGCCAAGTCGCGCGTCGCGGCTTCCAGGGCCTTGGCATTCTGCAGGGCCTCCCCGAGGCCGATGTTGATGACCACCTTCTCCACGCGGGGCACCTGCATCACGTTTTTATATCCGAACCGTTCCATCATCGCCGGAACGATCTCTGTGCGATACAACTCTTTTAGATTCGGCATATATCCCTCTCTCCTCAATCCGCCACCAGACGGGCACCCGCGCCTAATCTACCGCTTGTTTGCAGCGGCGGCAGATGCGCACCTTCATGCCATCGGCCTCGATCTGGTACCCCACGCGGGTGGGTTTATCGCAATGCGGGCACACCAGCGCCACATTCGAGATGTGGATGGGCGCCTCCATTTCGATGATGCCCACCTGCGTGCGTACGTCGCCCGTCCGCCGCTGGTGTTTGCGGATCATATTCACCCCAGAAACGACGACGCGATTCTCCTTGGGGATGACGCGATGCACTTCGCCGCGCATCCCCTTGTCGTCGCCGCTGATCACTTCGACGGTATCGCCCTTTTTGATCTTCATCGGAAACTCCTACCCATCCTCATCCTACAGCGCGCCGCTCCAGCCCTAAAGCACTTCGGGCGAAAGCGACACGATGCGCATAAACCCGGCCTCGCGCAGTTCGCGCCCCACCGGCCCAAAGATGCGAGTGCCGCGCGGGTTCTTTTCCTGGTCGAGGATCACGGCGGCATTATCATCGAACCGCACGTAGGATCCATCCGGCCGCCCATATTCCTTGGCCACCCGCACCACCACGGCGCGCACCACATCCTTTTTCTTCACCACGCCCCCGGGCGTTGCCTCTTTGACCGAGGCGATGATAATATCGCCCACGCCGGCATATCGGCGCCGGGTACCCCCCAACACCTTGATGCACATGATCTCTTTTGCGCCCGTGTTATCGGCCACCTTGAGCCTTGTGAATGGTTGAATCATCGTCTCTCACTCCCCTACGAATATGCCGGCCTGGCTATACACCCAGCCGTGATACCGCGCCCTAGGCGTTCACCTCGGCCTCAAGGCCGGCCCGGCGAATGATCTCGATCACCTTCCAGCGCTTGCGGCGGCTCATCGGGCGGCATTCTTCGATGCGCACCCAATCCCCCATCTGGCACACGTCTTCTTCATCGTGCGCCATATACTTTTTCGTGCGGCGGAGCACTTTGTTATAAAGCGGATGCCGAGTCGTCGTTTCAACCGCCACGACGACTGTTTTGAGCATCTTATCGCTGACCACACGGCCTTCTAGAACTTTACGCGGCATACCTAGTGCACCTCCGCACCCAACTCGCGCTCGCGCAAGATCGTCTTGACGCGAGCAATATCTCGCCGTACCTGCTGGAAGCGCGCCGTATTCTTGATCTGGCGCGTCGCCGCCTGAAAGCGCAAGTTCATTTGCTCTCGATACAGGTCATCCAACGTGCGAAGCAACTCTTCACGGCTCATCTCGCGGAGTTCTTTTGCTTTCATGCCCCTTCACCTCCGCCGAGTTCAACCTCTTCGCGTTCGATGAACTCTGTCGCGATAGGCAACTTGTGCGAGGCTTGCAAAAGCGCCGTTCGCGCCGTCTCGCGGTCAATACCGCCCACCTCGAACAAGATGCGCCCCGGCTTGACCACCGCGACATAGTGATCCACCGCTCCCTTACCGCCACCCATGCGGGTCTCTGCCGGTTTCATCGTCACCGGCTTATCGGGGAAGATGCGGATCCATACCTTACCCGCACGCCGCAAGGTGCGCACGATCACGCGTCGCGCGGCCTCAATCTGCCGGCTAGTGATCCAGGCGGCCTCCATGGCCTTGATGGCGTAATCGCCATAATACAACTCGGTGCCCCGAGTGGCCTTGCCCTTCATGCGGCCGCGATGCTGCCGCCGATATTTGAGCCTTTTTGGCATTAACATTGTTACAACTCCCCCTGGGCCTCTGTGCTCACTTGGGCCGCTTCTGGCAGCACATCGCCCCGGTAAATCCATACCTTGACGCCGATGCGCCCATAGGTGGTCAATGCCTCATCGTGGGCATAATCAATATCGGCGCGCACCGTATGCAGGGGCACGCGCCCTTCGCGCACCCATTCGCTCCGCTTCATTTCCGCCCCCGAAAGGCGCCCCCCACAGACGATCTTGATTCCCTTGGCCCCTCCGCGCATGGCGCGGATCACCGCTTGCCGCATCGCCCGCTTGTGCGAAACGCGCCGCTCGATCTGCTCGACGATGCTCTCGGCCACCACATGGGCATCCAGTTCGGGGCGCTCAACCTCGACCACATCCACCCGCAGGTTTTTGCCGGTGACGCTGGTCAGTTTTTCGAGTTCCTCTTTGAGGGCATTGACGCTCGCCCCGCGCCGCCCGATGACGATGCCCGGTTTGGCCGTCACGATGGTTACGCTGATCTGCTTGGGAAAGCGCTGGATTTCGATGCGCGAGATGCCGGCACGCCCCAGGATTTTCTTGATCGTCTCACGGATGGTGATATCCTCCGTGACGAGGCGGGCGTACTCCCTGCCCTCAGCGAACCATTTCGATTCCCAATCCTTGATAATCCCCAGTCGAAACCCTATTGGATTTACCTTACGGCCCAAGTTTTCCTCCTTGCTGCCCTATACTCCGCCGAACCCGCGCTAGGCCTGCTTTTCGGCCAGCACGACCGTGATATGCGTGCTCCGCTTCAGGATCGGCTTGAACCGCCCGCGCGGCCCTGGGCGCCCGCGTTTGAGCGTAGGCCCCTCGTCGGCCCGAATCTCGGCGATATACAATTCGTTCGAGGAGAGACCCAGGTTCTCCTCCGCATTGGCCGCCGCCGAGGCGATCACCTTGCTCACGGCCTTGGCCGCTATCTTGGGGGTGAAACGCAACAGGGCCAACGCCTCATCCACATCGCGGCCACGCACGAGATCGGTCACCAGCCGCACCTTGTGCGGCGACATGCGAATGTATTTAGCAACTGCACGGACTTCTACAGCCATCCCTATACTCCTCGCGTGCTCCGTGATTGCGCCTCATGCCCCCTTGAGAGGAGAGGGCCTCGGCGGGTGGCCTCCGCTTATTGGACGCTCGTCCGGCGTTCTTTCGCTTCATGACCGCGGAAAAAGCGCGTCGGTGCGAACTCGCCCAGTTTGTGGCCCACCATATTCTCCGTGATGTAGATGGGAATATGTCGCCGCCCATCATGCACGGCGATCGTATGCCCCACCATTTGCGGGAACACCGTTGACGCCCGAGACCATGTGCGGATGACGCGTTTCTCTCCGCGGCGGTTCATCTCCTCAATTTTCTTCAGGAGTTTGGGCGATACATACGGGCCTTTTTTCAACGATCGCGACATAGTTTCGCTCCTCCTACCAGTTCACATCGCACCAGCGAATGCCTCGGCCGGGCATTATCAGCGTCCGCTTCGCCGGCGGACAATGTACTTATCGGTGCGCTTATTGCGCCGCGTCTTGTACCCTAAGGCGGGCTTGCCCCAAGGCGTCTTGGGGCCGGGAAGACCAACGGGCGCCTTGCCCTCGCCTCCGCCATGCGGATGATCGCGCGGTGTCATGGCTGAGCCACGCGTCGTAGGACGGAAGCCCAACCAGCGCTTGCGCCCCGCTTTGCCCAATTTGATGTTCGTATGATCCACATTGCTTACCTGGCCGATGGTGGCCATGCACTCGCTGCGGATCATCCGCACTTCGCCGGAGGGCAAGCGCACCTGGACGTATTCCCCCTCTTTGGCGAGCAACTGCGCCGCCGTGCCGGCTGCCCGCACCAACTGGCCACCGCGCCCCTTGTAGAGCTCGATGTTATGAATCATCGTGCCCAAAGGAATATTCTCCAAGGGCAGGGCGTTGCCTACACGCACCTCGGCGCCTGGGCCAGACATCACCGTGTCATTCACCGAAAGCCCCAGCGGCGCGAGGATGTAGCGCTTCTCGCCATCGGCATAGACGACGAGCGCAATCCGCGCTGAGCGGTTCGGATCGTACTCGATGGAATCCACCCGCGCCGGAATGCCGATCTTATCGCGGCGAAAGTCAATAATCCGGTACAGCCGCTTGTTCCCTCCACCGCGATGGCGCACTGTAATTTTGCCGCGAAAGTTGCGCCCGGCCTTTTCGGGAAGTGGCACCACCAACGACTTTTCGGGCTCATCCCGCGTGATTTCTTCGAACGTATACCCCGTCATGCCTCGACGAGAAGGCGTCGTGGGCTTGTAGAGTTTGATCGCCATAATCGCTCCCCCTCACTCACCGGCTAACGACGACGCGCAGGCCCCTTTGTGCGCCATTAGACGCCCTCAAAGAACGAGATGCTCTCGCCGGGGGCCAACTTCACGACGGCCTTTTTCCAACTCTTGAGTTGGGCCTCATGCCGGCCAAAACGGCGCTTCTTGCCGCGCACCGAGATGATGTTGACCTCTTGCACGTGCACGTTGAACACCGCCTCGACCGCCTTGCGCACCAAGAGTTTATTGGCGCGCGTATCCACCTCAAAGGTGTACTGCGCTAACTCGTCGGCCTGGTAATTCGATTTTTCGGTCAAGATGGGCCGTTTAAGCACTTCGAACAGATGCATTGCCTTATTCTCCGTTTACCTGTTGAGCGTCGGCCTGGCCCAAGGCTTTAGGCCTTGCGCGTGGTGCCGAGCAGGCCGTGAATCATCTCCACAGCACCGCGCGTCATCACGATGCGGTCGTAACGCAAAAGGTCTCTCACGCTGAGGCAATTCGCCCGCAACGTCTTGATAAAGGGCAAATTGCGCGCCGAAAGTTCAAAGTTATCGCTCGGCTCGGGCAAGAGCACCAATACGGATTCATCGCGGATATCCAGCCGCTCGAGCAACTCCGAGACCTCTTTGGTGCGCGGTTCGGGCATCTCGAGCGAATCGAGCACGACGATCTGGTCTTCCGCCGCCTTGACCGACAAAGCCGAGCGCAAAGCCAAGCGCCGCATCTTGCGGTTCATCTTTTGCGCATAGGAGCGCGGCTTTGGCCCCAGGGCGATGCCGCCCCCCGTCCAGTGCGGCGCCACGATGCTCCCCTGGCGCGCACGGCCGGTGCCCTTTTGCCGCCAAGGCTTGCGCCCACCGCCCGATACCTCACCGCGCGTCTTGGTGCTGTGCGTACCGAGGCGCGCATTGGCCAACTGCCGCACCAGGGCCTGGTGCATCACGGCCACATTCGGCTCGATGGCGAAAATATCATCGCGTAACTCTATTTGATCCACCGTATCGCCGGCCATGTTGCGAACCGGTACTTGCATGGCTACATCTCCTGCGTTTCATCTACCCAGCAACGGGATTCTGGGTTCTCCTGTACACGTTCCACGGTTTTACGATTTGATCGCGTTGCGCACCAAAAGGAGGCCGCCCGTCGGCCCAGGCACCGCACCGCGCACAGCGATCAAATTCCGCTCGACATCCACCTTGACCACCTCAAGGTTCAGAACCGTGGTGCGACGGTTCCCCATATGCCCTGGAGCGCGCAACCCTTTGAATACACGGCCCGGCGTGGTGGTAGAACCGATCGAACCCACCGCACGATGCCGGTCAGATTGGCCGTGCGTCTTGGGGCCTCCGCGGAAGCCATAGCGCTTCACAGCACCCGCAAACCCTTTCCCCTTCGAGGTGCCCGTTACGTCAACCAGGTCGCCCGGTTGAAACAGGCTAACATCAATTACCTGGCCCACCTGGTACTCGGAAGCATCATCGGTGCGGATCTCGCGCAGATACCGCAGGGGTGGGTTCGACCCCAAGTGCCCCGCCTCCGGCTTGTTAAGCCGGGGCTTGTGGCCATAGCCGATCTGGATGGCGTTATACCCATCGGTAGCCACCGTCTTGACTTGGGTTACATAACAAGGCCCCAATTGAATGATCGTTACCGGCTGGACTTCACCCTTTTCGGTAAAAAGGCGCGTCATCCCGATTTTTTTGCCTAAAAGGCCTTTTCGTTTTGCCATATTCCACCTCAGGGGGGACCGCTTGGGCAGCCGCTAGCGGCCACAGGGCCTTCTTAGGAGGGCTGCAGGGCACAACCCCTTCCCCCATTGTTTTATGACGCCCTCACCGGGCACTTATAACTTGATCTCGATATCCACGCCGCCGGGCAGATCCAAGCGCATGAGCGCATCAATCGTCTTGGAGTTAGGATCCAGCACGTCAATCAGGCGCTTGTGCGTGCGGATCTCGAGTTGCTCACGCGAATCCCGGTCAATAAAGGGAGAGCGCGCCACGCTAAAGCGCTCGATCTTGGTCGGGAGGGGCACCGGCCCCACCACGGCCGCACCCGTGCGCTCCGCAGTATCCACGATCTGCCGCGCCGATTGATCGAGAACGCGATGATCGTATGCCTTTAGCCGAATTCTGATCCGTTGCTGTTTCGCCATAGTCTCCTCGGATCGAGGGCCTTGGCCAGCCAATGCCTACCCAAGGCCCAAATACGAATTTTCGTTTACTCGACGATTTGCGTGACGACGCCGGCGCCCACCGTGCGCCCGCCCTCACGAATGGCAAACCGCGACCCAACCTCCAACGCCACCGGCATGATCAACTTCACCGTCAGGTTCGCCCGATCCCCAGGCATCACCATCTCTACCCCGGGATCCAGGATCACCTCCCCCGTCACGTCCGTCGTCCGAATGTAGAACTGCGGACGATACCCCTGGAAGAACGGCGTGTGCCGACCCCCCTCTTCCTTCTTCAATACGTAGACTTCGCTCCGAAACGTCGTGTGCGGCGTGATCGACTTCGGCTTGGCCAATACCTGCCCACGCTCTACCTCGTCCCGCTCAATC
>Ga0315298_1005947_pt1 | contig 16946 bp, 11 predicted proteins | sample WHS_1_MG_FD_203077 | JGI IMG/M metagenome (GOLD analysis project Ga0315298, IMG submission 203077) | Extremophilic microbial mat communities from Washburn Hot Springs, YNP, Wyoming, USA - WHS_1_MG | ecosystem: Environmental > Aquatic > Thermal springs > Hot (42-90C) | place: USA: Wyoming...
GTGTGCCACTGCTTGCCGCAAGGCAAGCAGTGCCGCCAGGTCCTTCCGGCACTGCCTCTGACGAAGCAGTGGCACACGGCGCACGTGTGCTTGGTATCCGCATGAGGGTAGTTTGCTTGGATCGGCATGGCGGTTACACTGGGAGGCACCCCATGCGGCGCAGTATGGTGGGCGGTTGCGCGAGGGGAATCCGAGTGACCACAGCGGTAGCGCTAAGCCGAGCGTGGCCATTGCGCGCTCGGCGGCTTTGCGGCATTTTGCGGCGGTGAGGAGGGTTCTTGCATCATGCGATATATCTGGTTGAGTCTGGCGGTCAGCGTGGGCGGTTGGGTAGGCGTGGGGCAAGCGGTTGACTGGCCCCAGTGGGGCGGGCGCGATTCGCGCAATATGGTCTCGTTCGAAACAGGCCTGCCCGACTCCTTCGACCCCGGACAAAAAAGTCCCACCGGTGGCGGCATCGAGTTGGCGACCACGCGCAACGTCAAATGGGTCGCCCGGCTGGGTTCGGCGGCGTATGGCAATCCCACCGTGGCCGGCGGCCGGGTGTTCGTGGGCACCGATGACCTGACGGTGACTGCCGATCCCCGCTTTCGCCGCACGCGGGGCGGGATGGTCAAATGTTTCGACGAAGCCACGGGCAAGCTGCTGTGGCAGTTGGTCATACCCGAACGAAAGCGCTATCCCAAGGAGATGCTTTTCACCCATCAGCACCTGGGGGTGTGTTCGTCGCCCACTGTGGAGGGCGATCGGGTGTACGTGGTAACCTGCGCGGCAGAGGTCGTGTGCCTGGACGTCAAGGGGCAAGCCGACGGCAACCAGGGTCCTTTCACCGGCGAGGGGCAGTATTTCGTGGGGCCGGAGGAAAAGCCGGTGCCCGTCCTGCCAGGCGATGGCGACATCCTGTGGCGGGTGGACCTGATCGACGATTTGGGCATTCGGCCCCACGACGCGGCCAGTTGCTCGATCCTCATCCACGGCGACCTGTTGTACTTGAGCACCTCCAACGGAGTCGATCCGAGTCACAGCCGGGTGCTGGCGCCCGAGGTGCCGGCGCTGGTGGCTTTGGACAAGCGCACGGGCCGGCTGGTGGGGTGGGAGAACGAGCACCTTTCGCGGCGGCTGTGGCACTGCCAATGGTCCTCGCCCTCGCTGGGCCGAGTGGGCGGCAGAGATTTGGTGTTCTTTGGCGGGGGCGACGGCGTGTGCTACGCCTTCGAGGCCATGGACCGTGTGCCGCCCCAGCCGCGGCCGTGGGTCACTGCGTGGTCCTACGACTGCAATCCCCCGCATTATCGCTTTCGCAACGGAAAACCCATCCCGTATTACGATGGTGACAAGCGGAAGAAGGACAGCCCAAACAAGAACGACGGCCAGTACGTGGGGCCCAGCCAGATCATTGCCACGCCCGTGTTTCACGAGGGGCGGGTGTACGTGGCCATCGGGCAGGACCCGGCCCACGGCCGGGGCAAGGGGCTGCTGCATTGCATCGATGCCTCGGGCCGGGGCGATATCACCAAGACCGGCTGCGTGTGGAAGTATGACGGGTTGGACCGCTCGATTGGCACGGTGGCGGTGGCCGACGGCCTGGTGTATGCCCTGGATGTAGCGGGCCGGCTGCATTGCCTCGATGCCCGCACCGGCTCGCCCTGCTGGGTGTACGAAACCAAGGCCGAGGCGTGGGGAAGCCCGCTGGTGGCCGATGGCAAGGTCTTCTTCGGCAACCAGAAGGACTTTTACATCATGGCCGCAGGGCGCCAGCCACGCTTGTTGAGCCGCATCCGCCTGGGCTCGCCGGTGTACAGCACGCCCGTGGTGGCCAACGGGGTGCTGTATGTGGCCTCGCAGCATTATTTGTGGGCGGTGGCCCGGCCGGACAGGACCCAACGGCTTACCAAGGCGGCAGGCACAGTGTCCCCCCCTCCAAGTGAATCACGCTCCCGTTGATGAACCCCGCCTCGTCGGTGAAGAGAAAACCGACGACGTGGGCCACGTCCATCGGCTTGCCAATCCGCTGGACAGGAATCTTTTTGGCCACCTGCGCATAGAGGACTTCCTTGGGCGTATCCCAGCCCGCGCATGAGGCGGCCAGCATGGGCGTGTCGATGGTCCCAGGGCTGACGGCCACAAAGCGCACGCCCTTGGGGCTATGATCGGTGGTCAGGCTCCGCATCAGGGCCACCACCGCCGCCTTGGACGCGCAGTACACCCCGTGAGCCGGGAACCCGATCTCCGCCGCCACCGACGTGGTGAAGCAAATCACCCCCTTGCCCTGGCGTTCCATGATTGGAATGGCGTGCTTGCACACCAGCACCGGGCCCAGAAGGTTCACGTTGATCAGGGCGTAAAAGTCGTCCAAGGTGATCTCGGTGATCTTCTGGTTACGCAGCACGCCGGCATTGGCGTGGACGCAATCCAGCCGGCCGAACCGGTCCACGGCCAGGCGGACCGCCGCCTGCACGTCCTCCTCGCGGCTGGTATCCCCGTGGAAGAACAGGCAGGTGTGGCCTTCGGCACTGAGCCGGCTGGCCAGCGACTGGCCCGCTTCGGGCTGGATCGACATGGCGATGACCTTGGCACCGTGCCGGGCGAACAGCTCAGTGCATGCCTCGCCAATCCCCGAGGTGCCACCAGTAATCAAAATCACTTTGTCTTGCAGGTGCATGGCCGGTCTCCTGTGAACATTCCCGCGGCGGGAAGGCCAACGGGATGTGCTTGCCGATAGGGGTTTAGCCCCGATAGCCGGACCGCTGCCGGCGTGGCCGCCCCGACCGCCGGAACTCGATCGCCCGGTCGATCAGGCCGAAGATATCGTATTGGGGCCGATAGCCGAGCACGTACCGGGCCTTGGTGGTATCAATACAGAAGTCCTGCCCCACGGGGTCCACCAGTTGGAGCGTCTCGATCCCCAAACGCTTGGCCACGTACTCGGCGGCCTGGACATAATCGAAGGGGTCGTTCATGGCGATCATGAAGGTTTCGCCCTCGATCCCTTCGCGCCGCAACGCCAAGAGGAAGGCCTGCACGCAATCTTCCACAGCGACGATGTGCCGCCGCATGGGCGAACCATCGGGGTGGCGCAAGGCCACGGCCGCGTCCCGGCCCGAAGCGTAAAGCTCGCGCTGGGCCGGCGTCATCAGCTCGCGCCACACCGGCACGCCGAACCCCTCGCCCGCTACGGTCAGGTGCTGGAGGATATCGTCTTCGGCATGTATCCACGAGATCCGCAGGCACACGGTGGGGACCCCGGCCTGGCAGTAATACTGGCGGAACATCGCCTCTTCCAAGACCTTGGAAAGCGGATAATAGCCGGGATACGCCCAAAGCGGCATGTCCTCGCGGATGGGTACTGGCTGCGGCCGGTAATAGATGCCATTGACCGCATCGCCGCTGGCCAGGATGACCCGCCGGGGCCTGCCGGTCCGCATGGCCGCGTCCAGCACGTTGAACGTCCCCTGCACACTCACCCGGATCAGCGCCTCGCGGTCTTCCTTGCACGTGGCCAAGTGGATGACCGCATCGCTTTGGCCCACCAGTTCGTCCATGAGCCGGGCGTCGGCCACGTCGCCCTGGACTTCCTCAACGCCGCTCACCCCTACGGCATAGCGATGGCAGAGGCCCACCACACGATAGCCCTCGCGGACCAGGGCCTCGCACAACGGGGCGCCCAGTTTTCCCGCCGCCCCGGTTACCAATACCCTTTGGATTCCAATCGCCACGTCTGGTCCTCCTCGGATTCTGCTGCGGGCAGAGCGCTGCCGGAAAGACGCCTCACGCGGGTCGGTTCGGCCCAGGCGAAACTTCCGCCGCAAACCGAAACGCCCCGTGCGGCATGTGCTGTGCGCCCACCCTGTTGCTCTCCTGCCTCCAGCACTTCGCGGAGGTGCAGAGTATGCCTCTGCCGGCCAGTTCAATCGCCAAACAGTTGTTTCAGCTTCACTGCGGTATCGCGGGCCAACTCCATGTCGGGCAAGGTCAAATTGGGCAGCCGGCAAAAGGGCAGCATCTCCGCCGTGATCGGCCCCTGATAGCCGATGCGGACCAGGGCACTCTTGACGGCCTCGAAGTCCACGTCACCCGCCAAAAGGTCATCGCCAAAGCCGTGCAGGCCGCCCCCACAATCTTCCCGCTTGAAGTTCTTCACATGGACGGCCGCGATCCGCGGGCCCAGAATCTCGATCCAGTGCTCCGGGTGCCCTTGGATCACTACGTTGCCCACGTCGAAGTAGCACGCCACATGCCGGCTGCCAAACTGATCGACAAACGCCTTGAACTCTACGGGCCCCACCAGAAACCGGTTCCACACGTTTTCCAAGGCCAGCGTTACATCCAGATCGGCCGCCAGGGGCAGTAGTTCTTCGATCGAGGCGGTGGCGTTATCCCACACCTGTTGATAAGGAACCACAGGCACCGAGGGATCCCAGGGCACGGCCACCGCGCCCGGAATGACCAGGATGGTCTTGACGCCCAACCAGTGGGCCGCCTGAATGTACTTGCGCGTAAAGTCGATAGCTTCGCGCCGCCTGGCCGGGTCGGGTGACGATAGCGGACAACTCCAAAAATACCCGCTGATGAGCGTTCCCAGCCGCATCCCCAGACTATCTGCCTCGTCCCGGATTCGGCGGCATTGGGCCTCGGTCACGCTGGGCGACAACTCGCCCGCCCCAAACGCTAGCTCCACCCCCTGATAGCCCAGGGCCCTGGCTTCTGCGAGCGCTTGGCGGATGGGCTTCTGGCCTTCAAAGCCTCCGATGGTCCAGTACGTGATTTGCAGCAAATAGGACATGGCGTGCCTTTGCTCCCGGCATGACGGTGACGCAATCGCCGCCGGCCCGTCTGTGCGATGGCGATCCGCAGTTTGGGGGCCATTGTAGCAGGCATCTTCTCACTGCGCAACCTACCGGATCGCACCGCACCAAACGCGGAAAGCTTGCGAAAGGCGGGGGAGACCGCAAAGCGTCTTTCTCCGGCTCTCGGCAAGGCCGCCATACAGCCTGTTATCCTCCCCGTGGGGAGGGCACGCGGCGGGGCAACTTGGTTGGCGCCGGCCAGGAGCCAATGTAGACTCAACATAAAGTGTCGCAGCAACGCCGTTTGGGCGTTGGCCCGCTGGGTGCGGGTCCCCTTGTCCTTGCGGAGGATCGCGGATGAGCACGATCCACCAAGTGTTTTGCACGCTCGGGGTGGGTGTCCCAAGCGGCCCGGGTGGAGCAGCCTGCATCGCCCACGTCGGCTCGCTCGATGGCCAGGATTTCGACGCCTGCTGGCACGACATCCAGCCGTATGTTTACTACCAACTGCCCCGGGACGTCTCCGACGAACATCGGCAGCACCTGACTGCCGATACGGCGCCCAAACGGCTGTTCCGGGTGGCCACGGCCGGGGGGTGGGATGTTTTGGGCCAGGCGTGTTTCCTGCCAGCCAAGGCGCCGGGGGCCAACGGAAATGCCTTCGCCCATTTGGTGCTCCAGAAAGAAGCCGAGGGGGGCACGCGATGGTCGGCCGTCGATTGTTTGAAGCTCTGGGGCGCTGCGGGTTGGGTTCAGGCGGCCGCTCCACTGGCAGGCACGGCGGGCCCGCTGCGTTCGCTGGCCGAATTGCTGGGAGATCGCGGGCCGGCTATCGATGACCAGGTCTTCTTGAGCTTTTTGACCGCTGGCGTCGAAGGGCCTTTCCATGACCCGCAGGCCGTCATCCCACCTCGCTGGCGGCAAATGCCGGCCGACCGGCGCCAAGCGTGGTTCCTGGATCTGTTCTGCACCTTCCTTCAAGGGGGGAGCCAGCAGCAAGGCCCGGTTTGCCTGGTGGCCGAGCCGGGTCTAGCGGCCCTGATGTTTTACGGCATTGCCCGCTTGGTGCCCGAGGGCCCAATCCGCGAAAGCCTGAGTTTTTCCACCTACGAGCCGGAGCCGGAGCGTGCGGCCGTGGCCCTGGCTGCCACGTGGTTTGCCGATCCGGGAGCGGCCGGCAGCCTGCCGCACGTTGGGGCCGGCTGCGCTGCCGTGCTTAACACGTTGACCGAACCGCCGCCCGACGCCCCGCGACCCCGCACCGAATACGCCACCGCCATGGTAAGCCGGCTGGTCGAAAAGGGCTGGCCCGAGATCGACTGGCGCCTGGACACCCTGCGCGCGGTGAAAGTGCGGAAGATCGAACTGCTGGAGACCCTGGCCACCATCGAGCAGTTGGTCGAGAATCTCCTGGAAACCGGCAGTTTCGCCAACCAGCACTGGCGCAAGAGCGAAGCGCTGACCAGCAGCGTACGGCATGTGCTGTTGCGGCACCTCCAGCGGGCCAGCGACTTGTCTGCGGCCCTCAAGAACGTTATCGGCGGCCCGGCGCACCTCTCGGTCCTCGATTTGGCAGCCAGCTCGAAAGACCCTTTGGCGCGGAGCGTCGTCGAATTGCTGCTCAAACGGGTGCCGGCCGAAAAGTTCGATATCCTGCTTAAGCTGCCCAGCATCGGCACGGCGGAAAAACTCCAGGCTGTGGCGGCTTATATCGATACCCAGGAGACGCTGCCGCCCGGGTGCGACTGGCTCTGGACCGAGTGGGAAAAAAGCGGCAAGACCGGCGATGTCAGCAAGATGGGCTTGTTGCCCCAGCTTTTTATTACCCTGCCGCTCGAGTCGCTCCGCAAGCTGTTCAAAAATCTTCCTGCGCTGCGGGCCGTTCAAGCCGTCACCGGGCTTTTGGAACTCCATCGCAATAAGGCCATCACCACCGCGCAGCTCACTCCGGTGATCGAGGCCCTGGACGAAAACACGGTGGTGGCCCTTCTGCGCCAGCGAGGCACGTCACTGCTGGAAGAGTATCCGGGGGACGAACCCGCCATGGGCCGCAAATTGGCCGGGCTGCTCCGGACGGTGCATCAACATCCGGAGGAGTTCAAGGAACGCCTCGACTGGATCCTGGCGGGGCAGCATTTGCTGGAGGACGAGCGGCAACAGCGGGTGGCCACCGCGTGGGCTAATTGCCGCAAAGGCATCGCCGCCCTGGGCCGGCTGCAAGAAGGCGAGTCGCCTGCCGGCGAGCAGTCGCGGATCAATCTGATGGTTTCGACGGCCCGCGACCTGGCCCTGGCCGCCGACGAGGCCCTCACCCCCTGCCTGTTCGAGGGCGAAAACCCCCATCTCCGCAAACTCGAGTGCCTCCGCCAGATTGCCAACGAATTGCTGGGCAAGCCGCTCATGCCTCCCGGCCCCGTGGAGCACGAGTACCTTTGGAACAAGATTGCCCAGCAGTTGCAGACGCACCAATGGCCCGCCGAAAGCGGCCTTACCAAAGAAGCGATGAAGGCCGAGTTGGCGGCCAAGAAAGAAGGAAAAAAAGAACCTGGCAAGCGCGAGGCCAAGGAAGCGCCACCCCGGCCTGAAGTCCGCCCTCTGGTCTCGGAGTCCAAAACCCTCACCTATTTGATTGTCGGGCTGGTCGGCCTGTTAACCGTCGCCATTGTCGGCGCCGCGTTGTGGTGGTTCTGGCCCAGCGCCCAGCCAGCCAAGAAGCGCCGCCCCAAGCGCCCAGGCGAACGGCCCAAAGCCGCCGCACCGGCGAAGCTGGAAGCCGATAAGGAAGCCGCTCCCGGCCGGACCCTCCGCGACCTTCGCGAGCCAGCCGCGGGCAAGCCAACCAAATAACAGTTCCCGCCAAAACGCTGGTCTCCGGACAAGGATTCCTCGCCCTGGCGAAGGCATCTGTGTCCAAGCGGGGCAGGCTTCTCTTTTTCGCTCCCACAGCGGGGCGTGCCCCAGCGCAAACGGTCGCGCCAAAGGCTTTACCGTGACTTTTGTTGCGTGTTCTGGTAGATGGCCTGGAGCAGGCTTTGCACGTCGGGGTACTTCTTGCGGGTGCTCAACACGCCGTCGAGCAGGCGGCGGGCGTCGCTTTCCGAATGGCCGAGGCTGCGGAGGACCTCGTACGTCTCGGAGATCACATCGGGTTCCACTTCCGCCTGACGGGCCTCATCGCGGGTGACCATCAGTGCGAACTTCGGGACCTTGCGGCGTAGCTTGGCGATGATGCGTTCGGCTGTGGAAGGCCCCACCCCAGGCAGGCTGGCCAGGAGTTTGGCGTCCTGCTCCTCGATGGCGGTGGCGATTTCTTTCACAGGCCGGACCATGGCCCGCAGCGCCTTGCGCGTTCCCACCCCATCCACCGAGCAGAAAAGCTCGAAGAACTCCCGCTCGATCTCGCTGGTAAAACCCACCAGGCGGGGCGTCAACCGCCCCTGCATCTGGGTTCCCTCCAGATACTCGATGGTGTACAGGCTGACTTCGCTGTGAAGCATCGCCTGCAACTGCCGGCGGGCGTATTCCGGAATCAGTACCTCGTATTCGAATGCCCCCACGCGCAGCGTGGCGATATCCCCGCCCAAGGCCACAAGCTGTCCGGTGATCTTGGTAATCAACGCCAATTCCTCCATGCGTGACGGTCTGCCCCGGAATTGCCGCGCGTCCCGGGGCTGCGCCTCGGGGGAGGCTATTTGCTGTCCAAGCATCCGGCCGACCATCGGATGGCCCGGCCCAAAATCACCCCGAACTCAGGTGCGGCATAGGCCTCGTGGTCGTGCCCCAATTGGAGATAGCATACCCGGCTTTTCCGAACCGTATGCACCCAGGCCACCGCCTTGCTGTTTTCCGGATGGTCGGTCGTCAGAATGACATGCACCGCAGGGTCGGTCCCGTGTCCCTGGTACGTTTCGTCATGGATGACGAAGTCCGAAAGACCTTGGGTGATGGGATGCTTGGGGTCCTCGATGTGCACGGTGAACTTCATGCCGTGCTTGGCGGCCGAAAGCCAGCTGGTTACTCCGACTATCTTCTGGAACTCGGGCCGGCTGCGATAGGCGTAGATGCCGTGGTGCAGAATGACCAAACCCGCGCCGCGGTCCAAGAGGGCAAGAAAGTTGTTCCATCGCCGGTCATTGGGCTTCTTTTCGAAGTTGTAAAGCACGATCGCACGGTAGGGCCAGGCTGAGATATCGTCAAACGCCTCACCGCCCTCTTTCTCCTCGACGAACGTACATTGCATGTCGGCAAAGCCCGCGAATACCTTGCGGAACGGCTCCACGGGGTACCCATGCCCGCCGGAAACCACCAGCACCTGAAGTTTTGTTGCCGGCTCGGCGGCCTGGGCATCCAGCCCGACCACGAAAAACAGCAGCGCCATGCACGCGCCCACGCCGCCGGATATCCACCCGCGACGGTACCAACGATGGTTCATAGTCGTTCTCCCTGGTGGTGGTGGCCTTACAGATCTGCGGACTGTTGCGCCGGTCGCGAAAACGATCAGGCGGGCCAACCCCGGCGGCGCTCGGCCGCTGCGAGCCAGCCGGCCTAAAGCATACCCCCGGGGACCAACAGCGCGAAGAGGTCGCAAGAGGCCGCAACGCCGCGTCCTCCCGAGGGAGTTACACGATTCAGTCGGCTCCCGGGCGAACTGCCGTGTATCGCGGGCCTTCCAGCCCCAGACGCTTCATCTTTTTGTAAAGCGTCGTGCGATTGATCCCCAGGGCCCGGGCGGCGGCCTGGCGGTTCCAGTGATGGGCTTCCAGGGCTTCGAGAATGAGCTGTCGTTCGGGGCTGGCCAGGGCCTGCTTGAGGGTCCGCGTGCCGAGGGGTTCCATCGCCCGGGGGGCAGCCGCGAAGATTGTCGGCGGCAGATCCTCAATCCCTATGATCCGCTGTTTGCCGAGGAGCACCGCCCGTTCGATGACGTTTTGGAGTTCGCGGACATTGCCGGGCCAGGAGTAGGCTTCCAGGGCGTTCATTGCCGCCTCGGAGAACCCGTCCACCTTCTTGCCCGACTCGCGCACGATCCGTTTCAGAAAATGCTCGGCCAGCAAAGGAATGTCCGAGACCCGTTCGCGTAAAGGGGGCAACTCGATGTTGATGACGTTGATGCGGTAGTACAGATCCTGGCGGAACCGACCTTCGGCCACCGCGCGGGCGAGGTCTTCGTTGGTGGCCAGGATCACCCGCGTATCGACCACGAAGGTCCGCGTGCCTCCCACCTGCTCGAACTCGAAGTCCTGAAGCACCCGGAGCAGTTTGACCTGCATCCCCGGGCTGGCCGTGGCAATCTCATCCAGAAAGATCGTTCCCCCATTGGCCAGCATGAATTTCCCGACCCGTTCGTGCGTGGCGCCAGTAAACGCTCCAGCCACGTGGCCGAACAGCTCGCTTTCCAGCAAGGTCTCGGGCAGGGCTCCGCAGGCCACCTCTACAAAGGGTTTATCCCGCCGGGAGCTGGCCCGGTGAATCGCCCGCGCCACCAGTGACTTGCCCGTGCCGCTTTCTCCCGTGATCAAGACCGTGGCCTTGGTGTCGGCCACACTTTGGATCACCTCGTACACCTTGAGCATGCGCGGGTCGCGGCCGACGATGCTCTCCAGCCCCAGTCGCAAGTCGAGCTGGGCCTTGAGCGTGGCGTTCTCCTCAATCACGCGGCGCTGCTTCAGGGCCCGCTGGATGGCCAGTTCCAATTCCTCGTCGATTAGCGGCTTGGTCAGAAAGTCGAAGGCCCCCGCGCGGATCGCCTCCACGGCGGTCTCCACGGTGCCGTAGCCGGTCATCAAAATCACCGCCGTCGCCGAACAATTGCGGCGGCAGTAAGCGAGAATATCGAAGCCGTCGCCATCGGGCAGCCGGATATCGGCCAGCACCACGTCGAAAGCCTTGCGCTCCAGTGTTGCCAAAGCATCGCGACAACTCCCGGCCGTGTCGAGGTGATACCCTTGGTGACGGAGCCAGTCGGCCATGGCATGGAGCACTTGGCGGTCGTCATCCACCAATAGCAGCGAACCCTTGGTCATGTCGCACCCGGGAAACAGCTCGACAACGTCTTGTTGCTGAATATCTACGTCAGAAGTGGGGGGGCGTCAAACAAACCAAGTGGGTTGGCCCCCGCCGAGACGGCGCACCACCGACGGTCACCCCCACAGGGGCGGTGTCAATGCTCACTGGCGTACTAGAGGGCCTTCAACGACCGGCCGAATCCGAAAACTCCCCCTGTGTAGACCGATCAGGGGATATAGCCATGCCCAAATTGGCGGCCGGCACTAGGCGGAGAAAGCGGGACTGGCAGACGCTGAAGTAGTCTGGCAATCGCGGTGGGATAGCTCGGCAAGGTGGTGCCTTTCCGCCACTATATGGGGATACCCTCCTTACCGAATATGTACTACCATTTAGCGAGAGGCCCCGGGTGCATCCCTCTTCGGGGCAATGCCGGATGCTTCCAAACCAGTTTGCGGGAGTCCCCCATGAGCGTGAGATTGTTGATCGCCGACGACCATGAGGTCATTCGCACCGGACTGATCACCCTCCTTCAGGGGTCCGGGATCGAGGTAGTCGGGCAGGCCGCCACCGGCAAGGAGACGGTCAAGCTGGCCGAACAGCTCAAGCCCGATGTGGTGCTCCTGGATATCCGAATGCCGGACGGCGATGGGCTGTCCACGCTGGAAAAGCTCCGCCAAAAGGTCCCCAGCGCTAAGGTCGTGATGCTTTCGACCTACGATAACCCGACCTACGTAGCTCGGGCGGTGGCGCTTGGGGCCAGCGACTTCGTCCTGAAAGGGGCGACGCGGGAGGCGATTATCGAGACGATCAAGGCCGCCGCCGCGGGAGAGTCGCCCTCGCGGGCTGGGGAACTCCGCCGTATCGCCAGCACGATGAAAGTCCGCCAAGTGGTCGAGGACGACGAAGTGCCGCTGACTCAGCGCGAAACCCAGGTGCTCCGCCACGTGGCCCTTGGACTGAGCAACAAAGAGATCGGACGCTCGCTGGAAATCAGCGTGGAAACGGTCAAAGAACACGTGCAGAACATCCTGCGCAAGATTGCGGTCAACGACCGCACCCAGGCGGCCGTGTGGGCCGTTCGCAAGGGGCTCGTCTAGGGACCCGCCCGGCTCTCACTGCGCCAGGGCGATGGAGTTCGGCCGAGCGGCCAGGACAAAATAGAGAAAAGCCTCTTTAAGTTACGCGTCGCAGGGTGGCCGGCCCGGGTTACGGCGCCCAGCCAGATTGGGGTTGGCCGGCCGAGGCTGGCCCAGCGGGGACCGCTATGGCGTGATGAAAGCCCTCATCCTGGTGGACTTGCAAAACGATTTCTGTCCGGGAGGGGCGCTGCCCGTCCCCGAGGGCGATGCGGTCATCCCTGTGGCCAACGCCCTGCAGTCGCGGTTCGATGTGGTAGTGGCCACGCAGGATTGGCACCCCGCCAACCACGCCAGTTTCGCCGCCAGTCACCCGGGGCACAAGCCCGGCGAGAGCATCGATGTCGATGGACTGACGCAGGTCCTATGGCCGGTCCATTGCGTCCAGGGCACTTGGGGTGCCGAGTTCCATCCCCGGCTCGACCGTACGCGCATCGCCCGGGTGTTTCGGAAGGGGACTGACCCGCGGATCGATAGCTACAGCGGGTTTTTCGATAACGGCAGGCGGCACGCCACCGGCCTGGCGGACTACCTGCGCGAACGCAAGGTCAATGAAGTCTTCGTATGTGGGTTGGCTACCGACTACTGCGTGAAGTTCACGGTCTTAGACGCCATCGAATTGGGCTTCGCCACCCATGTGATTCTGGATGCATGCCGGGGTGTCGATTTGCGGCCGGGAGATGTACAGCGCGCCGTGAGCGAGATGCAGGCCAGGGGGATCGCCATGGTTGATTCCTCGGCCATCCTTGCGGGAAGCTGAATGGCGACCCGCCGAGCGGCAGTTGACGATTCTTCTGCATCATGGCCGCGCTTGGGGGGACGCGGCCCGTCGTTTCCATGTCCCAAGCGCCCTGGTAACGGCTCGGTGGGGTTGCGGCGTGCCAAAATCCTCCTGCGCTTTGTAACGGCAAAAAGCGAACTTGCGAAGCGCGGTAGTATCGGCAGTTCGGCAGTTACGCAACCTGCTATAGAGTGATTTCGCACGGTTCGCTAGAATGCCCGTCCTTTGCGATGGGCATGGAGGTGCGCGCATGGCGGGTCACAGTCCCCCTCATCGGCCGGCTTTTCCGGGGTCGTTTCATTATCCGCCCGGCGATTCGGGTTCGCGGCCTTCGCAGAGCGATGCGGAGCAGGCTGCCCGCGACTTGGGTGCCAGCCGGGCTGAAAGCATCGGCACGGACCACCCGAAGGGGGCGGATGGGCCGACGCCCACGGTCATCACGCGGCCGCGCCCGGTGGCCGAGGAATTGCCCCCTACTGGGGGTGGCCAGACGGGTAGTGAAGAGCACGGTCGGCGAGTGGACCGGCCCCACGTAGGCACCGACGACGCGGCCAATGTTCCCCAACGCCGTAGGTTATGGAGGCGACGCCGCTTGAAGCCCGCCCCTGCCCGCAAGGCAGGCGACGCAGCGTGGTTCAATCGGTATCGCCGCTTATGGCCGGCGGCCATCGCCGCGGGCTTCATGGTGATCGTGGCGATGTTGCCCTGGCTTGTCGCGCATAGCCCGCTCATGACGGCCATTATTCAACGGGCCGCGGCCGACTTGGAAGGCACGGTCCGGGCAAAATCCGCCTCGCTGGGCTGGTTTTCCCCCATAGTGCTTTACGGGGTGGAAGTGCACGACCGCCAAGGCAATCTCGTCCTAGAAGTGCCACGCTTGGCGGGCGACAAGGCGATGCTGGCCCTCCTTTTCGATAGCACCCATTTAGGACGTTTCGACTTGGACGAACCTAAACTTCACGTGGTGCTTCGCGAGCGGGGCAGCAACCTGGAGGATCTGTTGGCCCGGTATCTGGATCCGCAGCAGCAGGCCAGCCAACGGGAGGCGGCCATTGCGGCCCGTGACGGAAGCGTGACGGTGGTGGACCAGCGTGGCCGGCGGACGTGGCAAATCGACTCCGTGCAGATGGAAGTCAGTGTGCCGGCCGATCGGGCCAACCCTGTCACCCTGCGGATCTCGGGAAGCGTACCGGGACAGCTTCAGGCAGCGCCTTTAGAAGTCAGCCTGGAGGTTCACCGCAGTTTCAACAGCGAAGAACAGGCGGCGGGCCAGGCCATAGACTCGCTGTCGGTCAAAACCGAGGGCGGCCCTCTGGGACTGGCCGAACCGCTGTTGCGCCGCTGGGTGACCGGCCTGGAACTTTCGGGGCGATGCACGGGAGCCTTTTCGTGCCAATGGGATCATACGGCACCCGCCGACCGCATGCTGATCGAAGGCAAGTTGCGGGCCGAAGAGGTCCGCTTGGCGATGCCTGCCTTGGGAGCCGATCGTCCGACCCTGGCCTGGCTGGACGCCTCCGGCCGGCTGCTGTGGCAAGATGGCCGACTGGAGTGCCAGCGCATGCTTCTGGAATGTGAGGCCGGCCAGCTTGCGATGACGGGCGCCGTGGATTGGGCCGGTCAAGCAGCTCGCGCACCCGGCAGCACTCTGCTGCACCAAGTGTGCGAGATCCGCGGCCAAGTGGACTTGGCCCGGTTGGCCGCCATGCTTCCCTCCACTCTCCGGATTCAAAAGGGGACGCAAATCACCAGCGGTCAGTTGCAGGTCCAGTACTCGGGGCGGCGGCAGCGCCAGGGGAACTTCGAGGGCATGGCGTGGCAAGCCCGCCTGGAGGCTAGCAACCTTACCGGACTCCGCGAAGGCCGCCGGATTGCCTGGCAACAACCGATCCTCCTGAACATCGCTGCCCACGAGGGGCCCCAGGGACCGGTCATCGAGACCCTCCAGTGCGATTCGAACTTCCTGCGTCTGCGGGCGGCGGGGACGCGGGACTTGCTGACCGCCACGGCCACGTTCGATCTGAGTCGCTTGGCAGATCAGTCGGCCGGCTTTGTGGACCTGGGCGGACTGAAGCTGGCCGGCGAGGGGACCGCGCAGCTCACTTGGGAACGGTATCAGGAAGACTATTTCGAGACTATGGGGGAGTTGCGGATAGTGAATTTCCGGCTGGCCTTGCCGGGCCAGCCGGTGTGGACCGAGCCGGCCGTCACCGCGGGATTTACTGCCACAGGCCGGGCCGACTTCCGCAACTACAACCGTATCGATACTGCAACGGCCCGAATCGAGGCCGGAGCCGACCAATTGCACGCCCGGCTGATGCAGCCGGTAACCAGCCTCTGGGCCGACTGGCCGCTGGAACTCCACGCCCAAGGCCAATTGGCACGGTGGGAAACCCGATTGGCCCCCTGGTTGGACCTGGCCGGCTGGCGACTCCAAGGGGTTTTCGAGTTTCTCTCGGCCGTGCGCTGGGGCCAGCACACGCTGGTCTTGGAACAGACCCGCCTGGGCGGCACGAACCTGGCCATCGTCGGCCCTTGGCTGAATATTCAAGAGCCCAAGGCCGAGTTGACCCTGGCGATGCGCTGGGACCGCACAGGCCAGCGACTGGACCTCCACGAGGCCACTTTAACCACCAGCGCCCTTGCGCTGCAAACCAAGAGCTTTGTGCTGGCCCTCCCGCAGCGTGGCCCGGTGCGCATAAGTGGCACCCTCCAGGCCAACGCGGCCTTGGATCGGCTCCAGGCGTGGCTCACCCCAGCCGGGGTCCAGCCCCCCTGGCGGCTGGCCGGCCAGTTAGGCGCCCGCGCCGAAATCCAACAAATCGGCGGCATGATCACGGCCCGGTTCGATGTCTCAGCGGTGGACTTTACCGCAGCCAACCCCGCCGGCCAGAGGTTCCAGGAAAAAGAAATCCGTCTGGCCGGTCGCGGCAGCTATAACGACGTGAGCCGTTCGTTCCAACTCGATCAAGTGGAGCTGGCTTCAAGCACAGTGGGCATTGCAGCCAGCGGTAAGCTTTCGCGGCCCGATGGCCAGTTGGATCTCCAGCTTGCCGGCACGGCCAAGTACGATTTCGAGCGAATCAGCCAGTTGATCCGCTCGCGATTCGGCGAGGGGGTGCAGATCAACGGCCGGGGCGCAAGTCCCTTCGCTTACCGCGGGCCGCTGGGTACCGAGGGCGCCACAGCAAGCCTCGGTTTCGCCTGGCACTGGGCCGATGTGTATGGCTTCCAAGTCGGTCCAGGCGATCTGGAAGCCACGTTCGCCCGCGGCATCCTGGAGATCAAGCCGCTGGTCCTGGCGGTCAACCAAGGGCAAGTGCAACTGGCCCCGCGCGTGCATTTGGTGCCCGGGCCGGTGGAATTGACACTCCAGCCAGGGCGCTTGGCGCATCAGGTCCGCATCAACCCCATCATGTGCGCTCACGGGCTGGAGTACATCGCGCCGGTGTTGGCAGGAATTGCCTCGGCCGAGGGGGTGTTCTCGATCGAGCTGGACAACTGCCGCATTCCCATCGACGCGCCTGGCCGCGGCGACCTGAGCGGCCGGCTAATCATCCACGACGTGCGCGTGGGCCCCGGTTATCTGATCCAAGAATTGGCACAACTGGCTGGACGGGCCAACCAAGTGCAGATCACCCGGCAGTCGGTGGTGCCGTTTCGCATGGTCGATGGGAGGATCTACCATCGCGACCTGGAACTGGCCTTTCCCGAGGTTACCATCCGCACCTATGGCTCGGTGGGGGTAGAAGACCAGAGCCTGGCCATGATGGCCGAAATGCCCATCCCCGCTCGCTGGCAAACCAACCCTGCCGTGGCCGCTGCTTTGCGCAATCAAGTGATCCAAATACCCATTTCCGGCACGCTCCGCCAGCCCAGGATCGATCGCCGCGCTTTCGACCAACTAGCACGCCAGTTCATGCAGAACGCTGCGCAGAACATGCTGGAGACCCAGTTGAACAAACAACTGGACCGGATCCTCCAGCCGCCCAAAAAATAAACGACTGCGCTACGGGTCCGGGCAGTGTGCCACTGCTTGCCGCAAGGCAAGCAGTGCGCTGGGCTGTTCAGGCACTGCTTCTGACGAAGCAGTGGCACACAGCAACAGGCCCGAGTCCCCCCGCGGCAGTGTGCCACTGCTTGCCGCAAGGCAAGCAGTGCGCTGGGCTGTTCGGGCACTGCTTCTGACGAAGCAGTGGCACACAGCAACAGGCCCGAGTCCCCCCGCGGCAGTGT
>Ga0315298_1005949_pt1 | contig 16941 bp, 14 predicted proteins | sample WHS_1_MG_FD_203077 | JGI IMG/M metagenome (GOLD analysis project Ga0315298, IMG submission 203077) | Extremophilic microbial mat communities from Washburn Hot Springs, YNP, Wyoming, USA - WHS_1_MG | ecosystem: Environmental > Aquatic > Thermal springs > Hot (42-90C) | place: USA: Wyoming...
CTGAGCGGTCTTAAAAGACCAATGACAAAGACTTGATCTGTCCTTCCTTTTTTCTCCCATGTCTGTAATTATTATAAAACTTATTCTCTTAAAGTTTAAAAAATTTTGGTATATTTAATATACGATGTTTTTATTTTTTGATTTGAAAGGAAAAAAGGAGATTCTTCGCTTACGCTCAGAATGACGTTGATTTTTAAAACAGTCGGTTATAATAAGATTTTTCGCCGACTTTCGGAATGACACTGTTGCATAATACTTGCATCCTTGAGCCGTAAGCTGAAGGATTTTCTCTTTAAAAGAGTAGAAAGTAAGTAGAGGTAATTCATGAATCGCCAATACAATGATGAGACTGTTCCAAAATTCTCGTAAGTTTATCTTTCCGTGTCATCCTGAGGACGTAAGTCCGAAGGATCTCTTCTTTTGATTTTTTGATTTAAAAAGAAAAAAAGAGATTCTTCGCTTCGCTCAGAATGACGACATTAGCTCGTTCTTTGTCATCCCGAAGCTGAAGGCTGAAGGAACTACTCTTTTAAAAAGAGAGAAAACGAGATTCTTCGCTTGCGCTCAGAATGACCATGTTGGTTTTTGTAAGCAGTCTTTCTTGTTTTTTGATACTTAAGTTGTTAAGTTTTCTTTTACAGCCTCTTTTTTACTCATTTTTAGAAAGTTTTCAAGAAGTTTATGACCGTACTCTGTCAATATAGACTCTGGATGAAACTGAACGCCCCATATAGGATATTTTTTATGCTCTATTGCCATTATTTCACCGTCATCAGACCGTGCAGTTATCTCTATATCCTCCGGCAGAGTTGATTCATCTATGACTAAGGAATGATATCTTACAGCGTTAAAAGGATTTGGTATTCCTTCAAACAAGCCTTTTTCATTATGATAGATTTTTGATGTTTTGCCATGCATTAAGCATTTAGCTTTCACTATCTTAGCCCCAAAAGCCTGTCCAATCGATTGATGTCCTAAGCAAACGCCAAGAATAGGATAGATTCCTTTAAAGTTTTTTATAACATCAATGGAGATCCCCGCCTCTGTTGGAGTGCAGGGACCGGGTGATATTACAATCGCATCAATTCCTTCCATATTTTTAATATCTTCAATCGTTATCTCATCATTTCTTTTAACTACGACTTCTTGTCCAAGGTCATAGAAATATTGGACAATGTTATATGTAAATGAGTCGTAGTTATCTATCATCAATATCATTGTTTGCTGCCTATAAACAATACAAGGTCTTTTAATCTTGTAGAATATCCATATTCATTATCATACCAAGATGCAACATGAACAAGATTTCCACCGATCACTTGTGTTAGTAATGAGTCAAAAATAGAAGATGCTGGATTTCTAATAATATCAGATGATACTACTGGGTCTTCGCAGTATGCAAGAATTCCTTTCATTTCACCTTCTGCGTATTTTTTCATCGCAGCGTTAACTTCTTCTACAGTTGTTTCTTTTTCTACTACTACCGTTAAATCTATTAAAGAACCATCAGCAACAGGAACTCTTCTTGCTGTACCGTCTAATTTTCCTTTAACTTCCGGAATAACTTCTCCAAGAGCTTTTGCTGCCCCTGTTGTTGTTGGAACAATATTTACTGCTGCTGCTCTTGCTCTTCTTAAATCTTTATGTGGTAAGTCTAATATTCTTTGGTCGTTTGTGTATGCATGGGTTGTTACCATATAACCATACTTTATACCAAACTCTTTTTGCAATACTTTTACTACAGGTGCAAGTGCATTTGTTGTACAAGATGCATTGGAAATAATGTTGTGATTTGCCGGGTCATAAGCCTCTTGGTTAACTCCAAGAACTATTGTAATATCTGGATTTTTAGCCGGTGCAGAGATAATAACCTTTTTGGCTCCTGCTTCAAGATGCTTTTGTGCATCTTCTCTTTTTGTAAACAAACCTGTCGATTCTATGACTATATCAACGTTTAAATCTTTCCATGGAAGTTGTGCAGGGTCTTTTATAGCTGTTATTTTTATTTCTTTTCCGTTTACAATAATAGAGTCTTCTGTAGCTTTTATATCAGCATCGTATATTCCATGAACTGAGTCGTATTTTAAAAGATGTGCCAATGTTTTAGTGTCTGTAATATCGTTGATAGCTACAATTTCAATACCTTCAACGCCGTTTGCAATTCTAAAAAAGTTTCTTCCAATTCTTCCAAACCCATTAATAGCTACTCTCATAAGTATTCCTCCTTGATTTTTTTCAAAATCTATTTTAACATAATCCCAAGCTTTAAAATCACACGTAGGATGAGAAATTCAATAAAAGTAGGAGATTCTTCACCAGCTGCAGAATGACATCTAAGGTTATCCTTCCTTTAATAAATGTTTATCATCCAACCTTTTCTTGTCATCCTGAGGACGTAAGTCCGAAGGATCTCCTTTTTAAATTCTATAAAAATTACTAATTTCTCATCCAAGGTATTTTAACATAATTCTAAGCTTTAAAATCACATCTTCCATTTTCATGCCACGAGAACCTTTAACCAAAACAACCGGTTGAAAATCAGAAAATTTTAAAATATCCTCTACTATGTCATCTCTGTTATCAAAGTGTTTAACCCTTGACTTATCATTAACTTCTTCAAAAATATACCTTGTTTCATTACCATAAAGCATTATATAATCAATATAAGAAGCATTTAAAAGCCTTCCAATCTCTCTATGAAGCTCCTGAGAATAATCCCCAAGCTCAAGCATATCTCCCAAAACAAAAATTTTAAAACCTTCCATGCTGTTTAAAATATCAATTGCATTTTTTACAGATAAAGGATTTGCATTGTAAGAGTCGTCAATGATTGTAAAATTACCAATATTTATGATTTCTCCTCTCCCGGAAGAAGATTTAAAATCTTTTAAAACTTCAAGGTTTTTTATTGGATCATAACCAAGATGGTACAAAACACCGGCAACCGCTCCAATATTTTTAAATATACCAATATTGTAAACCGGTATTTTAAGCTCTATTTTATCATTTTTATATTTAATAACTCCAACTGTCCCATCTTTTACAATCTTTATATCTCTTATCTCAATATCTCCATCTTCTCCGTATGTTATCGGATTTTTTGGATTATAGAACTTTTTTAATTCAGATGGCAACACTGAATAATCTCCGCAGTTGAATATCTCTCCTTTTCCTTTTATAACGTTTTCAAAAGAGCCAAACTTTCCAACATGTCCATGTCCTACGGACACTAAAACACTAATGTCTTGATTTACTATCTTGCCAAGGTAATCAATATCTCCTACCTTTCCAGCTCCCATTTCAATGATTGTAAAATCCATGTTTTCTGGAATGTTGGCAAGAGTTAAAGGAACGCCGATTTCGTTGTTATAATTTCCCTGGGTTGCGTAGGTGCTTGAAAGATTAGATAATACAAAATTCATAAGTTCTTTTGTTGATGTTTTTCCGCTTGTCCCTGTAATGCCAATGACTGCTTTAACTTGATTTCTTTTATGTTTTCCAACTTCTACCAATGCTTGATAGGTATCTTTAACTAAAATTCCGTTTTTAAAATTTAAAGGCTTTTCAGAAAAATAGCCAACCGCTCCTTTTTCAATTGCATCTTCTATGTATTGATGACCATCTGCATTTTGACCTTTAAGCGGTATGAAAAAATCCCCTTCTTTTAGTCTCCTGCTGTCGATCTCAAATCTATTTATTTTTTTATTTTCTTTAAGATTTAAAAACTCGCCGTTTACAATCTTTTTAAGCTGGACTAAATCCATCACTTTCTTCCTACAACTAAAAAAATTGGATACTCTCTTTCTGTGTCCTCTCTTTGTTTTTTAACTATATGTGCTATTTCAGACTTGATTTCTTTAAATCCGGCTTCTTTAAGTTTGTTTTCTATCTCTTGTATTTCAAACCCAAAATGTTCAACGCCTTCATTATCATCATGAAAGCTGCCATCTTCTTTAACAAGGTCAGCAATCGCAATATAACCATCTTCATTTAGATAATCGTAAAGAATTTTTAATATCTGACTTATATCCTTTATATGATGAAAAACCATAGAGCTAACGATTAAGTCGTACTTTTCTGGTAGTTTATCTGTATAAATGTCTAAATTGAGACATTTCATATTTTCAATTTGATTTTCTTTAATTTTTTTATCAAAAACCTCTATCATTCCTTTTGATGCATCAATTCCTGTAATTTCTCCCGCATAAGGCTGTAAGAAAAAGGACAATAATCCGGTTCCACATCCAAAGTCTAAGACTTTCATGTTTTGATTTAATGGAACCAACTCTTTTATTTTTTCAGCTATATTCTTTGCTATATTAACTCTTACAGGTTTTTCATCCCATGTTAACGCTGCAGTATCAAATCTATTCATAGATTATCCTCCTAAAAATCTTAAGACAAGATATATTAAAATTAAGATAAATGCTGGGATGGCTAATAAGATTATAGTTTTTAAATATTTTTTTTCTCCTTTTTCCTCTTTCAAAAGAGATTTCAGTGCAGATCTTATATGGTGAGGTTTTATTACTTGGCTATTTTCCAAATATGCAGACATTAAAGCTTTTGACATAACTGAATTTATTAATCTTGGGATTCCTTCAGTATTTTTATATAATTCTTCAAAAACTTTTGGGTCAATATTTATATTTTCACCATTTGCTATTTTTAAACGATGCATAACGTATTTTTCAACTTCTTTTAAGTTTAAAAAATTTAGGAACATTTTATTTGTAATTCGATGGTCTAACTGTCTAAGTTTAGGAAGCTTTAATTTTTCTTCTAACTCTGGCTGACCTACTAAAATAATTTGAATTAATTTCTCTTTTTCAGTTTCTAAATTAGATAGCAATCTTAACTCTTCTAATGTTTCTACTGGCATAAGCTGTGCTTCATCTATTATGATTAATGTTTTTATGCCTTTTTTAATATTTTCAAGTAAAAATAATTTCAATATTTTTAATATTTTATCTTTGGAAATATCCTTATCATATTCCAGAGAAAACTCATCCATCAATGTCTTTAAAAACTCTTCTGGTTGAAGGTTTGGATTTAAAATCAATGCATAAATATATTTATCTGGTAGGTCGGATAAGAATTTTCTCAAAATGGTAGTTTTTCCTGTTCCAGGTTCTCCAACGATTACACAAAAACCTTCTCCATTTTCAACAACGTATTTTAACAAATTTTTGGCAGTTCTATGAGTTAAAGATTCGTAGAAAAAACTTGGGTCGGGTGTTATTTTAAATGGATCTTCTTTTAAACCAAAAAAATCTAAATAACTCATTTACTCTTGTTTTTCCTTTGGAAAGATTATACTTCTTACTCTCTTAGTTTTTGAAGTTGCTATAGCTTTTTCCTCATCTATGTAATAGTAAATTTCATCACCTTCTACAACGTTTTTATCTTGATGAACTTCTGCATCCTTTCTAAGAATTATTAAATTTTTGTCTTTATAGTATTCTGCTTCTTTACCTTTACCCCATTTGTTTTCTTGCTCAAAATAAACATTACCGGTAGCTATTATTTTAGAGATATCGCCTTTATCGTCTAAAAATATTTTCATCATATCTGCATTTAATTTAATATTTCCCTTTATAGCTTCAACTTTTCCTGTATAGACAGCTATTTTATCTTTGTTAAAATATTCTAATTTATCCGCTGTTATTACCACCGGCTCTTTTTTATTCGCTTCTTTTTTTTCTTCTTGACTGTATGCAGCTAACACAAAACATAAAATAATAAAAAACGCTAATTTATAAATACGGCTGGTAAAAAATTCAAGGAAAGTAGGAGATTCTTTGTTAATTAAAAAATTTATATCATGCATCTTCTCCTCTCACTGTTGTCTTAACATTTTGTAATCTTATGTTTTCTTCTTCAAAATTAAAAAACAAATTCTTTCCTACGGTTTGCATTTTTTCAGAATTAATATAATTTTGACTATAGTTGTACGCAATCTTTTTTTCTGTATCTATAAATAATTTATCGGTCGTAAGTTGGAAATTTTTAGAAAGAACTTTGACATTATTGTAAATACCAATTATTTTTTGTTGTCCATAATATGTTGCCGAATCTCCTGTTAAATCAAAATACTTGTCATTGCTTTTATAAATCAAGTAAGGCTTTTCTATATAAACGTCTTCTTTAACTTTTATCATCTTTTGTCCTATCAGTTTATAATCTTTATCTGACTTAGATATGTATATAAAATTTTCTATTGTGTTATTTGTATATCTTAATCTATTTAGATTTTCTCTTTCTATATAGTCGTTAATTTGATTAAAAATGTAAGAAATGACAAGAAAAATCAAGATTAATAAGAAAATTCTACTGCCCTTCTCTAACAATATCTTCTATCTCCTCTAAATTCTTGCCTTTTTTTCTGAAATCCCATTTAGAGCTAAACATATCTTCAAAAATTTTTACCACTTCTGTGTTTCCTTCTTTTGCAGCTTTATCTTTAATATACATAGTTGGTCTGTGAAGTAGTTTGTTTATCAAAGACCTCATTGCCAAATCAATAGTTTCCCTTTCTTTTTCATTTAGGTAAGGCATTTGTTTGAATAATTTTTCTAACTGCTGTTGTCTAAGCTTATCTGCATAATCTCTAACACTTGAAATAATAGGGCTAACTTTTAGAGTATTTAACCATTTGACAAACTTCTCTACTTCTTCGTCGATTATAAATTCAGCTCTTTGAGCTTCCATCTTTCTTTCTTCTAAGTTTGAATTTACTACCTGTTTTAAATCGTCAATGTTGTATAAATAAACACCCTCAAGCTCGTTAACGCTCTCTTCAACGTTTCTTGGCACAGAGATATCTATTATAAAGAGTGGGTCTTTTCTGCTTTTTATTGCTCTTTTAACATCTTCTTTTTTTAGAATTGGTTCTTTTGCACCTGTTGAAACGATTATAATATCTGCCTCAGGTAAAAATTCTTGAATTTTTTCAAATCTAATTGCGCTTCCGCTGAATTTTTCTGCAAGTTCAACACCTTTTTCAAATGTTCTGTTTGATACAAAAATATGTTTTACATTTAGAGAATGAAGATGCTTAGCTGCAAGCTCAGCCATCTCACCGGCACCAATTATAAGCACATTTTTATCTTTCAAATCTCCAAAAATCTTCTTTGCAAGTAAAACAGCTGCATAGCTTATAGATACAGCCCTTCTCGATATCCTGGTAGAAGTTCTGATTTTTTTTGATACATTTAAAGCTTTATCAAATAATCTTGTTAGAATATGACGGACGGCTTTATACTCTTTTGCCTTTGTAAACGAATCTTTAAATTGACAAACAATCTGTGGTTCGCCTATCACCATAGAATCTAAGCTTGAAGAAACTCTAAATATATGTCTGATTGCTTCTTTGTTTGTATAGAAAAATAAATAATCTTTTAAAGTATTGACAGGAACAGTAGAATACTGAGATAGAATTCTTAAAATCTCTTCTTTTACTTTCTCTACATTATCGTTAGATACTCCGTAAAGCTCAACTCTGTTGCAAGTAGAAATTACACAGATTTCATATATATCTTCAATAGAATTTAATTTTTCAAGAATTAAGCCGTAATTGTTTTCTGTTATGGCTAACTTCTCTCTAATCTCTACCGGTGCTGTTTTATAGTTAAAACCTGTTGAGAATATAACCATATTTACTCCAAAAATATGATTAAAAATATTATAACATCTTATAATATATGCTAAAATTTAGCCTATGAATATACTAAATCCGCAAGTAGAAGCTTACATAGTACAGTTAAACAGAATTGCTTTCATTGAAGATGAAGAAATCTTAAAAGAAATGGAAGACTATGCCCATAAAAATGACTTCCCTATCATTGATAGAACAGTTGGAAGGCTAATTTATCTAATTACAAAGTTAAAAAATCCAAAGTTAGTTGTAGAGCTTGGTTCTGGTTATGGATATTCTGCTTATTATTTTGCAAAAGCTATGAATGGCGGAAAGGTTGTATTAACAGACTATCAAGAAAGAAACCTATCTATGGCAAAATCGTATTTTGAAAGATTTGGTTTGTTAGATAAAGCAGAGTTTAGAATAGGAAATGCTATTGAGATAGCAAAAGAGTATAAAGATATTGATATTTTATTTCTGGATTTAGAAAAAACTAAATATCTTGAAGCTATTTCAACGTTAAAAGACAATCTCAAAGTTGGTAGTTTAGTTATCGCTGACAATACGCTATGGTATGGCAAAGTTGCACAGGATAATCCAGATGAAAAAGCAGCAAAAATTAAAGAATTTAATGAGTTTATGTTTAAAAGTAAAGAGTTTTTTAGTGTTTTAATTCCTTTAAGAGATGGTGTTCTAATTAGCAGCAAGATTAAGTAAATAATTGATAAATTAACAATTCTTACAAGAGACCGTTCCAAAAATCCAAATCATCATTCTGAGCGAAGCGAAGAATCTCTTTTTTCTTTTTAAATTAAAAAATCAAAAGATGAGATCCTTCGGACTTACGTCCTCAGGATGAAAAATAAAGTGGAAAAGTAGGGGCGATTCATGAATCGCCCTTACGAAAGTAAAGTTGTCATTCTGAGCGAAGCGAAAAATCTCCTACTTTTACTGAATTTCTCACCCAACATTTATTTGAAATATTTTTTAGATGGCATTTATAACTGGCTTTACTCATGTATTTTATAAATTTTTTAGACAATAGCTTCAAATTTCACCTCTCTTGTTCCAAATCGGACAGTCATTTGTTCTTTTTTGGACAGTAAAATATAAAAGTGTTTGTATTTACATAATAGAAAATTGGCATAAATTTTTAATATCACTTATAGCTCCTGCTGCACTTTTTCTTCAAGACCCACCTCCTGCAAGAATTTTGGAAGTTGGCCACTGGCTAACTTCCCCCTTTTTTTTATCAAAGATCCTAAACTGAGAAATTTAAACAAATTGGCAAATGCTATGCAGTTCATGAACTACCCGTACAAAACAATTCGTAGATTACCTATCAAATGGATTTATAGGGTAAAATCTACGTGTTTATATACCATGGATGATAAATTAGTGGTTAAAAATGAGATCCTTCGGCCTTACGGCCTCAGGATGACAAGGACTTCCGAATGGTGTCATTCTGCAGCCGGCGAAGAATCTCTGTCTTTTATTGAATTTCTTGCCTGACGTATTTACAAAACATTTGTATGAATGGATTCATAGGGTAAAATCTATGTGTTTATACTTTGAGGAGATTAAATTTATGGAAAGGCAAGCTCTAAGGCTTGCCGTTGTATGAGTGTTATCCTTGGGTTTTTGATAAGAATTCTTTAATTTTTAACTCCATCATATCTTTTAAGAAAAGCTTTCTTCTTTTTAATCTTTCTTCTTCGGCTTCAATTTCTGGGTCTGGCGGAAAATGTTTTTCAAGCTTTTGAACTTTCCATTCTAATTCTTGATGCTCTTCATACATGTGCTTAAATTCTTCATCTGTCTCTAATAATTTTTTAATTGCTTCTTCTCTTGTCATGTCTGCCTCCTTAAATAGTTTTTTATGTACCGTGTTGCCAGCTTGATAAATATTCCTTTTGCTCTTCTGTAAGTGTATCTATTTTTATTCCCATTGCACTTAGTTTTAATCTTGCAACTTCAAAATCCAGCTCATCAGGAACTTTGTATACTGTTTTTTCAAGTTTATCTGCATTTTTATAGACATATTCAGCAGATAAAGCCTGGTTTGCAAAAGACATGTCCATTACTTGCGCCGGATGTCCTTCTGCTGCTGCAAGGTTTACAAGTCTTCCTTCAGCCAATACATATATGTTTCTTCCATCTTTTAGGGTGTATTCTTTAACATTATCTCTTATTTCTCTTGTTGCAACTGCCATTTCTTCAAGTGCTTTTAAGTTTATTTCAACATCAAAGTGTCCAGAATTACTTACAATGGCTCCATCTTTCATAACTTCTAAATGATGTTTATCTATTACATTTATATTTCCTGTTACAGTTACAAAAAAGTCTCCAATTTTTGCTGCTTCTTCCATTGGCATGACTCTATAGCCATCCATTACTGCTTCAAGAGCTTTTAGCGGGTCAACTTCTGTTACGATTACATCTGCACCCATTCCTCTTGCTCTCATTGCAACGCCTTTACCACACCAGCCATAACCAGCAACAACAAATTTTGACCCAGCTATAAGTCTGTTTGTTGCTCTTAAAATTCCGTCTATCGTTGATTGTCCTGTTCCATATCTGTTATCAAAAAGATGTTTTGTGTATGCATCATTTACAGCAATAACCGGAAACCTTAACACTCCATCTTTTGCCATAGCTTTTAATCTGATTACTCCGGTTGTGGTTTCTTCTGTACCACCGTATACATTCTCAATTAAATCTTGTCTTTCTTTATGTAGTAATGAAATTAAATCGGCTCCGTCATCCATGGTTATGTTTGGTTTTCTGTCAAGAACTGCGTTTAAATGGCTGTAATATGTGTCTCTATCTTCTCCATGCATTGCAAAAACTGGTATTTCAAAGTATTTTACAAGTGCTGCTGCTACATCATCCTGTGTAGAAAGTGGATTGGATGCTGTTAGATAAACATTTGCTCCACCTTCTTTTAATGTTATCATCAAGTTTGCTGTTTCTGTTGTAACGTGCAGACAAGCTCCTATCGTTAAACCTTTCAAAGGCTTTTCTTTTGAAAATCTTTCTCTTATCTGTCTTAAAACAGGCATATCTTTTTCAGCCCATTGTATTCTCAAAAGACCTTTATCTGCAAGATTAATATCCTTGATGTGATATTCCAAATTGAACCTCCTTTTTAAAAAATGTAGGTTATATTTTAACATAAGTTTAGAGATATAAAGGTTTTGCTGAAAAATAAAAAACGAACTTAGTTGAGACATTGAGAAATTTTATTAAAAGTTTAGAGAGAAAATACCTTGGGTGATAAATTAGTGGTTTTTAATAGAATTTAAAAGAGGAGATCCTTCGGACTTACATCCTTAGGATAAAAAATAAAGTGGAAAAGTGGAAGAGTAGGGGCGATTCATGAATCGCCCTTACGAAAGTAAAGTTGTCATTCTGCAGCCGGTTAAGAATATCCTCTTTTGCCTCTATATAGCTTCATTCTGAGCGAAGCGAAGAATCTCCTACTTTTACCCAATTTCTCATCCGACGCATTAGTGATGAATATAAAAATTTTATCAACTTCTCACGCCTCACGTTCTTATTTAGCTTTAAAATCCATTTTCTAATAAATTCCAAACGTAATCTGTATATTTTTTTTCCTTAGGATTTTCATAGATAATTAAAGGTGCTTCTACAACTTCTCCGCCTTCTTTTGCGTTCTTTGATGCTTCTACTAAAAAATGGGTAGCTTTTTCATTGATTGATGGATGAATAAATCTGTAACGTTTTGGTTGAAGGTTGTATTTTTTTAAAAGCGATATGGTTTCTGAAAATCTTTCTGTAATGTTTATAAGATAAAGCTTTCCTTTATTTTTAAGAAGATACCAGCTTCCATAGATAAAATCTTCCAGCTTAGCTAAAGCTTCGCTTCTTGCTATCTTTTCTTGAATATTTTTATAATTACCCTCTTTAAAATACGGTGGATTAATTACTACATAATCAAAATACTGATGAGTATAAATCTTTTTTACATCCTTAACATTTCCAAGTGCTATTTGAACATTAACGTTGTTAATTTGAAAATTTCTTTTGGCAATATCAAATAAATCTTCTTGAACTTCCAAAGCATAAAGTTTAAGATTTTTATATTTAAGACTAATTAGAATTGGTATGATACCGCTTCCTGTTCCTATATCTATGATTTTTCCGGATGATTTTATGTTTAAAAAATCAACAAGAAGAAGGCTATCAATGTTAAACCTATAGCCTTCCCTTTTTTGAATGATTTTTATCTTTCCTCTAATAAAAGGTGAGATATCTTCATCTTCTTTTATTAGAATTTCTTGATTCACTTTCTTTTGTTTGCTTCTAAAATTTTCTTTCTTATTCTTATAGCATCCGGCGTTACTTCTATGAGCTCATCTTCATTAATCCATTCCATGGCTCTTTCAAAGTCCATCTTTTTAGCCGGGATGATTTTAATGTTTTCATCAGAGCCGGAAGCTCTCATGTTAGTTAATTTCTTTTCTCTTGTTACGTTTACATCAAGGTCATTATCTCTGCTGTGTTCCCCTACAATCATGCCTTCGTAAACTTCTGTACTCGGGTCTATAAAGAAAACTCCTCTATCTTGTAATCCAAAAATTGCGTATGGTGTTGCTACACCTTTTCTATCAGCTATCAATGCTCCATTTTGCCTTGTTTTGATCTCTCCCTGCCATTCTTCCCAGCCTTCAAAGATTGTGTTGATTAACCCTTCACCTCTTGTATCTGTTTTAAACTCTGACCTGTATCCAATCAGTCCTCTTGATGGAACGATAAATTCAAGCCTTACCCTTCCAAATCCATGATTAATCATGTTTATCATTCTGCCTTTTCTTGAACCAAGCTTTTGAGTAACCGTTCCTACGTACTCTTCAGGAATATCTATTAAGACTCTTTCTACCGGTTCTAATTTTTTACCATTTTCTTCTTTTACTATAACTTCCGGTTTTGATACTTGAAACTCATAGCCTTCCCTTCTCATCATTTCAGCCAATATAGATAGCTGTAATTCTCCTCTACCCATTACCAAGAATGAGTCTGGATTTTCTGTGTCAGATACTCTTATAGCAACGTTAGTTAATGTCTCTTTGTACAATCTATCTCTTAAATGTCTTGATGTTAAAAATTTTCCGCTTCTTCCTGCAAATGGAGAATCGTTTACTGAGAATATCATAGATATTGTAGGCTCTTCTACCGTTATTGGAGGAAGTCCTATAGGATTTTCAGCGTCAGCTATAGTTTCTCCGATGGTTATATCTTCCAATCCTGCTATTGCTACTATATCTCCTGCTTTTGCTTCTTTTGTTTCTACTCTTTTGAGTCCTTCGTAAGTATATAATGCTCTTACAGTTCCTTTAATTATTGTTCCATCTTTTTTTACCACTGACACTTGTTGATTTAATTTTACAGAACCGTTAAAAATTCTTCCAATTGCTAACCTTCCGACGAAGTTGTCATAATCTAAGGATGTAATCAAAAATTGTAATCCCATGTCCGGGTCATAAGATGGTGCCGGTATATACTCTATGATTTTATCAAACAATGGTTTTAAATCTTTTGAATCATCTTCAAGGTTTTCTTTTGCGATTCCGTCTCTTGCTATCGTGTAAAGAATTGGAAATTCAAGCTGCTCTTCCGTTGCGTCTAAATCTATAAATAAATCGTAAACTTCATTTATCACTTCTTGAATTCTTGCATCCGGTCTATCTATTTTGTTTATAACAACGATAGGTGTTAGATTAGATTCTAACGCTTTTCTTAAAACAAATCTTGTCTGAGGAAGTGGTCCTTCTGATGCATCAACAAGAAGTATTACACCATCAACCATTTTTAATGTTCTTTCTACCTCTCCGCCAAAATCAGCGTGCCCCGGAGTATCAACGATGTTAATTTTATAGTTTTTATATCTTATAGCTGTATTTTTTGCCATGATTGTGATGCCGCGCTCTCTTTCTAAATCGATGTTATCCATAACTCTTTCCGCTACTTCTTCATTTTCTCTAAAAGTACCACTTTGTTTAAGTAGTGCGTCTACAAGCGTTGTTTTTCCATGGTCTACGTGGGCGATAATAGCAATATTCCTAATATCTTCCCTAACTGCTTTTGGTGCTTTTTTCTCTTCTAATAACATTTTTTCTCCTTGTGAAATTTAAAAATAAAACTTATTATTATATCATACCTTTGGGGTGAGAAATTAGTGATTTTTATAGAATTTAAAAAGGAGATCCTTCGGACTTACGTCCTCAGGATGACAAGGAACAATCTAATCTCGCCATTCTGAAGCCGTGCGAGGAATCTCCTACTTTTAATCTCCTACTCCGTCATTCTGAGCGTAAGCGAAGAATCTCTTTTTTCCTTTAAAAAACTATTAAAACATGAGATCCTTCACTTCGTTCAGGATGACAAAGAACGCCCCATAGTGTCATTCTGCAATCAGCAAAGAACCACCTTTTTCACTTTCTCACCTCCCATCTCTCACTTCCTCACTTCATTTAAATTAGTTATGCTAAAATTAAATCAATCATGGAAATAAAAGGGGATTTGTAAGAAATGCTCTCTATTGCCAAAAGCGGTGGAACGTATGGAATAAATGGCTATGTCGTAGATGTTGAAGTAAATATTTCTCAAGGACTGCCGCAGTTTACAGTTGTAGGACTACCGGATACAGCAGTAAAGGAAAGCAGAGAAAGAGTCAGGTCTGCAATAGAGAATATAGGATACAAATTTCCAGTTAAAAAAATTACAGTAAACCTTGCACCGGCAGACGTATTAAAAATAGGGACGCTGTATGACCTGCCAATATCCATAGGTATTTTAGCATCTTCCGGAATAATTAACGAAAACGATTTAAAAGATACAGCTTTTATTGGTGAACTTGCTTTAAATGGAGACTTAAGAGGTGTTAAAGGAGTATTACCGATTGCAATTAAACTAAAAGAAGCTGGCTTTAAAAGATTTATAGTTCCATTAGAAAATGAAGAAGAGGCAGCAATTGTAAATGGTCTTGATGTTTATGGATTTTCTAATCTTAAAGAAATTGTGATGTTCTTAAACGGTGATTTAGAAAAACAGCCAAAGAAGATAGATGTTGATGAAGTTTTAGAATGTAGTTTAGACCATATAGGAGATTTTGCAGAAGTAAAAGGGCAGTATACAGTCAAAAAGGCTCTTGAAATTGCAGCGGCAGGATTTCATAATCTGCTAATGATTGGCTCGCCGGGCTCGGGTAAGACCATGCTCGCAAGAAGATTTTTATCAATACTGCCACCGCTTACATTCCAAGAAGCAATAGAAGTAACAAAAATACACAGCATAGCAGGAGTTTTGAAAGACAACATTGTAAGATGTAGACCATTCAGAGCACCACACCATACGATTAGCGATATTGCACTTATTGGTGGAGGAAGTTTTCCAAAACCCGGTGAAGTGTCTTTGGCACACAACGGAGTTTTGTTTTTAGACGAACTACCAGAATTTAAGAAATCTACCTTAGAAGTTTTAAGACAACCGCTTGAAGATAAGGTTGTTTCTATATCAAGGGCATCAGGAAAAATAGAATTTCCTGCAAATTTTCAGCTTATAGCAGCAGCTAATCCTTGTCCATGTGGTTATAAGCTTGACCCTAAAAAAGAATGTAGATGTACGCCCGCAGAAATAAAAAGATATCTCGGCAAAATCTCAGGACCACTTTTAGATAGAATAGACTTGGCAGTGACGGTCTTACCGGTAGCACCAGAAGAGCTTGCAAACAAGCCAGAAGGCGAACCTTCCGCTAAAATAAGAGATAGAGTTTTAAAAGCAGTAGAGATACAAAGAAACAGATTTAAAAACGAAAATATCAAATTTAACAGTCAAATGACACCAACACATATTGAAGAGTATGGAAATATCACAAAAGAAGCAAAAGATGTAATGCTTAATGCTACAAAAAGATTTAATCTTACAGCAAGAAGTTTTCATAAAGTTTTGAAAGTTGCAAGGACAATAGCAGATTTAGAAAACTGCGAAAAAGTCTTACCTAAGCATGTTTTTAAAGCTATAAACTATAAAGTAAATGAAAATCTGTTTTAGATTTAAAGTGAGCTTAAGATATAAGATGTATGAAGCAGTCAAGCGAAAAGCGGTCAAAATAATAACAGCTTACTTTCTCACTTTCTTACCTGTCTTTAAAATAAAATTATCAACAACATCCAAGATGTCTTCACCAATATAATCAGCCGTTGTTGTATCTACATATTTCATACCTTGCCCTGTTTTTACAAGGGATGCTTTTACACCTTCTTTATGTGCAGCCAGTATATCATTTTCTTTATCACCTATTAAAAAAGACTTTGAAGGATCGACATCAAACTCTTGAATAGCTTTACTTATCATTCCACTTTCTGGCTTTCTACAATCACATTTAATAGCGTATTTTTCAACTATACCATCTTCATGATGTGGACAATAATAGACCTTTTCTATTTTTATTCCTTCTTTTTCGAGCTCTTTTAACATAAATTCGGTAAGTTTTAAGAAATCTTCTTCTGTATAGTAGCCTACAGCTATTCCAGATTGATTTGTAACGATAAAAAGCTTATATCCTGCATCTTGAAGTTTTTTTAAAGCTTTAAAAACATTTGGATAAAACTCAAAATCTTCAATTCTGTGAACATATCCTTTATCAACGTTTATAACTCCATCTCTATCTAAGAATACTGCTTTCATTTACAAACCTCTGCTGTAGTTTTTTATACACATAAAAATTAAGCTAAAACTAAAATCATTACGTCGGGTGAGAAATTCAGTAAAAGTATGAGATTCTTCGCTTCGCTCAGGATGACAAATAAGGTTATCCTTTCTTTAATACTTATCATTCATCCTTTGACCGTCATCCTGAGGACATAAGTCCGAAGGATCTCATTTTTAAATTTTATAAAAACCACTAATTTCTCACCCCAAATATAAAAATCAAGCTAAACTAAAATCAACGTCGCAATAAATATTATAGCTGTTTTATTAGAATATAAACAAACTCTTCTAAAAATTGGAACAGATTTACTTTCGTAATTCTTGGTAGGCAGGAAAAACTCGGCTGCTTTTTCTTACATTCCACTGAGAGTGTTCCAAAATTCTCGTAAGCTTACCTTCATGTGTCATCCTGAGGCCGAAGGATCTCGTCTTTTGATTTTTCGACTTGAAAAGAAAAAACATGAGATTCTTCGCTTCGCTCAGAATGTTCTATGTTAAATGTCAAGTGCAAAAATTTTCATCAAATGGTCTTCTGTTCTTTAATATACCGTATGCCTGCCTTAATAACT
>Ga0315298_1005952_pt1 | contig 16938 bp, 14 predicted proteins | sample WHS_1_MG_FD_203077 | JGI IMG/M metagenome (GOLD analysis project Ga0315298, IMG submission 203077) | Extremophilic microbial mat communities from Washburn Hot Springs, YNP, Wyoming, USA - WHS_1_MG | ecosystem: Environmental > Aquatic > Thermal springs > Hot (42-90C) | place: USA: Wyoming...
ATCTACAAAACCAAAAGAGTGCGACTTATCCAAGGCGCTCACCACCTGTTCGTTGCAGTGACTCAACCAGCATAGAAACTGCTTCATCGGGCGTATGAGCCAATTGCAAATACGCCATATCAGGTGCTCGGATAATCAGCGCTTCTGCGCAAAAGCGGAGCAGTCCGCTCCATGGATCGTTCAACAAGATGAAGGGCCGCGGCGGGATCGAGCGAGTTTGCATCATGCTCCAAACCGTACTGACCTCAGTGAGTGTACCTATCCCCCCTTTCAGGGCGATATAGCCCTGCCCCATTTCGATGATCGTGCGGAGGCGTTCCAGGAAGGTCGCTGTGCGTACCTCCTTATCCAGCCAAGCATTGGCGGTCAGATGTGTGAACCAACTGGTAGTTACACCGATAACGGAGCCACCTGCTTCTTTGGCCCCACGGCTTACCCCTTCCATCACGCCGCCATATCCGCCATTGCATACCGTTAGCCCTGCTTTTGCCAGAAGTGCGCCCACGATCCTGGCCTCTTCATAGGCAGGACTGCCGGGTTCAACCTGCGAGCTACCAAACACCGATACAATTCGCGCCTCGTTAGTCATTCTCTAACCCCGATTGCTGTCCCTTTTTCTGACTTCTCCTGAACCACTGCTTGTGGAGAGCCTTAAACCGCTTCCCTGCTTTTACTGCTATGACGTTTTCACGCGCCTGATTTCAAAAACTACCGGGTTATGGGCATCCGGGCAAGCATGCGTTGCTACATCCTTATGCGCTGCATCTAGCCAAGGGAAATCCGCTCCATATCGCATGGCAAAGACCTTGGGCAAGAAGCTGTACAAAGCGCTCATGCAAATACGGCCATTGACCGTCTCGCCATCAAAAACAACCTGGTCGCCGACTTGATGGCCGAATTTGCAGGTGCCCTTCACCGCACGCACGGTTACAACAATTTGATATGGTTCAACGTGTTTCGCTGCCTGTACTTGAGCAAGCGGTGGAGTGAATACAGCCAGTAATTGCAGATCCGTTTGTCCAGTATTCTTGATGCCATGCACCACACCTGGCTTGGCGTGGGCACAAAAACCACTCTGACAGGGCACCAACTGATCCCCAACATAAAAAGCCCCCTCCCCGCAAAGCACATAAAAAGTCTCTGCAGAGTGCTCATGGACATGGGGCGAGATCTCTGCTCCAGGGGTAATGCGCACCAATTTCACCTCAAGGTCTTGGCTGATCTCGTGCTCTACCAGGGATTGGGTGTACACCCCGCGACAAGTGCGATGCGGTACCCAGGTCAGTGATGCTGTATCAACAATATGGAGACCCACCATATTCTTCTCCTTTCTCTACATGGACTGCAATGTGCCCAATGCAATGCGTTCATCAGCCACTCGTTCCATACCGCAATCTTGCAGGGCGATTATACCTCATGGCTGGCTATAGCGGCAAAGATCGCATGAAGAGAGAATCCCTTGGAATTCATGGATGGTTTGGGCTATAATTCACCACGCAAGGCTCATGCATAGCCAAAAACCAAGAAAGGAGCAGAATTTGCGCCAGGTTTACATTGCGCGTTGCCCCAGCTATAGCCAACAGGATATAGAAGCAGCGTTGCACAAGAGCCTGGAGGCTCTGCCGGGGTTGCAAGAGCGAATCAAACCCGGCCAAAGGGTCATCCTGAAGGCGAATTTACTGCAAGCCCAACCGCCAGAAAAAGCGATTACCACCCACCCTTCGCTTGTGGCAGCCGTAGCAAAATGGGTGCGAAAACTCGGAGCGACACCCATCATCGCTGATAGCCCAGGGCCAGGCACCTTGTTCAACCCTCGCTCACTGCAACGTGTGTATCAGGTTACAGGCATGACCGCCGCTGCCGAAGCAGGGAATGCCGTCCTCAATTACGATGTTCACACGGTTCAAATCCCCTACCCCGAAGGCCGTGCTATCCAAAAGCTGGATGCGATGAAGGTCATGGTAGAAGCAGATGCCATCATCTCCCTCCCTAAGCTCAAGACCCATGACCTAATGCTATTCACAGGAGCGGTCAAGAACCTTTTTGGCACCGTGCCAGGCATGATCAAATCCAGTTACCACGCCCGCTTTCCCTCCGTGGAGAGGTTCTCCGCCATGTTGATAGACATCCTCAACTACTACAAGCCAGTCCTGACGGTTATGGACGCCGTTGTCGGCATGGAAGGGGATGGACCTTCGGCTGGCAACCCGCGCCACATCGGGCTGCTATTGACGAGCACGGACGCGGTGGCTTTGGATATCGTAGCGACCTCTATCGTGGACATTCCCCCTCTGACTGTACCCACGATCGCCGCGGCAGTGCGCAGAGGCCTAACTGCCGGGAGGCTAGAAGATATCGAGGTATGGGGAAATCCTATCGAAACAGTGAAGGTATCGGGCTTTAAACTGCCCCGAACAGGGGGTCAACATGCACGCATGATCCCCCATTTTGTGCCCGCGTGGATCACGGACCAATTACTGGCAAAACCACAGGCCGGACCCAAATGCACCGCCTGCGGCACATGTGTCGAAAACTGCCCCGTTCAAGCCATTGCCATTGTGGACAACAAGGCGCGCATGGACCTCACCCGCTGCATCCGCTGCTACTGCTGCCATGAACTATGCCCTGAGCACGCCGTTGAATTACGCCAGCCTTGGCTGGCGAAGATGGTCAACAGGCTACTCAGTGCTTAAATCCAATCGGCCGCTCTTCGCCAAATCCATGTTCAGGCGTCTTGATCTCACCAAACTGCGCTTCGAACTTGGACAGGTTATCCCCTAATGCGCGATACAATAACTTGGCATTGATAGGTGTCATGATCACCCGTGCATAGACTTTGGCTTTGGGCACATTGGGCAATATGCGGGCAAAGTCAATCACGATCTCCGAAGCAGAATGGGTGATCATGGCGAAATTCGAGTAGACGGCTTCTAGTTCTGCCGGCAATTCGATGCTGATCTGCATGGGCTGTGGTTGCGGTTTCTCTTTGTTCATGCTTTTCTCCTATTCCTAATCCTAGTTATGGTTGCGGACGAAATTCTACCCAGACCAATTTGCTCCAGTCAGCTTTCACCGACAACGGAACGGCAGGCAAATTGACCAGCGAGACGGTGTAGGTAACAGGGTTGCCCAGTCCATCAAAAGCAAAGACGCCTTCCTGATTCGTGGTCGCAGGCGGCGCGGACCAATCCCAGGCTGATAGCTCAACCTGCACGCCGGAGATAGGTTTGCCCTCTGCATCCAATACCTGACCGCGGATCATCATCGCTGTTTGCAAGCCAACGTCCTCTATCTTGATAACCTTGCCCACGAACGTCCCGCGAGGAGGAGGCATACTCGTAGGCAGCAAAGCAGCCGCACAAGATTGTGCTGCCTCTTCGCGTTTGACTTTCAGTTCATCGCTAAAGTTCATTGCCAGAGCACGATCATATTGATCCCTAGCAGCACACCACTCCCCTTTCGCAGCCAAGACGTTGGCATAGGACACGTGCGCATCATAGAGCCTCTGCCGGGTGTCCTTGTAATTGGGTTGCAATTGGTAGAGTGCTTGGAATACCTCGGTTGCACCTTCCCAGTCAGCTCCCCAATACCCCAGCCCAGCGAGGTACAAAGTGGCTAGGCGTTTCTGCTCGCGAATAGCCTGTTCTGCGGGATGCAATTGCAGCGCACGGTCAAAGTAGCGGATTGCCTCTTCCAGGCGGTTTTCCTCAACGAGCCTCAACCCCACCTTATAGTAAGCTTCCACAAGCAGCATGGATACTTGTTCCTGCTCATACTCGGGATCAAGGGCTTGGACTTGCTCCAACTTGGTAATCACACCTTCCCAATCGCCCTTGTTGTAAAGCTCGCGGGCTTCGTTGTACAGTAGGATAGCCGTTTGATAGCGTACAGCCGAGGTGGGCGTGGGCATCTTGCTCAATAAGGTTTCTACCTCAGCCAGTTTCGCTGCTGCGTCGCTATGCCTGGGATCAAGCTGCAGTGCCAAAGCGAATTCTTCTCGCGCCAGTTCATAGTTCTCTGCCATGAAGTATTCCAGCCCTTTGTGGTAATGCTCAGTGGCCGCAGCACGGTTGAGACGTGTTCGCTCTTGTATCCCCTGATAGATACCCAGAAGCCCCAAGCCAAGGACCAATACAATGGCACAGCCAGCCAACATGCCTGCGATCATCGCCCAGCCGCAGCCTCCTGGCCGTGGCGTGGGCTCTGCACCCTCCACCTCGCTCGCGCTCGGCACTTGTTGCTCTGCTCCCCCAGGCTCGATCACCAACAAGTGCCCACAGTTAGGACACACGAACACGCCATCTTCCACCTCAGCCCCACATTGATTGCAATACATGAACCTGCCTCCGTGCTCTAGAATGCTGCCTCATATTCTAACAAGGTTGCTCCGCCCTGTCCACGCAGTAACATGTCCAATTGCCCTGGCTTCTGCGCACCAACAGGAAGAAGCACCTCAAGCAAGAGCGGCTCCGCTGGAGCCAGATACACCGTTTTCTGGAAAAAGGTCTGGCCATTCCACCTCAACTGCAACTGTCCGGACTGTGCCTTGCTCACGGCGATCCCCACACGAACCACATCGCCTTGCAGGGTAACTTTGACCACCCCTTCCTCATTCGCTATGTCCAAACCGCCAATCTGGCTGAACGGCAACCAGATTTCGCGCCAACTGATTGCTTGGCCTGCTCCGATCACCACGTCGTCCTCTGGCCAGAACGTTTTGCAGGGCCCAGCCCACATCTCGAAGTATTCCGATGCGTCATCCGTGTATTCCCCACGGGCCGGAAAATCCTTCCCAAATGCAAAGAGTTTAAGGCCGGGTACCACTTTGGCTGGGAACACCCGCACAATGCCCAGCTCTGCATCGTGGTTATAAGCGCCGGCATAGCCCTGCGCTATATCTGCAACAAAGACGCCCAGCCAATTGTGCCAGTTCCGATAAAAAGACAAGTCGCGACCATCGTAAAAAGGCCAAGGCATTATCTGGCGTTCACCTGGCAATGTGCTATCACCGCTGCTGTGCACAATCACGCGCTCTGTTGGATAGATGAATTCGGTGTTTGGTGACACACTTGCTGACCCCAGGGTCAGCGCGGCATTGAGCCAGAACTGGCAGGCAATAGGCTGCGAAGTTGGGTTCACCAGTCGAGGCTCAACCACGAAGTAGGCCCGATCAGCAGGCAAAGTGACTCGTATTTCCGCACGTAAGCGGTCAGCGTGAATATCATCGCGTAGGACAATGGAGGTGCCATCAGCATGTCGTTCGATGCGGTACATCCACGGCAAACCCCATTCGTATCCATGCTCCTGAACGGGCAATGCCCACTCCATGCCCCCGGCCGCCAGCCACCAATTCTCCGCACGGCTGAGCGGCCCCCAATAAGACGGCTTCAGCACTGCGTTCTCATAGAAAATCTTCTTCCCACTGGGCTTGAAAACACATTGATAAAGCCTGCCTCCCAGTTCTGGCAAGAAAGTGAGTTTCAGGTACTGATTTTCCAGGACAACACCGGTAAAAGCACGCGGCTGTGGCTGCGGATTTGTCGCTTCATACGCTGCCCGGTCCAGCCAAAAGACCTTGAAATGGTAACGGGCATCCACCTTCTCTTTCAAATATGGCTCATAGGGGTAACTGGGTAAGGTGATAGTCGTCGTGTACACTTTCACTCCCGCAGGCGCAGTAGCAACCTTTTGCAAAGTAGCAGAAGGCAATGGCGTTGGCTCCGCGTTGATGTGCACCGTTTGTGACGCCTGTCCCACGTTGCCAGCATTGTCTTGCGCTTCAATAACCACATCATGAGCACCCGCTGCCATATCTCGCGTGTCCCAAACGTAATCCAAAAACGTATCATTCGCCTCCGATACCAACGCACCATCAATAAAGAGACGCATCGCTGTAACCCCTTCATTGTCCGAGGCCTGCGCATGGATAGGCATAGGCTGTCTGCATTGCACTGCGGTCAACCCTGGATTGAATATCACCACAGGCGGAGTGGTGTCACGCAATAGCGTAGTGATTCTTACTTCCTGCCCTGAGATGAGCACGACCTGGCGCTGCCAAGGCTCGTATCCATCATGCTGAATGCGAAGCCGATACTCCCCAGCACATAGGTGCAGACTTAAGGGAGTATAGCCCTTCCGCGCCTCATCAAGATAGACTTCTGAACCAATGGGCAAAACCTCAATGACCAAGTGAGCAAGAGCAGGCGTAGACGAAGGGCTGGGCTTTGATACAGGAGAGGGTGTCGTGCAAGCCATCACAGCAGCCAACAGCCATAACATAGTAACCCAAAACATAACGACGCCCCATCGCCGTTCCATTCTGAGCCTTTGACCCGTAACCGACTTCATCTGTTGACCGTCATTATACTTGAATTGGACAGATATGACAAGGTCAGCGGTACATGAACGGGCTTAAACGTGTTGCCCCTTTTGCTCCAACCAGAAGCGAGCAGGGGGCGTTGACTTTTGGTTCACTTTGATTCTATGCTATAATTGACTGTACGGTTATCCCACGAGGTGCTCTGCCATGGACAACCAGTCCGCTGTAGGTCGAACCCAGTGGCTGCAAAAAAGAGCGATGCCAATCGTTGCTATATTGGCTCTGATACTTCTCACACTCTGGGTCTGGAAACAGCGCGTGATTCTTTCTTCTCCTGTTCCGCACCCAACCATGCCCACTCCAACTCCTCAGCAATGGCTACGACTAAGCGCTCCTTTCGATGGCAAGATACACGCCTTAATCGTCGAGGACCCCAATGGCGTGCGTTTGCTGTATGCCGGTACTGATGGCGGTGTGTTCAAGAGCGAAGACGAGGGCCGGACATGGATTGCCTGCAATAACGGGTTGCATGATCGCCTAATACGTGCTCTGGCTATTGACCCGGACGAGCCACGCCTACTCTATGCTGGAACCTGGAACGGCAAAGTCTATGTTAGTACGGATGGGGGGAATCAATGGAAACAACCTAGTGAGCAGCTATCGCCATATGAAATCCGCGCGCTCTACGTGCATACATTTAACCCTCAAAAACTCTATGCCGCCACCCCAATGGGCGTCTTTACCAGCACGGACCGTGGCCAGCACTGGTATCCTGCAGGGGACTTTACCAGTACCTTACAGTGCATGGCAATGGATCTGGAACAGCCCGACACCCTTTATGTAGGCACTTCCGCCTATGGTATCTACCAAAGCCGCGATGGGGCGCTTACTTGGTCACCCTTGCTGTTTAACGATCCCGTTGACGTCTCCCAACTGGTGATACCACCCCGAGCGCCACGTACCATCTATGCCATATCCAGGGGCAAAGTCTATAAAACCGAGGAAGCCGGGAATTTCTGGAGATATGTGGATTCGTATCGTGACCACGCCAAAGCGAATTGCCTAGCTGTTAATCCCAAGAACCCGCAAGAAGTCTATGTCGGGGTGCAGAATGGCTTGTACAAGAGCGTAGATGGCCGCAAGAGCTGGTTTAGAAGCGAGACAGGACTCAAAAACCCTGATGGACAATCTGTAGATGTGCAGATTATCGTGGTAGACCCCATAAAAACCAACATCGTTTATGCCTGTTCGGGCAATAGACTATTCGTCAGCGAGGATGCAGGCAACACCTGGGAACTGCGCTCCACCATCAAAGCGAGCAGCGAAGCCAATATCCTGGCACTACAAACAGACCCTAAGGATGGGCAGACTTTCTACGCCAGCGTAGCTGGTGGCGGATTGTATAAAACCACCAACGGTGGCGATGAGTGGCAGCACCTCGGGGAAGATGACCTAGCAGCAGTGATCCGATCCTTCCAGCAAATAACCGCTATAGAGGTAAACCCTCTCGAATCTCGCATCCTATACGCAGGCACAAAGGAAGGTGTAGTGTTGAAAAGCAGTGACGGAGGCATGACATGGACATTGGCTGGGGCAGTTACGGAAGCCTTGATTAGCACCATCGTGATTGATCCCGAACAACCCACACGCCTCTATGCGGGAACACAGGGGAAGGGAATGTTCCGCTCTGATGATGAGGGCAAAAATTGGGTGCAAAAAGGTGAAGAGATCGGCACAAACGTGCAACGGCTTGTCCTTGACCCCAGGGGGCCGGAAACGATCATCTATGCAACTACAGAAAGGGGAGTTTTCCTAAGCCGCAACAATGGAGAAAGCTGGCAACAGTATCTCATTGGCGCTTCTGATGTCGCTCCACCCATCAAAGGTGGTCTCAGAGCCTTTGCCATCACTCAGGTCGGAGCAGAACAGGTCCAAGGACAGGGCCGCGATGAAGTCGTAATCTTGCCACAAAGTAAGCTAGCTCCAGGATCAGAGCTGAGACAATTGACCGTGAGCAAAGCCATGCCGAATCTTGCCTATGTCTTGGCTAACCGTCAAGGTGTACTGTGGAGCCAGGATGGAGGTATCTCTTGGTCATCACTGGGATCAGGACTCGAAGGACTTGAACTGCGGGCGCTGGCGCTAAGCCCGGATGATCCTGAGCTCATCTTGGTTGGCACGGATAAAGGCATCTATCGCTATCAGCCACGAAAAGGACAGTGACAGCATAGCCAAAAAGAGCAGCGCCCATGCCTAGTATTTGTTGGCATGGGCGCCAGCCTATTCTTGTTGCGATAGGCAAGGGAAAACGATGAGGATGTTATTTCCCCTTCTCAGCCATTTTCTTCTTTTCTTCTTCGACCAGCATGCGGCGCAGAATCTTGCCCACGATGGTCTTGGGCAACTCGCTGCGGAATTCCACCGCCGTCGGCACTTTGTATTTCGCCATCTTACCGCGGCAGAACTCGATAATCTCTTCCTCGGTTGCCGTCTCCCCTTCCTTCAGCACAATGTAGGCTTTCACCGTCTCGCCGCGATAGGGGTCAGGGATGCCTGCCACCACTGCCTCTTTCACCTTAGGATGCTGGTAGAGCACTTCCTCCACATCGCGTGGATAAATGTTGAACCCGCCAGCGATGATCATGTCCTTCTTGCGATCCACAATCTGGAAGTAGCCCTCTTCATCCATCTTGGCAATGTCGCCCGTATACAACCAGCCATTGCGCAGGACAAGTGCCGTCTCCTCCGGCATGTTCCAATAGCCCTTCATCACCTGCGGTCCACGCACAATCAGCTCACCAATCTCGCCAGGCGGCAATTCCTTCGTGCCCGTCTCTAAATCCACAATCTTGGCATCCGTGTCTGGCCACGGCAAACCAATAGTACCAATCTTGTTCTTGCCGTAGATGGGATTGGCATGGGTAACTGGCGAAGCCTCGCTCAGACCATAGCCTTCTACCAGCCGCGCGCCAGTTAGTTCTTGGAACTTGGCTTGTACTTCCACTGGCAAGCCTGCAGCACCGCTAATGCAGGCACGGATGGACTTGACGTTGTACTTGTGGAGGTCGGGGAAATTGTTGAACGCCACATACATGGTGGGCACACCAGGGAAGAGAGTCGGATGATATTTGTCAATGCTCTTCATCATTGTCGGGATGTCGCGCGGATTGGGGATAAGCAGTAAGGCGGCGGCGACATAGACACCCAGGTTCATGCAAGTGGTCATGCCATAACTGTGGTATAACGGCAGCGCGGTCAAAATCACTTCTTTTGTCTCCTGGATGTCATGAAGCCAGTGTCGGCACATGACAGCGTTAGCCATGAGGTTGGCATGGCTGAGCTCAGCACCCTTAGGCACTCCTGTGGTGCCTCCTGTGTACAGCAGACAAGCCGTATCGCTGGGATAGACTTCTACCGGCGCAGGCTTGGCAGGAGCCTTTTTCAGCAAGTCCTGAAACCAGTAGGTGTTGGGTTCCCCAGAGATGTCCTGCCGATCCCCTTCCTGCTTCTCCTTCGCCACAGTGAAAAGGAATTTGATCAGCGGCGGGAAATACTCCTTGATGTTGGTAACAATGACATGCTTCAGCGCAGTGCGGTCACGCACACTCTTGACGATGGGGTAGAAGCGGCTCATCACCAACATCGTCTCTGCCCCGGAATCCTTGAGCTGGTGCTCTACCTCGCGCGCCGCATACAGCGGGTTGAACGAGACAACAATGGCTCCCGCTTTGAGTGCGCCATAGTAGCCGATGATGAACTGGGGGCAATTAGCTAGATAGATAGCCACACGGTCGCCTTTTTTGACTCCCAATTGTTGCAGGGCAGCAGCGAAGCGGTCGGCAAGGGCATTGATCTGCGCGTAGGTCAATTTGGCATCCATAAAGATGGTGGCAGTGGCGTCGGGGTACTTGCGCGCAGACTCCTCCAAGTTGGTGTACAAGGGGCGTTCGGGGTACTTGATCGTGTGCGGGACTTGCGGCTCATAATTCTTTAGCCAGGGCTTCTCCATTGTTTCCACTCCCTCCTTTGGGTTAATAGTGTGCCATCGAAACGCAAGCGGCACAGATAATATACCATGACTTCTGCAAATATGTCAAAAAGCGAATCCTATGTCTCTACTGCACATGAAACCTCTCTATCCCTTTCTCACCTCCTTCCCTTGTGCCAGGCGTAAAGCGCCGCTCCTAAGGCACCCACAGTCTGCGGATCAGGAGGCACAGTAATGCGCTGATTGGATTGCCTGGACAATGCTGCTACCACGCCCACATTGAGCGCAACCCCTCCGGTGAGCATAACTTCTGCTTCTAAACCCACGCGCGCTGCCAACCCCAGCACACGGCTGGCAATCGCCTGGTGTAAACCCGCCGCGACATCTTGTTTTGCCACTCCCCGTGCTATGTGGGAAATCGCCTCTGATTCGGCAAAAACTGTACAGGTACTGCTGATGGTCACAGGATGCTTAGACTGAAGCGCCAATGCCCCAAATTGCTCTATAGGTACATCCAATGCAGCCGCCATTACTTCCAAAAAGCGCCCAGTGCCTGCCGCACACTTGTCGTTCATGGCAAAATCTACCACACGCCCCTGCGCGTCCAAGCGCATTGCCTTGCTATCTTGCCCGCCAATGTCAATGACTGTGCGTACCGCGGGGCATAGATAGAAGGCGCCGCGAGCATGACACGAAATTTCGGAGACTTCTTCATCCGCAGCCGCAAAGCGCACACGCCCATAGCCGGTCACCACGGTGTACGCTATTTCGTCAGGCGTTAAACTGCACTCTCTCAACAGCCGTGCCACTAAGGCTTCAGCCGCCTCCTGTCCGCCATAACCGGCTGGCACTACTCCCCGCGTCAGCAAACGCTGACCTGCATCCAGCAACACTGCCTTGACAGTAAGCGATCCAATATCTACACCCAAGAAATATGGCTTGGTCATTTTCTCTCTGCCAATGTTTCCATAAAAGCCTGGATCCGTGTCTTCACCGCTTCTGCAGCGAAAGCGCGCGCATCACACATATCGGATTCAATGATCAGGCCAGGCACTCCTGTGCCCTCGGTAACCCTACGCTTCATCGCATACTGTCCCAGGGAATATGGCTTGCAGCTACGATTGCAGTGCATGACAAATCCGTCTACATCGTACTCCCGAATCAACCGCTCCATGAGGCGGCTGCGATACTCCAGGCTCTGGTTGAGGAAAACCGTAGCATAGGCTGTGGCAATCCCTTCCATCAGTGCAGATTGCCCTTCAGGAATTTCCTGGGACCATCCTCCGGTGTAAGTATCAACCACAAAGCAAGCATCGTAATCCACAAAATAATTGTAAAAACGATAGAGATGATGCCAAATGGCGATATTATCCCAAAGCAGCCGGTACTTTTCCTCGGGGATAGCCCCTATGCCATTTTTCACGCGCATCTCCACCTCGGCTTTGAGATGACGGTAGAAACGGACGGCTCCCTCGGTACCTCTTAATACCACAATCGGAGCCATATTCACAAATAGGTCAGGAGCATTCAGCGGCGAAGGCCGTGCTTTGCACAAAGCCCGTATCTCACTCCACAACTGTACCGTCTCGTTCGCCAGGCGGACGGTTCTCTCCAGGCGCTTCATGCTCAAGCGGCGCCCAGTCGTCCTCTCCACAAAACGGATCATTGCTTCTAGCTGCGCTACCACATAAGCCAACGCGTGCGGTTCAAATGCACCGTGAATAAAGGGAGTATCCAGAATGAAAAGCGGCACCCCATAATGAGCGGCAACTGCCTCATACCATTTGATGACTGTGCCGCAGATGTTGTTGCAAGCAATAAGCAAATCCGGCTGCGGCAATCCGCCCATCGGCGCTCGCTCGCTTTGAAAAACAGAACCCAGGCTAGTGCGTGCATAAGAACAGAGATCAGGGGAGTAACCTTGTGCCTCCGCAGCCTCACAGAGAGACACTGCTTCTCGGCGCGCCCCACAAAGAGCCCCATAATTCTCAGGATAAACCGCTATCACGCCCATCGCGCGCAAGATCTCCACAGGCGCACCGCTTGTCACCCACGCAAGGGGCCTGCCCAACCGCGGGAGGCGTATCCTGGTATAATGCCATTGCATCAAACGCTGCAATTCAGCGGCTGTTTTTAGTTTCTTGTACCGTTTCTCCACCATTTCCCGCTTCACTCAGAGTACCGAAAAAGCACTCTCCATGTGTATATGCAAATTTTGACTGCGTCGAGACATAGGTCTAGGACCCGCGCAGCAATTCGATGAATGCCTGAATGCGGGTTCGCAATTGGCCTATGGGCGCAGTCAAGTCAGTTTCAATCCAGAGGTGAGGTACTCCTACATTGGTCAGCGCCTTGGAGAGCAGCACATAGTCGAAAGCGTGGGGTTCGCAAAACTTGGGTAGTACAAAGACCACGCCTTGGGCTCCCGTGCGGTGCACCAGGCTCAGTACATGCTCTGCGCGAGGATTTGCATCATCGTGCTTGGTTGGGCAGGGCACGCGCTTCAAGTAACGATCTGCCAATGCGCCAAATGGTTCCTGCGTTTCATCCACCAGCACATCAAAATATCGACTGCCCGTGCACAAGTCATCCCACACCACCTGGCCGCCTAGTTCATGCACCATTATAGGGATCGTAGGATCATCAAGAATGGCGCCCACCAAAATTACTGCTGGTCCTTGACGATCAGTCTCTTTCTTCTCCTCCACGCTCTGCAGGACCGACCGCAACAGGACATTATGCTCCTCCACAGGCATCACCATGCCTGACAGGGCTAGGGTCCAGAATTGCTCCACCGTGAACGCCCAGCGATGTTCATAGAGCATCGCCAACAGGCGACGCTGCTCATTGTACAAAGCAATGCTGGTGCGTAGTGCATCTTTTGTGACCGGTGCGCCAAAATCCGACTCCAAAACAGCTGCTAGGCGGTGCAACTCGGCAAGGAGATAATCTCGTGCACCTATATTGCTCAAAACGGTGGGCAGTGAGAAGGCAACCACTGGAAATGGCAGGTCCGCCATATGCCAAATGTCCGCCACACATTGCATCGTATCACAGGTATGCGCCACTAACAAGCCAGAGAGACAATCCAGCTCACCGCTCAGCAAACGTTCTGTTACCATCCGAGCCAGGGCACAGGAAAAAGAAGGGAGATAGGCATTGGCTAACGCTACTTGCCCAGAACCCTGCACCAAGCGTACCGGAACAAAGCCTGCGGCATGCAACAACTCAATCGGCGAGTAAGTGCACAAGTAGCCAAAAGCTCGCTTGGTAGGGTAGCGTGTCTGCCAGTCCTTACAGGGATGAGCCAAGGAATCCCAACCCCGCTGGATTTGGCCACCAACCAGGGGTTCCCTTATCTGAGCCACACGGTACACCACATGTCTCCTAGAGCAGCCTCAATACATCCTCCACTTTCGGAGGACAGCCACGCGCCAAAGGCAATCCATGCTCCTCGGCAAACTGGCGCGCACAATCGCCCATACAAATGACCTTACCATGCCCTGCCGGTAACTGGCTAGCGTGGCCCATCACAATATCCAAGCGCCGCCACACTCCGCGGTAGAGGAACTTGAGCTGACGCCAACGGTTGCTCTTCACCGCCTTGAAAGCGTAATACAACACCCAGTTGCAGCCACTGCATGAATCATGGATGTGCTCGTACACATTCTTGTATACGAAATAGCCTTGGTAATCGAAGGCAAAGGGACGTTGGGCTTCCTCAATACTTAATCCCACTGTCTCCACAGACGGCAGTGGCGGAATGTGAGGTGCATGCTCTGGGGGAAAGCCCATCAGTTGTCGGCACACATTGTCCACTTCAATCACGTCTGTCCCAGCCACCAATACGTTCATTTCTCGTGGGCGGCCATAACGCCATGGGCCATTGCCCTCCAAAGCAACGATGCCATCCACAATGGTTAATGCCGGCCGGACAACATCTGCCAAAGCCCGAATGCACTCGTTTAACCCAAGGCGATGGAAACGACGCTTGTCGGCAGAGGTGAGCAAGCCTTTTTGGTTCTTCATGCCCAGCGTTACACCAGTCTGCACATGCGTCTTCATTTTGGCAATGTTGATATACTCGTGAGTAAGCAGATAAGTCGGCAATCTGAGCTGACCATAGGGCCACGAAACGGTGTACCGCTCTGCGTGCTCCAAATTGACCAACGTAGCGCCGCAGCGCTCCGCTACGGCAGCGTAGCCGTTCTTCTGCAAAGCAATGCCAGCATCTCGTCCGACAATACCGCCTTCACCAATAACTGCCGGGACTCCTGGGAACAACTTCAGGAAGGCTTCCACAACAGCAGGATCTGTGTACAGCCCTTGTCCTGGTGGCCCAGAATCAGGCACATTAGGCTTGATAAACAATGCTTCGCGTTGAGGACGGTAGCCAATCAAGCGGAGCAGTTCAGCCATGCTCTGCTCTAGATCATCCCACGTTGCCCGTACAATGCCAACGGTCATACGCCCCTGCTTTCCCTTGTAGACGGATCACGCAAATAGGCTTGAATAAGATACACTCCGCGGAAATGCCCCTGCGTCAGGTAAGTGATGTGCGGCTCCTTGCCTAGCAAACGTTTTTGAATCGCTCGCACGCTATACCCCTGCTGATGTAAATCACGCACCTTTGCCCCTAACTCCTCTAGATAGGCAATTTTCCGCTGAATTTCGGCAGTGGGATGGTTCATGCGCACCGAACCACTTCCCGGAAACAGCGCTGTCACCTCCAGAGCAGCAAGTTTTTTGAGGGACGCAATCACCTCATAAATATCATAGTCAGGTCTGGCAGCACGGTCCTGACCACCAATATACGCATCGCCGGTAAAGAGCCAGCCCATCTTTGGTTCATAGAGGCAGATATGGTCTGGGCTGTGCCCCGGTGTGTGCAGCACCTGAAAACGACAGTGCTCCGTCTCTACCCACTTACCCAGGGGTTGGCCTTGGGAGGGTTTTGGCCATCCCCAGAAGAAGCGGCGGTAAGGTTGTAAATATTGTAACTTGGGTTCGGCTAAAATTGGTAAAGCCAGAGGATGTGCCAGGATAGGAACACCGAACACCTGCTGCACCAAGCCATTTGCCCCAATATGATCCTCATGGCAATGGGTGTTCACAACTTGTTTCACAGTCAGCGTCCGCGCGGAAAGGGCATCTAACAATTCACGTGCCGTATAGGCACAAGTGGTATCAACCAGCAAGCCATCCACCCAATACGCCGCTGTGTGATAAAAGGCATGACCTAAAAAACTGCGCGCCGCACGAAAGGAGATCACTAGGCCATGTTCCCTTACTTCGAGCACAATACCTCCATTACCACCACTAGGCTATTGCTCGTCCCCTGTCCCCGAAGCAGCGCACAAAGCATCCCGCACTTCGGGAGGCAAGCGAATCGGACGCATGCTTTGCAAGTCAACCAATACTTGCACGGTGTACCCGTTGGCGAGCAAACGCCCATCTTCTGCATGGAGAATCTCATAAGCCAAAGCAAAACTGGAACGGCGTATCTCTTCCACCCAAGTACGGATAATCAAGCGCTCATCGAAATGGGCCGGAGCGTGATAATGGCAATGGGCTTCCACAATGACAAGGCCAAGCCCACTTTGCTGCCAAACACTGCGGTTTAGCCCCAGAGCACGCAAATAGTTGACTCGCCCCACTTCCATGTAGATAAAGTAATTGGCGTAGTAAACCACGCCTTCCGCATCCGTTTCTGCATAGCGTACACGGACCTCAGATTCGACAACGCGCGGTTTCTTCACGGTTTTTCCTCATCTGTGCCCTTGGAAGTTGATTGTGAAAATAGCAGGGCAAACTCCCTGTGCAGCACCCCGCTCTCAGGAAGAGTATGCCCTGCTATGTGGCTGTTTTCACACACCTGCGAAAAGGCCGAAAGATCCTTCTATATCTTGCTCCCAGCCCCCACGGCCTTCAGTTGCTTAATCAGCTCTGGGATGACCTTGTACAGATCGCCCACAATGCCCACATCAGCGATCTGGAAAATCGGCGCGGAGGGATCCTTGTTAATAGCCACAATGAACTTGGATTCCTTCATCCCTGCTTGGTGCTGAATAGCCCCCGATATGCCACATGCGATATAAAGATCGGGGTGCACGGTCTTCCCCGTCTGTCCCACTTGGTGATCATGGTCAATCCAACCCGCATCTACCGCTGCGCGCGAAGCACCGACTTCCCCGCCCAGAGCCTCAGCCAGTTCCTCAATCAGTTTGAAACCCTCAGGCCCGCCCAAACCACGACCGCCAGATACAATGATCTTGGCATCTTCTAGGTTCACGCGGCGTCGTGCCTCTTTGACCACCCGCAGGATATTGATATTCAAATCCCCTTCGCTGATGTTCACCGGCACACGCTCGATTTCCCCTTGTCGCGATGGATCAGGTTGCGGTGCACGCATCACGCCTGGACGCACGGTAGCCATCTGCGGCCTGTGGCGCGGGCAGACAATGGTTGCCATGATATTGCCACCAAAAGCAGGACGCGTCTGCAAGAGCAAGCGCTCGCCCTCGTCAATGTCCAACCCTGTGCAATCAGCAGTCAAACCAGTATAGATGCGTTGCGAAATGCGCGGCGCCAAGTCTCGTCCAACCGTTGTCGCACCAAAGAGCACGATCTC
>Ga0315298_1005953_pt1 | contig 16936 bp, 14 predicted proteins | sample WHS_1_MG_FD_203077 | JGI IMG/M metagenome (GOLD analysis project Ga0315298, IMG submission 203077) | Extremophilic microbial mat communities from Washburn Hot Springs, YNP, Wyoming, USA - WHS_1_MG | ecosystem: Environmental > Aquatic > Thermal springs > Hot (42-90C) | place: USA: Wyoming...
GAAGTTCGAAGATCATTTTAATGCAGATCGTATTGTCGGCTCCAAAAACATAGGAGAAAAAAATATCGATATTCTGGGTCAGGTATGTATGGCTGAATTTGATCCCGATTTTGTCAAAAGGGTAAGACCAGGTGATATTATGATTGCCGGCCGGAATTTCGGATACGGGCATCCGCACCAGCAGTCCATCCAGTCCCTCAAGAAAGTCGGCATTTCTTGTGTGATCGCAGAATCATTTTATCCCGGCTGGTACAGGATGGCCTTCTTCCACAATCTGCCTGTAATGGTGTGCCCTGCAATCTCCAAGCTGGCTGAGGTCGGACAGGAACTGGAAGTAGATTTTATCACGGGTAAAATCAAAAATTTTAATACCGGTAAAACCATTCAGGGAGAACCGATACCGCCATTCTTGATAGAGGTTCTACATGCTGGTGGCCTGGTGCCTTTTTTAAGAAAACAGGCCATTTCAAACAAACCATAAAAATATAAATATGATTATTCCTAGCCACCTGCGTGTAAGTAAATCACAATGATAATTTTAGCAACTTAGCAGATTTGAATTAAAGCTGCGGAGTTAAAATAATGGTTGAGCAACCAAATAAAAAACTTATTGTTGAAAAGCTGTTTCTCAACTTTGGCGGCGTCCATGCCCTGGATGACATTAGTCTGGACATTTACGATAACGAGATAGTCGCTATTATCGGACCAAATGGTGCCGGTAAAACATGCCTGTTAAATTGCATAAACGGCTTTTACAGGCCTCAATCAGGGTCAATTACATTTGAAGGCAAACAATTAGTCGGACTGCCCCGGCATAAAATCGCCAGCCTGGGCATTGGCCGCACATTTCAGAATATTCAGCTTTATACCGGTCTTACTGCGGTTGAAAACCTCATGGCTGCCAGACATATATTTTATAAAAATACATTTATCGAGGATGCCATCTTCTTCGGTCCTACACAAAAAGCCGAAGTCAAACACCGTGAAATTGTCGAAGATATCATCGATTTCCTCGATATGGAAACAATACGGGATAGAGTTGTTGGCGCTTTGCCCTATGGACAACGCAAAAAGGTGGATATGGGAAGAGCATTAGCGCTGGAACCAAAAATTCTTCTTCTTGATGAACCAATGGCCGGCATGAACTCCGAAGAAAAAGAGGATATGGCACGATACATTCTTGATACGCATGAATTACGCCGGATCCCTATCGTCTTAATCGAACACGATATGGGTGTGGTCATGGATATAGCCCAGCGTGTAGTTGTATTAGATTTTGGTAAGAAAATCGCTGATGGAACACCGGATGAAATACGCTGTGATGTGAGAGTAATAGAAGCATACCTTGGGCGCGACTCCGGAATACCGATGAAATATAAATGAGCAGGTAAGACATCATGGAAAGTACCACGATTTACGAAAAATCCTTTGATACATTTCCAAAACTGCTAATCGAACAATGCAAAAGAAGTGGAGCCAACAAACTGGCATTACGCCACAAAGATCGTGGAATCTGGAAACGCTTTACCTGGGGTCAATATTACGATTATGTGAAATATTTCTCACTCGGCATGATCAGTCTCGGATTAAAAAGAGGAGACAAGGTATCAATTCTTGGCGAAAATGAACCTGAATGGTATTGGGCTGATCTCGGCATTCAGGCTGCGGGTGGTGTTGTTGTTGGTATCTTTACAGATTGCATGCCCAAAGAAGTCCAGTATTATGCCGCACATTCTGATTCACGTTTTATTTTAGCGCATGACCAGGAGCAGGTTGACAAGGTAATAGAGATTAAAGATCAATTGCCCTTGATAGAAAAGGTCATCTACTGGGATCCCAAAGGCCTCTGGTCATACACACAGCCTTATCTGCTTAATTTTTATAAAGTCATCGAACTTGGCAAAGAATATGAAAAACAACATCCCGGTATATTTGAAGAAAATGTCTCAGCGGGTAATGGAGATGATATCGCTTTAATACTTTATACTTCTGGTACTACTGGTCTACCAAAGGGTGCAATGGTAAGCTTTAACAACATTCTCATAGTCGGAAGAATAATAAATAAGATTGATCCAAGTTTTTCCACAGATAATTACGTATCGGCCATTTCGCCCGCATGGATTACCGAACACAATTCCATAGCAACACATCTCATGGTCGGTCACCCTGTTAGTTTTCCTGAGGACCCTGAAACTGTCCAGCAGGATATTAGAGATATTGGGCCTCAGATTATCTTTTTTGCAGCGAGACAACTTGAAGCTATGGCAAGGATAATACAGGCCAAAATTGTAGATGCTGGATTTCTCAAGCGCTTCGCTTATAATTTATTTTTACCCGTAGCTTATAAAAAGGCTGATACGGAGATCGCTGGCAACAAACTCAATATCTTCTGGAAGATACTTTATTGGCTTGGAGATACCATCGTCTTTCGCAATCTGCGCGATAAATTCGGTGTCCTGTATGCTCGTAAGGCAGCCTCGGGAGGCGCTGCACTAAGTCCGGATATAATCCGCTTCTTTAGGGGAGTGGGAATCAATATCAGAGTGGGTTACGGTTCATCAGAGGGAGGCGTTACCAGCTGCGGACAACTTGAAGGAGAGATCAAACTGGAAACAGCAGGCAGACCGTATGGGTTGGTAGAAATGCGTATATCTGAACAGGGTGAATTATTAATTAGAAGCCCTGGTGTATTTAAAGGCTATTACAAAGATGAAGAGGCAACCAAAAAAGTTGTCATTAATGGATGGTACCATACGGGTGATTTTTGCTTTATAGATGGAGATGGACATGTCACAATAATGGGTCGCATGGCTGATGTTAGAAAGCTGTCCAATAATAAAACATTCTCACCAGATTATGCGGAGATAAGACTCAGATTCAGCCCGTATCTTAAGGATGCATTGGTATTCGGTAGAGAAACCGAAAATTACGTCACAGCAATCGTAAATATCGACAAAGAGACAGTTGGTCGCTGGGCTGAGCAAAAGCATATACCATACACCACTTTTACGGATCTTTCACAAAAGCCCGAGGTGATAAAACTTGTTGCCGATGAGCTTAAAAAAGTCAATAAAGCATTACCAGAACATGCCAGAATTAAGAAATTTGTATCCCTCAACAAAGAATTCGATCCTGATGAAGCCGAGTTAACTCGAACAAGAAAGCTTAGAAGGTCATTCGTTGAGCAACGATTTAAGGAAATCATCGATGCGATGTATGGTGACAAAACAGAGATAGCTGTACATTCTGAGATCACCTACAGAGACGGCCGTAAAGGTATTATTGAGACTGTTATGAAAATCAATAGTATTTTATAAGGAGGCGAGAGCATGGAACTCATTCTTCAATATATTGTAAACGGCATCCTCATCGGTGGTGTATATGCTCTCACAGCTCTCAGCATAGTTATAATTTATAAATCTACACAGGTATTCAACTTTGCTGTCGGTGAGATGATGGCAATCGGCATGTTTATCGCATGGTCGGCCATGCAATTCGGGATACCGGCTGCCGCCGCCATTCCCCTAGCCATTATATCCATGGCCCTACTGGGCTGGTTAATTGAAAGAACCGCCCTTAGACCGTTAATAGGCCAACCTCTAATTGCCTCGATTATGGCCACTTTTGCATTGCTTTTTATCATGCGCAGTCTCATGCTAATGATCTGGAAGGGGCAGAGCAGCAAATATCCTGATCCACTGCCAGGTGGCAACCTGCAAATAGGATCGATCACTTTTTCCAATGAGCTCACATGGACTTTTGTGATAACTATCATCACTGTTATAGCAGTAGTACTGATATTTCAGAAAACAAAAATTGGCTTGGGCATGCGAGCCTCGGCTGAACACCAACAATTAGCTCAGGCCAGAGGAATACCTGTCAAAAAAATGTTTAGCGTTACCTGGATGCTTTCTACAGCAGTTTGTGGAATCGCGGGCATATTTCTTTCCTACAGGCTTGGTGTTAGCCTTGAAAACAGCACTGTAGGTATTGCAGCTTTTCCCGCCGTACTGCTTGGAGGCCTTGAATCTATACCGGGTGCTTTGATCGGTGGCCTTATAATCGGTTTATCCATCAGTTTGACTGCTGGCTTAATAAGCCCTGCAGCCGCCCAGATCGCACCATTCGTAATTCTACTACTCATTTTAATGATAAAAACAGAAGGTCTTTTCGGATTACAAAGAATCGAGAGGATATAAATATGGTAAATCGTCCCTGCGGTTTTTTTAATGAGAGTTATGCACAAGAGTTCATTATTGTTCGTACGCCAACACAATGGGTCTTCCTTATCGGTGCCCTGGTATTCCTTTTTACGATGCCACTCTATGTCAGCGGCTCGATATTGAATATAGCTAATTATGCTGGCATCGTTATCATTGCCGTACTTGGGCTACATATACTCATGGGTTATTGCGGTCAGATGTCCATAGGACAATCTGCTTTTATGGCTGTAGGCGCCTATACCAGTGCCATACTGGTGAGAGAATTGGGGATTTCTTTTTGGGTAGCCTTACCATTCGCTGCCCTTGTTACCGGCATTGTTGGCATAATAGTTGGTCTTCCCTCACTTCGAGTGAAAGGTTTTTATTTAATGATGTCAACATTAGCTGCCCAGATAATTATCCCATGGATTTTTGGACATGCCTGGCAGGAAGTTACCGGCGGCATAATGGGCATAGATGTACCGTCTATTAAATTTTTTGATATCCCTTTGACAAGTCCTGCCAGTATGTTCTTGTTAATTTGGATAATCGTAGTTCTAGGAACTTACTTTTCCATAAATCTTAGGCGCAGTCATACCGGCCGCGCTTTTATTGCAATCCGCGATAACGATCTAGCAGCAGAGCTCATGGGAATTAGTCTTATGAGATACAAATTGCTGGCTTTCTTTATATGCTCGCTTTACGCGGGTGTGGCTGGTGCATTATGGTCTGAATGGACACGCTTCCTCACACCCGAACAATTTAATATTAGTAATTCTGTTCTTTTCCTGGGCATGCTAATAGTCGGGGGTTTGGGAAGCAATGCTGGCGTATTCATGGGTTGCATATCGTTGATTATCCTTGATGAATTGGCCAAGTTTATTGCTCCCGGGTTGGGTAACCTTTTAGGAATGCCACCGGGTACCGTCGCTCCGGCTATTGCGCCTTTTGTGTTCGGCATTGTAATACTGCTGTTTCTCATCTTTGAACCGAGAGGGATGGCACATCGTTGGGAACAATTCAAATTATCCTATAGACTCAACCCATTTTCCTATTAAATAAGGAGGTGAGAAGCGATACCTGATAAATGATAATAAATTCCCTGAAATAGAAAAATAAATTTCTAACGGAGGTATAATTTGAAGTCAAAGATACACATTATTCTCGCTTGCCTAATGCTGATGGCTCTACTAATTCCGGTTATCGTAGGGTGTACACCAGCTAAAGAGTCCATTTCGGCTCCTACAACCACGCCCGAAGTAAAAAAACCTAAAGAAATAGTCATTTACGCCATACATGACATGTCAGGCCCAATGTCAGTCAGCACAATGCCTACGGTTGCAGCCTCTGAAGACCTGGTTAAATATCTAAATTCAAAAGGTGGAATCGACGGTGTTCCCCTGCGCATGGAGTGGCATGATACCAGAGGTGATAAAGCTGTGTTAATCACCGAATATGCCAAAGTAAGAGAAATCACACCCAAGCCGCTAACCGTCGGCGTATACTCATCCGCTGATGCCCTAGCTGCAAGGTTTGTTGAAGATCAAATACCGTGTAATACTACTTCCGTATCAACAAGCATGGTCTGGCCACCTTCCTGGATCATAGGCGTTTCAGGAACATATCCTGATCTGACGTGTACCTTTATCGACTGGCTCAGTGCAGAATGGGCCAAAACGAATCCAGATCGAAAATGTCGGCTTGCCTTCTTCGGTCCAGATATATACGTAGGCCACGATTGTGCTTCACCTGAAGTTATGGAGTATATTAAAACCAAACCAAATATCGAAGTTGTTGCTACAGAATATTTCGATTTCAGAGCTCTTGACCTGAGCAGTGATATCCTAAGGGTAATGCAGTCCAATCCCGATTATCTTTATGGTTTCTATTTCGCTTCCAGTGGTGCTGCCTTTTACAAGAGTTTAAAAGCTTCGGGTTTTCAGGGTAAGGTTAAAGTCGCCACAGTACTATGGGGCATGCAATCTGATATAGTAAACCTGGTTGGTAAAGAAGCGCTTGAGGGTGTTGTGGGCCCGTTCCATGTCCCCTCTTTCAAACCAAAAGGGCAAAAACAGGATAACGAGGGCATGGAGTTAATCTCACAACTTTTCGATCAGAACAATCATCCTGAGACATATCGAGGTGGTTCATATGTTAGCGGTATGCTCTATTACTACTGGGTAATCGGGATTATACAAAAAGCTGTTAAGGATTATGGATGGGATAAGCTTGACAGTGTCGCCGTTTATAAAACCTTCATAAATACCCGTGATCTCGATCTCGGTGGCATTTCAAGATGGGGCTGTACCGAAGGAACTCGTTACAACAACAAATGTTTCATGATGAAATACGAAAACGGTGTAACGATCCCTATAACCGGCACGCTTACTTCACCTGATATACGGCCTGCCAAATTTAGAACGGCCGAATACAACTGGAAAGCAGCCGGCTGGCCAGAAGGATATTTCAAGTAACTAATACTGAAACACACGGGGCAAGCGGATTTGCTTGCCCCGTGTGAAAAGGAGCTGCCCATGCTCAAATTGAATAATGTCGAGGTAATATACAGCAACGTTATTCTGGTGTTAAAAGGAATTTCACTTGAAGTACCTGACGGCGTAATTGTGGCGCTACTAGGTGCCAACGGTGCAGGTAAAACCACAACCCTAAAGGCCATTTCCGGCCTGCTTTCTATTGAAGACGGCAGGGTTACTGATGGTTCAATTGAATTCGATAGTATTCGAATTGATAACGGTGACCCTGAAACAACCGTTAAATTAGGCATTGCCCAGATTCTTGAAGGGCGTCTCGTATTTCAACATCTGACAGTAGAAGAAAATCTACTTGCCGGTGCATATTCAGTAAGAAATAGGGAAAAGGTTAAAAGCGATTTAGACCTTATGTACCAATATTTTCCCAGGCTAAAGCAACTACGTACACGAACGAGCGGCTACCTTTCAGGCGGTGAGCAGCAAATGCTGGTAATAGGCAGTGCCTTAATGGCGCGCCCCAAGCTTATGCTTCTTGACGAACCATCTCTCGGTCTCAGCCCGAGAATGGTTGAGGAGATATTCACTGTTATATACCGAATCAATCAAGAGGAAAAAACTGCCATGCTCCTGGTAGAGCAAAATGCACGGGCTGCTCTTGACTTGGCAAGTTATGGCTATGTCATGGAAAATGGCCGAATTGTACTCGATGGGCCAACTGATAAATTACGTGAAAATGAAGACATAAAGGAATTTTATCTCGGTCTGAGTGAAGTCGGCGAAAAGAAAAGCTATAAAGATGTAAAACACTACCGCCGTCGCAAGCGCTGGCTTGGTTAGGATAAGCTCCTGTTCTCAAACAGCCGTCTGGGATTTTCCACCATCATTTGATTAATCTGCTCTTCAGTAATACCGGCTGCTCTTATGGCGGGTAATATATTGCGGAATATATTTGTATATGTCCAATTTTGTAGTTTTCTCTTTTGATTTTCGGGCAATATTCCACCTCTGCCGAATCCACAACCAAAACAATCCTGCGATAGCATGATCCGGTCGGCATACCCCGAACCAATCAGGCCTACCAACATGATCTTCCTCACCTCATCAGGCATTATTGCCTCGACACCGAACCGGTCAAATGCAATAAAAGTTTTTCTTTTTAATACTTCAAGCTGATATTCGATGGATGAATTACAGCACATATGTCCGCACATTATTTTTAACGGATCAACTCCCTCTTTCAACAGCACATCAAGCTGCTCCGGGCCCATAGTGCCGTTTTCGGTGTGTGTAACAATAGGGACTCCTGTCGCTTTCTGTGCCCTTGCAGCAGCTTTCAAAGAAGCCATCTCGCATTCCGATATGTTATTAAATCCTGTGGCTACCTTTATAACACCCGCTTTAATACCCGTGTCTTTGATACCAACAGTTAATTCGTGCATATAGGTATCATAAAGCTCCTGTGCCATATCACCAACACCACTCCTGCTACGTTGTTTTAAATATGCCCATTTGCCCAGTTCTTCCATATACATTCCAGTGGCGCATATTATATTAATCCGTAGTATTTCGGAAACTTCCTTCAAAACTTGCACATCACGACTGAGATCGATAGGTGTAGCATCAATAATCGACTGAATGCCATATTCCTTTACCGGCTCTACATTTTTAACACATACGCTTACAATTTTCTTTCTGTCATAGGGCCGTGCAAGAGCATCACATTCCCAACCCGGATATCCACCAACAATATGCTCATGGACCAGGGTTTTCCCGAGCTTTTCGACGTCAATCTGCCCCAGAACCGTGTTAATTAAATTCACGACAGGAAGACCCTATTTCAAGCCATATTTTTTATAAATTAGCTCGTTATCCTCACCAAGTCCAAACCTGATCCATTTAATTCTGGGAGGCGATTCCGACATTTTGGGTATAGAATTGGGGACCATAAATCTTCCCAGTTGCGGATGCTCTACTTCCGCAATTGACTTCCTGACCTTCCAGTGTTTTTCCTTTAACACCTCGGCCGGTGTACGTGTTTCAACCACTATGGGGAAACCTTTGCTGCGAAGTTTGTCTCTTGCCCCATCAGCGCCATATTGGAGTGTCTTTTTTACCAGCTCCTGTCGGGTGTATTTAGCAAACTCTTTCTTAAACTCCTTCTCAAGATCCCTGAGCTTATCAACATCATCGGTAATTCTATCCAGCAAGAATCTCCAATCATTTTCCAGATCCCATCTTTTCAATATTTTTATCAGGCCACGGAAATCGGCATCTGAGCTGGCGGCAACTGTAATATAGCCGTCTTTAGCCTCATAATACCCATAGGGGAAAAGACACCAGTCGAAATTTCCTACCCTTACACGCGGCATTTCATTGGTAAAGCCCCAGACAATTTGAAAACCTTGCCATCCCGAAATAGCGTCATTGGTTGCCACATCTATCATCTGTCCTTCGCCTGTCCGCCTCCTGTGAAACAGTGCTGTCAGAGTGCCGGCAACAGCAAGTACCGCACTCATGTACCAGGCAGCCCAGATTCCGGCTTTTATAGGATAATTATAAGGTTCCGGCGCTTTTGGATCGCCAGTCAAATATGGATATCCAGATTCACACTGCGCCGTAAGGTCGGAATCGGGAATATTAAACATACTCTCCGCCTTACCTGTAAAGTGACCGAAAGGTGATATTGCCAAATATATCAAATCCTTGCGCGATCTGTTCAACTGTCTGTAACCTATTCCCAGCGAATCAAGATATCCCGGTTTGGTGGCATCAATTACCACATCTGCCTGACCTATCAGTTTTGACAGATTATCTCTACCCGCATCTGTCTTCAGATCCATCGTAATATGGTACTTATTTTTGCTTTCCATAATAAAAGGCAGGCCAACACCATTAATATTTATCCCGTACGGGGTAATCTTTCTCGCTGGATCACCTTCAGGCGGCTCTACTTTTATCACCTCTGCGCCGAATTCAGCCAGAATAGCCGCAGCGATAATACCCGCAAAGCTCGAATCACTTAACTCGATAACCTTTATATCATCAATAACCCATCCCTTATTCTCCACGTTACCCATCATCCCAACCAGAAGCTTATCAAACTCGGCCAGGTGGTTTTGCGTAGCTTTGCTGGTTAGATGTTTGGAAAAGACTAGTTGTTTTTCACTCTTTTCAGTCATTGTTTGTTCCCCCGGAGTAGTTAAATACGGGATCAGTCTGCATGTCATAGTAATAGGGAGGACGCTGCCCTACCCTGTTGGCCCAGTAGCCAATCACCCTCTCTTTTTCCAGTTGTTTTATCTCATCTTCTGATATACCCAACAATTTTTTCAGTATATAACGGTTGTGATAACCTATGGGCCGCGTCAGCCATTTTATACGCCCGGGCGTTTTTTCCATCGCCACCGGAACACCAGGCCAGATACCTTTGCCGTACATATCGTCCTCGAATTCCACCACACTTCCACGTTCTCTTCTCCACTTATCGTTGGTCAATTGCCAGTCGTTTTTCACCTCTGCGGCCGGAAAACCATTCTGCTGGGCAAGGCTCAAAATCTCGCCTAAAGTATGACAGGCGACCCATTCTTCTACCGCTTTATTAATTATCTCTGCCGTACCTTCCTGCAATCTTTTAAATGTATCAGCAAATTCTTCCTGCTCGACCAGATCGCCACGATTCATAACTTTTAACATAGATGCAAACTGCTTATCATTGGCGATCGCAATACCTACAAAATTGCTATCTTTCGTTTTAAATATCCCCGACGGTATCATCGATGGATCAACGTTTCCGGTGCGTTCCAGATCCTTTCCGGTAACACTGATATATATCCAGTTTAACATAGTACGCATAAGAGCCTCTGCCTGTGCCATATCAATAAGCTGACCTTTGCCAGTCCTCTCACGATAATTGAGAGCGGCCATTACACCCATAGCACCACATATGCCAGGGAAAAAATCACCGTAGTAGTCCTGCAATTTATATGTGTCACGCCCTGGGAAACCAGTTAATCTGGCCACACCGGACATTGACTGAGCTATTAAATCCCAGCTTGGGAAAAATTTAAGTGGACCGTACTGGCCATAACCACAGCAACTAATATATATGACTTTAGGGTTGATTTTACTAACCTGGGTATAACCTATACCCCAGGCTTCAACCAACCCTGCCCGGAAATTTTCAACCACCACATCCGACTTTTTGGCAAGTTCAAGGATTAACTCTCTTCCCCTGGGAAGCTTTACATCAATTGCTATAAAATATTTATTCGGATTCAGCGATTGAAAATAAGGGCACGAGTCCTTCCAGTATTTAGCCCAGTAGGTTCCAGTTCTCCAGTTATCGCCCTCTTCCGGTTCCTCAACTTTTATAATTTCAGCCCCGAAAAGGCCAAGCCATTTTGCTACTACAGGGCCATAAATAACACGGGAAAGATCGAGCACTCTAATACCTTTTAATGCCTCGCTCTTCTGCCCGGCTGTTGAGGGATCCAGAATCGACTTTGTAAAATCAAAATAATTATCCGGCAATTTTGGGACCTCCTAAACGCCTAAATATGCGGTTTTTACATGCTCGCTATTCAACAGTTCACTGCTCGTTCCTTCCATTACAATACGTCCATTCTCCATAACATAACCCCGGTTAGCCAGACTTAATGCCTTTTGCACATTCTGCTCAGAGAGCAATATAGTCACGCCGCTATCATGGAGAGATCTTAAAGTTGCATATATTTCTATTAATATTTTTGGGGCAAGTCCGATCGAAGGTTCATCAATCATTAACAGCGACGGCTTCGCCATCAAACCCCTGCCAATGGCCAGCATCTGGCGTTCACCCCCGCTCAGTGAGCGCGCTGGCAAACTACGTCTTTCCCTTAAAATCGGAAAGAGCGAAAAGACCTTTTCTATCGAATCCTTTCTCGATTTCCAGGATTGCTGCGTGCCTGAGGCACCCATGTTGAGATTTTCCTCAACTGTAAGATATGGGAAAACACGACCACCTTCCGGCACCTGTACAATTCCCAGCTTTACCCTTTCTGCCGCGCTGATATTAGCGATGGACTTGTCATTCATAATGATATCGCCAGAGTTCTGCCTAATCAATCCCGAAATTGTTTTCAGTGTTGTGCTTTTACCGGCTCCGTTAGACCCCAGTAAAGCCACACATTCATGTTCCACAACATCGAATGAAACATCATGGAGTATTTTAATCAGGCCTATGGATACATTAATATTCATTAATTTAAGCATACTTTTCTCCCAGATATGCCTCTATTACCACTGGATCATTGGCCACTTCTTTTGGCTTACCCTCGGCAATCTTAGCACCGTAATGTAAGACTACCACCCTATCCGTAGCCTCCATAATAACTTTCATTACATGCTCTATCCATAAGATAGTTACATGATATTCATCTATAATACGCTCAATAAGTCTGATTGCCTTTCTAGCTTCACCAGGGTTAAGTCCTGCCATCACCTCATCGATCATTATCAACTTGGGCGTTGTGGCTAAAGCTCTTGCCAGTTCCAGACCTCTCAGCTCAAACAGGGTTAAATCTCTTGCCAGTGTATTGCGCTTCCCGAAAAGCCCTACAAACTCCAGATAATGAGAGGCATCCAGCATAGCATCGCCATAGCTCATTGCGTGCCGTTTTTTACCACACAGTACGCCTACACACGCATTGGCAAGAGCGGTCAGATCAGGGAATGGCCTAGGAATCTGGTACGTTCGAGCAATCCCTGTCTGGCATATCTTATCCGGCGGCAAAGACGTTATGTCTTTTCCATCAAAAACGATTTTGCCGGCATCAGGTTTGAACGTGCCACTGATAATATTCATAACAGTTGTTTTACCTGCACCATTCGGACCTATCAAGCCCACTATTTCACCCTTTTCAACACTAAAACTTATATTGTTATTAGCAACAACTCCGCCGAATTTTTTTGTAACATTTTCAAGACTTAAAAGCATTTTCGGAACCCCATCAGGATATGTTTTTTACATAATATGGACATCATCTGTTCCTTACCTTGATCGTTGGATAATATTCCTTGTATTTATGCCTGCGATAGAGACCGTACAACCCTTCAGGTAGAGAGAACAGAAGTATAAGCAGTATAAGTGGGAACACCACATAATTAATCGGCCCGAGGAAGGTCAATGCCTTCTCAAGTAAAGCAACGAAATAAGCACCTATGATACTACCGTATATCTCACCTCTCCCACCGATCATTACCATAAGCAGTACCTTCAGCATAAAACTAAGAGGAAGGTATGTAATGCCGGCAAAATTACCATAATAATGGGCAGCAAACCAGCCTGCCATGGTTACCATCATGGAAGTGATTGTAAAGCAGATAAATTTCCATTTGTTTATATTGAGTCCAAGTCCCCTAGCCACATCCTCATCATCGTTAATAGCTGCAGCATAAATGCCAAACCTCGACCTCAGTACCTTATCTACAATAAGCAGGAAAATCAACATTAGCACCAGCGACATATATGCCCCAACAACATAGTCCATTCTGATACTGCCCGTCTGAATCAGAGGTGCTACACCGCTCAAGCCGGTCTCACCTTTAAATATATCGGTATAAACAAAAGTTATTTCGAGGAAGATTAATGGTAAAACCAGTGTAATCAATGAAAAATATAAACCCTTGGCTAAAGTGCTGAATGGGCTTAACAGCAATCCAAAAATCAATCCCATGACCAGCACACACGGCAACGTCTGCCATGGGCCCCAGTGGAAATGAATACTGAGAAGTGAGGCGGTGAACCCTCCGATAGCAAGAAAGAACTGAGGGCCAAAATTCATCCTGCCAATACCGACCATCTGCCATGCCAGAGGTATTGCAATAAGAGCATAAATATTCGCAGTTGTTAGCAATGAGAGCATATCTGCTCTACCGGCAATTAACGCCGGCAAAATAAACAGAAATGCAATTGCTATAAGCGGATTACGCCAGTATCGAGGCTCGATCGTGTGCTCAAATTTGAAGTTACCCAGGTGAACTAAAAAATGGGCTCTTTTATGTTCTATCTTTACCATAGCGATTCACTCCTTGCTATACCCTGGGGTTTGAACATCAATACGATTAACACAAGTACCAGTATAGCGAGGTTCATCAATTTGGGATTTATTAAAAATGCCACCGCTGACGCCACGAAACCTACAATATAAGCTGCCATTATAGTGCCTTTAATATTACCCAGCCCACCTAAGATAGATACTAAAATTGCTATCTGCAGCAATGGACCACCAAGCTGTGGATCTATAGACCAGACCGGAGCAATCGTCAGAATAGCAATGGTAGGCGGAATAACCGCCAGTATCATAGCTATAGCATATACAACATTAACATTGGCTCCCATCAGCTGAGATGATTCCGAGTCCTGGCTGACTGCTCTAATAACAAGACCTATTTTGGTTTTTAGTAAAAACAGCAGTACGGCGATGGTGGTGATGATAGCGATACCGGCTACGACCAGCATTTGAATTGGTATCGTGGTTAAACCGATTTTTATTGAACCTGGAATAATGGTAGTTGGAATATTTACTCCCGCCGTGACCGGATACTGGTAATTTATTGCCTGCTCGACAATAAGGGCAACCAGCAATAAGGATGTAAGCAAAAGCTCCTCTTTTTCAGCATAACGCTTCACAATGGGGAAATAAATAACGCCCAATGTAAATGCACATTGTAATATAATCATACCAAGGATTGCGGGTATCAAACCAAAACCCAATTCCTTGGTAAATATCCATACACCATAGACAGCAATAAGAAATGTGATGCCATATCCCAAGTTAAATATCCTCAGAACACCACAGATAATTGTAAACCCCAATGTTACCAGAAGATAAAGGGACCCGAATATAAATGTATAGATCAGAATAATCTGCAGAGTATCTAGCATATAATCTCACCAGCTATTATAAATTCCTGTACGCAAACTTTATAAATGTATTGCATGCCAACACAAATATACCAAAAGTATATCAATCTAAAAATGTGCAAATTAATAGGGGCACCGAATAATATCGGATGTAGGCGCCCCTATTACAAATTTCATAATTATTTACCTGCCGCTGCTCTCAATTCCTTTACGCGGATGAATTTATCGTTGGGGTTCGCCAGCTTTCTTACACCCTCGTCAAAAACAGCAATGTATTTATCCTTCCCCTGAAATTGGCCGCAGATCGTTGGCAAATATGGTGAACCTTTATAAGGTTCATGATTTTTATCAAATTTCCAGATCCAGAAGGCATTTTGAACTTCTACTGTCTCGAGGGCACTGATCAGCTTATTTATGTCCTTTGTTCCACCGGCCTTTTCAATAGCTGCCTTTAAAATATAAGGCCCATCACAAGTGCCGTATGTTTCTGTTGTCAGACCTGCTCCTTTTGCATTAAGAGCCTGTAAAAATGGAATACTTTTTGGTGTAAATGGAATTTTTGCTTCAGGCCACGTACTCACCGCCCCCAGAGCAGCACCACCTGTCATATCCCAGAAAGCGGCATAGCTTATGGCCCCGCTTTGAGTTGTAAGATCGATGTCCTTGGCAGCCGAGTCGGCCCATTGCTTTACCATAGTTACCGTATCGGTGTATCCAGTAATCCAATATATAGTATCGGCGCCCGATGCAGCTATTTTTTCAAAAAACGGCAGGAACATCTTTTCGTTTATAGAACTCATCGAGAAATATACAACCTGGATTCCATTTTTTTCAAAGTGCTCTTTTATGGGAGGGTAACCTATATCTGGTACCCCTTTTACATAGTCTTCCGTCCAACCGATTTCCTCGATTACCAGCGCCAGCTTTTTAGTCCCTATTATATCTTTCCACAAACTTATACTATTCGCCTTTGGATCCCAGCTATCACCTGTACGTGGATAAACCCTGAATAAAAACTTATACTTTTGAGGATCTTTCCAGACTACCATGGGTGCTTCACCCGCCGTCCAGGTGCAGAATTGAAGATGCGGATAGTCATTAAACAATTTGACAGCCTCTTCACGACAGGCTATTGTACCTTCGGTGCCCTCCGTAATCACCAGTATACAACCATCAGACATTACCAGCTTCTTATAGGCCGCTACCGCCAGCGGAACCTCTCTCTTCCAGTCCTCCACCAGCAACTCGATTGGCCTTCCCATTATCCCTCCGGCCTTGTTAATCTCCTCTATTGAGATCTCCAGAGCAGCCTTACCACCTTTACCATAGGGAGTTGCCAATGCACTGATAAACCCTATCTTTATAGGTGTCTTATCCACCACCTGCTGGCTGGCAGATGGCTCTTGTGTGCCTGCAGGCGCCTGCGGGGCAGCACAACCGAAAATCAATCCCAACAACACAACAATCATCACAAAGACCGATAGTTTAAACCGCATACATGACCTCCATTATTTTTTATTTTGTATCCGATTCAATCACCCAATGATAGATTCGTCTGAAACGGGTAAGCCTATCAACCTGAGAAGAATTATACGAGCAAGTATTTTGTAATATATCATTGTTCATCTGCTTTGTCAATACATATATTCTACTCATCAGTATAAATTATTGGCCATTACTTTCTACTACCAAACTAAATCAGGACCTACCTATTAAAGCTTCAGTCTTTGTTAAGAGGCCATGGTATCAAAGACGGAACTTTCTCCATATACTGCATATAACCCTTTTTCTTTTTTAACAAATATCCGTCCATCATCGGAATACTGATAAATACAAAAAGCAAGGTAATTGAACAGGGACCGATGATCATCCACCAGTAAGATAGATCCGCCGCAATAGCGAAAATATATAATGTCCACCAGAAAAGCACTTCACCGAAATAATTAGGGTGTCTGGAATATTTCCAGATGCCTTCATCAATATTATCTTCAGGTTGCTTGCGGCGCATCTTAAACTTTTTCAATTCATTATCAGACTTCGCTTCAATATATATTCCAGCAAGACCAATTATTAAACCAACTGCATCCAGCAAACTAATCCTATTTGCTCCAGTTATCAGGGCAGGGTATAGAGACAGACATCCGAGAAATACCAGAACCGTGGGGAAAATATGAAATCCCCAGAAGCTCAACAGCCAGTATAATCTCCCAACGTTTTTCCTTTTTTCAGCATAGCGCCAATCTTCATTCTTTATAGATTGCCAGCGGGAAAGACAATTATAGGTAAGCCGCGTTGCCCAGATTAATAAAAGCAGTAAGACCAGAATTTTACGAAAAACA
>Ga0315298_1005959_pt1 | contig 16929 bp, 12 predicted proteins | sample WHS_1_MG_FD_203077 | JGI IMG/M metagenome (GOLD analysis project Ga0315298, IMG submission 203077) | Extremophilic microbial mat communities from Washburn Hot Springs, YNP, Wyoming, USA - WHS_1_MG | ecosystem: Environmental > Aquatic > Thermal springs > Hot (42-90C) | place: USA: Wyoming...
TACCCCGGGACGCCGGATCGTAATTGAGACCAACCCTGAAAGGGTTAAATCGAGGTCGGATTCGATTGTGATTCAACCCTTACAGGGTTGTGCCAATTTTGGGCTATGCCTACCCAAGGTAGCCCCGCGTTACGCGGTGCAACCTTGGGCTGAGGGATTGAATCCCTTCGGGATTGGTCAGACATGTGGCACTGGCTGTGCCGAAGCCTGTTCGGCTCGACAGGCGCACCTGCCGATTGATCAAACAATCCCAACGGGATTGGATCATTCAGCCCGGGGTTGGCCGCGTCAGCGGACTACCCCGGGTAACCGAACCGGCAATACCACCAACCCTGAAAGGGTTGGATCAGGGTCAGGCCCGAAGGTGATTCAACCCTTACAGGGTTGTGGCAATTTTGGGTTACATCTACCCAAGGTAGCCCCGCGTTACGCGGTGCAACCTTGGGCTGACCGATCGAATCCTTTCGGGATTCGCCACCGATGTTGCATTGGCTGCTTTCAGGGTTGTAATTCTTTTTTGCCGCACCTACCCAGGGTAGCGCGTTCCGCACAACCCTGGGCTGAAAGATTCAATCCCTTGGGGATTATTTTGACCTGCCGGCGACGCGTTTTCGTGTGTGTGATCGGTCTCTTCGTGTGCCTGCGCGCTTTGTTATCGTCATCGCTTCCCGCTGCTGAAGCCTCGCTTGTTGAGACCGACACCCGCACCCATGCTGTGGTTCAACCGGTAAGGATGGGTGACGCGCGGTGGACGACCGGGTTTTGGGCGGATCGCTTCGAGTTGTGCCGTACACAAACAATTCCTGCGCTCGAGCGGATCATGGCTGGGACCAACTACTCACATTTCATCCGCAACTTCGAAATTGCAGCCGGACTGGCCGAAGGGCGGCATCGGGGTGCACCGTTCAATGACGGCGAGGTGTACAAGTGGATCGAAGCCGCAGCGGCAACGTTGGCAGTCGTGCCCGACCCAGACCTTGAAAAGCGGTTGGACGAAATAATCGCGCTGATTGCGCGTGCACAGCACCCGGACGGTTACATTCACACGCCGGTGCTCATCAGGCAGCGTCAGGGGGATACGAATGCTTTGCCGTTTGCCGACCGCAACAATTTCGAGTTGTACAATCTCGGCCATCTAATGCTGGCCGGGTGCGTGCATTACCGTGTCACCGGCAAAACGAACCTGCTGACAATTGCGCGTAAAGCTGCCGATTACTTGTGCACTGCATTCGAGCAGGTTACGCCTGAGGGTGCACGCGGATCGGTTTGCCCGTCGCATTTCATGGGGTTGATCGAGCTGTGCCGCGTCACAGGCAACACGCGTTATCTGGCGCTTGCACGCAAACTGTTCGACCTGCGTTTCCAAGTCGCCAATGGCAGCGACGAAAACCAGGACCGCCTTCCATTCGAGCATCAGACTGAACCTGTGGGCCACGCGGTGCGCGCGAATTATTTGTATGCAGGCGCAACGGATTTGTTTATCGAAACAGGCGACGAATTGCTCTGGCGGCCTTTGCCGACAATTTGGAGCAACCTTGTCCAGAAAAAAATGTATGTCACGGGCGGGTGCGGTGCGCTTTACGACGGTGCCTCGCCCGACGGCGCAAAGGATCAAAAGAGCATCAGCCGCGTGCACCAGGCCTATGGGCGGAACTATCAGTTGCCCAACATAACCGCGCACAACGAAACCTGCGCAAACATTGGTAACGTGCTGTGGAACTGGCGGATGTTCCTGGCCACGGGCGATGCACGGTTCATGGATATCGTGGAGCTGACCCTTTACAACAGCGTGCTGTCGGGGGTGAGCTTGGATGGCACGAACTTTTTCTACACTAACCCCTTGCGTGTGACCGAGCCGATGCCGGTCGAGCTGCGCTGGCCGCGTGTGCGTGTGCCGTTTCTCGGCTCTTTTTGTTGTCCACCGAACCTAGCGCGTACACTGGCGCACTCGCCCGAGTTCGCTTATGCGAAGTCGGACGGGGCAATCTGGGTAAACCTTTACGGCAGCAGCGAGCTTGCAACTGAGTTGGCAGGTGTTGGCAAGATCAGGCTGGCCCAAGAGACCGAATATCCTTGGAACGGTCGTGTGCGAATCAAAATTCACGAGTGCGGCACGAACGAGTTTGGGTTGAAACTGCGGATCCCGGGTTGGGCAAAGGCACCGATCCGGTTGCGTCTGAACCATCGGCCGGTCGAGCTTGCTTTGAGACCGGGTAGCTACGCCGAGTTACGCCGGGTGTGGCATGCGGGCGATTTTGTTGACCTGGACATCCCGATGCATGCCGAGCTGATCGAGGCAAACCCCCTTGTTGAGGAGACGCTGAACCAGGTTGCAATCAAACGCGGCCCGATTGTGTACTGTCTTGAATCTGCAGATTTGCCCGATGGTGTGCATGTGACAGATGTGATTGTTCCTGCCGATATCGAGCTTCGCGCAAGGTACGACAGCCGTTTGCTTGGCGGTGTGGTTGTGTTGGACGCCACATTACTGGCCAAACCTGCCGGTGACTGGACCGGCCGACTTTACCGCGAGTTCAGCCCGCCGACACTCAGACCCGTCAATACAAAGCTCATCCCCTATGCACTCTGGGGTAATCGCGGACGAGGCGAGATGACGGTTTGGATGCCAATTGCACATGCCCGGCCGTAATTGTGCGGTCAATTTCCAACCAAGTCTCTTGCAACTTTGATGCACGCTCGGAATCCGGCGGGTGCACGATTTGAACTCGCGGACTATAGCGATGCTCTGGGGTGCGGTGTGTCAAAGAGCGCTTGCTCAAGTCGAGTCAGATAGTCGGTCACGATGCCTCACTTGGGTTTTGCGCCGGCTTCTTTGATGGGCGTGTACAACACGACAGTATGTTGCTCGGCGTTGAACTGCAATTCGCCTTCCCACCGCAACAGCGGCGGAATGATTTTCTGAACCCTCTCAGGAGCATCTTCAAAATACACCACCTCCACAATGACCAACGTCAAAACGGCGTCCTGATCCTTTTTTAGGTCTTTTGCATCAACTGGCCACGGAAAGGCATAGACTTGCTTACACTCTGTCAGTACTTTTAACTGTTCCGCAATCGGCGCGACAGGAAACGCGTACATCGGTTCGATCGCGCGAGCGGTCAATGAAAACTTGTAGAGCTTCCCGCGAAAACCGAACCCTACCCACAGGCCGCCATAAAGTCCCTCAGCCACAACTGGATGCCCGTCAAGCGCTCGCCGGAAAAATACCTCCATTGATTTGACTCGCGGCGGATGCAACACTGGCCCGCCTTCAGTTTTGCGAAAATAGTAGTGAAGCCGCTCCTTGTCCGGGGTGCGCGCCAGGTCGGACTCTTTCAAGCCCAGAAACTTTGCGAACTCCAAACCCCGTTGCAGTGTCTCCTCCTCGGTTGGCCCAACCAGCGACCGGTCGCCTTTGTCATCTACAGCATCCATTCGTGTGTAATGGATCCATCCCTGGGCTGGAATGATCGCAAGCGTGTGGTTGTTTTCCAGACTACCATAGTACCTGACACCCGGTGTGCCGAACACACCGTGCCGGCTGCCACGAAATGTCTGGGTCCGGTCCAACTCTGTGACTTCGAGCAATCGGTCTATAAATTCCTCTGAAAACTCGCGCGGCACAACCTTGAAAACCCTGACTTCCGCAGGTAGCGCTGCAGTTAGGACAGTCTGAGCCGGCACGATTTTTGGACAAAACTTTACCGGCTGACCCAAAAACAGCGCAGCGCATGCGCTACAGCCCGATCATGCGGTGCGCCGTGGCAAATGCCAACCCAACAGAAAAAGAAAATGACAATGCCTGCTTTTTTCATGGCTCAATCATGGTGGTGAATACAACACAGGGTCGTCATAGTGGAGGTTCTCGGCACTACGCCCAGCCATCCTGAAATCGGCCTGGAACGGGTGCAGCCTGTCATTAAGCGTATATGCACCACCCTCTTGCCGTGCATCCCAGTAGAGATAACTCAACCGGATTGTACCGACGTACCGCTTCTTGGCAACTTCATCATGAGTCCGCCTGCCCACCTGAATCCAGGCTCCGAAAATTAGTCATTGGCGTGCCAGTTATGCTTTCTGGACCGGAAGAGGCGAATGCGTGGATTCGGTTAGCACAACTACCGTATTGCATGTCAACCTAATGAACGCAACTCGGTCAGTGTGGTGCCTTCCTGAGTTATAGAGCGACCGCACGCTTCTGGAAGCGAGTGTCGGCCGGCAATTCGCAGGTAGGTTTGGCGTGACGTTAGGGCAGTACCGTGTGCACACTGTGCGCATGATTAAGCTGCGCCAGGTTATTCGGATTGTGGTAATGCTTTGCGCGGATGCAGGGTTTGCGGCGGCGACGTCGGCGGCGGACACCGGCGACATGCCCGTCTATCTTTTTGCCACGTTCAAAGAGCCGGAGCAGGACGGGCTGCGGTTTGCCTATAGTTTCGACGGTTATCACTGGAGCAATGTACCCGGGCTTTTTCTCAGGGCGCGCGTTGGAGGTGGGATAATGCGCGACCCGAGCATCTGCCGCGGCCCCGATGGCACATGGCATCTGGTTTGGACAGCGGCATGGCACGGCCATCGCGGGTTTGGGTACGCGCACAGCAAAGACCTTGTGCATTGGTCAGAACAAAAATTTATTCCTGTAATGGCTCACGAACCCGAGACGGTTAACGTATGGGCACCGGAATTGTTTTACGACGAGCGGGACGCACAGTTCATCATCTGCTGGGCTTCGACCATTCCGGGTCGGTTCCCAGACCATCTGGAACCGCGCACGAACAATCACAGACTCTATTACACCACAACACGCGATTTTGAAACGTTCGCAACTACGAGGCTTTTTTTCGAACCCGGGTTCAGCGTGATTGATGCTCAGATTCTGAAGGATGGCGACCGGTACGTGTTGTTGTTCAAGGATAACACGCGCCCGCAACGCAATATCCGGGTTGCGTTCGGCGACACACCGCTTGGTCCGTGGCGTGACATCTCGACAAATTTAACCGCAAATTTCACTGAAGGCCCCTGTGGGCTGAAGATCGGAGAAGACTGGTTGATTTACTTCGAGGCATATCGTGACAAGCGGTATTGCGCAATGAAAACACGCGATTTCAAGACGTTCACAGACGTGACCGATCAAATGGCTTTTCCTGCTGGCCTGAAACACGGCACAGCTTTTGTCGCCACAAAGAAAGACCTCGAGTACCTGTTAAAGGTCGGTACACAACAGGTTTGGAATGTGCGCTTACCCTGGGTGTCGCCTGTGTCGAAGGAAACAATCGAGCGTCGTCTTGCCGAAATTCACGCCGTTGCCAACCGTGGCCCCTTCAAGCCCGATTGGGCCTCGATCACGAACCTGTTCCGGCTACCGCGCTGGTACCAGGACGCGAAATTCGGCCTGTTCATTCATTGGGGGGTATATTCGGTCCCGGCATTTGGCAGTGAATGGTACCCGCGCAACATGTACGTGCCCGGCACACCTGAGTTCGAGCATCACCTGGCCAACTACGGCCCGCAAGCGCGGTTCGGGTACAAAGATTTTATCCCGCTGTTCAAGGCTGAGAAGTTTGATCCGGCGGCATGGGCCAAGTTGTTCAAGGTAGCCGGCGCAAGATATGTTGTGCCCGTGGCCGAGCACCACGACGGATTCGCAATGTACAACAGCGATCTCACCGAATGGTGTGCGGCCAAAAAAGGGCCATGCAGGGATGTAATCGGTGAACTTGCGCGCGCCTGCAGTCGTACCGGGCTTGTGTTTGGCGCGTCTTCGCACCGTGCCGAACACTGGTTTTACTTCGACAACGGGTTGTATTTCGACTCGGACGTGCGCGATACAAACTACGCCAGCCTGTACGGCCCAGCCGGTAACAAACGCACCGCTGAAGCACAAGCTGAACCGCCCGATAAAGCGTTCCTCGATGATTGGCTGTTACGCGCCTGTGAGATAGTTGACAAGTACCGTCCGTCGCTGGTGTATTTCGACTGGTGGATTTGCCAGCCTGTGTTCCAGCCGTATCTGAAGATTTTTGCGGCCTACTATTACAACCGCGCAATCGAGTGGGGCAGGGAAGTGGCAATTAACTTCAAGGAATGGGAAGGTGTATCGTTCCCGCGCGGCTCAGGTGTGCTCGACATTGAACGCGGCGGCGCAACGGACATTCAACCTGTGCTGTGGCAAACGTGCACGTCGGTCTCAAGAAATTCGTGGGGGTACATAACAAACCATGTTTACAAGGACGTTGACGAGATCGTTGACGAACTGGTTGACGTTGTCAGCAAGAACGGCACGATGCTGTTGAACATCGGCCCGCGTGCGGACGGCACAATCCCCGAACACGAACAACATATGCTCCGCCAGATCGGCGCGTGGCTGAAGATCAACGGCGAGGCAATCTACAGTACACGCCCGTGGCGTGTATTTGGTGAAGGCCCAACCAGGCCTGTTGCTGGCCCGTTCACAGACAAACGCCGCCAACCATTTACCGCCCAGGATATTCGGTTCACCACAAAAGGGAACACACTGTATGCAATTGCACTTGCCTGGCCGGCAGACCGCAAGTTGGTTGTTAAATCCCTCGGGACAAGTTCGAGCTACATCAAAGGCAAAGTGAAGCGGGTTACCTTGCTCGGGCACAAAGGCAGGCTTACGTGGGAACAAAAGCCGGAGGGCTTGGTTGTCGCGTTACCGGCTGAACCGCCATGCGAATTTGCGATTACACTTAAGATTGTTGGGTTAAACCTTGCCAATTAATCTGAATCGTTTTAACCATCGCTCACGTACTTGTGCACACAAACAACTTGTTACCTCCAAACGCGGCGTTGGATGTGGTTTGCCAAAAAGCGGCCGTGAGCATTGTTACGGGGTGAAACCAGATGAAACTACAACACGGATTTGTACTTTTGTACCAGCCGGACGCACACGGGACGGATAGCCCGGTGGGCTGTTCACATTTTCAGGTTATGAAGCGCACTGTGTATCACTGGCTAGCACATGAAAAATTGCGCTCAATGCGCTTGCCAGTTTGGCGCAACGTAGCAGTTCAGATGAGCGTCATTCTTACCATGTCAAGTTGCGCTGTGGCTGGACCCGACCTAAATCTTGCCGCACGAACAACACACACAGATGCAGCAGCACCGACTCGTGCGCAGTTGGTCCTTTGGTACAATCGGCCTGCAACACAGTGGGTTGAAGCACTCCCAATCGGCAACGGTCGGCTCGGTGCGATGGTTTTTGGTGGTGTACCGACCGAACGCATACAGTTCAATGAAGACACACTCTGGATTGGCGAACCACACGATTACTCGCGCCCGGGTGCAGTTGAGTACCTGCCGAAGATTCGTGAACTACTGTTTGCAGGCAAACAACGCGAAGCAGAGGCACTTGCCATGGAAAACTTCATGAGCCTGCCATTGCGCCAGATGCCGTATCAACCGTTTGGCGACATTATCATTGAATTCCCGGGGCACGACACACCGGTGGATTACCTGCGTGCACTCGACCTGGACCAAGCGGTTGCAACCGTGCGCTATCGTGTAGGCGATGTCACGTTCGAACGGGAACTGTTCGCAAGCGCACCGGCGCAGGTAATTGTGGTGCAGCTCAAGTCAAGTCACCCCGGCAAATTACACTTTCGGTTGACCTTGAAGTGTCCGCACGCGAATTCAGTGGTTACAGCCGAGCGGGACGGAAAGGTTATCTTGCGCGGTCGGCTGCCTGACAGGTACACACGCGCAGGTGTCAGTTTCACTAACCCGTTGCAGTTCGAGGCGCAGCTTAACGCGCGGCTTGATGGGGGTTCACTCCGGGCCGCCGGCCAATGGATCGAAGTTACCAATGCAAATGCAGCCACGCTGGTGCTTGCAGCGGCCACGAGCTTTAAGAATTTTCAAGACGTCTCAGGCGATCCCGCTGCAAGGTGCAGTGGCGTTTTGGCAAAGGCAATTGACAAGTCGTTTTTGCAGTTGCGACGCGAGCACGTGGCCGATCACCAGCGTCTGTTCAGGCGTGTCGAGCTGTACCTTGGTGGTAGCGCACCAGTCGGTTTACCGACAGATGAACGGCTCAGACATGCAGCAGAGTCTGATGACCCTGTATTGGCTGCTTTGGTATTTCAGTACGGCAGGTACCTGTTGATTGCCAGCAGCCGGCCTGGCAGTCAACCGGCCAATTTACAGGGCATTTGGAACGACAGCATCAACCCGCCCTGGGAAAGCAAGTTCACGTGCAACATCAATACCGAGATGAACTACTGGCCGGCCACAGTGTGTAATTTGTTCGAGTGTCATCTGCCGTTGTTTGATGCAATTGATGAACTTGTGATTTCGGGCATGCGCACGGCGAAAAACCATTACGGTGCGCGTGGCTGGGTGTTGCACCATAATTTTGACCTGTGGCGCGGCACGGCACCAATCAACCACAGCAATCACGGCATCTGGGTGACTGGAGGTGCATGGCTGAGCCTGCATTTGTGGGAACAGTTTCTGTTCACTCAGGACAAACGGTTCCTCAAGGAACGCGCTTATCCGGTCATGCGGCAGGCAGCACTGTTTTTCTGTGATTTCCTCGTCGGGGACCCGAAAACGGGGTGGTTGATCAGTGGTCCCTCAAACTCACCCGAGCACGGCGGGCTTGTTATGGGCCCGACGATGGACCATCAGATTATCCGCGCATTGTTTGCCGCATGCGCTGAGGCAGCGCGACTTTTGCGGACCGACGCTGATTTTGCAGCCAAACTTGACATGTTACGCAGCCGCATTGCGCCGAATCAGATCGGGCGCCACGGCCAGTTGCAGGAATGGCTCGACGATATTGATGATCCGAACAACAAACATCGGCACGTGTCACATTTATGGGGTGTGTATCCGGGCAGCGAAATTACCTGGCGCATAACCGACCTGTTCAATGCGGCGCGGCAATCGCTGATTTATCGTGGTGACGAAGGCACCGGCTGGAGCATTGCATGGAAAATAAACCTTTGGGCGCGGTTCTTGGACGGGGACAGAGCGCACAGGTTGTTACGCAATCTCATCAGACCAGCAGCGGGTAATCAAGCCGGGTTGTACCCGAACCTGTTTGACGCGCATCCGCCGTTTCAAATTGACGGTAATTTCGGTGCCACAGCAGGCATAGCAGAGATGCTTGTGCAAAGTCACATACGCGAGCCGGACGGGCGGCACTTGATCCATCTGTTGCCTGCGTTGCCGAGTGCGTGGCCTGACGGTGATGTAAAAGGTCTGCGTGCGCGGGGCGGGTTTGAGGTTGATATCCAGTGGTTGGCGGGAAAGCTTGTGTCCGCCACAATCAAGAGTCTGGCCGGCCAAAACGCGCGCGTCAGGTACGGGGACAATTACCGTGACATTTCACTGAAGCGCGGCGAGAGCATTCGTTTGGATGCAACGTTACAGGTTGTTCCTTTGCGCAAACCGTAGCGTGTGGTCTGTGTATGCAGTGGCGATTACGTAACTGACGAAAAGCTGATTCTGGAAGAAAAACCCGCCAACGTGTAATGCCGCCTGCACGAATGACGCGTACGTTTTGGTAAACGCAACGATGTTTCTGGCGGAACGCTGGCTGTGTTTTGACTACTTTGTCTCGACAGTGTATTCGACAGTGACTGTTGCTTTATAGATCAGCTCGCCAAATGCAGCAGGCATCTCCTCTGTACCCTCGGCTGTCTCGGTGATGTTTGGAGTGGAAACGCCCCGGCCCGAGTAACCCATCGTTCTTTTGTAACCCGCGCTTTCCGGCAAAGGCAATAGACCGGCTGGGCCTTCTGAGAATGCCTTGGGGGTTAATTTCACACCGAGTTTTTCCTCGAACAACCGCTTTTTGTCCACGGCCTTGTCAATAGTCAGTGCAATTGCTTTTGCTTTCAGCTCATCCTTATTGGACGCCTCGAATTCGCTGGTGTCGTAAAAGACCTCGGAAACCGAATCCACTAGGTTGGCCACGGCCTGGAACTTTTTTCGTCCTGCACCGTATTTTGACAATATTTTCGACCCTGTAACTCTTCGGTTTTTCGCGCAGCCACCCGTATTTGGGCGTTGAGGAAAACCGGGAAGCTTTTACTCGATCCGCCGGCAGGCCGCGCTCAGTCAGCGTCCGAAGCAACGCCGAACGAATTTCTTGATTTGCGCGTGCAGCTTCCTGCAACGACTTGTTTTCAGTGACCACTTTTAGGGAAACAATTGCCCGGTCTGCTGCGGATTTCAGTTCGGATTCGCCCGTGATACTCACTGTTTTGGGCAGGGTCGCCAAATACGCAGTCAGTTCTGCAGGTGAACCTTTCAGTTCCGGTTCCGCGCATAGCGTTACCGTGCAAAGACAAGCCGATATGATTGCAATTGGTTTCCACATGTTGTGCATTCTTTTTGAGTTGGGTGGTTTAGAATAATAGAACCTCGGAACATTCGCTCGAACAACACCGTTTCCCGAGCTTGTCCGACCAATGCATCCGACACGGCCCTTTTTCGGGATCCACAGCCAGACTTTTCCCGAAGCTATTGTCCAACGCGTGGGATGGTGCCGGATTCATACACTTGAAGAATACCCGGTTCAGACCGCAATGCAATTCCATTTGTTTGCGTCGAGTAAATCCGGTGGGACTTTAACAGAACCGGCTTCATGAGTTCTGTAGCGGCGGCCTGTCAGTGCCCGGTTCTGTTGCCCCCGCATTTGCGCGACTGTCGAAAACCTCTCATTCAATCTTTGCCGCAGTGAAGCAGAGGCGCGGAGCAAGGTAGGGCGTGGCCCGTCCCGCGTAAGATGCGGGACAGGATTGCGCGCCGCTGTCCATAGGCCAGAAAACACTCGGGGTGCAGCTGACTGCCCACCCTGCCTGAGATCAGATTTTGACGAAACGGCGCGCGCCCCTGCGGGGCGCAGTTTCACATGTGTCAGATGCGGTATGACGTTGAAGCCGTTCGGCTGTGATCGGGTCGAACGAAACCGGTGCTGAAGTATCGCACTCAAAAACATTGTGTATCGCCAGTGAGGCATTTGCAGGACTCAATTCTTCACCGCAGAGGCGCAGGGACGCGGAGTTAAGGTATGGCGCGCTCTCGCAGGCGCGGGACTGCGCGCCGGAGCTGGTCACACTGGCCCGGCTTTACGGCTTGAATCTGGTCCTCCGCGCTCTTACGAGCGCGGCTACGAGCTCCTGGTCCGTTGATGCCCGAAGCTCGTCGTTGATCCTGGACGCGGCGGGCAGAGGACTGCCCGCCCTACCAATGCAATTGTTACGGCGCGCGCCCCTCTGGGGCGCAGTTCCAAACTTTGGACGGTGTGGAAGTCATCTCTCCAATGCTTCAATTGAATCGGAAGCTGTGTTGGAGCACCGCACACCAAAACCTCTCGTCGAATTCTTCACCGCAGAAGCACAGAGCACGGTAGGGCGCGCACTCCTGTGCGCGCCGCCATGCACACGCGCGAAAACGTCCGGCGGGCAGAGGACTGCCCGCCCTACCGAATTTAGATCGGGTTTTGGCAAAGCAAAACCCTTCAGGAAAAACTGTAAGGCGCGGTCCCGCATCTGCGGGACCTGTGCCGCGAGAGTGCGGTTGCAAGGGAGCGCGCCCTACATTTCGTTCCGTTGTATTTTTTTGGCAATCTTGAAGGGTCGTGTTCCACATCGAGCAATTCAGGTTTTTCGATTTTGCTTTTGCTCACATGAAACCGCCGAGACGCAAAAGCGCGGGGAATTTGTAGTGCCAGTCCTGCGTTTGCATGGCCGTCATCAGGTTTTTTGCAGCGGCGGTATGTGACCGCTTCAAGCCATGGGATTCATGGAATCGTTGCTGACAGAGCGCGCCGCAAGAAATCTGAATGACATTGTTAAACCAATTCCAGTGCTTCATCTGCGATTGGGGGTGATCGAAACAGGGAATCTCAATTTAAGTGCGGTGGATTGGCCCTGTGTTCCCCTGCAGGTCTAAGCACGGCAAGCGCAAGCCCGACCAGCAAGATTACCAGTGTCCCAACCACGATAGTCAGGAACCCGTGTAGAGGGCTACGCAGGTGGGCCAGTGAATCAGGCAGTTTCGGTGAAAATGTCATCCACGCAATTGCGAGCACGCCTGTTATCACACCGGCCAAGCCAGGTATGTTTTGTGCGCGTTTTGTGAGCTGACCGAGCAGGAACAAGCCGAGCATGCCGCCACTGAAAATGCTGGCTAGTTCCCACCACGTGTCCAACGCACTTTTGATGCGCATCATAGCCAGTGCCATGGCAATACCAGCCAAACCAACCACAAGGCTTGCAGCCCAGAGAAATCGCATTGCAGTTTGCTCAGGGGCGGTCGGGTTGAAGTATCGCTTGTAGATGTCGCATAGCAGTAGCGTTGCCGAGCAGTTGATGCTGCTTGAGATGGTGGATTGTGCGGCGGCGAAAACTGCCGCAATGACAAGCCCGGTCAACCCGATCGGCAACTGCGTTGCAATAAAGTACGGGAACACACTGTCCGGTTTGTCCGCAACAGTTTCGGGTAACAAGCCGGGTTTTGCAGTGTAGAACGCGAACAGGCCGGTGCCGATGAACAGGAACAAGGCCGAGATCGGCAGGTAAAGCAGGCCGCCTAACCAGACACTGTGTTTTGCTGCTTGGTCGGTTTTTGCTGTCTGGTACCGCTGTACGTAGCTTTGGTCTATGCCGAAATTTTGCAGGTTGATGAAGATGCCGTACAACAACACCACCCAAAATGTTGACCGGGTCATGTCGAACTGCAGGCTGCCGAGGCTGAACTTGTTGTTGGCTGCGGCAATGTGAAACAACTGGGGCGGGCCATCTGGCAACCCAAACAACAGAATTACAACGCAACAGATTGAGCCTGCGATTAACACAATGCTCTGAACAACGTCTGTCCAGATCACGGCTTCCATCCCGCCCACAAGCGTATAGATAATGACCACTGTACCCGTGATCAGGATCAATGCCGGCACACTCCAACCTGTCAAGGGGGCAAGCGCAAGCGCTAGCAGGTACATTATTGTGCCCATGCGCGCAAGTTGTGTCAGCAGGTAACAGATGACCGCATACGTCCGTGCCCACGGGCCGAACCGTTGTTCGAGGTGTTCGTATGATGAAAGCGCGCCGGCACGGCGATAAAACGGGACGAAGAATTTTACTGCAACCCAGGCAGCAAGTGGTATTGCGAGGCTGAACACAAACGCGTTCCAGTTGCTCGAGAACGCCTTGCTAGGCAAAGCAAGGAACGTGATGCTGCTGACGTATGTGCCGAAGATGGAAAGTCCGGTTGCCCAGGCCGGCATCTTACGGCCTGCAGCCATGAACTGCTCTGTATTTTTGCTCTTGCGCCCGACCCACAAACCCAGAACGACAACACCGGCCATGTAAACGACCAGCACAATCAAATCAACGCTTCTGAGTTGTGGCACTGTAGTGGGAGCGACTCGTGGTTACGGTTAACGCAGTCCGTGCCTTTTGTTCAGCCCGGCCAGTTGCCATCGGTAATTGGCTTTAGCTTGAGTTTAGCAGGGTCAATGACAACGTGTTTGATCCGCAGCCGTTTCCATGTGTAGGTGATGTGGACCAGGCCGTCCCGGGTCTGAATGACCGCAGGATACGAGAACTGGCTGCCCTGTTCATTTTCAAGCACAAGAGCAGCGTGCCAGTGCACGCCGTCTTCCGAGACGGCCACATTAAGTGGGCTTCGACCTTTCGGTATAGGGTTATGGTTGTAAACAAGCAGGTGCCGACCGTCTCTGAGGGTGACGGCGTCTATGCCTGAGTTCGGATTCGGCAGGTCTGTCAGGCTCATTTTGCCCCATGTCTTGCCGTTGTCTTTGGACCAGAGTTGGAAAATTTTGCCCTGTCGCGTTCGCCCGAGTGCCTGCAGTTTGCCATCTGGATGAATGAGAATTGTAGGTTGGATTGCGGCGATTTCAGACGGGTCGTTCACCGGCGGTGAGCCCTGCCATGTTTTGCCCAGATCGCATGTCCGCTCGAAATGCACGCGCCAACCTGCGTGTTCTGTGCTGCTCGGGCACAGAATGTCGCCATTTGCGAGCTGGATCGGTTTGTTCTTGATCGGGCCAAGGATACCGTCGGGCAACCTGCGCGGTTCGGACCACCTCTCCCCGCAATTTGTCGAGGTCATAAGCATCCCCCACCATGTGCTCGGGCTGGGCCCGACTTTGTAAAACAACATCAGCGGACCGTTCTTGGGCTGAAACAATACAGGGTTCCAGCACGGGTACCGGTTGGTGTGGGACTCAACACCATTGGCAACCTCGACAGGCGCGGTCCATTCCCCACCAATTTGCCGCGACAGCCAGATGCCAACATCAGGATGTCGTTCATGCGGTCCGGCGAACCACGCAGCTACAAGGCCGGAGTCAGTCTCGGCGATTGTTGATGCATGGCATTCTGCAAAAGGCGCAGACTCGAAGATGAACTCGGCTTTCACAATTGCCGGGTCAGTACCGTAAAGTTGGCCGGCAACTGTCGCGATAACTGCTGTTGCCATGGCAACTGCGATGCCCTGAAAGTCCGGTCGGCGGGTTGCTGACCGGGACGATTTTTGCCGGTGCCACGGTTCCTGACACATTTGAGTTTTTGTGCACATTGGCGCAGTGCAAACCGTCGCCGACACATTAGCCGGTACACTCAGGTGTGTCGAGTGGACATGCTGAGACTACGGCGGCGGTCGGTTGCAGGCAGCAATCCGAGTGAATCGAGCACAGCGCGGACGCGATCGCGTTCAGCAGGTCCGAACCGACTCAGCGGTTCGGCCATGAAATCGTTGCAGATCCCAAGCAATGACAGTGCGCATTTGATACCTTTGACAGGCGCAGATGCGTTGTGGCTAATTGCATAAATTTTGCCCAGTTGATTCATGCGCTGCTGCAGTTTTTTTACTTTATCTTTTTGGCCTGCGTTGAACGCATTGAATAGGCCAACAAACAGCTCTGGGGCGATCAACGCGCCGCCTGTCACACCGCCATGTGCGCCAAGCTCGAGCGCTTGAACAAGCAGATTTTCCGCTCCCATCAATACCGACCAGTCAGGGCGCGCTCTTGCTTTTGCAAGAATTTGCCTGAAGTACGGGAGGTCGCCCGAGCTGTCTTTCATGCCGATGACCCTGTCAAGTTGCAACAGGCGTTCGACCGTGTCCGGTTCGAATTGTGTCTTAGTCATCATCGGTATGTTGTACAGGAACACCGGCAACGGCAGCTCAGGCACGAGTCGTTTGAAATACTCCAGTAATTCGGGTTGACCTGCCGGAAAATAGTAGGGCGCAGATGCTACCACTGCATCGGCACCTGCTTCAGCGGCAAACCGTGCCACGTTCACTGATTCAATAAACGCGGTGTCGGTGATCCCAACCAGCACGGGCCGACGACCTGCAACCTGCCGGCAAGTGCGTTTGATCACCTCACGCCGGAGCCTGTAACTGAGGCTGGGGGCCTCGCCGGTTGTGCCCAGGACAAATAAACCATGTACACCGCCGGCAATGATATGCTCGATGAGCCGTTCCAACCCCGCTATATCAAGCACGTCACGGTCACACAGCGGCGTGATTAAAGGCGGAATAATACCTGAGAGCGGCCGTTGTATCCGCGCATTTTCGGATATGGCCGGGTCCGGCTTATTTGGCTTGTGTTGCGGTCTTACCGCAGTTTTACGCTTCATTTGGTCAACCCTGTACCTGCGCTCGATGCTAGGTATTTACCCTCGAAGTTGGTCAGGACATCTTTTTCTTTGCCTCCTCGGGCAGGTCAATTTTTGTCGTGCCGACGTCTTTGATCTCGACTGTGGTTGTCCGGCTGATATCGCGTTCGTCGTCACCAAAAACTATCTTGCCTTCCAGCGAATAAACAAATTTTGTGAGCATGCCGTCTTTAACCCAGAACTTCACAGTGCCTTTGGCACCTTTAACCTCCGGTGTCCAACCGCCGGCGCGCGGGCGCCACACAAGTAATCCTTTTGCCCCTTCCTCAGTCAGCTCGCCCGAATACACCTCGCCACTTTTTTCGAGCGACTTTGTTTTGCCGACCAGTTCTTCAGCTTGCACGGCAGGTGTCTTGAAATTGTCGAGCAAGCCGGCAACGAACATCGCCGGGCCGAATTCATCTGCACCCTCGGTTGCCTCAGCTTTAGACTGCCACACGCCGTCAGGATTTTTCACGGCCGCTTTATCGCCCTTGATGTAAAATTCCATCTTGTTTTCGTCAAAGGTTGTGATTGACATCCACGATAGGCCGTCCTTTTCGGTTTTACCTTCAGAAGGCCCGGGCCTGAACATGGCGGTTTCAGGCACTGTAACAGTCGTTTTCCAACTGTAATTGGGTTGTGCGGCGAGCTTTTTGGCTGCGTCGGCGACCTCGGTCTTTGGGTTTGTCTCGGCCGCAATCGCTGGCCAAGCAAGCAAAACCCCGATGCTGAGCAATGCAATTCGTTTCATTTGAACAGTTGATTTGTTTTTCGCTAGTTTCGACTGACTGGGCATAGTTTGATCCGCCGGGCATTGCATCGCAACTACAAAATGCGCGCAGGCGTTGGTCGTGCAGACCAGGCTTTTTGGTTTGGAACTTGTATTCCGCGCTCTTACGAGCGCGGCTACACCCATCTGCAGTGTTGTAGCGCCGGTCGTGACCGCCAGGTATCGTTGGCCCGCATCTGCAGGACTGGCTTGTTGCACCCCTGCTGGGAGAAAACAGACGGCGTTCGCAAGAACGCCGCTACAGAAGTTGTGGTACCGGCGCAGAAGGCCTGCGGCCAAGATGGCCGCGCGCCAAACCTGCCCAAAGGCACAAAGGCGCAGAGAGTTGGTAGGGCGCGCAGTCCACTGCGCGCCGGTGTGGGTTGTGCAGACCACGGCGTCTCGGCCGGAATCCTACCGTCCGCGCCCTTACGGGCGCGGCTACGTTTAACCGCCCAGCTGCTGTGGAATGTGAGGGCAGACGTGGTAATCGGC
>Ga0315298_1005960_pt1 | contig 16928 bp, 14 predicted proteins | sample WHS_1_MG_FD_203077 | JGI IMG/M metagenome (GOLD analysis project Ga0315298, IMG submission 203077) | Extremophilic microbial mat communities from Washburn Hot Springs, YNP, Wyoming, USA - WHS_1_MG | ecosystem: Environmental > Aquatic > Thermal springs > Hot (42-90C) | place: USA: Wyoming...
AAAGGGTGTACAATACCGTCCGGCCGCATCAGTCCCTGGGATACCTGACTCCTCAGGAGTATTTACAGTGCCATCACCCCAATCTGAGAAAGGAGGCGATGTGTCACTGATCTACTGAACGAGTACAGGCGGTTGACTTTTGGCAGGCACTGGGCTATTATATGACCGTGGCCATCGACCCGAAAGGGCGGTGAGCTGGCAGTTCCGGCGGAAGCCGGGACGCTTTATAAGTTGAGCCATGGCATAGTCGCTTGGATCGGCAACGACCGAGACGTACTGAATAATCGGGTTCTCGACGCCTTCTCGGTTCGCCGGGAAGGCGTTCTGTTTTTGCGGAGGGTGGGGCCTTCAGGCTGTTGGTGGAGTGTAAAAGAGGGGTATGCCCCTCTTAAACAAACCCCCTGAAGGGTACCGGTGGAGTGTAAAAGAGGGGTAGTCCCCTCTTTAAAAACCCCTGCAGGGGAGAGGGGTATTAAGGAGTGAAAGTCGGGTTTATCGGGGCGGGGACGGTAGGTACGGCCATGGCCGTCCGGCTGTCACAGCGCGGCTATCAGGTGACGGCCGCGGCCAGCCGCACTTACGCATCGGCGGAGAAGCTCGCCGCCGGAGTTAATGGCTGCAAGGCGTACCCCGATCTTCAGGATGTTGCCGACACGGCCGACCTTGTGTTCATCACAACCCCGGACGCCGCCATCGGCCAGGTGGCGGCACAGCTCAGGTGGCGCCAGGGCCAGTATGTTTGTCACTGCAGTGGCGCCGACTCACTGGATGTGCTCAAGCCGGTCGCGCTGTTCGGTGCCGTGCCCGGCGGCTTTCATCCCCTGCAGACATTTGCCAGTGCCGCCCAGGCGGTCGAAAACCTGCCCGGCTCGACCTTCGGCATTGAGGCGGCGGAGCCGCTGCTGGGAGTCCTCAAGCAGATGGCCAACGACCTCCATGGGAGCTGGGTGGTGCTCAAAGCCGGCGATAAGGTGCTGTACCACGCCGCGGCGGTTATTTCCTGCAACTATCTGGTAACCCTGACCAAGCTGGCCACCGACCTGTGGCAGAACTTCGGCGTACCGCCGGCCAAAGCTATCGAGGCGCTGATGCCGCTGCTCCGGGGGACTTTGAACAACCTGGCCAATGTCGGTCTGCCGGACGCCCTTACCGGCCCCATCGCCAGGGGGGATGTCGGCACCGTGGAAAAGCACCTCAGGGCGCTGGGCAGGACGGCGCCGCGCCTTCTTTCCACCTACAGGGAACTGGGGATGCAGACCATACCCATCGCTATAGCTAAAGGCAAATGCCATCCAGCCGCGGCTGAGGCATTGCAGGCCCTTTTCAGAACAAAGCGTGAGAGGGACTAGACAAATGAGGACCATGCTCAGGGCTAAAATCCACCGGGCGCATGTGACCCACACCAACATCGACTACGAGGGCAGTATCGCCATCGACCGGCTGCTGCTCGATGCCGCCGATATCCTGCCGTTCGAAAAGGTGGAGGTGCTCAACATCAACAACGGGGCACGCTTCAGCACCTATGCCATAGAGGCGCCCCGTGGTTCCGGCACCATCGGTCTTAACGGTGCCGCGGCGAGACTGGCCGCAAGGGGTGATACCGTAATTATTCTCACCTACACCGATGTCTCCGACGCCGAGGCAATCACTCTGACACCGCGCCTGGTCTATGTCGACGCCGAAAACCGCATCACCGGTGTCAAAGGGGTCAGGGAAGAGGCGCCCTATCTCAGTGCCGCCCGCGCCTGATAAAGGAGGCCGCCATGCGCTATACCATCGCCGACATCCGGGAGATGAAGGCCCGGAAAGAAAAGATTCTCATGATTACCGCCTACGACTATGCCACCGCCAGGCTGGTGGAAGAGGCCGGCATGCACATGATACTGGTCGGCGACAGTCTGGGGATGGTGGTGCTCGGCTACGAATCGACCATCCCGGTGACCATGGAGGAGATGATTCACCACACCCGGGCCGTGACCCGGGCGACGAAGAAGTGCATGGTGGTCGGCGATATGCCGTTCATGACCTATACCATAAGCATCGAGGATGCCCTGAGGAACGCCGCGCGCTTTATCCAGCAGGGAGGGTGCCAGTCGGTCAAGCTCGAAGGCGGTGAGACGGTGGCGGAGACGGTGCGGCGGATCGTCAACTGCGGCATACCGGTGTGCGGTCACATCGGGCTGACGCCGCAGTCGGTCAATCAGATGGGCGGCTATAAGATACAGGGCAAGACGCCGGAGGCTGCGGCCCGGCTGTTGAACGACGCCGTCTGCCTGGAACAGGCCGGGGCCTTTGCGGTAGTGCTTGAATGCGTGCCGTCGGAACTGGCGGCACTCATCAGCCGGCGCATCGCTATTCCGACCATCGGCATCGGTGCCGGGCTTGACTGCGACGGGCAGGTGCAGGTGGTCAGCGATGTCCTCGGCTTCTACGAGCTGGCCCCGAAGCATGCCAAGAAGTATGCCGACCTGGCCGGAGTAATTAAGAAGGCGGTGGCCGATTACGCCGCCGAGGTCAGGGCCGGCACCTTCCCCACGGCCAAACAGAGCTACTCCATGGACGCCAGACTCCTGGAGGGGCTTTAGTCCGGCGATGCGGGTCGTCAAGAGCATCGCCGAAATGAAGCTGGTGCGCCGTGCCCTCGATGGCGCGGTCGGCTTCGTGCCCACCATGGGCTACCTTCACGAAGGCCATCTTTCGCTGGTCAGGCGTGCTAAGGCGGAAAACCCGACCTCCGTCGTCAGCATCTTTGTCAACCCCACCCAGTTCTTGCCCCATGAGGACTACCGGAGCTACCCGCGGGACACCGACCGTGATCTGAAGCTGCTAACGGCGGCCGGCACCGATATTGTTTTCATGCCCGAGCCGGAGGACATGTACCCGGCCGGCTATGATACCTGGGTCGAGCCGGGCAGGGTGACACAGCGGCTTGAAGGGGCTTCCCGCCCCGGCCATTTCAGAGGCGTGGCGACGGTGGTCACCAAGCTGTTCAACATCGTCCGGCCGACCAGAGCATACTTCGGCCAGAAGGACGCCCAGCAGTGCGTGGTGATAAAGAAGATGGTGGAAGACCTCAACATGGACCTTGAGGTGGTCATCTGTCCCACGGTGCGTGAGGCGGACGGTCTGGCCATGAGCAGCCGCAATGTCTATTTAACTCCCGAGGAGCGGAAGGCGGCGCCGGTGCTCTACCGGTCGCTGATGCTGGCCAGGGAGCTTTACGACAGCGGTGAGCGCGACGCCGGCAGGATAAAGCAGCGGATGCTGGCCCTGCTGGCCGCCGAGCCGCTGGGTAAAGTGGACTATGTCAGCATCGCCGATGCCCGGACGCTGGAAGAAGTCGAGGTCATCGACCTGCCGGTGGTGGTCTCGCTGGCCTTCAGGCTGGGCAAACCCCGGCTGATTGACAACATCTTGCTGGGGTAGGGGGTGGGTGGGGGATGTGGTGGGGTGCGGCTTCCCGGTCTGCACTCGCTTTCAGAGTCAGGGTCGGGTTACGGCTTTACTTTAGGTTCACTATGGTTCCAAATTCCCCGGGGTGGGCCTTGGGGGACAGTTCCCGAACTTCTGTTTGAGAAGAAGGGGCTGATTCCAGCGGTGCAGCGGTTACTGGTGCACAAAGGCTTGCTCAGTAATTGCAACGGTCTTGCAGGGAATCTTGTTAATCATCCTTTAGGCGGAAAGGGGTCATTGCCATAAGTATGCTCTGTCTGTATTATGCCGTCCTTCTTGTGTATAACCACCTGACCTTCAGACGCTGATTTAGCTAGCTCCTTCGCCTTCTCAACCGCTTTTTCTTTCGTATCTTGAACACTCGAGGCACGTTCTGCGTTTTCGGCTTTCACCTTCCAACTGCCCTTTTTCTGTTTAATATGTCATAGTCTCCTTAAACATAGTTTCTAGCAATGTTGGCACCTCGTAAGTCGACGCTAGAGGAGAAGCTGATGAAGAGGAATCATGACTTCTCCAGTTTCAGCAGCTCTTCGTGCCTTTAACCTAATGACTTCGTCCAAGGGTATTTTCCCATCAACGATAAAGAATAAGTCTTGTCCACTAATAGCAATCAAGTTTGTTGGTTTACCTCGCGAAAACGCCGTTAAACCATCCTCTGTAAAGCTGCTTGCACTAATAAAAATCCCTCTGGACCACGTGGCTTTGCCTTCTACTTTACCTCGAAAAGCAAGCAGGTCCTGTTGCCCGACTGGTTTGGACTGATATTTGGCCTCTATCAGGTACGTGTGATTCTCAAAATCAATGCTACCATCTATCTGTTCTCCTTGCAGTCGGAACGGCCCGCGTGGATGTAATCTGAAAGTGTCGAATAGTTCATTTAAGAATCGCTCGAACCCGAACCCTCTTTGTTGAGGCTGCAACTTCTCAAGGTCCAAAAATGTGTCACGTAACCGCTTCAATCGTTTAGTGTCAATTTTATCCGTCTTTTCCTCTGGAACAGGTTGTTGCCGCGGCAATGTGGATAAAAAGGATTCATCGCAAAGTTCAGGAATCTTGAATCCGAGTTCGCGGATGAGCTCGTTGAGTAATTGAATTTCTTCAATGCTGATATTTGTGCCCTTATTACTGCGATAGTTTATGCCACGACGTACAATTTCAAGCACCAAAGGGCAGAATTTCTCTCTTCTGTGGTCAAGAGTATTTCCCAACAACGAGATTATGGCTGGTTTCTTACTACCTCCTTGCCAAAATTCGCCGACTCCAACATCCTTCGCTACTCCAGCAAAAGAAATCCTGGGGTCTGCATATGGGTGCGGCTGGCCTGGTAAAAAATCACGTAATAGACCCACCATTTTTGCTATAGTCTGAGTTTCTTTCAATGATAGTGCCATTCTAACCTGCCCAGTCCCTCTCCAATAATTAAGCCCGCTCCATTACCGTCGGGTCATATAATTAATTTTATTTCTCCCTTTTCTTGATGATTGCTTGACGAATCAGATAAGTATTGGTGGCATTAGCATCAATCCTCTTGGCTTCTTCAAGCAATTTTTGAATTCTCTGCTGATTGTTGGCCCCTTCTTTCTCCAACTTATATGCCTCATATAAATACGGCATCGCTGGACTCCATTCATCTGGAGAAGGAGTCTTGATTGAGTCCTCAAAAAAGTTTCTGCCAGTCGTAGCGAACGTAGCTCTTAGTAGGCTCCCTGGTACCTTAGTAGTTGTTGGTCTCTTGAGAAACGGGATGCTTCTTATGCTTATCTTGAACCACTGTGTCTTTTTTATGGGAGGTATAGGTACATTAGGAGCTGGCATCACTCCCACAGACTCTTCCAACTGCATATCATGGTACTCCCCCCATCCGTCTGACCCTCGTCGGGTTAATCTTCTTCCTCTCCATCACTTCCAACTGCATATCATGGTACTCCCCCCATCCGTCAGTCACCCAACCGCTAGGGATGTAGTCTTGGGGTATCTGATAATGCTGGTCACTGGGTCTAACTGACAATACCCTTGATATTTTGAAAGTTCTCAATGAATTTCGATAATGACAAAAGGCATCGAAGTACTCATCCCCAATACCGTAAATATCAACATCTCTGACTTTTAACGCCGGCTCTCCGGGCAGAGGATTCCCCGTTTTATAATGAATCGTCAGACGTAATTTCCGTTCGTATCCGAATTTGAGCAGTTCTCGAGGCTTCTTTAGTCTAGCTATTGTTCTCGGTGGTGCTTGGGTAGCATTTGTCGAGGTTGGCAATGTTCGCCTTGGCTGTCTCCTTACGGCAAACCAAAAAATAAGAATTATAGCGGCGATTATTAAAACTATAACCCAGCCCACTTATTACCTCTGTGAATCTTCAAAGAGAACGAGTGTACTTGCATTGATTGCTCTCATCCTTGAATCCTGAACATCCTAGAAATACGCCTGTCTTACTTCGACGGAGCTCCATTGCTCTTCCACATTCGGGGCATATCTTGGCCTCCGGTAGTATGGCTTGGTCAAGGTCTTCCTTTTTAATATTGGCTGTAGAACCATCCCTATCGCACTTGTAAAACGGCCCAAAACGACCTTTCGGGATAACCTTCATGCGGTTCCCACAGTTACTACATGACCTGGGAGAAATTTTCGAAATGTCAACCGCGGGCGGAACAACTTTAGAATCATCTCCCGGTGCCTGTAGGGCACACTCGTCCATCACCTGTTTGGTAAAATCTTCGCTTTCTAAACGGAACATGAGCTCTTGGGTATTTCTGTGTGAGAGTGGGTTAAGACTTCCAAACCAGACAATACGACCGTCAATGACTACCACCTTCTGGTGCATTGAACGTCTTTGAACGACTGAAATACCGACTTTTTGAAGGTGATTGAGCATGTTTTCAATTTCGGTTTTTTCGACTGTCCCTTGCTGATCCGGCGGCCGAGTGACTACCTGCAATTGAACTTTGTTCTTGACTTTCGCTCTAAATAAATCAGCATAGGTTTTTAGACGTTCCCGAGTTATAAACGGGCTCATAATAATGGCATACTCTTTGGCGCCCTCCAAATCCTTATAGACGCCCGAATGAAATTTTTCTTCTGTCCACAACGAACTTATGGGGGTATCCGCGATGTTGACAGGTTGCATAACTGCTCTTGCCTGTGTAACTGAAGGGTCAGCGTAACCAGGCACAAGCTGTTCCGCCGGAAATGTCCCCAATTGATAAATCTGGTCCAAGACCTGGCTGACCGACCAGTCATTACTGAGCTTTGCTTTTAAATAAGATAGATTGGCAATAATAGCCAGTTTATCTTTAGCTCGACTACAGGCGACGTTTATCAGACGAGCGCCTTCTGAATTATCTATGTCCTCAGAGTCTATACGCCCCCTGAGCAATTTGCCCAATGGTAAACCAGTGCTGTCCACCAAGTCAAAAATAATGAGGTCCCTCTCATTCCCCTGGAAACGGTGGACGTTTGAGACCACGACTTTATCCCTGAGAGCAGGGTTCATTTCCACGAGTACCTTGATTAGGCGTGTTTGTGCTTTATACGGTGTGATGATTCCGATGTTGCAAAAATTAGTAACTGCCGTCTGGCATAGCCGCACAGCGAGGACTGCGTGGTAAAGGTTGAACCTGGAATGCCCGCTGGTCCAACTGCACCACGGGTCAATTGCAGATGTGTCATACAACCCTGCGTAAACACCTGGACAAGGTTGGCTATCGCGAATTCTTGTCTTCTCGGAAATCGTGTTACCATCGCTCAGCTGGTTACCGTAGAAGACGTTACTAATGATAGCCCTAATCTGTGACTGCATTCTGTATTGTGTTTTGAGCATAACCATTGGCGATTCCGCTGTAGTATTAGTTTCCCAATCTTTATTTACACCCGCAGCGGCGAAAACGTCTCTTCGTAACCATTCCTTAACCCTAGCATCTTTGCTCTCAGCAATAGGGGCTAGTTGGCGAAAATCGCCGGCGACCGTTACCGACTTCGTTGCCAAACTGCAAGCCCAAAAGACAGCCGGTATAGGAGCCATACTTGCTTCATCACAGACTACCGTCTCGAATTGCCTACCATACACCTCAGCCATAGTATAGGTTCTGGCAAGAGTAGTGGCGACCAAAACAGCCTGTTTGATGACTTCCTGTCGTATTGCATCTATCTGTCTTTCTAAATCAGCAATTTGCATCCGCAATTCATCTATCCGTGCCTGCGAACTGGAAATTGCACTCGTGAGTTCGTCTGGCGAAGTAGAGACCCGCTTAAACTCTCTTTCGATTTGAGTGGCTTCTTTACCCAAATTCTCCAGGTTAACGTTTATCTTGCCAAGTTGTTGCTCTGCTCTAACTCTCTCTCCAGATAGCGTATCGTGTCTTCTTGTCAGGTCTGAAATATTTCTTTCTATTCTTGAGAGAGTCATTCCCCGAATGAACCGCATCATGGGCGACATTGTATTGGCTCGAGCAAACCGGTCTTGTTCTTCTGCGATGGATTTTAGTAGTTGAGTAATATGAATTGTCAGCCTATCTACATTGCTTTTGATTTGACCCTGTTTCGCTTTGTCCTGTGCAATGGCTGCTCGTATCTCATTCCACCGTTTCAGGCTATGCTGGAGAGAATCGAGTTTTACTCGTTTACTCTCCATTTCAGTCAATTCCTCTTTCAGTTTTGATAGCTGTTCTCTAAGTGGTAAGCTTTTACGCTCGACTATCTTGTCTAAATTTAGATTATCGTCTTCGGCAATCTCTTTGATTTGCGGTGAAGGCGTTCCCAGACGAAGTATACGCCCCTCTCTGTAGTGGTCAGTTTCCTTAAGAGACGTCAGGCAAGCCTTTAGTGCATGGTCAGTAGCTATATTGGTGTTCGCCGTGAGCAAGATGGCCCGCCCTTGCTGAATCAGGCATGATACGGCAATGCCCACTGTTGTTGTTTTACCCGTACCAGGAGGCCCCCAAATATAACACACTTCGCTACCTAGGGATTGGCGAATGGCGGTCTTTTGTCCTTCGTTTAAAGACTCCCACTGAGATTTAACAAGCTCATCAGGAATAAAGCCCGTATCTTCCTGATAGCGAAATGATTGACGTCTCAAACATTTATTAGAAATAACACACTTTGCATCTGCTAGGTTCGAGAGACGCTCTGATAAACATTCCAAAAGATAATATGGTTGGGCAAGTATACGCGCCGATGGAATGTAATCACCTAGATTGCTCTCTATTGCCACAAATACCTGATTTCCCGATATTCCTACGATATGCCCTGAGGCATCTGAACTGGATGTGCGCACTTTAACTGGGGTATCATCAAAACCTCCGGCTAAAGTCGGGTCATCTAGGATAAAACTGTACACAAAGAGAGGCCCTCTAACCTCCACCAATTTTCCCGCCCTTACTTCCCAGCGTGCCGTACCTTTTTTCTTCTGCTCCTCAATCTCAATTGTGAGCGCTTCTCTGAAATCACCGACAAGGCTCATTCAAACCTACCTTAGTCCTGACGGTATTAAACATTGGAAAGTGCCATTCTACCCTGCCCAGTCTCTCCCCAGTAATTCAGCCTGCTCCAGTACTGTCAGGGTAGCCTTTTCCTGTTTATCCGGTGGATATCCGTACTTCCGGAGAAGTCGCCTGACCATCGTCCGAAGCTTGGCACGGGCGCTCTCCCTTACGGTCCAATCAATGGTGGCATTCCGCCGGACTGTGTCTACCAGTTCCCGTGCTAATTTCTTAAGGACTTCATCTCCCAATACCTTAACTGCGCTGTCGTTGACCTCCAGAGCGTCATAGAAAGCCTCTTCATCCTCACTCAGGCCGAGTTTTTCACCTCGAGACCGGGCATCCCGCATCTGCTTGGCTAGCTCAATGAGCTCCAGGATAACCTGCGTGGCTTCAATGGTGCGGTTCTGGTAGCGCCGGATGGTTCTTTCCAGCATCTCGGCAAACGAGCGGGATTGAACAAGGTTCTTCCTCGACCGCGATTTTATCTCGTCGCTAAGTAATTTGTGGAGCAGTTCGAGAGCCAGGTTGCGGTGCGGCATTTTCTGGACTTCGGAGAGAAACTCATCGGAGAGGATTGAAATGTCCGGCTTTTTCAGCCCGGCGGCGCTGAAAATATCGATGACTTCATCTGAGGCAATAGCTTTAGAGACGATTTGCCGGATAGCGGTATCCAGCTCTTCCTGGGTCTTGCCCGGTACCCTGGTATTCTTGGCGATGGCCGAGCGTACCGCCTGGAAAAAGCCCACTTCATCCTTGATTTCCAACGCTTTCTCGTGGGGCACTGCCAGGGCAAAAGCTTTGGACAATTCCGTGACAGCCTGAAGCAGCCTTTCTTTACCGTTTGTCTGCACCAGTATGTGCTCAATCGCGGCAGGGATGATAGATATGCGTTCGGCGGGTGTGCCGGTGAAGAATGGGGAGTAGTCAAAGCCGTGGAACATGGCCGAGACAATCTCGTATTTCTCAAGCATGATGGCCACGGCTTCTTCCTGGGGAATGCCGGTCTCGCCGCGTGAGCCCTCCGTATACTCGGCCAGGGCTTTCTTGAGCTCATCGGCTATTCCCAGGTAGTCCACTACCAGCCCGCCGGGTTTATCTTTGAAAACACGGTTGACCCTCGCGATGGCCTGCATTAACCCGTGCCCACGCATCGGTTTATCAATGTACATGGTGTGGAGACAGGGGGCGTCAAAGCCGGTCAGCCACATATCGCGGACGATAACCAGCTTGATGGGGTCGGCCGGGTCTTTCATGCGCTTCTTGATTTTCTCTCGACGGTCTTTGTTGCGAATGTGAGGTTGATATTGTGGCGGGTCGCTGGCTGAGCCAGTCATGACTACTTTGATGAAGCCTTTATCATCATCGTCGCTGTGCCAGGACGGGCGCAGCTTGATAATGGCATCATACAGGTCAACACAGATGCGGCGGCTCATACAGACAATCATTCCCTTGCCGTCCATAACCTGCAATCGCTGTTCGAAATGGTTTATGATGTCCTTGGCTATGAGGCCGATACGCTTTTCCGTGCCGACCATGGCTTCAAGCCTGGCCCACTTGGTCTTCAGCCGTAGCCTGACCGTTTCCTCCTCGCCTTCGGTAACCTCTTCAAACTCAGGGTCAATATGCGGTCTTTCTTCTTCTTTAAGTTCCAGCTTGGCCAGCCGGCTTTCGTAGAAAATACGCACGGTGGCGCCGTCCAGGACCGCCTGCTGGATGTCGTAGATGCTGATGTAGTTACCGAATACCGCCGGGGTGCTCCGGTCGGCTTTCTCAATGGGTGTGCCGGTAAAACCGATGAAAGAAGCATTGGGCAGGGCATCCCGCATGTGCCGCGCCAGCCCGTCAATGAAGTCGTACTGGCTGCGGTGGGCTTCGTCGGCAATAACAATTATGTTGCGCCGTTCAGAAAGCAGAGGATATCGTTCCCCATTGTCCGGCAGAAATTTTTGGATGGTGGTAAAAATAATACCGCCCGAAGCTACCTTCAGAAGCTCTCGGAGGTGCTCCCGCGTCTCTGCCTGTACCGGTTTTTGCCGGAGCAGGTCCTGGGCAACAACGAAGTTGTCAAAGAGCTGGTTATCAAGGTCGTTGCGGTCGGTAAGCAGAACCAGGGTGGGATTCTGCATCGCCGGATGCAGTATTATCTTACCGGCATAAAACACCATGGTAAGGCTTTTGCCCGCCCCCTGCGTGTGCCAGACCACGCCGACCCGCTTATCTCCGGAGGGAGAGGTAGCCTTCAACGTGGCTTCAACGGCGGCATTGACGGCATGATATTGATGGTAGGCGGCCAGTTTCTTTATGACCTTCGTTTCGTCCACCTCAAACAGGATGAAATGGCGGACGATATCCAGAAAGCGCTGTTTATCAAACATGCCCTTGGTGAGCACTTCCAGCTCCGGCGTGCCTTTCGGCGCCAGGTTCTTGCCATCTATGGTGCGCCAGGGTAAGAACCATTCCCAGCCGGAGGACAACGTTCCCACTCTCGCCTCGGTGCCGTCGCTGATGACCAGCAGCTGGTTGTAATGGAAGAGCGAAGGGATATCCGATTTATAAGTCTCAAACTGGTTGAAGGCACCTTTAATGGTGGCGTTTTCATCGGCGGGATTTTTCAGTTCGATAGCGGCCAGCGGCAGGCCGTTGACAAAGACCACGATATCCGGCCGCCGGGTGCGCTGGCCTTCAACCACGGTAAACTGGTTGACCACCAGCCAGTCGTTGCGTTCAGGGTCAGAGAAATTAACCAGCCAGACCTTATCGCCGACGACGCGCCCCTCTTTGTTGCGGTATTCCACGTCAATACCGTCGGCTAGCATCCGGTGAAAATGGCGATTATTCAATATCAAACTGGGGCTTTCAGAACGCATGACTTTCTTGAAGGCATCCTCCAGAGCATCGGCAGGGGTATGCGGGTTCAGAGCATGCAAAGAAGCCCGCAGGCGGCCCGAAAGCATTACATCGGCATAGCTTGCTCTTTCTGGCTTTATGCCATCGCAGGCAATATCGGGACCAGGCAAATACTGGTAGCCAAGCCCCTTGAACCAGTCAAGAGCGGCTTCTTCAACTACGGATTCGGTAATAACCTGTACAGTCATAACGCCTTCTCCACGAACCTCTCCGCATCCTTTACCCGTATCTCCCCAGACAGCAGCTTGGGCAAGAGGGTGTCGCGTATGGTAGAGAGGGTAAATGACTCCTGTTCGTTAAGGGCAATAAGATTATCTGAAGTGTTTACCAACGACTCGAATCTGTCGACAATGGTCTTCGGAGGAATAATGACCGTGACATCCATTATGTCTTTTCTCGTGATGCACCCAAAGACAGTGCCTTCGGAATTGAACGTTTCCCAGCGATTTTTTGCATTATTGAGCAGATAGTACAGGTAGCTATGATGTCTTACCTTGGAACACAGCGCGGCTAGCCCGCGACCAATTGCGCATCTTTCATTCGCAACATTCAGCCTGCCCACCGGTGCTCTAACACTCAAGAGTACGTCGTAAGGCTCAGCAAAACGAGTCGGCATAGTGCAATAAACACGATGATGAGGAAATCGAGACCCAAAATCTTTGATTCCTTGATAAAACGGTATGCCTTCCCCTATTTCATTGTAAGTGTCGCCTGGTGGAGATTGCCCCATTTTGACTTCACAAATTTGACCCAGTGTTCCTATTTCCCACCCCATCGGAATCTCCCCCAGCGGTGAGTCCTGCATGCCCTGGTCGCGGAAAGGCTCAAAGTCCACAAACCAGCTCTTGAATAGCGCCTGCGCCATGGCTTCCAGCGTCTGGTTCATGCGGCGGTTGAGCTCTATCTTGTCATCCAGCGTGCCCAGGATGTGGGCGATGGCGCGCTGTTCGGGGAGGGGAGGTAACTCAATTACGAGCTTAGACAATGCTAAAACCGGAACTCGTTGGCGGCCAGAAGTCCCTTCCATCTGTTGAGCAGAGTAGGACCTAAAATTGGGGTCACGTGCTAAATAATAAACAAATAAATTATCGGAGAGGTTTTCCTTGCCACTCATAACTATGAACTCAGTCGAGCCATGACCCACAGTCTCTTTAGGTAGCTGTGAAATGAAGGCAGTTTTCCCATTTTCGAGACACGGGGTAATACGCGCGAATAGAGTGTCCCCATTCGTGAAACGTGACCCCGACCCTTCGAATATCCTTGTCTGTCTTACTTCAACAGAACGCTGAGAAGGGATTATGTCTTCCATAGCGACAAAGGGAGCTTCTGTCCCTTTTGCCAAAGGGCGTTGAGGGTTTATTTGAACTGCTTCGGCAAGAGTCATTACTTGCCAATCGCTAGCCATACCCCAGCTCCTGCAAGTTGCGTCTTATTGCAGCTTCCAGCCTCGCCGATTCCTGGAACTGCTCCTCCAGCTTTGCCGTCAAGCGCGCCATCTTTTCTTCAAACGGCTCGCCGTCATCTTCTATCTCTTCGGCGCCCACGTAGCGCCCTGGGGTGAGCACGTAGCCGTGGGCGGCAATCTCTTCGGTCGCGGCGGACTTACAGAAACCGGGAATGTCCTTATATTCACCTGCTCCCGCCTCGCCCCGCCAGGCGTGGTATGTACCGGCAATGCGGGCGATTTCCTCATCGCTCAGCTCGCGGTGCACCCGGTCCACCCGGTAGCTCATCCTTCGGGCGTCAATAAAGAGCGTCTGCCGGCGGCGGTCGCGGAACTTGCCGTTGCGCTTATCTCTCGCTAGAAACCAGAGGCAGGCAGGTATCTGTGAGCCGTAGAATAGTTGCGCTGGCAGGGCAATCATGCAGTCCACCAGGTCGGCTTCAATAATATTCTTGCGGATTTCACCCTCGCCCGACTGATTGGATGACATGGAACCGTTCGCCAGTACAAAGCCGGCAATGCCGGTAGGCGACAGGTGATGAATCATGTGCTGCACCCAGGCGAAGTTGGCATTACCCACCGGCGGGACGCCGTATTTCCAGCGAACATCGTCGCGGAGGCGTTCGCCGCCCCAGTCGCTCATGTTGAACGGAGGATTGGCCAGGATAAAATCCGCTTTGAGGTCCTTGTGGAGGTCGTTATGGAAGCTATCGGCATGCTGGGGACCCAGGTCGGCCTCAATGCCGCGAATCGCCAGGTTCATTTTAGCCAAGCGCCAGGTGGTAGGGTTGGACTCCTGCCCGTAGACGGCAATATCACCGATGCGCCCGCCGTGCTGGCGGATGAATTCTTCACTCTGGACGAACATTCCCGACGAGCCGCAGCAGGGGTCATAGACCCGCCCTTTGAACGGCTCTATCATCTCCACCAGCAGACGGACAACGCAGCGCGGAGTGTAGAACTCGCCGCCCTTCTTGCCCTCGGCACTGGCAAACTTCCCCAGGAAGTACTCATACACCCGCCCGAGAATATCTTTGGAGCGGCTTTCCTTATCTCCCAGGCCAATCGTGCCGATAAGGTCAATCAGTTCACCCAATCTCTGCTTGTCCAGCGTGGGGCGGGCGTAATCTTTGGGCAGGACGCCTTTTAGAGAAGGATTGTCCCGCTCGATGGCATCCATGGCATCATCAATCAGCTTGCCGATGGTCGGCTGCCTGGCGTTCGCTTGAAGATATGGCCACCGCGCCTCTTTCGGCACCCAGAAAATGTTTTCCGCCCGGTACTCGTCGCGGTCTTCAAGGACTTCATACCTTGCTTTAGGCTCTTTTGTGAAGTAATCGCTGGTCGGCTCTGCCGTGAGGAGTTCCAACTGTTGATGTCGTTCTTGGAAGGCATCGGAGATATATTTCAGAAAGACCAGCCCCAGGACAACGTGCTTGTACTCGGCGGCATCCATGTGTCCCCTGAGCTTATCCGCCGCCTGCCACATCTTCTCCTCAAAGCCCAGGTTGGCGCCGTTGGACTTTTGAGGTCTGCGGTTGATTCCAGTACTACTCGCCATGTTTTGCCCCCATCGTTCGCGAGCTTTTATCGTCTCCGCTTGCCGCGCCGTGGCTCGTCGTAAGTTGAAGCGAACTTTGCCAGCTCTTTTCTATGAATCAGCCACATATTGTGGACTTTCCTTGCCGGAATCCGCCCTTCGCGGCACATGCGTTTGACCGTCTCCCAGTGGACACCCAGCGTTTCGGCTGCTTCCACCACACTTACGTAGTTATCCAGAACAGGCATCTTTCACCCCTATCGCTGCCAAGAAATGTATATCGTTACCGCAATAGTAGCACTGTGGTAACGATAAATCAAAGAGTACGTACAAGCGATTAAGAAAAAGGATATGAAATTGCCGGCCGGTCCGGGCTGACCGTCATGAGATAAGCGCAGGCTTCGGCGTCCTAGCGGCGGACGAAGACTGCCAGGCCGACGATGGACAGGACGGCAAGGATGGAGCTGAAGGCGAAGGGGGCGGCGGGGGTGAAGGTCTGCCACAGCCAGCCGGCGATGACCGAGGCGGGTAAAAGGCCGATGCCGAGGGCGGCGTAGTAGATGCCGTAGGCAGTGCCGCGGCGCTCCGAAGGGACAATATCGGCGATGAAGGCGCGGGCGACGCCTTCGGTGAGGGCATAGTAGAGACCCCAGGCGGTGAACAACAGCCATACGTGCCAGTGCGCCGAGGCGGCGGTGAAGCCGAAACGGACGGCGGCAAAGACGAGCCAGCCGACAATGATGACGCCCCGGCGGCCGAGTCGGTCGGAGAGCACGCCGAAGGGCACGGACAGTCCGGCGTAGACGGCATTGAAGAGAATGAGCATGAGCATGATGGTGAGGGTGGTGTTCCCGAGGTCCTGCGCCCGCAGGACGAGGAAGGCATCGCTGGAGTTGCCCAGGGTGAAAAGGAAGACAATGCCGATGAAGGTCCAGTATTTGCGGCCGAGGCCGGCTCCGGCCGGTCTTACCGCCGGAGCCGGGGAGGACGGGCCCGGCGATGACGGGCCGCCGCGCCTTTTTTCTCTGACGAAGATGAACATGAACAGGGCGAGCACGGCCGGGACAACGCCGATGACCACCAGCATCTGGTAGGTGGCACGCTCCAGGAGCAGGCTGTTCTGCTGGAGGAGGAAGATAATCAGGGCGGCGATGGCGATGCCGAGCATGGCGCCGGCGGTGTCCATGGCGCGGTGGAAGCCGAAGCCCCGGCCGCGTTCGTTGCTTTCGAGGGAATCGGCAATCAGGGCATCGCGCGGGGCGGAACGGATACCTTTGCCGAAGCGGTCGGCGAAGCGGATGCCGAGGACCAGGCCCCAGGCGGTGGCGATGTACATGAGCGGCTTCATGGCGGCAGAAAGCGCATAGCCGGAAAAGGCCAGAAGCTTGCGCCGGCCCAGCTTATCGCTGAGCCAGCCGGAGCCGATGCGCAGGAAGGAGGCGGTGCTTTCGGCGACGCCTTCGACAAGGCCGATGATGGTGGGGGCCGCGCCCAGGACGTTGGCCAGAAAGAGGGGGAGGAGGGTGAAAATCATGTCGCTGCTCATGTCGTTGAGCAGGCTGACCAGCCCGAGGAAGAATACGTTGGCGGCAATGCCGAAAATGCGCTGACGTGTCATGAAAGCACCTCGTGCGTTGAGCGGAGACAATACGGCAAGAGAGCGGTGAAGTCAAGAAGATAAAAGATGAGAAAGCCGCCACACGGCGGCTTTCCCCAAATTACCGATTATTTAATTTCGGTTCAGATAACCTGCTCGTCCCCGGCCGAATCCCGGGCTTATACCCGAATCAGCCCTGCTCCCTTTACTGGGGACAGCCGGCTCACTTATCTCGAAGGGGCCAGGATACGAGTTCCGGCCGGCCCCGTCTCACCGACGGGGCTCTCTGAATCCACCTGGAGTATCCGGTACACAGTCTTTGTGCACCACCTCCTTTCGCCCCGTTCTGTCACCTCCCCACCCCGCGTTACATGATACCACAGGCAACTGATTATGTCAATAACGTGTACTCGTTCAGTAGATCAGTGACACATCGCCTCCTTTCTCAGATTGGGGTGATGGCACTGTAAATACTCCTGAGGAGTCAGGTATCCCAGGGACTG
>Ga0315298_1005961_pt1 | contig 16928 bp, 15 predicted proteins | sample WHS_1_MG_FD_203077 | JGI IMG/M metagenome (GOLD analysis project Ga0315298, IMG submission 203077) | Extremophilic microbial mat communities from Washburn Hot Springs, YNP, Wyoming, USA - WHS_1_MG | ecosystem: Environmental > Aquatic > Thermal springs > Hot (42-90C) | place: USA: Wyoming...
ACCACCGCGCGGTTATCATTGTCAAAACCAACCGATGGCCACAAAACACCCGGTGGCCAGTCGCTCGGAATAACTGCTTCACTCCAGGCATCGCCATTCCAACGGGCGTAGGCAAGACGGCGGTCATCAATAGTCATTGGGTCGCTATCCAAATCACGCACCCATACTGCTATGGCTTTGCCCTCTCTATCATAAGCCACAAACGGCTCCAAATCAGCCGTTTCCTGGTCGGAGGCAATAGGTGCTGGGGAATTCCAACTGCTGCCGTTCCAGAGAGCAAAATAGATTTCCCAGTCCCCTCGCGTTTCCACTTGACCATCCTCATCGTGCACCCACACTGCCAAAGCCTGCCTAGCAGTGCTGGCGGCCAGGGCCACACGGCCATCAGGAAGGGCATCGTTTGTGATAGGGGCAGGTTCGCTCCAGGTAAAAGTCCCTTCTACAAGCCCAGCCGATACTGCATAGTACAGTTCCTGAGCGTTCAAAATCTGGTTCAGGTTCGTGATCACCTCTGTACGGTCGAGTGTGTTCTGTGTCCAGACAGCCAGCGCCTGCCCCGTCGAAAGGAAAATCACCTGTGGATCGGATTGCCAATAGTCATCCGTAGTCAAACGCAGTGGCGCCCCCCACTTGCCGCCCTCGCCTAAAGCATAGTACAATTCTGGGTTAGCCTGCCCCGGAAGGGGCTCCTCGTCGTGGACCCACAAAGCCAAGGCCCTGCCAGTGTCATCTGTAGCCAGGGCCGGCGCTATAAAATGGTCAGGAGGCAGCGAAACCGGCGGCTCTTGAACTACAGCGATCGCCTGGTTCTTGGCGCACCCCTCTGGCCAGTCAGTTTGAGCCATGTCGTACCAGCCGCTATCCCACTCTCCTGCGCCCCAGAAAAGTTTGACATACAGTTTGGCGCGCAATAGGAAATGGACACAGGGTGTGTCGAGGTATAGCGCGCTCTTCCCCAGCGGTGGAGTGCTGTCATAGACAATGGGCAGGTAAAAGGTGAGAGTCGGTTTTATCTGTGAACCAACTGTGGCCACACCAAACAGGATGTCCAGGGCAATGTCCACTTGTACATAAGGGGACACTGATGGAATCGTCCGGATTTCATCCACGGTGAGATCGCTCAGAACACGCCCTTTGATCTTCAAATTGGCTTCATAGCCAATGTCCACACTGAGCTTGACGTCAAATTTGATACCTAGTACGTAGAAGGTAGCAATGGTCTTGTCATCAACAATGTTCTTGTTGTAACCAGGTAGTTCGAACTCTGGTGATTCGAAACGGAGTGCCTTGAGACGGTACCACGGATCATCTGCGCTGCGTTCCAGTTCGGGAGTCAGTGTGTACTCTTCGCTGAACATGCTGGCGCCCAAGATAGTGGCTTCCAGCGTTCCCTTCGCACTGAAACTCCATTCGCCAGCGAGTTTAAATACTTCGGTCAGGCTGATGTCCGAGGCAAACACATTGCGCAGCGAGCCTAGATATTGGAAACTAATATCCTTCTCAAAGCGTAACGCTGGGTTATTGGGTAAATGACAGGTGAAAGTGTACTGCTTAGCCGAGGTTGACCAAGTCACCCGCGAATGCAGCACCCAGGGTTGGTCATACCAGACCGGCTTGGAGATAACGTACACAGAGACGGTAAAAGTAGGCGAAGCCAGGTCCTGCTGGTCGTAGGCTACCACCTCCAGCTTTTGGCGACCAGGTTGTAGTTCGCTCATATCAAACTGGGCCGTCCATCCATCACTGGCATTGGAATCCGTCTCCGTCCGACCCCCCAGGGTAAAAGAGACTCGATTCACATCGCGGATGCCAGCCATTACTTGAGCGGTGAATTTGTTCCACACAGGCACCCCTAAGCCAGCTAATGACACGAAGTAGCCGACTTCTGGCCCATCTATCCCATCTAACTCGGCTGTTACCGACGTAATCACAGGCGGACGCGGTGTTGGAGTACGAGTGGGTGTTCGCGTGCGCGTAGGGGTATAGGTTCGTGTTGGGGTATAGGTTTGTGTAGGTGTCCGTGTATGGGTTGGTGTAAGGGTACGCGTAGGCGTCAATGTGCGGGTAGGCGTGGGTGTCCGCGTTGGTGTTGGGGTGCGAGTCGGGGTAGGTGTACGGGTCGGTGTTGGCGTATTGGTTGGCGTCGGTGTATCTGTCGGGGTAGGAGTGTTCGTAGGAGTCAGGGTAATCGTCGACGTTGCGGTGGGCCCGGTTGGTGTAGGCGTTGGCGTCGGTGTATCAGTGGGTGTCGGGGTTGGCCCTGTTGGTGTAGGGGTTGGGGTAGGGCTTAGTGGTAACAATAGGGTGGGGGTAGGTGTATTCGTAGGCGTTCGTGTACTTGTGTAGGTAGTACTTGGTGTATGAGTGCACGTAGGGCTGGGCGTACCCGTACGCGTTGGCGAAGGGGTAGCACTAGCGGAAGGAGTAGTTGTTACCGTATGGGTCGCTGTCCTAGTAGCAGTAGCGCTTGGCGTGGACACGCTGGTCATTGTAGGCGTAGCAGCACTGGTCTGTGTGGGTGTCGGCGTAGCCGTTTCAAGTGGTATCAGGGTAAAGTTCTGCCCGCTAGCAGCACAAGGAGGTGGGGGAGAAAGCGTGGGCGAGTGTGACTGCGGTATCCAGGTGTACCCTGGCGGGACTGTCGCTTCGTTTAGCGTAACGTCATACGTACTACCGCAAGGCATAAGTGGCTGGCCAGGCCCTGGAAGGGAATAGTTGCCATTTCCATCAGTGAAGGCCGACCACTGTGGAGGCGGCCCGATTGCAGCATCCCAGCAAATCACCTGGATACCCGGAGCGGGAGAGTTGTCTGCATAGCGGACGGTGCCACTGATCGTGCCCTGTAGAACAGTGCTGCCAACAGAAGGATAACGGGCATGAATAGGCAAAGGCCAGGCCAAGGTGGCCAGAGCCAAGAAGAGGCAGAGTATGCGTTTCATTTCGCACCTCCTGTGCCAAAGGGCCACAGGGCTTTATTGCATGGCGGCGAAGAAAAAGAGGAATTGGTTAACTACTTTCCATTATACATCAAGTGTAAACAAAAGTCAACTGCAAGGTGCGCTTGGGGTGTAGTTCACTTTTGGGGCAAGAAATACCTTGCACAGCCTCAGGCGGATAAAAAGCAGCCTAGTCTGGACAAGAACAATCCCTGTCAGCAGATTTTGGGAACGGATTGAACGGATTCGCTCCCCAAGTAGACGGGGCTATCTTATACCCAGCGTGGATTGTGGTCCACACCGAGCGTGAAGTTGCTCCAGGTGGACTACCCGCCGTCTACGCTAAGCGCGTGGCTACCTCACCTGGGCATGGGAGCCCAGGCGCAGATGCCGCCAGGGAATCAATTCCCTGGCTGAAACGTGCCAGTCGGCTAAAGCCGACTGGTGATTGGCAGCAGCCCCCTTCAGGGGGCTTGCGCTGTTTCAGCCAGGGATTTCAATCCCTGGCAGGCTCATGGTAAACGCCGCCGTCCACTCTTATCCATATTCTGCCCCCAAACTGAACTACACCCGTGCGCTTGCGCCAGTCGCTAGGCAAAGCCAGCGCATGTAACCTTGCGCCTTGCCCTGAATTCAAATACGGGGACAGCAAGGGTTTCAACTGCACAATAAAGCGATTCCCCCTGTATCACAATGAAAGCAGCGCCTGGTTCCCCATTCGAATCTGTTGCTTCAGCTCCTCCATCGCTTGCACATCAGCACATGGATAAATGGAATTATTGTGTAACAGAGGGTCAGCACCTGCGGGAATGCACCCTGCGTTGACTGCGTTCCGCCATTCGGCAGTCCCTGGCACAGGCGAGAACTCGGCAGCATGCACCTGGATGCCCAGCGAATGGGCAAAAGCAACCGTAGCGCGCACCTTCTCCAGATTTTGCCCAGGCCGTCCAATGAGCACATACGCAGCCACTTCGCGTGCTGTGAAACCCACTGCTTTCAGAGCCTCGACCGCCCGGCTAAAACTCACCTCATCTACCTTGCCACCATCGCGCCTCTCCTCTTCAGGATCAATCGTCTCCAGCCCTAGACGGATCGTAACAAAACCTGCACGACGCATCTTTTCCGCCAAAGGCTGGTCAATATACCGCGCATGGAGGCCATTGGGGGTGTGGAAGCGTACGTGCAAGCCCCGTTCAATAACGGCATCCAGGATGGGATGAATATGCCGTTTGGCATCAACTAGCAAGGCATCGTCGTAGAAGGCAATATCCTGCGCCCCCAAGGACTCGACACACCAGGCAATCTCTCTCACTACCTGCTCTACGGAGCGTCGCACAATCCCTCCAGGGGCAAGCTGATGCACTGCGCAGTAAGGGCAGTGAAAAGGGCAGCCTCGGGCGGTCTGAATTGCCACATAGCCTTGCGGACGACGCAGGTCATGTGCAGGAAGGATGTCAGACGGAGCGACAGCCAATGCTCGTGACTCGCCGGTGACCGCATTGACCCACGCTAAGGCTTGCTCCTCTCCAGGCCCGCTGAGCACGGCATCCGCTCCAGAACAGGCGCGAGCATGCTCGGTGCACACTGTGGCATACACGCCACCCAAAGCCACAGGCACGCCCGGCCAGCGCGCTTTAACACGCCGTATCACCTCGAAAGGCCCTGGGTACCAGTAGGTCATCATTGAGGTGACCAGCACGGCATCAGGACGGGGTTGGGCAGCCAATTCCGCCTCAAAGATTTCTACAGGTAAGCCATAGCGTCCCCAGCGACGCCGAACATGGGCTATGGCGCGAGGCTTTGGCAGTTCAACCTTGGCAAAATGGCCACAACCATAGGCATCTCGGGCAGAGGTTGGTGCTGGCGCCGCAGGGTGATGCCGGTCCAGGCAATCAATCAATGCTACCTCATGTCCAGCCTGACGTAGCACGCCTGCCACAGTCAACAAGCCTAACGGCTCAATCCATAAATTGTAAGCCGCAAAGTCATAAATCCAGGGATTGATACACAGAATGCGCGCCATGTCACAATCCTCGCTCAGACTGCCGAGTTGTCCTATTCTAATCTGGCTCACCTCCTCAAGCAAACAGGAAGAAAGGGACTCGCATCGTTTGACCAGCTGGATGTTTTCACTTATTATTCCCATTGCTGGCATAAGAAATCGAGGAGAATTCTCATGCAACAGGAAATCACAGCGCTATCCCCTTTGCTTGATACACAGGGCAAGCTCGTCCAGGTGGGTTGGGCACGGCACCCGCTCCTGGATTGCAACCTTGAGAACGTCCGCTTCTATCCTTTCCGCGCTCTGCAATTCCTGCGCATCAAGCGATGGGATTACTATGGAGTTACGACACCCGAATGTTTCTTCTCTGCGACACTATCCCATGTCGGCTACCTCGGGCTGGTTTTCGTCTACCTATTGGATTTCCGCACCGGAGAATTGATCGAGGACACCCTCATGGTGCCGCTGGGAAAAGGCATCCACCTGGCACGAAATAGTGATCAGGGTGATTCATATTTCGACAACGGACGCATCCGCGTCGCGTTTCATCTAGAAGAAGAGAAGCGTCATCTGCAGGTGGATTGGCCGTCTTTCCACAAGGGCCAAGGCATTGCTGCCGATGTAACCCTTTATTGCCCTTCACAGCACGAATCCATGGTCATCGTTATCCCCATTGGACGCCGCCGTTTCTACTATAACCGCAAAATGAACTGCCTGCCGGCTACAGGCTGGGCACAACTCGGGCAGCGACGTTTTGACTTCGAGCCCAATCGTGCCTTGGGCAACCTGGACTGGGGACGCGGAGTTTGGGAATACAAAAGCTTTTGGGTATGGGCAAGCGCCTCGGCTTTCCTGCCCGATGGCCGCACGCTGGGCTTGAACATGGGCTATGGCTTTGGCGATACCAGCGCCGCCACGGAAAATGCCTTTATTCTCAATGGCCGCATCCATAAACTAGAACAAATCTCCTTCGAGTACGACGCGAAACACTTTATGCGGCCATGGAAGATGCATTCCCCCGATGGACGCCTTGATCTGGAATTTGTGCCCTTTAAAGAGCGCGTGGCACGGAGCGACCTCCTTTTGCTGTACAGCGAAGTCCATCAAATGTTTGGACGCTATACCGGCACGTTGCGCAGCGATGATGGCGAGGAACTACACATTCACGATGTGATTGGCTGGGCAGAGGAGCATCACGCCAAGTGGTAAATGCCAACTTATATCCAAAGATAGTGATCCGCTCACCGGGTATTGCTGTTGTCAGGCACGGTGAAAAGCCTTTTTGTAATGGTTGAAGGCACATCCTATCGTGCAGTATAATAGAAAACAAGACTACTTTGCTCTGTAATCAAGAAGGGAGGATTACTTGAATGCCCGTCCGAATCAGTAACTTCCCTCGCAATGGTTATGCATGGTGTTCGCTCTTGCTGGCAGTTGCCCTGATGTCTTGCGCTGCGCCGCACACCTCCACTCCATTGCCCTCCTACACTGCTGCCCCATCGCCTATCAGCACCTTCGCCATTACGCCTGCTCCTACCCAGGCAGCCACCATTGCTATGCAAGACATCCGCCAACCAGCAGTTGCGGGCATGTTTTACCCTGCCGATCCTGCAGAATTGCAGGCAATGGTGGACCATCTGCTGCAACAGGCAAAGCAGGAGCCACAAGAGCCCTTCGCACTGATTGTGCCACATGCTGGCTATGTCTACAGCGGGGCAGTTGCTGCGGCAGCGTTCAAGCAATTGGAAGGGCGTAAGTATGAAGCCATTGTGGTGGTAGCCGGCAATCACTATGACCCAGATTTCAAGCGCATTTCCGTCTGGCCTACGGGTGCTTACTCCACCCCCTTGGGCCTTGTACCGGTGGACAGCGCGCTAGCCGAGGCCATTGTAGATGCTGACCCACAGCACATTATTGCAGATCGCCGTTCGCAATTGGCAGAACATTCCATTGAAGTGGAATTGCCCTTCCTATTGCGAGCATACGGCCCTGCTCCCTTCGTCCCTATCCTGATTGGGCAACAGTCCTGGGAAAACTGCCAGGCGCTCAGCGCAGTACTAGCCCAGGTCCTGCGTGACAAAAAAGCACTGATTATCGCCAGCACAGACATGTCCCATTACCCCCGCTATGAAGACGCCGTGCGAGTGGACCACGCAACGCTGTTGGCGATCACCTCTCTTGACCCGCAGGCAGTCATTACAAATACCAATCATTGGCTCAGCAGCGGGATAGACAATCTTTTTTGCACACTATGCGGCGAAGGAGCGGTGCTAACAACGATGCTGGTTGCCCAAAAACTAGGAGCCAACCGTGCTACCGTGCTCCAATATGCCAATTCGGGTGATTCCCCTTATGGCGATAAAGATCGCGTAGTTGGATATGGTGCCATCATGTTTTGGAAAGAGGAGGCAACGATGTTCATGCTAAATGAGGAAGAGAAAGCAATCCTGTTGCGCATCGCTCGCGAGACGCTGCAGCAGTACTTGAGCAAAGGAACCATTCCTAAATATGAGGTTCGCGCTCCTGCATTGCTTCAGCAAAGCGGCGCATTCGTCACGCTGAAGAGGAGGGGCCAACTTCGTGGTTGCATTGGCCATATGACTAGCAGCCAGGAATTGTATCGCACAGTGCAGGAAATGGCTATCGCCGCAGCAACTGAGGACCCCCGCTTCCCACCTGTAAGCGCCAACGAGCTGGCAGAGATAGAGATCGAAATCTCCGTGCTCTCCCCCCTCTATCTCGTCCAAGATGTCAACGAAATCCAAGTAGGGCGGGATGGCTTGTATATCATCCGCGGCCCTTATGCAGGCGTGCTCTTGCCCCAAGTGGCAACAGAGTGGGGCTGGGATCGCGAAGAGTTTTTACGAGAAGTTTGCCTCAAAGCGGGATTACCTCCCGATGCCTGGCAGAAAGGGGCTATGCTCTACCGTTTTGAAGCCCAGGTTTTCGGAGAAGGCGACTGAAAGCAACAGGCGCCGCATGGCGTCCTGATTTCACCTCCCGGCCGAATCCGACGATAATCATGCCACTTTATCCTTACAGGAGGAAATAACACCATGCCTAAACGTCCGATGATCAGCATCGTGCTCATGATCCTTATCCTAACCTTGTTCCCTGCGCGTGCGTTCTCCCAAGAACCCTGTCCGGGCAATCGCCTGGCTAATGCTAGTTTCGAAGAGGGTTCCCGGAATACGGCCGAAATGGGCACACGGCCTTCTTCCATCGTTGCTACTGGATGGAACCCTTGGAGTGTCTGGGGCTATGCGCCATATAGCCAAGAGGCAGAGTTCGATGTCGAGGACATCACACGCTTAGGCCGTTACTCGACCTATCGCGTACATGCGGGCCGATTCTCGCAAAAGTTTTCCTCTAGTTATGCCGTGCATATGGCAGGTATCTACCAGCGTGTTGCGGTACCGAAAGGCAGCACAGTTACTTTTTCCATTTGGGTACAGATCTACACCGGTCAGGAAGCCTCGATATCGGGCGGAGAATTGGTCTCCGATTTGAACCATCCCGGGAACTATCGTGTCTATGCGGGAATTGATCCCTACGGACGGGAACCAGCGGGGTTTGGGGCGCCACCCCCTGAGGACATGATATGGTCTGATCCGGTGATAGACCGCGAGACGCGTCGGGTCAACGAGCAAGGGCTGCCCTATGACGCCTGGGTACAACTGAAAGTAACTGCGAAAGCAGCAGCCGATTACATCACCGTCTATACCAAGGGACAACCCGAATTTGCTGTAGCCCACAATGTGTCCTATTGGGACGACGCTTGCCTGACCGTTATCCCTCCCAAACCCACGGCAACTCCGACTACACCGGTTACGCCTACTCAACCACCGACGCCATCGCCCACATGCACGCCAACTGTTCCAGCCACCGCGACACCAACGGAAACGCCTATGCCTACTGCCACCCCAGTGCCAACGGAAACAAAGGCACCCACGCCAACCTTAACCCTCATCCCAACTGATACCCCACTGCCCACAGCAACGGCGTTGCCCTCCCGCACCCCTGTGAAAACGAGCGCGCCGGTAAGTGGATCCAAAGGGGCAGGCGGCAATCCTTTTCTGTTGGTCATTTTTGCTGTGCTATGGCTCACGGCAGTAGGATACATTGGATGGTCCGTATGGCAGAGGCATCAGGCAACAGATAGCAAAAGGTAACGGCTCGCTGATCCTAAAGACGCTCAGGAAGTAACCACCTTAAGTGGACAACTGATTCGCTTTCAAGCGCGAGGCAAATTTGACATTATGAACTCTTTATGCTAATATATGGTTGCGTCATCTGCTGTGTTCGTGATGCGCCAGAGGTTTTGAGCCAACACTTGATTCATTCGGGGATCGCTTTCCTCTCGGGGCTGTAGTAACCCGTTAGGGTGAGGCAAAACCGCAGAGGTTAGATTCCCACCTGCGAGAGCAGGTTCGAAACTAAAGCGCACACGGCACGGCGGAGGCGCTTTTTTCGTAAACTGTCTCGCTGACCACATCCACGCACGGGGAAAATTCGATGAGAAGGGACAGAGTTGCCGAAGACATATATACGTTCAGCAGTGACATTTATGCCCAAGTTACTGCTGGCATCATCCTAACTTCAGAAGGCACGATCGTTATTGATACCTTACCTTTTCCCCATGAGACTCGGGAGATGCTCTCCTTTATCAAACAGCATAGCAAGGGCCCCATTCGCTATGTGATCAATACACACTCTCATTCCGACCACACCAATGGCAACTACTTGTTCCCCGAGGCGGAAATTATAGCGCATCGCCTCTGCCGTGAGGCTTTGCTGCAATGGGGAGAGCAAAGCCTAGCAGAAGCGAAGCGGGACAACCCAGCCTTGGCTGAAGTCGAAATCCGCCTGCCTAATATCGTCTTTGAACACGATATGTTCATCCATCTAGGCAACCGTTCGCTCTATCTGACGCCGCTCCCTGGGCATACTCAGGATTCCATTGGTGTGATGGTCGAGGGGGATCGCATTTTATTCGCCGGGGATGCGGTATTGCCTGTACCGTATATCGTCTGGGGTGACCTCGATGCCACGGCTCAATCCTTACGCACGGTGCGCGCATTAAAACCAGAAAGCGTCGTACAGGGGCATGGGGTGTTGCTGCTCAAAGGCGAATTGGCAGACGAGATCGAATCAAGCCTTCGCTACCTGCAGACAATTCATGACAAAGTACAAAAGTTGGTCCAAGAGGGTGCGCCAGAATCCGCTCTGGCAAAAATAGACATCGAATCCTGTGGCAAATCACGTGTCCCGCTCGACGGTCTAGTGCAGTATTTGCACCAAGAAAACCTGCTCGCCCTCTATTCGCAGCTCAAGCAAAAAGAGAAACCAACGAAGAAAGCAAAGGGATAACAATCCCCTTGCATCGAGCCATTGCAGAAATTGCTCAGATGACTATCCTTCGATCACGCTGTCTATGGGATGCGCGAACATAATGCGCGTGGTCATGCGGAAGGAAAGTTTCTTCCAAAACTCCAAGTTATCCCCCGGCACAGTAACCGCCAGATTTGTTGCTCCCCGCTCCTTGAAACGCCGGGCTGTTTCGCGCACCAGCGCTGTGCCGATACCGCGCCGCTGGTATGCAGGATGGACGGAAACAATGTGGATAAGCGCCTTGGAACCATCATACACGCCACGGCTCAAGCCCACCGGCTTGCCATCCTCTTCCGCAACCAGAAAGACAGCGGCCGGGCATTCGTGCACCCGCAGCATGGCTTCCGGGCCCTCTGTAGCCGGATCTCCATACTGCAGATTAGCCTTTAGAATCTCCACCAACGCTTCTGTATCCTCTGGCCGAAAGTCCCGGATAACCATACCCCCTCCTCCCTTTTTATTGATTCTATAATGGAGTACTGATTCCGTCAACTTTTTGTCGCAGAAAAGCAGCGATAGCACTATGCCATCTATAAACAGCAATAGCCCCTAGAATGCGCCCAACTGGCACTGCCCGATGCGCACGCCCATCCCTTCTGCTGCATTGCTTACCTGCTGTCGGGATACCTTCAACTTTTCAGCGATCCGCCAAGCAGCAATGCAGGATAACTTGCCATCCTCACCCAAAGCAGAGCGGATTGCTGTAGCGAGTTCGACAGGTATCTCTTTCATCGGTTCTACGCGACGATGCTTGCCCTCTGCCTTGGACCCATATCCGAAGAGGCCCAATTGACATTTGGATAACCGCACTCCCAGCTCGTCTGCCACCTGTCCTACTTTCAAAGGATCTACCCCCAGGCGCTGTGCAACGACAAAAGCAGAAGCGCATGGCAATTCCCCATCCACCAATGCGTTGCGGATAGCTTTGGCAATGTCCTCCATATTTTCCCTCCCTTTGGCTTGCTTGCTACACTACAGTATAATGCATTCGCGTGCGCTTGCCAATTGGATAAAGGGAAGTGCAGGTTTTGAACTAAACCAGAAGGAGCTTGCCACATGCGCATCTTGATGCTGTCATGGGAGTACCCTCCCCATATCGTAGGAGGGTTGGGCCGCCATGTCGCTGAACTCGTGCCCGCATTGGTGCAAGCGGGGATCGAGGTATATCTCGTTACCCCACGCTGGGCTGGCGGCGAGGCAAAAGAAGAATGCGATGGGCTCACGGTATACCGCGTGGATCCCCCTGATGTGCCTATGCCTGATTTTTACACGAGCGTGTGGCAAACCAACATCCGCCTGGAACAAGTGGGCGGCACCTTGTGCCAAGAAAAGGGCATTGACCTTATCCACAACCACGAATGGCTGACTGCTTTCAGTGCTACTGCATTGAAACGTAACTTTCGCATCCCTCTGCTGAGCACCATCCATGCCACAGAACAAGGCCGTGCACGGGGGCACCTAGTTACCGATATGCAGAAGGCAATCCACAGCGTCGAATGGTGGCTCACCTATGAGTCTTGGCGCATCATCTGCTGCTCCCAATACATGGCAAAAGAAGTGATCAACTACTTCAAGGCACCAGCGGACAAGATAGACGTTATCCCTAATGGCGTGCAGGTAGACCGCTTCCAACATCTGGAAGGAGTGGACTTGTCACGGTTCCGTAGCATGTACGCCTTGCCGGATGAGAAAATCGTCTTCTATGTCGGGCGCATTGTCCACGAAAAGGGCGTGCATGTTCTGGTCGAAGCAGCGCCGCGTGTGCTGGCGGAAAACCCATCCGCCAAATTTGTCATCGCAGGCACGGGCGATCTGCTCCCAGCGCTACGAGCACGGGCTTGGGACCTGGGGATTGGCCACAAAGTATTGTTCACCGGTTTTATCCCGGATGAGGACCGTGACCGCCTCTACAAAGTGGCTTCCTGCGCCGTATTCCCCAGCCTATATGAACCGTTCGGAATTGTCGCTTTGGAAGCCATGGCTGCCAAAGTGCCGGTCGTGGTCTCCTTGGTCGGGGGCTTGCAAGAAGTCGTTAAACATGCTGAGACAGGCATTACTGTCTATCCGGATAACCCAGAGTCGCTGGCTTGGGGCATCAACCACACCCTGGCTCGCCCTGATTGGGCTGCACAGCGTGCCGAAAATGCCTACCGTGTGGTGCGGGAGGAATATAACTGGCGGCGCATTGCCCAAAAAACCATCCAGGTCTATGAACGTATCGTCGCAGAACGAGCCAGGACAGCATGGTAAAGCCCAATGCAAAATCCCAATGACCAAAACACGTTGACTACTGCTGACATCCATTGCTGACCTATGCGCCTAGACCTTCACGTCCACACCTGCTATTCCTATGATTGCACCCTCTCCCTGGAAAAGTTGTCCGCCATCGTACAACGAAAAGGACTGGATGGTGTGGCAATCCTCGACCATGATGAAATCGAAGGCGCCCTCCGTCTGAGGGAGTGGGCGCCATTCCGGGTAATCGTGGGAGAAGAAATCGGCACACTGCAGGGCGGCATCGGCGCCTTGTTCATCGAGGAACGGATCCCACCGCACCTCAGTGCAGAGGAAACGGTGGCACGCATCCACGAGCAAAGGGGACTGGTCTTTATCCCCCATCCCTTGGCACGAGGTGTGCCAGGGAAAATCAGAGCAAATACGCTCTATGAAATCTTAGACCAGGTTGACTTGCTCGAAGGCTACAATGCACGGACTCCCTTTGCGGTTGATGACCGGTATGCGCGTGAACTAGCGGCGCAATACGGCTTGCCCGTCGCTGCCGGTTCCGACGGGCACTTTGCCTGCGAAATTGGCCGCGCTTGGACGGAAATGGATGATTTTCGGACACCGCAGGAATTTCTCGCTAACCTGCAGTGCGCACGGCTGCACTATACTACCAAAACGCCATATCTGGTACCTGCGCTTACCGTGGCATCCATTATACCCCTGACGGCTTGGCGCCTGATGCGTCGCATTATCCAAAGGAAGTAAGACACCAGGCGCCATAGCTAAATATCCCCGCATTAGTCATGAATGGCGGGATGGGGACGGTAGCACGATGCCTTGCTCAGCAAGCACCTCGCACAGGATCTCCACTGCTCGCTCCGCCACCGGTGCGCAAAAGCCGCGTTGGCCCGTTCTCTCAAACCGCTCACGTATGGGAGCGCATTGGGTCGTGCCAAAGGCCGCCAGGAAGCGCTCACGGAAGCGCGCCGCCAATGCCCGTGCGACAGCTTCATCTTCCCCGGGGCATGTACGGCCATAGAGCGCTCCAATGACCATAACTCCTCCGCTCAAAGCCCCGCACAATTCCTGGCGCGTGCCCGCCAAGCCACCCGCGAATATGCTAGCCATCCTGAACATGGACGGGGAAATTTCACCCAGCAGATGCCCGCCTACGGCAAGCATCATGGCTTCTGCTCAGTGGTAGCCTTGACGCATCAAATCGCCAGCCTGGCTGGCAAGTTCTGCTTCATTGATGGCCATAACGTCAATCTCCGTTCAGCGATATGCGCAGCACTGTCTAGCGAACCTTGCCGTCCTCTAACCGGCATGTTCAAGCCCTCTAGAGTGTTACTTTCGAGGGTGTTGAAAAAGCCCTTCCAATGTCATGCTGAACCTTCGCCCTGAGCCTTGCCCTGAGCGAAGCGAAGGGAAAGCGAAGGGGAAGTGAAGCATCTCGCAGTACTTGGGAAAATAAAGTTACGCGAGACCCCTTCGTTGTACTCAGGGCGGGCTCTTCGCTTCGCTCAAGGTGACAAGATTTTCGACACTCTCACTTTCGGGCAAAGGGGATGTACAGAATGCGCCTGTTGCAATCAATTAGCGGGTAACTGCTCTGGTCAGCAGCCCTATGCCCGCCGCCCCTACGCCCAGGACAATGCTGATGAAGAGGCTAAGGATAAACAGCGCCACCCAGCCAACCAGGGTTACGATAATCGCTTGGCCCGTCTCTAGATCCAAACCCTCGCGGATAGCCATAATGCCAGCAACCAGGGCTAGGATAGCGCCAATCAGCCCCGCCAGTGCCCCAAGGCATGGGATAAAGCCCAAGATGCCCAGAAAACGGGGCGCGTTGGCATAGCCGATCACGCGCAGCATGTTCTCCACCGTGCCTTTGCCCTTGAACATGGCTTGTCCGATGAAATAGGAGACATAAGACCACACGAGCCAGCCCAGAATTCCGCTAACAACACCCACCAAAAAGGTTAGCACGGGCTTGTTGGCGGTGGCAGCCGAGCCAATGGCGGACAGCACAGAAGCCACAGCCACTATAATCGCTGCTTCTGCCGTCGCGTTTGGATCGGATTCAATCTCCTTGAAAACAGAGAAATCCAATTGGATGATGCGCATTATCCGTTCAATCATTTTGCCCTCCTTTGAGGTAGTTTACCTCATTTTACCGCCTCCTCCAGGTGCTGTCAAATGTTTCTATCCTGCAGCCACCCTATGGAGTTTGACAAAAAGGCACTTTTATTGTATTATATGAATGATTGCTCATATATTCACATAATATCGCTGGAAAGAGGAAGGCATGACGGGACCAGAAGCCGACCGCTATAAAACCGAATACATTGATGCACAAAAAGTGCGGGAGGCGCAGGCACAAATGGTAGACGAGCCAACGGCAACCCAATTGGCGCAGTTTTTCCAAGCGCTCAGTGACCCTACCCGCGTGCGCATCATTTCTGCTCTCTCCGCAAGCGAACTATGCGTTTTTGACCTGGCCGCTACATTGGGCATGAGCCAGTCAGCGATTTCGCACCAACTGCGCCTCCTGCGCCAACTGAGGCTGGTCCGATGGCGCAAGGTGGGTCAACTGGTTTACTATGCGCTGGATGACGAGCACGTCTCATCCCTCTTTCACCAGGGCTTGGACCATGTAAAGCATAGCTAACCGTTGGCGGGGACGCGTTCCGAAACCTGGAGCGTAGCGCCAATGACATCCAAATCATTGTGAGGACAACAATGACAACAACACGACAAATTGCATTACCTATCATTGGGTTGGACTGCATGGACTGTGCACGAACGCTAGAAGGTGGAGTCACCCAACTAGAGGGCGTGCAAGCAGCACAACTGAACTTTTCAACCGCTACCTTGACCGTGCAATACGACGCACAACGGGTGAGCCCGACAGACATTATCACCCGCATCCATGAGCTAGGCTATGATGTTGCGCTGAGCGATGAACTTGTTTTTGAACTGGGGGGGATGGACTGCGCGGACTGTGCTGCCAAACTGCAACAGGCTATTGCCGCCCTCCCCAATGTGATTGAGGCAAAGGTGAACTTTGCCACCGCGAGAATGCACATCCGAGGCATTGCCAACCAGGATTTGCCGCAAGCAGTCATCCGGCAAGCAGCCGATTTAGGGTATACGGCGCGATTGCCTTCGCCCGCTATCAGCCAGGCTAAGGCACCGCAACGCCGTTGGCGGGATTATTTGTCTCAACGAGCGCGCCTGATACTCACCATCACTTCAGGCATATTTTGGGCTACCGCCATTGTCTTGCGTTTGACAGGTGCAGCCGAGCCAGCCGCAACTATTGCTTACGCTTTGGCTATGATCAGCGGTGGCTATCACGTCGCCAAGAGCGGATGGGCTGCACTTCGCACCACACGCAGCCTGGACATGAATGGCCTCATGTCCATTGCTGCCGTCGGCGCTATGGCCATTGGAGAATGGGCTGAAGGAGCCACTGCCATGTTCCTGTTCTCGTTGGGCAACACGCTGGAAGCGTTGACCATGGATCGGGCGCGACAAGCCATCCGCAAACTGGTGGAACTCTCTCCTAAAGAAGCCACTCGCGTGCATGGCGATCACAGAGACCGCGTCCCTGTGGAACAACTGCGAGTGGGGGATCTAATCGAAGTCAAACCTGGCGAGAGAGTGCCAATGGATGGCATCGTAGAAAGCGGAGTATCCGCTCTGAACCAAGCTCCTATCACAGGTGAATCTACGCTGGTGGATGCTCGCCCTGGTTCACCAGTGTATGCCGGGAGCATCAACGGCAATGGAGCATTGTTGATCCGTGTCACCAAGCTGGCCAAGGATAACACTCTGGCGCGGATTGTGCAGATGGTGCAAGAAGCGCAGACACGGCGCGCACCCATGCAGCGCTTCGTGGACACCTTTGCCAAATACTATACGCCAGCAGTCATCACTTTGGCTGCAGCCATCGCCATTGTGCCACCACTTGCCTTCGGCGCCTCATTTTTCACTTGGTTCTACCGCGCCCTGGTGCTGCTGGTTATCGCCTGTCCATGTGCCTTGGTGATCTCTACCCCAGTAGCAATCGTCTCAGCCATTTCCAACGCTGCCCACCACGGCGTTTTGATCAAGGGCGGCATGTACCTGGAAGCGCTTGGCCGCATTCGGGCAGTAGCCTTTGACAAAACAGGCACTCTGACAGAGGGGAAAGCAGCAGTAACGGAAATTGAGCCCGTTAACTCCTCTATATCTCTGGACTCTGCCACGCCTCCCACTGCTCCCAACGACAGCGCTTTCACGGAAAACAATATCCTGGCTCTGGCTGCTTCCATTGAAGCGCACTCGCAACACCCTGTCGGGCAAGCCATCTACGAAGAAGCACGGTA
>Ga0315298_1005962_pt1 | contig 16927 bp, 19 predicted proteins | sample WHS_1_MG_FD_203077 | JGI IMG/M metagenome (GOLD analysis project Ga0315298, IMG submission 203077) | Extremophilic microbial mat communities from Washburn Hot Springs, YNP, Wyoming, USA - WHS_1_MG | ecosystem: Environmental > Aquatic > Thermal springs > Hot (42-90C) | place: USA: Wyoming...
AATGAACGTGCACAAACTGCTTGCGATTTCCGCGGCTGCGCTGACCGTCATCAGCATGCACTTCCTGGATTTTCGAATCGCAAGCTTCGTTCTCGATCATGCGGGGAGGCGCCTCTTGCTCGGCCGCAGCGTCTCTTCCCTGCCGGACGGTCTGCTCCTTACGGTCATCATCGCGAGCACGCTCTCCTGGACCGGCTATTTCCTGCTTTCACGAAGGGGAATAGCCGACCGCCGCACCCGCTTTTTCAAGCTGATCGGCATTTCCCTGCCCATGGCCTTCGCCATCAAGTCACTCCTGAAATGGGGTTTCGGCAGGATGGATGCACGGGTATGGATCCTCCGCCCTGACGAATATGCCTTCCACTGGTTCCACGGCGGACAGGGCTTTCAGGGATTTCCTTCAGGTCACATGCTGGTATTTACCCCGCTTCTCCTCGCCCTTTGGGATTTCTATCCCCGCTACAGGATGATTTTCCTGTTGGCATGGCTGGGGCTCGCCCTTGCCCTGATGGCCACCGAATATCATTTCCTCAGCGACGTGATCGCAGGAGCTTACCTGGGGTTTCTCGTCTACGTCGGAACGCGCCGATATTCAAATCGCTGAACCTTCAGGCGCCGCGCACCAGCAGGACCGGCACTTTCGAAATGCGCACGATGCCTTCCGCCACGCTGCCCATGATGAGGTGGCGCAGTCCCGTCCTGCCATGCGTTCCCGCAACGATGAGATCCGCGCCCCATTCGCCCGCATCCTGAACGATGATTTCGCTGATGCCCTGCCCCACCTTCTCGGTTTCCAGGAGCCTGGTTTGCGCGTCCGGGAAAAGCGCCTTTGCCTTTTCCAGCACCGCGTGCCCCGCTTCGATCTGCGCCTTTTCCACCCCGAGCATGTCGCCGTACTCGGATCCCGCAACGATCGCCGCCTCGTCTATCACGTAAACCACGCGCAGTTCGGCCTTCTGATCGCGGGCGAGCCCTATCGCCTGGTCGAGCGCGGCGTTGGACGTTTTGCTGCCGTCCACGGGCACCAGTATGCGTTTGTACATGAGCGCTCCCATTGTCATCGATTCGATGTTATAAAGATTACTTCATTCCCCGGGAATCGGGTAGAAAAATGTTCAGCAAATTCATATATACTTCTTGAGTCCCTTTGCAAAGACGGATCCCCATGGCGCCCGAAGAAACCCAGCCCAACATGAAAGAGACGGCCAGACTCTGGTTCGCTGCATTTCTGGCCGGCATCCTGGGCGCAATGGCGATGTATCTTTTCCATACCCTGATCGACGGCATGGAATGGCTTCTGACCCGACATACCGGAAGCCTGGTTCAGGATGCGCTTTCCCTGCCGGTGTGGCTCAGAATACTGGTCCCGACGGGAGGAGGAATCCTGGCAGGACTCGTCCTCCATTTCGGAAGAAGCTGGGCGACCGCCCCCCACATCGATTACATCGACGCAGCGCGCGAAGGCAGCATCGAGCTCAACGATCGCACGAATGCGATTCGAACGCTTTCGTCGCTGTTCTCCGTCGGATCCGGGGCTGCGATCGGGCGCGAAGGCCCGATGGTGCAGCTCTCGGCCTGGTTCGCATCCTGGCTCGCAAGAATATTCCCCGTGCCGAAGAATCAGCGCAATGCCATCCTGGTATGCGGCATCGCGGCAGGCATCGGCGCCGCCTATCATGCCCCGGTTGCCGGGGTCGTTTTCGTGCTCGAGCTCGCACTGGGATTTTTTGCGCGCCACACGGTCGCGCCAGTCCTGATATCGGCAGTGACTTCCGGCGCACTGATCTTCTGGATGGTCGAACCCAGCCCGCTTTACGTCATGCCTCCCGTCCCGCCCCTGCCCGTCACGCCCCAAAGCCTCCTCGTCGCTCTCGCAGCGGGAGTGGCTTCTGGAGTACTCGGCCTGGGCCTGCTCAAATTCATCGAAAAATCGAAAGCAGCCTTCACCCTGATCAAACCGCTCTGGATTCGCCTGGGATTGGGCGGCCTGGTGGTCGGCCTGCTTTCCGCCCCGGTGCCGGAAGTGTGGGGCAACGGCTACGATGTCGTATCGAAGGTGCTGAACGGGGGGCTCACCTGGAACTGGGTCGCAGCTGTTCTTGTCTCGAAAGTCGTGGCAACGGTAGCGAGCACCTCTTCCGGAGCCATCGGCGGCATATTCACGCCGACTCTCTTCGTCGGGGCGACGAGCGGCTACCTGCTCGGATCAATAGCGGGAGCCGACCCGGTCATTATGGCGGTCATATGCATGGCCGCAGTTCTTTCCGCGGTCACGCATGCGCCGCTGATGGCCATCGTCATGGTGCTGGAAATGACCAACCAGTTCCATCTGGTTTTGCCGGTGATGCTCGCCTGCGGCGCCTCCTATGCGGTGAGCACGCAATTCGGCGCGAAGCCGCTCTACGGCAACCCGATCGAACATCATGCCTAAAGCCTGAACTCCTCGGCATTTTCGAGCAGCAGATTCCCGTCGACTTCGTACTTTTCGAGCAGATTCCTGCCCACGCCGAGCCAGTGCTCACTTCCATTCTCTATGGCTTCAAAAAGAGGACCGTGGTCGCCTGCAGCACACCATGCCCGATAAGCCTCGACCGCAAGCGGAAAAAGCTCGCGCCGCATGCCGGACAGGTTTTCGAAATAGAAATGCAGGGAACATTCCTCGCCCCTCTTGATCAACCCGGGCAGGGTGGACAGACAGTCGGCGAGAAGGTCGCGCACTGCGCGCACGATCACCTCGGTCTTGATCGAGGCTGCATCCGACACCATAGCCTCCCATCCTCGTCCCAGCATTTCGCCTGCCATGCCTTCGCCCATCTCATGGAGAATGACGGCTTCGCATTCCCTTTCCGTAGCGGCCTCAAGAGCGGCATCGGGAGTGGATGCGTCATGGCAATGCGCCGCATCTCCGCGCTTTTTCCAGAGCCCCTCCCAGACCATCCGCTTCACTGCGTCCCTGCGCAGGAATATGGTTTCATGCTGAAAAGCAGCGGTAGGCGCGACGAGATCTCTCGCGTATTCGCAGTCTGAGACCAGAATGGTGTAGTCTCCTCGGACCTCCTTTCTCGACAGCCTGCCCAGAAAGAAGTGGGGTTTGCCGAAACGCCCGTAGCCTGCGCCGTAAACATAGCCTTCGGGAACGATCAGGCGATTGACGGCCATGCTGTCGAATGGGTCTATTTCCCCGCCAATGCGCAAAGGGGAATAGGGGAGATCCTCGAATTCGCTCCAGAGTTTCTCGCGCTCGACAAGCCAGTTTCCCACCTCGCCTTTCGGCAGGCTCGCCGAATAGGGAATGCCATTTTCCCAGCGGTAGTACTGCTGCATTTCCAGGAGATAAGCGCACATCGTCATGCTTCGCGCATGGCGTGCGTCTGTGATGTGGCAATTATGCTGGACGGCATCTATCAGCGCGTGAAAATCCCTCATTCGGCATCTCCGCATTCGTATTTGAATTATTAGCACGAAAGGATGGCAAACGAAAGCCTTAAAATGTGATATTTTAGACTGTACCGCATAAAGGCTTCGGAGAAGAAGATGCAGTTGATCACCGCAGAAGAAGCACGAAAACTTGTCGAATTGGGCCAGGAATGGCGGAAGAACAACCTAGTCGACATCCTCGAAAAAACCATGAACGACATCGGCAGGGCCTCCCTGGTCGGGAAAAAGGCTATCACCATAGAAAGCATATCCAACCAGGTGAATCTCTCCGCATTCCAGAATGAACTGACGGGCCTAGGCTTCAATGTCAAAATCCTGAGCTATCCCTGGCCGCCGAGGTGCATCGAAATCTCCTGGTGAAATGCTTCACCCCGGGACGATTCCCGGAAAGCCTGCGGCACTCCGACCGACTTCCGTTCCCATTTCACGGCAGAGGCTTGCGATGCGACTGGCCACGAATTCATGCTGCGCACCGACTGCGGGAATTGCCCTGCATTTCCATCGGGCGGGGAATTGGTCTCCCGTCGATTGACTCTCGATGCCCGTGCCGCGGGAATCAGATGTAAAATCCTGGATGGCGCTTTTTCCAAAATCACCATGAAACTTCTTCGCTACGGCCAGACAGGCCGGGAAAAACCCGGACTGCTCGACGAAACAGGCAAAATCCGCGATCTGTCCGGCCTGCTGGACGACATCACGCCGAAGATATTGGCGCCAGAAGCGCTCGAAGCCCTGAAAGCAATCAATCCGGAACTGCTTCCTCTGGTCGAAGGCAATCCCCGGTTCGGCGTTCCCTGGACCGGAATTTCGAAATATGTCGCAGTCGGCCTCAATTACCGCGACCATGCGCTTGAGGCGGGCATGCAGGTTCCGCTGGAACCCACCCTGTTCCCCAAGTGGCTGAGCTGCCTCTCCGGCCCCAACGACGACATCGTGCAGCCGCAAGGCTCCACAAAGCTCGACTGGGAAGTGGAGCTGGGCATCGTTATCGGCAGCCGGGCTCGCAGCGTTGCAGAACACGAGGCGCTGAGATTCGTCGCCGGATATTGCCTTGCCAACGACGTTTCCGAGCGCGCCTTTCAGCTCGACCGCAGCGGCGGGCAATGGGGAAAAGGCAAAGGATTCGACACGTTCGGACCGGTAGGCCCTTATCTGGTGACGGCGGACGAGGTGGGCGACCCGCAGAATCTCGATATGTGGCTATCCGTGAACGGCGAGCGCAAGCAGTCCGGAAACACTTCGAACATGATCTTCTCATGCAGCCATCTCGTGAGCTATTGCAGCCGCGTGATGACGCTGGAACCGGGAGATCTCATCATTACCGGAACCCCGCCAGGAGTCGGCATGGGACTCAGGCCGCCGCAATATCTTCGGCCGGGGGATATCGTCGAGCTGGAAATTTCCAAACTCGGACGTCAGCGGCAAAAGGTGACCGGAATCCCTTGAAAGTTTACTGAATCGCTTGGTCTTTCGGCAAAAAAGACTATAATGATTCTCGAATATTGCGCGGAGGAAATGCCATGTCGGAGAAACTGTTCGCGGCAGCCAAGTCGGGAAACACTGCATTGGTGAAGTCGCTTCTGGAAAACGGGGTCGAGGTCGATGCAGCGGACGAAAGGGGCTGGACCGCCCTCTTCATGGCCTGCCACAATCCCGAGATCGACAGGGGATTTCCGGAAGTCGTCGAAGCGCTGATTCAGGCAGGCGCGGATTTCGAGAAGCCGATAGGCTACGGCATCAGGCCCCTCATGCTTGCGGCGGGCTACGGGGAAGCAGGCGTCGTGGAAGTGCTGTTGCGTGCCGGGGCGCAGGTGCGAGCCAAGAACGAGGGAGGCAGAACCGCCCTGCAAATGGCGACCGACAAGAACTATATCGATGTCATCAATCTGCTCTGGGAAGCCGAAATGCTGTCCGGGGAAATCGGAAGCTGCGGCTCCACGCCCTCCTCCGCTGCCAAGGTAGTGACCTTCACCAAGCTCGAAAAGCGCTGAGTCCGAATCGACGGGGCGATCAGCGCTCTGCGCGATGCACGTCTCGCGCGGCCAGCATGGCGAGCAGACGCGCTTCCTTTTCCTCGTCGAAACCGCAGCGCGGAATACGCCTCGCGGAATTTTCAAAGGTGCCGAACAGCATGTCCCATATCGGAATGCCGTAGTTCTTCGAATGCTTTTCATATTCGTGGTGGACCCGGTGCATCTCGGGGCGGACAATAACATAGCCCAGCCAGACAGGAGTCCTGACATTGGTGTGCTCCCACGCATCGAAAAGCCCGACCCAGAACAGGCACCAGCCGGCGGCCAGGGGATCAAGCCCGAGCAGGGCATAGGCTACCAGGCTGATGATGAAAGCATTGGATGCAAAATCAGCGGGATGGCCGTAGAAGGTCGTCAGCACCTCGATTCGCGCAGGGCTATGGTGAATCTGGTGAAAAACCCGCCAGAGCAGATTGCTCGCATGCCGCATCCTGTGCCACCAGTAGACCAGAAAGGTCACGCAATAGTATCCGAGCAGCCCCGCAAGCGGCGCGGGCCACGCCGCGAGGCGGCGGCTTGCGGCGGGAAAGAGCTTCGCCGACTGCAGCCATGGATTGAAGATTTTTCCGGAAACGGTCATTAGCGTCATGCCGAGCAGAATCAGGATCAGCGTGCGCCCAAACCAGCGCCAGTCAAACGACTCGCGATGGTTCGGCCACAATGACTCTGCGGCGAGAAGTGTCAGGGTGGCGAGCGCTACGGCCACCTGCGCATATTGATCCATTCCTGTCTTTCGCTAGGTTCCCAGCGACACCTTAACCAGTACTGGAAATGCAGTCAATATTGTCCCGGCCGGTAATATCCATGCAAAACACTCCCAGGTCATGCGGGAAGGTCTGATCCATGTGCATTTCTCCGGGAGATTGATCCCGAAGCATGTAAAATGGCGCCCATGAATACCCCTTTTTCCTCGCTCACGCCGGACGCCATTCTGGACAGTCTGCAAAGCATTGGGCTGAACGGCAACGGACGTCTGCTCGCCCTCAACAGCTACGAAAACCGCGTCTATCAGGTGGGCATGGAAGCAGGACCTCCCCTGGTCGCGAAATTTTATCGCAAGGGACGCTGGCCGAATGCAGCCATACTGGAAGAACATGCCTTCGTGAACAGCCTCTTTGCGAACGAAATTCCCGTCGTGCCGGCACTCGGGATAGCAGGAAGCACCCTGCACGAATTCGGGGAGTTCAGGTTTGCAGTTTTCGAAAAGCGCGGCGGAAGAGCCCCGGAGCTGGACCGGGAAGACACGCTCGAATGGATCGGGCGCTTCCTGGGAAGGATCCATGCAGTAGGGGCGCTCGACGCCTACAAGGCGCGCCCTTCCCTGGAAGTCGTCAATTTCGGGGAGGCGCCCCGTGATTTCCTGCTGTCGAACGGCTTCATTCCGGAAGAACTCACCGAAGCCTACGCGCGCGTTGCAGAACTGGCCATAAGCGGCATCCGGCGCGCCTTCGAACGGGCAGGCGATTATTCTTCCATCCGCCTGCACGGCGACTGCCATGCCGGCAACATGCTCTGGACGGACGACGGTCCCCATTTCGTGGATTTCGACGACAGCCTCATGGGTCCTGCGGTGCAGGATCTCTGGCTGATGCTGTCGGGAGACCGCTCGGACATGACGCGGCAGCTCGGGAAGGTGCTTTCCGGCTACGAGGATTTCTGCGATTTCGACATGAAGCAATTGCACCTCGTCGAAGCCCTCAGGACATTGCGCCTGATCCACTACAGCGCCTGGCTGGCAAAGCGCTGGGACGACCCGGCCTTTCCGTCCGCGTTTCCGTGGTTCAACACGCAACGCTACTGGCAGGACAGGATACTCGAACTGAAAGAGCAGATTTCGCTCATGGATGAAGCGCCCCTGATGCATTCCTGAAGCAGGGCGCGTATTCAGTACCCGAGGACGATGCCTTCCCTCCTCGGGTCGGCGCCTCCTTCCCAACCGGAAGGGATTCTTTCCACCCCGTGCACGCCGCTGTTGAGGTCCATGATGCGAACCTCGTGGCCCAGTTTCTCCAGGGGGGACTTCAGGCCTTCCAGCTCGGTTCCCTTCTCCAGCAGAACCGGCCCGCCGATGCTCCCGGCATTGGGCAGGGCTATCGCATCTTCCATGCCGAGATGCCAGTCGATCATGGCAATGAGGGTCTTGGCCACGGTATCGATGATGAACGGACCGCCGGGGGAACCCAGGACGGCATAAAGCCGGCCTTTTTCATCGAATACGAAGGTAGGGGACATCGAACTCCTGGGGCGTTTCTCCGGCTCTACGCGGTTGGCCACAGGTTTCCCTTCCCGCTCGGGGTCGAAGGAAAAATCGGTCAGTTCGTTGTTGAGCAGGAAGCCATCCGCCATCACGCGACTGCCGAAGCCATCCTCGATCGAGGTCGTCATGGAAACCGCATTCCCCCAGCGGTCGACGACGGAAATCTGGCTGGTGGAATGGAATTCCATGGCGCTTCCCCCTTCGGTCTTCAACCGGGCCGAGCCGGGAGGCTTTCCGGGGTAAACCCTTTCCATGGCCCGCTCATCCCTGATGAGTGCAGAGCGCGACGCGAGGTAGCCGGGATCGATGAGCCCTGAAAGCGGAACGCTTTCGAAATCGGGATCGGCGAGATAGCGGTCCCTGTCGGCAAACGCCAGCCTTTCCGCCTCCGCCATCAGGTGTACGGCCTGGAGAGATTCGGGTTGGCTACCCATGTCGAATCGGGACAGCATGCCGAGGATCTGCAATACGGCAACCCCGCCGGAACTGGGGGGCGGCATCCCGCACAATCTGTACGCCCGGTAATTTCCGCAAACCGGGCTGCGCTCGACCGCACGATAGCCCGAAAGATCGGCTTCGGTCATGAGCCCCGGATTTTTCTGCTGCCCGCGCACTGCAGCCACGATGTCCCGCGCTATCTTTCCATTGTAGAAGGCATCCGCCCCGCCTTTGGCGACCTCCCGAAAGACTCCGGCAAGTTCCGGATTGCTGAGTTTTTCCCCGACAGCCCTGGGACTGCCGTCCGCATGGTAGAAGTAGGCCTTCGCTTTTTCCTGGAGCGGCAGGAATTTGTCTCTCAGCAGCAGGGCATGCAGCCTCGGAGAAACCGGGAAGCCCTGCTCGCAAAGTGCAATGGCCGGCCCGAACAATGTCGCCCAGGGCAGTTTTCCGTATTTCCTGTGGGCCGCTTCCAGCATGCGCAAGGTGCCCGGAACTCCGACCGACCTGCCGCCGATCACGGCATCGTAGAATTTCAGGGGCCTGCCCTTTGCATCCAGGAAAAGGGCAGGGGTGTCAGCGGCAGGAGCGACTTCCCTGCCGTCGAAAGCGGAAATCTTGCCGTCCTTCGAATAATGGAGCAGAAAGGCGCCCCCCCCGATTCCGGAGGATTGCGGTTCGACAAGATTCAACACCATCTGGACGGCGACCGCCGCATCGACCGCATTCCCGCCGGCTTCCAGGATCGCCATGCCCGCCTTCACGGCAAGGGGATTGGCTGCCGCCACCATTCCATGCCTTCCCTGCACATGGCCGGCAGGCCCGAGGCCGGTAGCGGCTTCCGGAGGGGCATACTCCGCAGCGGATGCGCCCCCCAGCCATACGGCAAGAACCGCCCAAAAAAAGAAGCTGAATCTGTCAGGTTTCATGGATCAGTCCGGCATCCGATTCGCCATCGTAACATGGATCACATTAGAAAATAATTATTACGGCATTTGATTATTTTGGAGCTAGAATAGCTTCCACAAGAATCAAGAATGGAATTTCTTCATGACGCAACTCAAGCTTCATTTCGAAGAACTGAAGGCCAGCGGCGACCTCCCTTCCCCGATGGGCGTTGCGCTTGCCATATTCGAGCTTACCCGAAAGCCGGACGTGTCCCTTTCGGAAATCGCCCATGTGGTGAAAGCCGACCCCTCTCTCAGCGGCAAACTGATCAAAAGCGCAAACGTCCTCAAGGCGGGCACCCGCTCCATCGCTTCGGTATCGAGCGCAATCAATCTGCTCGGCCTCGACGCCACAAGACAGCTCGTGGTCGGGTTCTCCATCCTTGCCGGAAACCGCAGGGGAGCCTGCAAACAATTCGATTACATGCGCTTCTGGTCCAAATCCCTGGCGGGGGCCATCATCGCCCAGATGCTCTGCGAGCGGGAGCGCGTCGCACAACCCGAGGAATGCTTCGTCGGTGCGCTCTTGAGCGACATCGGCACGCTTGCGCTGGCAACCCTTTATCCCGTAGCCTATTCCGAAATCCTCTCAAGCGGACTTTCCCATCAGGATCAACTGGAATGGGAGAAGGCCCGTTTCGAGACGGACCATGTCGAACTGACCGCGGCCCTGCTCGAAGACTGGATGCTCCCTCCGATGTTCGCAGATGCCGCAAGCCATCACAGAAACCCGGAATCGACCGATTTTCCGGTGGGTTCCAGGGAGCACAGCTTGTGCAGAATATGGCATTTCGCCGACCTGCTCTCTGAAAAAATCATTTCCGGAGAAAAGGCCATCGTGCGCAGCATGCCGGAACTCATCGACATGGCAGCCGGGTGGGATCTCGATCCGGACGATTTCGCGGCACTGAGCAACGAAGCCGTCGCCCAATGGCAGGAATGGAGCCAGGTCCTCGAAGTGCCGAGCCGGGAGCTGCCTAATTTCGCCGAAATGATCGCCTCCCTGCCTCAGGACGAACCGAATCGCGAAGCGAAGCAAAATTCCCACCTGGCATTCCCGCTGAGGGTCATGCTGGCAGGCGACGACATGCCTGCTCTGGGGCGACTCAGCCATGAAGTTTCCTCTCTGGGCCATGCCATCGAAATTGCCACCAATTCGAGGGACGCCCTGCAGCTCGCGCTGGACACGGATCCCCAGCTCATCATTTGCGATCTTTCGGCAGGGCTGGATTTCGTGAAGGCGCTGCGCGAAGTGCCCGCAGGCAAATTCGTCTACCTGATCCTCCTGATTCCGGAAAAGGGCGAGGAAGGACTCGTTGCAGCCTTCGGAGTAGGCGCGGATGCCGTGATGGCGAAACCCTATGGCGCCATGGAACTTGCCGCCAGGGTGCTGGCCGGGCAGCGCTTCGTCAGAATGCGCGAAGAGTTGCAAAGCCAGAGCGAATCGCTTCGCAACGTCGCAGCCGAACTGGCGGTCGCCAACCGGCGCGCCCAGAGAGCTTCCCTGACCGACCAGCTCTCCGGCCTGCCCAACAGGCGCTATGCAATCGAGCGCCTGGCAACCGAATGGAAACGCACGCAGATCCTGTCCTGCCTGGTAATCGACATCGACAAATTCAAGTCGGTCAACGACATTCACGGCCACGACATCGGCGATGAAGTCATCAGCCATCTGGCCCAGACTCTGCGTGGCGCCCTCAGGACCCAGGATGCGGTCTGCCGCTTCGGCGGAGAGGAATTCCTCGCGATCCTGCCAAATGCCAATGCGACGGCAGCGATGAATTGCGCCGAACGGTTCAGGACGGCAATCGAAGCCACGCGTTTCGTCAAGGACAACATCAAGCTCAAGCTGACCGTCAGCATTGGCGTGGCATCGAGGCGTCCTGCCATGAAAAACTTCGAGAATCTCATCAAGGCCGCAGACAAGGCGCTCTATGAGGCGAAAAAAGACGGCCGCAATGCGGTCCGATTGGCCAAGAACGGGTAGCCTGAATGCGGAAGAGCTTTCTCCTCCGCTTTATAATCAAAAGATATTAATTCGTAACTTCTTAGTATTTCCCACAGCTTCCTTCCGCAGCTAACATTCAATCCTGTATCCCAGAGGAGGAATGTCATGCTCAAGCTGATCGGAAACGGAAGAAAGCTCCAGGATGAGTGGAAAACGCTCGCCGCAACGGAAGACCCTGAAGGCGTGAAGCTTCCCGTGGGCCCTCTGATCGTGCCGCTTTCCGTGTGGCTGGCGCGCCGAGCGGAACTGATCCGCCGCGAATACGACCACGGCTGGCCGCTCGGCATCTGGCTTGCTGTCGACGAAAGCGCAGAGGCGATAGCGGCGGATCTGGACGATTTCACCGTAATCGCGATCGAATTCGACAGGTATAGCGACGGCCTGGGTTATGCCAGCGGACGCACGCTGCGGCGACTCGGCTACAAGGAAGAATTGCGTGCATTCGGCGACATTTCAGACAAGATCGCACGGCTCGCGCATTTCGGCTTCGACGCCTTCGCCCCGAGCCCCGTCCTGCCCCCCTTCTCCAGGCCCGTCCAGGTCGCCTTCACCCTCTGATAACCTTTCGGTGGTGGCGCTGGCCTGAAATCTTCAGGAATCCCTCAGGGCTTCTTGGGGGTGGTATAAGGCACTTCCTTCTGGTGCGGCTCCCAAGTGGTTTCGTAGCCGACGAAAAACTGCCCCGGCACGATCTCCTTCTGACGGGTAGTCACATGGAATGCGTGCCCGTCGGGAACCTTGGGGCGGGTAAAAGGCTTCTTGTCTTCACTCATGACTATCTCCTTTGCTTGAAGAAAACGGGGGCTTGAAAGCGGGAGGCGCACAGCATGCCGCGCGCCACTTGACTGCATAAATTATAATATCTTTCAACGCGTGTAATGTCCTTTCCCTGGAATCACATGCCGCACCCCCCCCTGGGGATTCTCGACGTCCCCTTTGTAGCGGGGGATGAGATGAATATGGACATGGAAGATGCTTTGTCCGGCCGCAGGTCCAACATTGACGCCGATATTGTAGCCATCCGGATCGAGCTCCTCGTCAATGCGCTTTTTTTCCTCTCTGATGAGGCTCATGCAGGCAGCCACCTCTTCCGGCGTCAAGTCGAAAAAGCTGGCGACATGCCGCCGCGGAATGACCAGCGTGTGCCCCGGACTCGCCGGGTAGGAGTCGCGAGCACTGAAAGCAAGTTCATGCTGGAGCGACACCCCGCGCGGATCTTTGCAAAACAGGCACGGATTATTGGGGTCTCTTTTCACTTCGGACGACAACGGAACGCCTCCTCTTCAGCCTTTGGGTTATACTCCGAAACAGCATCTTCAACGAGGAAACCATGCTGGCACCGAACAAGGGACGGGCTTACTTCGCACTGCTGGGTTACCATTTCAACCCCGACGACATTACGCGCCTGCTCGGAATAGAACCCACTTCCGTCGATGCTGCCGGGGCATACAGCGGGCTGGATAAACCCGTCATCAGTTCATGGGAGCTGTCTACCGATACCGTAGCTGGCGAGGTGGACGTATTCGCCTTGACCGACATCATCGTCAAGCAGCTGGAACCCATCAAGGAAAAAATCGTCGAGGTCTGCAAAAGCCACAATCTGTCTCCGCGCCTGGGCGTGGCGCTGACCTTGTCAATCGACAAAGGCGAATCAAGCCCGGAAGTCGGGTTTGGCGCCAGAACCATCCGCTTCCTGGCCGATACCGGCTCATTCATTGACATGGACTGCAAACTCTCCGAGCGAATCTGATTCGGTCCTCCTGCTGCTGGGCGCTTTCATCTGCGACTGCGCCTTTTTCAGCTGTTCCTGGCAATGCCTCAAGCAGAGCGGCTGCAGCGCATGAGGAAAGCATTCCATGATCACCTCGAACTCATCTGCAATTTCTTCCGCGAGCGCGGCATCGTTCGTCAGTTCAGCCAGAGCATTCTGGGCTGTCGCCTTGTTCACTCGGCAGATGACAGCCAGGTGGATAGGCAGCTGCTGCTCCATGCTCACCGCCCATGCCTTTTCATAAGCTCGAATTGCCTCCTCCATGCGCTGCGGGTTTTCTTCCGACTCGCCGAGATGATGCAGCGCGGCAGCACGGTTGTTGTGGGTTGCGGTCAATTCCAATGCGTAATTGTCTGCATCCAGTACGGCAAGCGCATTCTTGTAGGCGACAATCGACTTCTGAAATTGTCGGTTGCCTTTGAGCAGTTTCCCGTAAGCATGCAAGGTTGCACCCAGCTGATGCATGGTAGTCATCCAGTCTTTCGGCGATTCGTCTCTCGACCAGACCAGCAGGGCATTCGTATAAGCCTCCACGGCAATTTTCAGCGGCCTTGCCGCTTCCAGCAGCCGGCCGAGCGCCTGGCTGGCGGTGCCCAGGCTGTATTGCGTCGCCGCCCATTCATGCGGCGAGTCTTCCTGGCTGAGCGCATCGAGCGCCTGGCTGAAGCACCGGATGGCCGCCTCGAACGATTCGGCATCTCTGCGCTGCTGCCCCAGTGCCGCTAGAATGTTTCCCAGATTGTTCCGGGTCTCGGCCCAGTCCAGCGGGCGATTTCTTGCAATGGGTGTATCTGCCGCCTCGAGCGCGTCGCGCAAAGGCTCGAAAATCTTGGAACTGAAGCGGTGCGGCTCGAAGTTCCCGCGCGTGTAGAGAAAATTGTCGGCCGCGGTCACCCCTCTGTCGGGAATCGCAGCTTCTGCCCATGCTTCGTCGAGTATCCCGATCGAATCGGCTATAGCGCGCTCAAGGAACCTGTTCTCCGGGTAAATGAGGTAAATGTTCGAGAATTTCATTTTGCCTGGTCGAGTATCTCGTTCAAATCAGGGTTCGCATCGACCGCGCCTCCCGCTTCGATTTCTTCGTCGGTGGCATCCCGTATGCTCAACACTTCCAGCATGAAAGTGACGTCTCTGCCGCATAGGGGATTGTTGCCATCGACGGTCAACGTCTTGTCGTCGAATCGGGTCACGATGAAGCTTCTGGCCTCGCCCTTGTCATTTTCCATGGTGATGGTCATGCCGATTTCACGATATTCTTCCGGGACATTTTCTATGCGATCGGTAAACACCAGCGACTCATCCCGCTCGCCGTACAACAATCTGGTGTCGATCGGCATTTCGATGATATCGCCTACCTTTTTTCCGTATAGTTCCTTGGTCACCTGTTCGGACATCACGTCGTTCACGCCATGCACATAGCCCAGCGGATAATCCACGGCAACCAGCACGTCGCCGCTTTTGTTGTCGATGACCTTGTAACTGAGTTCGACGAATTTTTCGTCTTCGATCGTATCTGACATAGTCTTCTGGATCAAAACAGGGTGGCGCCGAATATTTTCACCTTGTCGTCTTCGTACCCCAGCACCAGCCTGCCCAGCCATTCCCCCTTGTTTTTCTTGTTGATCACTTTGTACAGGACGGTGACATATTCCCCACGCCGTATCATGCCGAGATACGTGTAATTTTCGGACAGGTTCTTCGCCAGATCGCTTCTGGCAAACTGCTTGCCCATCTCTATTTCGTTTGCCCCCCTGATGAATGAGGAGGAAAAATTGCGCGTGAAGGCGCCGTAGTTTGCTTCATTTGAGTATTTGACCAAATCCGCCCACATGGGATTTGCGATTTCCAGTATCTCTTCGTCCGATTTTTCAAGAAGGTTCATAAGCTCACAGGTTCATGACTTGATCGATGGTGATGCCGCGCTTCTCGTTAAAAAAGGACCAGTATAAAATATGCCGGTCCTCCTTCGATGCGTCGTTGTCGCGAAGCCTAGTGCTCAACTGGCGGGGCTTTCTCCACATCGCCCACCAGGTGGTAGAGCGGCGCTTTCTCCATCGTGTATTCTCCCGTCTCGGGATCGCGGCGGGAAACGGTCAGCACATGCCAGTTCTTGTCATCCAGCTTCATCGCATCGCCGCGGTAATAATACCCCGGCCAGCGCGTCTCCTTGCGGAACAGCGTATGCTGGAATACGCTCTCGGAAGTCAGGAAGCGATGCTTCAGCTCCCACGCCCGCAGCAGCTCGTGTATGTCGGAAGCGGCGACTTTTTCCAGATCCTGCCCCAGGATGTACATTTTCTTGAGACCGATGTTCAGGAGCTTGTCGTTGGTCATGTAGTTGACGCCGAAGCCGCCGCAGTATTCGTCCATCAGCTTCTGCAAACGATCGAGGCCCTGTCTCGGATTGATGAAGTTGGGGTTCACGGTGCCGGCAACGACTTCGTTGCTGAAAACGCGATAGGTTTCCAGCGGCTTGTAGATCTCTTCCCTGCGGCGATTGATCTGAGCCTCGGACACGCGGATGCCCTCTGCCTTGCCATCATCGATGTATTTGCAGGCAGCCTTGGCAGCCAGACGGCCTTCCGTGAAAGAACCGGACGAGAAGGCGTGAGGCGTGCCGCCGACCGCGTCCCCCGCGCCGAACAGACCCTCGACGGTCGTCATGCGATTGTAGCCCCAGAAGTATTCCGGCGGAGACACGTCTTCAGGGCCGGAACACCAGGCACCGCAGCCGGTGGCATGCGAACCCATGACGTAAGGCTCGGAAGTGGTCAGTTCGGGATTCTCGTATTTGGGATCGACGTCGGTGGCTGCCCAAAGCACCGCCTGACCGACGGTCATGCCCAGGAAGTTGTGCCAGCCGATCTCCTCAAGATGAGGATCCTGGAAGGCTTCCATGGTGACCATGTGGATCGGGCCGCGGCCTGCATTCACCTCCGAGATGATGGCGTGGTTGCGCAGGCAGGTAGGAATGGGGCGGTGGGTCCTGTGCGAGGCTTCCGGGTCCAGGTACTCCTTGCCCACCATTTCCTGAAGCGCAGGGAACCACTTGGACTCGTACTCTTCGCCGTAGGCATTCTGGGTATAGGTCTTGAGATGCAGGAAGTAGGCGCCGACCGGACCGTAGCCATCCTTGAATCGGGCCAGCACGATGCGGTTTTCCATTTGCGTCATCTTCGCGCCAGCCTGGATCATCAGGCCGTAGGCAGAACCCGAAGACCAGGGCGCGTACCAGACACGACCCGCGCCTTCGCCAACGGAACGCGGCTTGAAGATGTTGGAAGCGCCGCCTGCGCCGCAGATGACGGTCTTGGACTTGAACACATGGTAGTTGCCGGTGCGCACATTGAAACCCACGGCACCGGCAACCCGGTTTTCCCTGGATTCGTCCATCAGGAGATGGGTCACGCAGATGCGGTTGAAAACCTTGTCCGCCGACTTCTTGGCCGCTTCGGCGACGATGGGTTTGTAGGATTCGCCATGAATCATGATCTGCCAGCGCCCTTCGCGCAGAAATTTACCCTGCTTCTCGTCGCGCATGATGGGAAGACCCCACTCTTCAAAGTTATGCACGGTGGAGTCTACATGGCGCGCCATGTCGAACAGCAGGTCTTCACGCACCATGCCCATCAGGTCGATGCGCGCATAGCGCACATGATCTTCGGGATTGTTCTCGCCGAAGCGCGTGCCCATGTAGCAGTTGATCGCGTAGAGGCCCTGGGCTACCGCGCCGGAACGCATGATGTTCGCCTTTTCGGCGATAACGATCTTCTTGTCCTGCCCCCAGTATCTCGCTTCGAACGCCGCCCCCGTTCCGCCCAAGCCGGCACCCACGACCAGAATGTCGATATCGTCTTCGATGATTGTCTTGTAGGCCATCAGTATTGCACCCCTTCCTTGATTTCCAAGCCGTTGGATTCCAGCGTATGCAAGCCGCCTTCGTCCATGCGGATGTATTTAGGCTCGTTGAAGAGCAGCTGGCTGTCCCGCATCTCCTTGCTGGGGGCGGGCACCTTGGAGAGGTCCGGTGTCGCC
>Ga0315298_1005963_pt1 | contig 16927 bp, 16 predicted proteins | sample WHS_1_MG_FD_203077 | JGI IMG/M metagenome (GOLD analysis project Ga0315298, IMG submission 203077) | Extremophilic microbial mat communities from Washburn Hot Springs, YNP, Wyoming, USA - WHS_1_MG | ecosystem: Environmental > Aquatic > Thermal springs > Hot (42-90C) | place: USA: Wyoming...
CTACCCTCTCTTTTCAAAAAAATTAAAAATGACTTTTTAAGGGTTGACTAATTAACCAATAAAACAAAACCCGCTCAATGGCGGGTTTTGTTTTATAAACTTATTACTAACTTATTGCAAGTATTATTCTTTTAAGACACTTAATATTACACCTTCTCCCAACATCTTTGACCCTTCTCCAAATGTAAAATTCTGTCCTTCTTTTATAAAATCAAGCAATAAGTCACCATGTGAAAAAACTATATATGCTTTTAAGTTTTTATCACCTGAAAAAGCCTTGTCTTGATTTACAAATTCAATTTGACCAGAGTTAAACATATCCTCTCTAATCTTAAAAGCAGGGCGGTAGCCATTAATATAAGTTCTATCCTTCCCTATTATATTGCTGGGATAAAATGATATGTCTGCTAATATTTTTAATAGTTGCATTTGTGTATAGTTAGACCATTATTTATAGCAGGTAAATCACATGAGTTAATATAAATAACATCATAGCCATCCATGTGAAAGATATTAAAATACTGTGAAGAACTGTATGGAACATCTATTTTTATGATAATTGATGATTGCCCGAATGCAGCATCATATGCAGAAGTATTATTGACTGCATCCTGATATGATTTATAAAACAATTTACCTTCTTGATAACCACTTCCATCAGGATTTGACCTTAATCCATTATTAGATATATCATTGTATTCATCTGTAGAAACTGCCCTATATATTGAAATAGTCTTTGGGGGTGCTGGTGCTAAGGATTTCCCAGTCCAAGGATTCAGGTTATGTTGTTTTGCATAACGATAACCACCGAAAGCCCCTGTACCCGCACCGATAAAGGCTCCCATTTTAATGCCGTTCAGTCCTGCCTGGTTTGCTGATTTCAGGTCACCTCCCATTAACAGGTTTCCGGTAAACCCACCAGCATATCCTCCGGCCATACCTCCAATTGCCCCTGTTACCATCCCTTTAATAATAGGGCTTGTAACATTTGTCCCATTTATAATAAGACCGCCTAAACCTTGTCCTGCCCATTGACCTACGGCTCCACCAGCAAGACCAGAGAATGCACCAACGAAAGCGCCCTGTATTATCTGGTTTCCGTTTCCTCCTCCAAGCGCAGCATTAGAAGCTCCTAATATAGCTCCACCTGCTGCCCATCCTGCCGGACCATACAATGCTAAATCTCCTGCTGCTGCCCCAGCTGCAAAATAACCTAATCCTTTGGCATCAAATCTGCAACCATTCATTGCCCAGTTTATGGTTCCTCCTATAGCTGCGGCAATTGCATCATCAATTCCGAACCAGTTACCAGTTGCATCAGTATATTTTAAAGGATTATTTACGCAGTAGCTGTAACGATTGTAGTTTTGAGAGTTATCAGGTTGCTGTACATAATTATCGAGGCTGAGGAACCGCCCCAGACGAGGATCGTACACCCGACCGTCCATGTTGACCAGCTCAAACAGGTCGATGTGCTCGTGACCGGTAAAACCCCGGGCGGTGGGGTTATGGACTGGGTTATGTCTACGCAGCTGTTTTCAAAGAACGCAAGAAATTAAGTGCAAGATAGTAAATTTTGGTGAAAGTTTCATGCGTTTTGCTTGCGGTTTGTTGGCATTATATCATTGCGCAGTCAGGAGACGGCTGATTATCTGCGGCGAAGTGACAGACTTCGGTGAGGGGGGAGCAGTTGCATTTTTTGCAATTTTTTACTAATTTTGTCTATAATGCTTAGTTAAATTCAAATAACTTTGACATGGAAATTTTAACTACAATACTGTTAATTTATGGCCTGATAGGTATATTTTATCTGATATATAGAAGTTTACCTACCATATTTATGCTTATTCTTGCAATACCTATTTTTATTATAGCCACATACAAACAGGCTTTAATGCTCATCAAAAACAAACAAAAAGTACTGGGTTATGCTTTGCTCATACCGTATACCCTATTGTTTGTTTTGATAATTTTGATTTTAATTTTTTAGGTCCTACTGAATTTTTACCGTCGTGCCTATTATTTTTTTACCTTTACTGCCAATAATCCTTAAAGTTTGAAGAGATAGCATGAAGAACGAACAGTGGGATTTAGTGATCCGTCCGCGCAGAAGCATTTTTCAGATCGATATAAAAGCCATTTGGGAGTATCGCGATTTGTTGGCCATGTTTGTCAAACGCGATATCGTAGTAGTGTATAAGCAAACCATACTGGGTCCCCTTTGGTTTTTTATCCAGCCCATTATGACCACGCTCATTTACATTATTGTTTTTGGACGTATTGCCCGAATATCTACCGATGGTGTGCCCATGATTCTCTTCTACCTCTCGGGAATCATCATGTGGAATTATTTTTCGGAATGCTTTAATATTACTGCCAAAACTTTCACCGAAAATGCAGGCATATTTGGTAAAGTATATTTTCCGCGACTGATCATGCCCTTGTCAAAGGTAATTTCGGGACTGATTAAATTTGGTATTCAATTCGGATTGTTTTTGTTGGTATATTTTTACTTTCTGTTCCATACCGAATCCATACATCCCAATATCAGCCTGCTGCTGGTACCGTATTTGATTGTTATAATGGCCTTGCTGGGACTGGGCTTTGGTATTATTTTTACTTCGCTAACCACCAAATATCGCGACCTGAATTTTTTAATCAGTTTCGGGGTACAGCTGCTGATGTATGCTACCCCGGTTATATACCCGGTATCGGCTATCCCCGAAAAATATAAGCTGTACATCCTTGCCAATCCTATGACCCCAATTATTGAAGCCTTCAAGCATGCCTTTCTGGGAACGGGCTACCTCAACGCAAGCGGCTTGCTTTATGCCACAGCTTTCACATTAGTGACACTTCTGATAGGAGTGATTATTTTTAATAAAACCGAACAGAATTTTATTGATACCGTCTGAAGAAACCTTAAGCGGCCAATTGACATCTAATCCACCCGAAAATATTGCTAAATGTCTGACTGCAAAAACTTAAAAAAACACAACAGACAACTCTCCACCACTTTCCAACAAGGATTGGATGATCAGAATTTTACTAATGACATTTGGTATGACTTTCAGAGGCACTAACCATTCCTTAGCGCCTCTGAACGAAAGTCACTAGGATCACAAAATAAGCATAGCATCGCCATAGGTACCAAACCGGTATTTTTCCTTAACAGCCACTTTATAGGCCTTCATCAACAGGTCGTAACCGGTAAACGAAGAGGTCATGATAAGCAGTGAAGACAAGGGGAGGTGAAAATTGGTTACCATGGCGTTGGGCACCATAACTTCGTAAGGAGGAAAGATAAATTTGTTTGTCCAGCCGTCGTAGGTTTTTAGCATACCCGCTGTAGTAACAGAACTTTCCAGCGCCCGCAATACCGAAATACCCACAGCACAAATTTTACTTTTCCTTTCTTTTGCAGCATTAACGACTTTCACCACATCTTCGGTAATAATCATCCGTTCCGAATCCATTTTGTGCTTGGTAAGGTCCTCAACGTCGATGTTGCGGAAGTTGCCCAGCCCTACATGCAGGGTTATAAATCCAAACTCAATTCCCTTAATTTCAAGACGTTTGATAAGCTCACGACTAAAATGCAATCCGGCAGTTGGAGCTGCAACGGCACCCTCGTGCTGCGCAAAAACCGTCTGATAGCGCTCACGATCCTCAGGTTCAACTTTTCGTTTAATAAACTTGGGAAGCGGGGTTTCGCCCAATCGGTACAATGTTTCTTTAAAAGAGTCGTAGTCGCCATCAAAGAGAAAACGCAAGGTCCGGCCGCGCGAGGTAGTATTGTCGATAACTTCTGCTACCAGCACATCATCCTCTCCAAAATACAACTTGTTGCCAATACGTATCTTACGAGCCGGATCAACCAATACATCCCACAACCGCTGCTCACGGTTCAGTTCACGCAAAAGAAATACTTCAATCTCTGCGCCGGTTTTTTCCTTGTTGCCGTACAAACGGGCAGGGAAAACTTTGGTATTATTGAACACCATTACATCCCCTTCATCAAAATACTGTATGATTTCTTTGAAAATTTTATGTTCAATCTCTCCCGTATCACGATGAACCACCATAAGCCGTGATTCATCACGATTGGGAGCAGGATATTTGGCTATTAATTCGGCAGGTAAACTAAATTTATAATTGGACAACTTCATCTTATATAGTTTTTAATATTGTTAATCCGAATGTGTTTTTTATGTTGCTGACTTACTTGGGGTTTTTCACCTCTCTTATATTAACCCTTGCACCGGACAAAACTTGCATGTTCTTATTTCACTTTTTTATGCTAACATTTTTGTTATAGTCCGATTATCTGTTTATAAATCAACTATTTATATTTCATGTTTTGTCAATCGGAAAAGGTTGCAAATTTAATAAAAGTTCATCGAATTGTTGTAAAGTAATAGCATCTTTCAACATATAATTTCCTGATTTTGTACGCCTTAAGGCCTTCAGATATCCGCCGCAATTCAAAGCCCGTCCCAAATCATGTGCCAAACTACGAATGTAAGTGCCTTTACTGCATAAAACTCTTAGTTGAATTTCCTCGGGCTGAAAATCAATCAGTTCCAACTCATGAATAATCACTTTCTGGGCAGGCAACTGTACATCCCGACCCTTTCTGGCTATTTTATAAGCGCGCTTTCCATCAATCATTTTGGCCGAGAATAAAGGTGGCACCTGATCAATTTCCCCATGGAAACGTTCCATAACCTCTTCAACCAATGCCTTGGTAATATGTTCTGTTGAATAATCGGCATCAAAATCGGTTTCCAGATCATACGAAGGGGTAGTATGACCCAACCCTACCGTTGCTATATATTCCTTGTCGGTTGCCTGAAGAGACTCAATGGATTTTGTCATCTTCCCGGTACATATTACCAATAGTCCGGTAGCCAGAGGATCAAGCGTTCCGGCATGGCCAACCTTAATTTTTTCTATATGTAAACGCTTCCGAATTAACGACCGTATTTTGTTCACAACATCAAACGAGGACCATCGCAAAGGCTTATCAATCAGCAAAATGGTTCCTTCGACCAGCTCCTGTGCCGTCATACCGTGCTATTTAAAAATGCAACTGAATTCCAAGAATAACCATGACAAGTATTGCAATGCCCGCAACAATCCTGTAGTATCCAAATAGTTTAAAGCCATGACGGGTAAGAAAGGCAATAAAGGTTTTGATAGCAATCATGGCCACCAGAAAGGCAACTACATTACCCACGCAAAGTATTTTTATTTCATTGTGGGTAAGGGATACTCCGCTTTGGTAGTAGTCGAAAAGTTTTTTGGCCGTAGCAGCCAACATGGTAGGTACAGCAAGGAAAAAAGAAAATTCAGCAGCAGCCTTTCTCGTGAGACGCTGGGATAAACCTCCAATTATTGTGGCCGCCGAACGCGATACCCCCGGTATCATGGCAATACACTGAAACAAACCAATGATAAACGACTTCTTGTAATCAGGCATCGACTCCACCACTGCCTTTTTTTCATCAAAAAGCTTATCGACAAATAGAAAAAATATTCCACCAGCAATCAACATGACCGCCACCACCATAGCATTCTCCAGCAGCTGATCTATCACATCCGAAAAAATTAACCCAAAAATGACGGCAGGAATAAACCCAACAAATAATTTAAAATAAAAGTCAAATGATTGTATAAAACGCCTCCAGTACAGAACTATTACAGATAGAATAGCCCCCAACTGAATTGCAACGGTAAAAAGTTTGGTAAACTCATGATGAGAAATACCCATCAATGTAGAGGTTGCTATCATGTGCCCCGTCGACGAAATAGGCAAGAACTCCGTAATCCCTTCTACAATAGCTAAAATAATGGCTTCCACTAAGTTCATTCAAAAAACATTTTGATGGTTATAATAATACTTTCAAAAATTTATGATGATTTTATCTGCAGCTATATCACGACAGATTCCTCTATACAAAGTTTTATCCATCGGCTGGCCGTATTCATGCATAGACATACCATATTATTGTTGCAAATATACAACCGTCAAACCCGAAATGCTATCAAACGGGTAAAAAAACTTGATAAAATTTCTGGAGGAAAAACGCTGCTGCAATGATTTTTATTTCCCCGAAGGTACGGTTTTATTGAAAAAATGAATCCACACAGCCCATAGGAAAAAAGTAACCACATAAACCGGATAGGTGTACAAATCGTGTATATCGATCGGAAGATGGTAATTCCCCTTATTATGAATAAGATAAATCATAATCAAGCTGATACGCAATACATTCATCAGAAAAATAATGAATATGCCCCCCGAGATGAACCACAGCTTGTATTTACCATTAAGAATAGCAATAAAACTGGAATAAATAAGCATCAGTTCAATACCGGCACAGGTATCGCTAAAAAAGATAGCAGCATCGCGGGTATAAATATATCGTCCCGACAGATAAGTGGTATAACCCAATAAAGACAGCAGTAACTTTGAGGCCGACAAGACACCTTTTGATAGCAGCGATATCAGTGGCACTGCCTGAGTATAGGTTACCCATTGGGCAATGATAAGCAGCACCGAAACGATAATTAAGTTCCGGATAACTTTACGGATCGCAGGCGGATTAATTTGCAGCCTCCCCATCAGAAGGCGCTTTAGCGGATAATTACATTTCCACCACCAAAAGCCGTAAGCAAGCAGTAACCCATTAAGCATGGCCACCATGGTGCCATTCCACAGATTCAAGGAGAAGTCGACATATTGTACTTCGGCGCTGGTAAGTACCAACCAACGTACTACATTGAACAAATACAGGATTAGCAACCCCGCAATACCCAGTACGATTCTTTTAATCAGCGAAGTATGAAAAAAAATAACTCCCAGTAAAAAAAGGAGGGTTTGCCACAGAGCCATGAAACGCGTATCGAGACTGGTCTGGCTTAGAAAAATATTTAACAACCCCTGCCAGTCGACTCCTAAAACCTGGCCCAGAACCACACTTCCCTCCCTTATCCAGTGAGCATACCCGGCTACGAAAACAGAATTACCCGCAGTAAGACTGTGCCGCAAAACCGGATACACCGGCAACAGCAAAATCAACAACAAAACATAATGACTCAACGGCACATATTGACGGTATAGCTGGCGAAGATTCTCAAATCCATTCATGGAACAAGGTTTATAATAATACTTTTACTCTCAAGACTTGTTTACCGCCAACTATGGCACCAGCGGCAAGGGAAAAATCTTCAAATGTACAGTACGCCAAAGCACGAGTAACAGAAATAAAATTAATACGAATATTACATTTTTGCCCGAAATTTTTACACTTGTTTCACTGTACAGCAGTGGCGCATAGATGAAACGGAAAGGAAAAACAGCCACAAGTTGCAATAAAAAGATAAGCCAAAAAAGCCGCATATACAGGGTATTGTTAGGGAAACCCAACAGGATAAACAAAAAAATCCAAGTGATCGCCGGCGAAAAAATGGCATACCATTTAAAAAGAAACGAATAATAGGGACGTTGCTGCTGTTTTTCGGAATACATCAGGGCCTCCACTTGGCGGCGCACTACCACGCCATTTACTAAAAGCACGATGGCCGAAAAAATTATCAAAGCAATACGTATCCATTCGGGAAAATACAACCAATCGGGCACATAGCCAAAATCCCGTACCAGGGGAATGCCCACCAGCAAGGCACCGAAGAAAAAATGAATTCCCAGCGCATTGAGCCAGATAAGCAGTAGATTAGCCGGAAAAGAAAGAGTCATATGTTTGCGGAAAAAGAACACCCTCGCCACCACAAATGTAATCAACGCTACCAATGGTGTGGCCGAATAGATACACGAAACCGATAGCTGAGTCCAGAGAAAAGAATGGTCGAGTATAGGAAAAATAAGCTGAAAACGATGAAAACGAGTGGGAATATTAAAAAACGAGGCAACCGTATGAACCAGCACCTGCGCAGGAAGATAAATGATTAAAAATGCCAGAATAAATGCAACCAACGAGGAAAAATAAACCCTGAGGGAAAGTTTCACCGAAGCATTTTCATTGGCCATGGTTTGAGGTTATATTTTTCTGGATCAACCATTTTCTACGATGATGAAACACCAGATAGGTTACGCCTGCAATAACCAGTACAAAAAGGGCATCGCTATCGAGCGGAACTTCCTGAACGGGATTTCCGCCACCTCCTCCACCCGGCGGTGGTGGTGGACCACCCGCAAATGCATTAGGCAAAGCCTGCGGACCCCCGCTCCCCTGCGAATATAAATACTCATTTCCCAAACTCAGGAACAGCAGAAATAAAACTACATAACCTGTGTATCTCAACCTATCTACTAACTTTCGAAGCATCACTCCCTATTTCTTAACAAATACTTTTTTAACCACTTGCACCCGTCCGCTTGAAATTTTAACCAAATATATTCCATTCTGATTCATTTCAAAACTGTAACGACCTCGCTGGTATATATTTTTAGCAACCAACTTCGATCCAATCATGTTGAATATTTCAAGAGTAGCCTTTTGGTCGGAGGGTATGTCGACAAATATAGTTTTTCCATACGACCACGCCTGAATGGTGGTTGTCTTCTCCTGCGTCGGAGAGGGGACAGTGTTGCCTTTTTTCTCTATGATAAGGTCAAACCACAAAGTATCAGCATGATCAACGGCCAGATCAATATTTTGCAGCAAACGTACCGGATAGGTCTGCCCTGTCGAACGCTGGGACAAGGATACGCGATAAGCCATGGTATCGAAGGTAAATTCCGAAACTTTCAGCTGGTAATTACCTGCCAGTGGTGCAATATATCCCACTGCCACTCTTGCGGCAGTGGAACTGCTGTCAACGGCTACTATGGCATAATTTAGCGAATCGGTTCGGGCAAAAAGCTGTGGCATATTGGGATCCATGCTGAAGAATTTTTCAGAGCTGTATTGTGGATGTGCTCTGAAGACGGCCATTTCGTCAGAATTATTGTTTGCATCAATACCTACCAGACGGATAAGATTTAGATTATCATCAGCCTTCTTCCGCATGATCGACTGGCTGCTGTGTACCCGAACGCTGTTGGTCATACCCAGTGTACCACTGGTCTGTCCATCATTAACCTTAACAATGAATCCCTGCATTGCGGGAATATAACGGCTTCCCCCATTGACGCCAACAAAACCATTCCATGTAGCATAATTATTGGCCGAAGGATTCCATATCCATATGGTAGTAGAGATATTGGTTTTGGTCCAACCCGATGCAGCATTCCAATCAATAGCCGAAGGATAGGGGTTGCCCACCAGATTATACCCATTGTCGGCTGTTCCGCCTGTATTGGTAAGGGCAAGACTGATGGAACCATTATTGAAGGTTCCGTTATATACCAGCGTTTTACCTCCTGTCTTCGTGGTTTTAACCATGTAGCCGGCACCCGTTGTAACGAAATCGCCGGTTTTAAGAACTTGCCAGCTGTTCGTGCTTTCCACAAGACGATAAACGTAGTCGCCTGCAAAGGTCTTTTCGACCGTAAAATCAGCCACAGGCGAACTCAGGAAGTGCCATACATAATTATCTGCAGCAAGGGTTCCCGGCGTAATATATCGCTGGGCCGACATGGTTTTATTGTTGTAAATATTGCCATAAGTGATAAGCGAACCAGCAGGCGTCATATCATTGGGCGAAAGCAGAATCAGGCTGCCATCATTCACCAGATCGGCCGTAACGGTTAACTGGGTTCCGGCCTGAACCTGCAGCGTAACATTATTTTTAATGTACAACGTTTTACAGCTCATATTCGAAGCAGTAGTCAGATTAGCTGCGATAACTGCTGCCGTATTAGCATCGGGCGTGCCATTGCTCCAGCTGCCCGACCATGTAGTAGAGGGGGTGGTCACGTTGGTAGCAGGATTAGTGGTATTGGTGCTTATATTATATTGTTCACTCCCCGATGAACCCAAATATTCGCAAACCATTACCCGATAGATGGAGGCCGAACTCAGTCCCGAAACCGTCACCGTAGTACCCGTGCCATTATACACACAATACCAACCCGAGGTGCCAATCTGACTGCCACTGCCAAAGGTGGTATTGGCCGTATAGGTGGTATTGTTGACAGGTACCGGAGAACCACTGCCCCCATTTTTAACAAAAACGGCACAGGCCGAACCGTTACCGCGTGTCCAGCTAAGAGTAAACGAAGTATTCGAAATACCGGAGAAGGCAACATTGCTTGCCTGTGTAAAAGTAGCCGGCGACGAAGTTGTCTGGTTATTCGGATTATTTGCAGCCGTGGAGGTATTGTATTTTTGCTTTCCGCTGGTACCATTGTATTCGCATACCATTACCCGATAGGTAGTTACTGAACTCAAACCTGTGACAGTGACAGCACTGCCATTACCATTATATACACAATACCAACCCGAAGTACCGATTTGGGTACCATTACCAAACGTAGTGTTTGCATAATAGGTAGTATTGTCGACCGGAGCAGCAGCACCATCGCTACCTGCCTTGATAAACACTGCACGGCTACTGCCATTCCCATTTGTCCATGCTATCGTAAAGCTATTCGAAGTTACATTCGAAAACTGAATATTGGAAGCCTGTGTCGAAGGTGGAGCGTAATCGGTAGTCTGGCTACGCGGATTGTTTGTTGCCGTATTGGAGTTATACTGTTCACTACCGGCGGTACCGTTGTATTCACATACCATGATGATGTAGCTGGTATTTGGCGACAAACCGGTAAGGGTTGTACTATTACCCGTACCTTTATAGATACAGTACCAACCCGAAGATCCTATTTGTGAACCTGATCCAAATACGGAATTAGCGGTGTATGTAGTACCATCGACAGGCAAGGCATTTCCCGATGCACCCACTTTGGCAAATACAACACAAGCAGCGCCATTGCCTCGCGTCCAGCTAATGTTAAAGCTGCCAGAAGTTACCCCTGAAAAGGCAATATTGGATGCCTGAGTGGTAGGTCCGGCAAAACTGGTGGTAACATTAGCAGGATTAGCTGTTGCTGTACTGGCATTATATTTTTCATGCCCCGCATTGCCATTGTATTCAACAACCATGAGCCGGTAGGTCTGATTAGATGATAAGCCATTGATGGTTACACTATTGCCTGTGCCATTGTACACGCAGTACCAGCCACTGCTACCTATCTGGCTACCACTGCCATAGGTGCTATTAGCCGAATAGGTAGTATTTTCGGCTGGAGCAGCCGTACCCGTTGAACCAAAGTAAATAAAAGCTGCACAATATTGTCCATTACCTCGTGTCCACGATGCTGTGACGCTGCTGGAGGTAATACCGGAAAAACTGATGTTGCTGGCCTGAACAGTAGGAGGTTCAGGTTCAGTTTCTACATTAGCCGGATTATTAGTAGCTGTACTCGTATTGTATTTTTCCGAACCCGGCGTGCCATTGTATTCGCAGGCCATAATCCGATAAGTCGTTGCTGGTTGAAGATTGGTTACATTCACATAGTTACCGGTACCGTTGTAAATACAATACCAACCGGTTGAACCAATCTGATCGCCGCTGCCAAAGGCAGCATTAGCCGTGTATGTAGTATTATTGACGGGAGCTGCCGTACCAGTTGTTCCCTGATAAGCAAATATAGCAACATATTGTCCATTACCCCTGGTTACGTAAACTGAAACTGAGGATGAAGTAGTATCGGCAAATATGAGATTGGAAGCCTGAGTAGTGGGAGCAGCATAGTCGGTAGCAGCATTGACAGGATTATTGGAAGCTGATGCCGTCTGGTATTTTTCCATCCCCGCAGTTCCGTTGTACTCGCACACCATGATGCGGTAAGTGGTAGCCGGACTGAGCCCGTTAACACTTACACTATTTCCACTGCCATTATACACGCAGTACCAGCCGCTGGTGCCAATCTGATCCCCTGCTCCGAAGGTGGCATTTGCCGTATAAGTAGTATTATCCACAGGAGCTGCCGTGCCCGTTGTTCCCTGATACATGAATACCGCTCTGGCGCTTCCATTACCCTGTGTCCATGAGACAGTATAACTATTGGCAGTTACAGCAGAGGTAGTTATATTGGTAGCCTGTGTTGAAGGTGTCTGATAATCGGTAGTTTGATTGGCAGGATTGTTGGTAGCCGTAGCGGTGTTATATTTTTCAAGCCCACCGTTACCGTTGTAGCTGCATACCATCACCCGGTAGGTTTGGCCAACGGTAAGACCCGTAACGGTGACGGATGTACCTGATCCATTATACACGCAATACCAGCCGGTGAACCCAATCTGATCACCACTGCCAAAAACACTGTTTGCAGCATAGGTAGTATTGTCAGAAGGCGCAGCAGTACCGCTGGTGGTTTGTTTCACAAATACGACGGATGCTGATCCGCTGCCTGCTGTCCAACTGACCTGAAATGAGTTCTCATTGACCGAAGGGAAAGTTATCTGCGAAGCCTGCGTTGCAGGGGCAGTATAATCGGCCATCTGGTTGTTGGGATTATTTGTAGCAGTAGTGGTAAGGTATGACTCAAAGCCTGTTACCCCATTATACTCAATCACCATAGCACGGTAAGTATGTCCGGGAGTAAGGCCTGTAACGGTCACCGAGGTACCAGTGCCCTTATACACGCAATACCAACCCGTAGACCCAATCTGCGATCCGGAACCAAAAGTACTGTTGGCAGTATAAGTAGTTTGATCAACCGGCGAAGCCGTGCCCGTGGTAGTTTCGGCAACGAATACAATGCAGTTGCTGCCATTGCCCCGTGTCCAGTTAATCTGGAACGAAGTACCATTGAGATTAGTAAAGTTGACATTTGAGGCCTGAACAGTAGGCGCATTGAAAAGAGTATAGGAAGTCTTGGGATTATTTGTCACCGACGAGGAAATATATCTGATTTCACCGCCGGAGGACTGATATTCTGTCACATGAAAACGATAGGCAGTACCCGGCGACAGCCCCGTGACTGTAGCGCTGGTGCCTGTACCATCGTAAATGCAATACCAACCGCTGGTTCCAATCTGGCTGCCCGACCCAAAGGTAGCATTAGCCGTATAATTAACTCCATCGGAAGGTACTGCGCTACCCGAAGTGGCACCGGCCTTTGCAAAAACCTTTACTCCATTGCCACCTTTGTTGCTGCCGGGGCGCGTCCACGAGAAACTTATCTGGTTGGATTGATTGTTGGTAAAGGTAATATTGGTTGACTGATTTGCAGGCCGCAATGCTTTCCCAACGACAAAATTTGAACTGCTGCCATTAAGGGCAAAATTATTAAGCATACCGTGCAGCGCATTGGTCGTAAGGTCGGTGATCGAAGTGATGGCGGAATTATCTCCCCCTGCTATGCCCTGATTACAGCGATAGTAGGCAACCAATCCACTGCTGGTTGGCAAAACTTCAGTAATAGTAGAGCTCGAACTGATAAAGCGGGTAATAGACCAAATGCGTATTTCGTCCAGAACACCAGCAAAGAAATTGGTACCGCCGACCTGTGCCCCCAGAATCACCGGGTCGTCATCGTAATCGATGCTATAGGTACTTCCTGCATCATCGCTCGACCGTAAAGAACCATCGGTATACAGGTAGAGGCTCTGCCCGTCATAAATTACTGCCACATGATGCCAGCCGGTATAGGAACTCACATCATAGCTGACGATACCATAACTACCGTTGCGGAATGCTCCAGCCTCAAGAGTTCCGTTGGACAACAATATATAATAGCCACTATCGGTCGAACTGGCCATCAGATACTGGGTTCCTGCAGACGCCCAGTTATCGGCTTTCACCCACATCTCAACCGTAAATGCATCCGTTGGTTTAAGCAAAGATGAACTTCCCAACGAAACATAATCGTTGGCGCCATCGAAATGCAAACCATTAACCACTTGCTGACCTTGCAATAACTGTAATGCAAGCACCAGACCGATTGATAAAAGTAAAAGTTTTTTCATACCCCGGATTTTATTTTACCCCACCAGTTCCGAACAATAACCCGCATGTGAATACGGAAATAATATACAAATATACAATAAATTACTGACTTATAACAATTTTAAGCCAACTAAGTTTATCCCTGCGTTTTATATTTTTCTATGGCTTGTCGGATGTAATCAAAAAGCTGTTCGGTATTTATGGGCTTGGCAATAAAAAAGTCACCCCCTGCTTCGAAACTTTTTTTAACATAAGCATCGAAAGCATAAGCTGATTGGAAAATAATGGGAAGGTTTTTTTTAACTTTTTTGATAATGCGGGTTGCCTGCCAGCCACTCATATCGGGCAGCTGGATGTCCATCAGAACAACGTCGATATCATTATTCTGATGGACAGCAAAAATAGCATCGGAAGCATTGGCTACATCAAGCACTTTTGCCCCCGTATCCTCGAGAACATCTTTAAGGAAAAGCGTGCTTACCGGATCATCCTCAACAATCAATATCGTATGTCGGCTAAAATCTGGATATTCCATATCACTTGCCTATTCGACTAAACAGCCATTATCTCAGTTTCCTTATGATGCAAAATTTCATCCACTTTTTTGGAAAAATTATCGGTCATTTTTTGCATTTCTTCCTCGGCATGCTTTATTTCATCCTCAGCTACGCCTTGTTTCTGGAGTTTTTTGATTTCCTCAATGGTTTCCCTGCGGATATTGCGAATGCTTACCTTTGCTATTTCACCCTCGTGTTTAACCTGTTTTACCAGAGTAAGCCTTCTTTCTTCAGTCAAAGGTGGAATATTGATCCGGATAACTTCGCCGTTGTTGATGGGAGTTAATCCCAGGTTGGCTGCAAAAATAGCTTTTTCGATTACATCAATCATTTTCTTCTCCCATGGTTGAATCACCAGCGAACGAGCATCGGCGGTATTGATATTGGCCACCTGATTCAGGGGGACCTTAGCCCCATAATATTCCACCGTTACAGTTTCGAGCATAGCCGGACTTGCTTTACCTGCCCGAATTTTTACCAGCTCATTTTCGAGATGTGCCAATGCTTTCTGCATACGTTCTTTAGCATCATCCATGTACAATTTTATATCTTCTACCATAGGTCGCAATATATTTTTTAAAGTTACAAATTTTATTAAATTTTTACAAGAGTACCAATATTCTCTCCCGAAATAACCTTTTTCAGGTTTCCTTTTTTGTTCATATCGAACACCACTATGGGCAATTTGTTGTCCTTACTCAAGGCAAATGCGGTCAGGTCCATTACATTGAGATTTTTTGCCAATGCTTCGTCATAGGTAATTTCTTCGTAACGGATGGCATCGGGATTTTTCTCTGGGTCGGCAGAATAGATTCCGTCGACGCGAGTACCTTTAAGCATGACATCGGCCTCAATCTCCACAGCTCTTAAAACAGCCGCCGTATCGGTGGTAAAAAAAGGATTACCGGTACCACCGCTGCAAATGACGATGTAACCCGCACGCAGCAAATCCATGGCTCGTGTTTTCGAAAAACGTTCGCCCACGGGTCCCATTTCAATAGCAGTTAGCACACGGGCCTTGCCACCCAGAGTTTCAAACATCGACTCCAACGCAAGGCTATTGATTACCGTCGCCAACATACCCATGGTATCTCCTTTAACACGGTCGAAACCCTTATCGACCCCTTTTAGGCCACGGAAAATGTTCCCTCCGCCTATGACAATTCCCACCTCAACCCCCATCTGGTTCACCTCGAGAATCTGCTCACAATACGCCTTTAACTGAACTGGGTCAATCCCATAACCCTGATCACCCATGAGCGATTCGCCACTCAATTTTAATAAAATTCGCCGGTAACGTAACATGCTGTCGTTTTTCAATTTTGACTTCAAAAATACAATGGGTTTTTCATTACAAAAAATAACCCGAAAAAAATATTTACATTTCGGATGTTTTTTGATGTATTATTTTTACCGAAAAAAAATATATCAATGTTATATAAAAGCGAACTACAGCAATTAGTGGATGATATCAATGGACTTTCCGGCTTTTCGTCCGAACAGTTGTCGCATTTCTTGGTTTTGATCAGAAAGGGAGAAGACCTTTTACATTCCATTAAAAGCGTCAATCATAATCCTCTGCTGGAAGTATGGATTGACATGGCTTTTGCCGAAATAAACCGTGAACTCAATGGACGGCTGAAGAACCGACTGCAGGAGTTGCCTATCGAAATGCAGCAATCGGAATTTTTGTACTCACGTTCCGCTATTTCAATGGTTCTGACTAACATTCTCATGCATTTATAAAAATGATTTTTATGCGAAAATCTATCACACTTTTGTTTTTCATTTATCTGGCCCATGGGATTGCTATCCGTGCCCAAAGCATCAGAGAAAACACCGAAGATACCCTGCTTGCAATAACCAACGACACCTCCGCGGGCAAATTAAGTCTGAACATCAGCACCTCTAATTTTGTGAAGGACAATGAATACTTCAACCGGATGGTAGAAGGCTACACGCTTATTGGCTTTTGGGCCGAACCCACATTGGAGTATACTATTGGCAACCGTACCAGCATACGTGCCGGATTAAGCACAGTGCGTTTCTTCGGGAAAGATGGATTTTACAACACCGAGCCAATATTAAGCATTCGTCATGCCTTTACTCCTAACATTTCGCTTACCATGGGTAGCCTGCCTTACAGTCAACATGGAATACCAGATCCCCTGCTTGATCCCGAACGATTCTACCTGCACCGGGTCGACAATGGAGCTTTAATTCAGCTTACGGCATCCCGGATCTACTCCGATACATGGCTGTCGTGGGATCGTTTTTCGTTTTACGGCGATACGGTACAGGAACTTATTTCGGCCGGCAATGGCAGCCGCATAACCCTGCTGAATAATGAACGTTTTCAGATACAACTCCCCATTTACCTAATCATTACCCATAGGGGCGGACAGCTGGTACGACCCAAACAACCCATCGAGACCCTGGTAAATGTTGGTAGCGGT
>Ga0315298_1005964_pt1 | contig 16926 bp, 17 predicted proteins | sample WHS_1_MG_FD_203077 | JGI IMG/M metagenome (GOLD analysis project Ga0315298, IMG submission 203077) | Extremophilic microbial mat communities from Washburn Hot Springs, YNP, Wyoming, USA - WHS_1_MG | ecosystem: Environmental > Aquatic > Thermal springs > Hot (42-90C) | place: USA: Wyoming...
ATCTGTAAGGATATCCAGAGCTATCCCCCATGCCTTGAAAACTCCAGGGGTTCGGGGGCGGCGCCCCCGACTCCAAACGGACATTTTCCCTGAGCAATTAGCGGTCATAATCGCTGAGCAGTAACATACTCTTTTCGGCGAATTTCCCGGGATTTCTAGGATCTGCTGGCCATCTTCTACCAGTCCAGGGGAAGCTCCAGCTCCAGCAGTGCCCTCTCCCCCAGGGGCTCCAGCTGCACCGCCGAGTCCAGGTCTCCGGGCCCACCCCTATCGGCCTCGGGGTGATACTCCAGGACTGCCGCCTGGAACCGCTGGGTCCACCGGCCGTTGCGCATCTTCGGCTCCTCCTTGGGGTATCCGAAGGTCTCGACTCCGCCGTGCCGTTCGAAGAACTCCTTGAAACGGGTCCGCGTCCCATCCGGTGCGTAGTCGGCCACCCGGTGTCCGAGTCCCATCCCCGGGGCGTTGGGGAAGTAGATGTAGTCGCTCGCAGGGCGGCGAGCGGGGTCTGGAGGATCCACAGGGGCCTCACCGAACCATGGGTACAGCATGTTCACTAGAAGGCGGCGCTGAATGCGATACTCGGGCGGGTTCTCGGGATGCCACTCCAGGACGCCCCGCTGGAAGTACTGCGCAGTGAGCCCGGTACCTGCCGGATCGGGCCGCACATTTCCGAGGGGATGGCCAAGCACCGCTGGGCCGCCAACACGCATGTAGTAGCTGAGCCATTCCCCCGAGACGGTGTAGCCCGTCTCCGGCGACACCCAAGCGGCGGCTGGGTCCACGCCTGGCTGCGACCAGTCCACCACGGGCGCACGCCGCCCCATGCCCAGCCTCTTCTCCTCCACCAGCAGCAGCGGACTCCCACCGATATGGTAAACGTTCGGAGCCCCTGGAACGGTGTTGGCCGTTGCGCCCGCCAGATCCACGAGGTACCTGCCGTCTTTGGGATAGAAGGGGCGCGTGTGGCCGAACTTGTCCACTAGGGTGGCCACGGAGGAGATCGCGGGTATGGCTATCTGCGTCTGGACGGGGGAGAGGTTCCATAGGACCGTTACCCAGTCGCTCTGCCGCTCCATCCTGACCACCTTCACGGGGCCCTGATGGTACAGCCGAGCCGACCTGACCCCGGACATGTAGCCGGTAATCACCTGGAAGGCCTCGAAGGCCGCCCTGGTGGATGCGCCTTCATCGGCTCGAACCAGCCCGAAGGGCTCCGCTCCTGGCACTCCGGGATCGTCCGACATCTTGTACACGGAGATCCTCTGGACCCCTGCGGCCAGGGCCGAGGCGAAGGCCTGTATCAGGAAGGAGGCCTGCTCGTCCATGGTCACCCGGTAGGCATCCCTGGCCTGCCTGGCGCCCGCGTCGTCCCAGGGGACGGCGTTGGTCTCGTTGATCCAGATCGGCTTGTCCAGCTCGAACTCGCGCATGATCTGCCTGAACTGGATTGGGACGTCGTAAAGGTCCTGCGGGTTGCCGTAGAGATGCAGGGACACCACGTCGAAGTAGAAGCCGTGCTGGCGTGCGGAAGGATCCTGGGCGGCGACCCTCAGAAAGCGCCGCAGGTACTGTTCTCGACCGAACTGCTGGTCCCACCAGTAGGTGAGGCCCCCTAGGATTATCCGGGCATTCGGGTTCGCCGACTTGGCCGCCAGGTAGGCCACCTTGACCAGCTGATAGTACTGCTCCACCGATCCGTTCCACTGCTGGAGACCGGTGCTGTTGTTCCAGACATCTGGCTCGTTCCAGATGATCCACTCGTCCACCCGCCCTCGATACTCGGCTACCAGCCGCCTGATGAACTGTCCCCAGTAGTTGTCGGGCGAGTCGTAGGGTAGGTCCAGGTTGCGGGGCGCTGCGTTGGGATCGTTCCCGCTCAGCCAGGGGGGCGTTCCCAGAACCACTGCGGCCACTCTGCGGCCATCGGCCAGTTCCCTCGCCAGGGCCGACTCGGGGAACCACGGGCTGCTCCTCCAATCGCTGGGGCCCTTGGGCTGGATCTGGTCCCATCGTATGATCACCCTCTCCCAGCTCACCCCCGCCTGGGTGGCTCGTCCCGTCGACTCGAACGCCTTGACGGCCCCAAAACGCACCTCACGAGTGGGAGTTGGTGGAGCCTCTCCAGGCTCGATGGCTGCTGTGGGGTGCGGGGGCAGCGCCAGGAGGATCGCCACAAGAAGGGCGCATGCGGCGCTCCGGACCCGAGGGATCGAAGGGCGACGAGTGTCCCCGCCAGCCCGCGGGGACGCCGTCCACGCGGACTGCTGCGGCAGATGGAGGGTTGCAGGAGAAAGGCGGTCGATCAGGTTCGATCTTCTCTCGGAGGGTGCCAACGTTGGAGTACCTCGATCCGCGGTGTGATCCTACCGGGCCGCCCGCCGCGATCATCGCGGCGGGCGGCCTCATCTCGGTGTTGTCTTTCTCAGAACAATACTGGATTCACACGCCGATCTACAACCCCTTTGTGACGGCTCGTCTAGGCCGAGAGCGGCTCAGGCATGGACACCCCCAGCCGGGCGGCTATCTCCCCGAGCTGGACATGCGTGTCCTCTGGGAGTGTTATCCCGCTCTTCAGCCTTTCCCGCATGGCCCGGCGCTCCGGCTCGCCGGGCAGCATCACCTCCGCGAACCCGGGCGCCGGCTTGGCCTCTTTGATCCGGCGCAGTCTGGTCCCGGCAGCCTCCTTGAACTCCTCCAGCGGCCTGAAGGCCGAGATGTCCACCACTACCAGCAGGTTCCCGAAGGAGATCCCCCGCTCTGCCAGCTTCTCGCCGCCGCCCACGTAGCCGCCCAGGAGATCCACAGCCACCGAGAGGACGTATCCCTTGTGCCCCGCCATGGGCAGCAGGACGCCGCCGCTGTAGAAGTCCTCGGGGTTGGTGGATGGGTTGCCTTCGCGGTCCAGTATGGTCCCTGGGGGCACCGGCTGGTGCTTGGCCCTGGCAACCCTCAGCTTCCCCTCGGCCGCCACCGAGGTGGCGATGTCGGCTACCACCGGGTCGTCGTCGGACCCCGGCACGCCGAAAGCGATGGGGTTGGTTCCGAGCACCCGTTCGGCGCCGCCGTAGGGGGCGACCGGTCCCGCATTATAGGTAGCCCCAGCCATGAAGGCCACCATTCCCTCTCGGGCGGCCATCTCGGTGTACTCGCCCAGTCGGCCGATGTGGTTGCACCGAACCATGCTGACGGCGGCCACCCCGGCCGATCGGGCCTTCTCGATGGCGACCCGCGTGGCGAAGTGGGCTGTGACCTGGCCGAAGGCCCAATTCCCGTCCACGTTGGCGGTAGTGGGACCCTCCTTCGAGATGGTTGGCCTGGCGGCAGGCACGCAGGTTCCCCTCTCCACGGCCTCGAGATAGCTGGGTATTCTCAGAACCCCGTGGGAGTCGTGTCCCATGAGGTTGCTGGTCACCAGCGACCGGGCGACGTGGGCGGCTATATCCGGCGGGGCGCCCACGGCGGCGAAGATGTTGGTGGCGAGCTCCTCCAGCTGGAATGGCGAGAAGACCGGCATGGTGCATCTCCTGGCAGATAGGATCGGGACCCCCAAAGAGGCAAGGGCAAGGATAGATCAGGGGCACATCGCAGCGCAAGAAGCCATCTACTTGACACAGTATGCTATGATTCTGTTGAGTTGCGGAACGGTTACGTGAGCTTGCCGCTGTTAGCCGGGGAAGGCGGAAGGATGGCTTCGGACGCCAGGGAGCTAGAGCTAGGGACCGTCCTCCAAAGCACATCGACCCCTGACCCCGTTGCTTCAGGGTCGGTGGAGCCACGTTCCGCCCTTCTTGATGAAGACCGTGCTCCCTTCGACCCTGGGCAGGCCGAGGGCGGCGACGCGGGTGCGGGCGGAACGCAGCTGCCACTGCCGCTGGACCTGGAGATGGAGCCAAGGCCCGATGAGCCAAGACCGCTGGCTAGGGGGAGACGTTCCCGCTCCAAGGGGTTCGTGCCCGTGACCCGCGACCCCGACGTGGCCCGCTCCTACTCGGACAACGCCGCCCTGGATCAAGCCATTGCTCGCGGATTGGCGCAGGCCCTCTCTGGGCTTCCCCCAGAGGAGCTGGCGGCGCTGAAGGCGAAGCTGGCTCGTGCCCCCCGTGCCGGAAGGCGCCAGCCGGCCCGAGATCTTCCCTGAGCGATACGAATCCCCTCTAGTCCCCTTTCGGCTTCACCGATGGTCCGGCGCGCCCCCTTGCGTGCGTCCAGGCGGGGTCGCCCGCTGGAGCCGCAGGTCAATCTTGCGGGCGCTGTGGTCTCGGGATATCATTCGCTGGCCCAAGGGCTCGACACTACATTGTTCCAGGTGGATCCATGTCCCTCGATAGAGATACCATACGTTTCGTGGTGGAGCAGACCCAGGTGCTTCGGCCGCCTAGGCAGGTCCTCGCCACTTTTGGAACTACCTCCATCTCCTACTATCTGGTGACGGAGCCGGTGTACGGCGAGCTGCTGGGCGAGACCCAGGAGACCGTGATACGCCACGGGAGGGTGACCGCGGAGCGCCCTCGGATCGTCACCCCCTACTACCTGCTGAGCCTGTTCAGCGGGTTCGAGCACGGCGAGGAGTACGCTCGGCATCTGGTGGAGACCGTTGGGGCCAACTCGCCGGGCCTGATGTACTCGTATCGAAACGAGCTAGAGGAGACCAGCGTGGTCTCAGACCCACTTCCAATGGTTGCGCAGAGGCTGGTGGATGATCTGGAGCGCAGGGAGGTGGGGATGGCGGCGGTGATCCGCGGCGTGGATCATCTTTGGGACATATCGCTGATGGAATTCATCTTCGAGCTTACCGTCTCCTCGCTGACTCGCAATGTGGCGGAGCTGGCCCACAGCGGTCTGTTGGGCATGGAGGGAGGGCTGCCCCGAGCGGCACGGGTCCGTATCGACGAGATGTTCTCGATGGTGGCCGCGGGCCAGCTTCACCCCACGGAGCTGAAGATGGAACTGGACCGCTGGGGCGTGTTCCGCGAGTACGAGGACCGATTTCTGGACCTGTTCCGTCGCCGCTGAGGCCCCTCTCGCCCGCTCCCGGGCCGAAAAGGCCGGGCGACCGGCCCGGGAGCGGGGCCCCTACCATGATCTGTACAGCCAGGCCATCTCCCGGGCATGCCATATGCTACTCCTACCCCCAGGCGACGGATGGGCCGTCCCTGTTCAGTCCGAAAAGGAGCAGTCACATGGCAATGCGCAGGGAATCCATGGGCGGCGAGCCCATGGGAAAAGGAACTATAGGGAAGCAGGACCTGATCGCGCGTGTGGCGCAGCACTCGGGCGTCACCAACAAACAGGCCGAAAAGATCGTCAACTCTTTCATCGATACGGTGACGGAGGCCATCGAGAAGGGTGAGGAGGTGCGGATCACCGGCTTCGGCACCTTCCGGGTGGTCCAGCGGGCGCCTCGAAAGGGTCGCCATCCGCGCACCGGGCAGGAGATGCTGATCCCAGGGAGCCAGCGTCCTGCCTTCACACCGGGCAGCAGGCTGGTCGAGGCAGCACGCAAGGCCCCGGGCCAAATGAAGAGGGCTGCATAGCCCTTATCGAGAACCATCCTCCACTCGGGAGCCCCGGTGGAAGGTGCTAGCTCCCCTCGTCCTGCCATCGGGGCCCCCGAGGTCGGCTCTCCACGGGGCTTGGACGGCCATGCGCGACGCGTCAGGCCCGAAAGGGAGATCCGTTCAACAGCCCCCGAAGCTGCAGCCCTAGCGCCTCAGGAGAAATTGTCATCGACATTCCTCGTGACCGAACCCTCAACCCGTTGCGGAGAACGGCCGGGTTGGGTAGAATCCGTTCGAAGCCTGTTTATAGTAATAGAAGCTTAGACCTCGTCTCCTCGTAGGGGTATCTCGACCGAGGCTTGGCCCCGATCTGGTGCCCTCGGCTTCTGCGGTGGCGCGACGCTCCGACGAGCTGTGCTTGATCGTGCACGGTGTGGTGGCGTCGGCCCCCACGCTTGAGTTCAAGGAAAGGGGTGCCCAGGCGGTGCGGTCGTCCACGAGATTCCCGACGCTTCGGTGCTGTCCATAATGGTGGAGCCCATGTCAGGGAGGTGCTACCATGGGCAGACAGACATCTGGCGTCTTGGCATCTGTGCTTGCGGTCACGTTCCTAGCCCTAGTTGGCTGCAGCGGCCAGACGGGTTCCCCGTCCGCAGCACCCACACCGCCGCCCAAGGCCGAGGCCGTCGCCGGTGCGGCGGGCAAGACTGCAGCCACATTGGCGCCAACCACCAGCACTCCCGCTGCCACGAAGGCTCAGACCGGCGCATCGGCCGTCAAGGGTCGGGTCACCGCACAGGAGGCCTGGAGGTTGGTGGATCCGGAGGTGCAGAAGTGGCAAAAGGGGGCGAAGATCGCTCTGGGAGGCCCCTCCACGGCGAGCAAGGACTTCGATCTGTTCGATGGCAGGGCGTCGGAGTGGCGGTTCACATGCGTCTCGCCCGACGGACAGCAGTCTTGGGCATTCTATGTGAACACCTCCGGAGAGCAGCCCAGGTTCCGGTCTGGCCAGTCCTCACGCCCCGCGGTGACGGCCATGACCGATCCTTCCACCTGGCAGGTGGATAGCCCGAAGGCCTACGAGATCGCCATGGCCAACGGCCTCAAGGAGTGGCTTGCCAGCCACCCCGCCTTCTCAGGGAAGGATGGGACCCTGGAGCTACGGGGGCTGGCGGAGATAGGTTCCTACTGGCTCCTCATCTGCCACGAAAACAAGGATACCATGGAGTTCCAGATCTCAGCCACCGACGGCAAGGTGCATCTGGCCCGTTCGCACTAAGGGCGCTAGACCCGCTCTACTGTCGTTGGTGGGCCAAGGTAGCCCCGGGTATTAGAGTGAGTCGGCTCCCCCTGGGTTCGTGGTGGGGCCCCATGGGCCGCCCCTTGCCAGTGATCGGCACGGCCTTCGTGGGGAGAGCAGGGCACCAGGCTGGTGGAAAGGAGCGATCGATGCGACCCAATGGCGACGATTCGAGTCCTGGGGCCGGATCAGATGAGGGCATCCCCGCGAATATGGCGGGGGCCCTTGCCTACGTCCTGGGGATAATCACCGGCATCCTGTTCGTCATGACCAGCAGGGACCCCTTCGTGCGGTTTCATGCCTACCAGTCCATCTTTCTGACTCTGGCGTGGATCCTCTTCTGGGTGGCGTTCTCCATCGTTAGCGTGGTTCTGGGCTTCATTCCGCTGCTCGGCTTCCTTGTCTGGATCGTGGGGGTGTTGCTCAGCCTCATCCTCGGCCTGGGAGGGCTGGCACTCTGGGCGATGCTCATCCTGAGGGCATACCAGGGGCGGCGGTGGAAGCTTCCATATATAGGAGACCTGGCCGAGAGATACGCTACCGCCTGAGGGGTGGGTCGCGCGTCTTCGCCGCACGGCACTCGCCTGCGGCTACAACAGCACAAGGAGTGAGAAGGTGCGAAATCTGGCCGTTTGTCTCATGGTGGTAGCCCTGGCTGCCGGATGCTCCGGCACCCAACCGGCCGCCCAGTCGGCGAGCCCAACCTCAACTGCTTCAGTGGCCAAGACAGTGGGAGCGGTGGCCACACCAGCGGCTGCGGCGACGGCGGGTCCCGCGTCGTCGGCGCCCACCCCCGTCCCGACGACGAAACCCTCGAGCGGGGACACGTCTTCTGTGCCCGTGCTCGGGAAGGAGTACAGCTTCGAGCAGGTGGTGACCGTCTCGGGACAGCAGGCCCAGACCATGCGGATTGCCACGAAGGGAAACAAGATCCGACTGGAGATCGCCGGTGGTGGGAACCAGCTGGTCATGATTGGGAACCCCGACCAGAAGGCTGCCTATATGATGGTGCCCGGCGAGAAGCAGGCCCTCAAGATCCCCTACGACCAGATGGAGGCCCAGATGAACCAGGTAAAGGATCCCGGGGTCCTGAGCAAGGACGCCCTCTCGGGACAGCTGGTGGGCAGCGAGAGCGTGGATGGGAAGGCCTGCGACGTCTACAGCTACTCCAGTCCGTTCGGCACATCGAAGGTCTGGATCTGGAAGGAGAAGGGGTTCCCCCTGAAGGCGGAGGTCTCCGGCTCTGGGCAGACGATCAGCATTCAGTATCGGAACGTCCAGGTGGGTGGGGTGGCCGATAGCCTGTTCGAGCTGCCGGCCGGCATGGAGGTGGTGGATCTAGGCAGCTTGCCCGGAATGATGGGCATGCCGACGATGCCGCCGATCTCGCGCTAGAGGGCGACAAAGGGCTGGCAAGGGGGGAGGGGCCGGCGCGCCGGCCCCTCCCCTCTTGCGCCTGAACCCGCGTACGCGCCCCGACTGGCGCCCACCGCCCATCCATGCGGACCGTCCCAACCTAACGCTAACGTAAGGTATTGACACTCACGTAAGAGTAAGGTACACTGGCCGCACGATCCGGGTTGGGGGTGGCGGATGGTGGGTCTCTATCAGATAGGGGACGTGGTGGAGCGAACCGGGCTCACCCACAGGGCCCTCCACTACTACGAGGAGATCGGCCTGCTGGTCCCCAGCGTTCGGCTCGATGGCGGCATGAGGCTATACACCGAGGACGATCTCCGCAAGATCCAGCGGATCCTGGAGCTCAGGGAGCTGCTCGGCCTCTCTCTCAGGGAGATAAAGGGGATTCTGGAGGCCGAGGAGTCCCGTGCCGCCCTCCTCAGGGCGGCCCAGAGGGAGCCCACCGCGGAGAGCCGCCGCGCGGACCTGGAGAGGGCACTGTCCATCGCCAAGGGGGAGCTGGAGCGGGTCCGCTCCCGCCTCGAGCAGATGCGCCTCCTCGAGAGACGGCTGGAGGAGGAGATCTCCGGGTTGCAGGGTGCCCTCTCCGCCGCGAGCGCCGAGGATGGGGAGTAAGACCATGTCAGGCCTCGGTGAGGCGGCGAATGGTTCGACCATGCGTTCGGTGACCCCGCGGAGGTCCCCTGCAGGGCCCGCGGTCGTCGCGGGCGGGGCTGAGCGCGACCCGGCCATCAGGGTCGAGGGGCTCAGCAAGCGGTTCGGGGAGATCACCGCCGTTGACGGGGTGTCCTTCGATGTCCGGCCGGGAGAGGTGTTCGGGTTCCTCGGCCCCAACGGCGCGGGCAAGACCACCACCATCAAGATGCTGTGCACCCTGCTGAAGCCCTCATCGGGCCGTGCCCTCATCGATGGACACGATGTGGTCACCGAGGCGGCTGCCGTCCGCGCGGGCATCGGCATCGTCTTCCAGGACAACACCCTGGACGAGTACCTCACGGCCGAGCAGAACCTCCTCTACCACGCCATGATCTACCACGTCCCTCGACGTGAACGCAAAGAGCGGATCCTGAGGCTGCTGGAGCTGGTGGAGCTGGCGGATCGGCGGTCCGACGTGGTGCGCACCTTCTCGGGCGGCATGAAGCGACGGCTGGAGATCGCCAGGGCCCTTCTGCACTTGCCTCGGGTGCTTTTCCTGGACGAGCCCACGGTCGGCCTAGACCCCCAGACCCGTCACTACGTCTGGGAGTATCTGAACCAGGTCCGGCTCCAGCACAACGTCACCATCTTCCTCACCACCCACTACATGGACGAGGCGGAGAACGCCGATCGGATCGCCATCATCGACTACGGGAGGATCATTGCCCTGGACACGCCCCCCGCTCTGAAGAGAATGGTGGGCGGGGATCTGATCACCCTCTCCACCGCTGATGACGACCGGGCCAGGGTGGAGATCGCCGAGAGGCTCGGCGTGAGTGGGATCCTGCAGCGGGACGGCCATCTGACCTTCGAGGTGGAGAGCGGGGAGAGCTTCGTGCCCAGGCTGGTCACGGCCCTGAGCGTGCCGGTCCGTACTGTCTCGGTCCGCAGGCCGGGGCTTGACGACGTCTTCCTGCGCCTCACCGGCAAGGCCATTCGGGATGAGGAGGCGGGCAGCACCGAGCGGCTGAAGTCCAGAATGCGGGAGCGGGGGAGGATCAGGAGATGAGCGTATCCGTCCGGGGCCGCACCGCATTCAGTGGTGGCGGGTTGCTCCGCTCCCTGCGGGGTCTTGTCGATCCCGAGGCCGTCTGGATGATCTGGCAGCGCGACCTGGTCCGCTTTCGCCGCCAGCCCACCCGGCTGTATGGCTCCATCGTCCGCTCGGTGGTCTGGCTCTTCGCCCTTGGGCTGGGCCTGCGTCAATCCTTCGTGCCGGTGGCCGGACTGAACTACACCCAGTTCATCTTTCCCGGCGTCATAGCCATGGCGCTGATCTTCGCCTCCCTCCAATCGGCCATCTCGGTCATCTGGGATCGCGAGTTCGGCTTCCTGAAGGAGGTGATGGTCGCCCCAATCCCCAGGTCCTCACTCCTGCTGGGGAAGGCCCTGGGCGGGGCCACCACCTCGACCCTGCAAGGGGTCATCGTGCTGGCCTTCGCGCCGTTGGCCGGGGTTCCCCTTTCGGTGGGCTCGGTGGTGGCCGCCATGGCGCTGATGTTCCTCACAGCGGTGGCCATGACGTCGCTGGGCCTGGTGATAGCGGTGCGGATGACCGACTTCGAGGGCTTCGGCAGCATCCAGAACATGGTGGTGATGCCTATGTTCCTGCTGTCGGGGGCTATGTTCCCCACTCAGGGGCTGCCCGCGTGGCTCACGGCTCTCCTGGTGGCGAATCCACTCTCCTACGGAGTCCATGCCGTCCGAGGGGTGCTCCTGGACTACTACACCCATTCCCTCGGGCTGGACGTGGGCGTGCTGTGCCTCTTCAGCGCCGTGACCCTCTCCGTCGCCCTCTGGCTGCTGGAGAGGGAGGGATAGCTTTAGCCCATCCAAATGACTGTACCACTTCCCCATGCATCCGCTACAATGGGGTAGGCCACGGGCGAGGCCGGCCTCGATGGCTCGCTCCCCACTAAGGCCGTCTCTCCAGTCCCCCCCAATACGCCGGACGGGGATCGTCCGGCTCTTGAAGGAGTAGTGGCGCATGTTGGATCAGTCGCTGTTGGAAAGGGTTGCAGAGAAGCTGGTTGGCCAGGTGCTGGCCCTCAAACCGGGCGAGACCGTCTGCATCTTCCGGGATTCGGAGGCGCCCTCCGCACCCCTTGCAGAGGCGGTCAGCCAGGCCGCCCAGAGGGCCGGAGCGGAGCCCGTCTCCCTGATCATCCTGCCCAGGAGCGTGGGTGGGCAGGAGCTGCCCGACCCGGTCGCCGGGACCTTCCTCCGCTCCAGCGCCGTGATCAACCTGGCGCGGTGGGCCGTCGAGCACACCAGGGCTGCCACCGCAGCCTTGCAGGCCGGCACCCGCTTCAGCAACCTCCGCAACTGGGACGAGGGGGTGCTGGAGAGCCCTGGGGTGACCACCGACTACGAGGTGGTGCGCCGCAATGCCCTGGCGGTGGATGCCCTGCTGGAAAAGGGCACAGAGTTGCGTGTCACCAGCCCGGAGGGGACGGATCTGACCATCCGCCTGTGCGGTAGAAAGGGGAAGGCGCAGACCGGCTTCGCCACCGAGCCCGGGACCTTCTCCGGCCTTCCCGATGGAGAGTCGACGGTGGCCCCGTTGGAGGGATCCACCAACGGCAGGATCGTGAACCCCTACATCATGGAGAAGATCGGACTTGTGGACGAGCCGTTCGAGATGGAGATCAGGGATGGCTGGATCGTCGGGATCCGGGGAGGCAGGCAGGCGAAGGCGCTGGAGAGCTTCCTCGACAAGGCCGACCCCAACGCCAGGAGGATCGCGTCCCAGTTCGCCATGGGGATGAACCCCGATTGCCGCATCTTCCCTAACACCAGAGAGGTGTCGAAGAAGCTGGGAACCATCCACGTGGCCATGGGCGACAACATCTCCCTGGGCGGCACAGTCCAGAGCGGCGTCCACATCGACATAGTGGTGCTGAACGCCAGGGTGATGCTGGATGGGCGACTGCTGCTGGAGGACGGCAAGCTGTTCCTATGAGGGCCGCACGTCCGGCTTGCAGCCTGCGCCTCCGATAACCGACAATGGACGAGCCTCGGGAACCGGGGCCAAGATGGGAGTGAGAGGAAGCGGGGCGAATAGCAGGAATGGATGGATCTGAGCACTCGGCTCCCCGCATCGGGGTGACCTGGGTCACCGCAGGGGATCCGGTGAGCGAGCGGTATATGGAGGCGGTCAGGCGAGCCGGGGGGCGAGCGGTTCCGCTTCCGCAGGAGGCGGACTCCTGGGATGGGCTGCTGGACGGTTTGGACGGCCTGATGCTGACCGGGGGTGTGGACGTGGACCCCGCCCTCTACGGGGACGAGAGGCTCCCAGAGTGCCAGCCGCCAAACCCCCGTAGGGATCGGCTGGAGGTGCGGGCCCTGGACCTCGCACTCTCTCGGGGCCTGCCGGTGCTGGGGATCTGCCGGGGGTTCCAGCTCCTGAACGTCTACCTAGGGGGCAAGCTGATCCAGGATATCCTCACCAGAATGCCGGGGGCCCTCACCCATCACCGACTGGATGGGGAACGGTCAAGCTTCCACGCCGTCCGGATCTACAGCGATAGTCGCCTCCGACTCATCGTCCCGTCCGGCGGCTTGGTCCTGGTGAACAGCCGCCACCACCAGGGGGTGGCGGCGGAGCAGGTTGCCCCGACCCTGCGGATCAGCGCCGTGGCTGAGGATGGGATTGTGGAGGGGCTGGAGAGCGCCGACGGCCGCTTCGTGCTGGGGGTGCAGTGCCACCCGGAGCGGCCGGGAGAGGCGACCGCCATGGAGCCCGTCTTCGGCGCCCTGGTGGAGGCTTGTGGCAGGGGAGCGTGAGCGATGCCGTGCTCCAGCGGTGCCTCGCGACGAGTCCGGCGAAGTGCTACCTCCATGCGCCGAGGGCTGACTGTCAGGGTAGGCGAGCCGACGCGGCGGCCGCATGGCGGGTAGGTCCATCCTCGCGGCCGCCGGAGCCGTCCGATTCTATGCGCCCGTCTCTGAGATGGATGGTTCTCCCCACGTAGCGGGTGTTCTCCGGGTTGTGGGTGACCACCAGCACCGTCAGCCCCTCCCTGTTCAGCGTGGTCAGCAGCTCCATCACCTCCGCCCCGGTTCGGCTATCGAGGCAGCCAGTCGGCTCGTCGGCCAGGATGATGGGCGGCTGGTTCACGATGGCCCGTGCGATGGCCACCCGCTCCTGCTCGCCACCGGAGAGCTGCCCAGGAAGCCGTCCCAGCTTGTCCCCCAGGCCTACCCGCTCCAGGGCGGCCGCGGCCATCTCCTCCTGCTCGCGGTGGGGGCTGCTGCTGATGGCGAGGGGGATCATGACGTTCTCAAGGGCAGTAAGGTACGGCACCAGATGCTGCTGCTGGAAGACGAAACCCAGGTACTCGTGGCGGAAGTCTGCCCGGCGCTCGGAGGAAAGGGAGTAGATATCGATCCCGTCCACCAGCACGAGCCCCGAGGTGGGTGGATTCATGGCCCCGAGCACGGTGAGCATGGTGCTCTTCCCGCTTCCCGAGGGGCCCATGATGGCTACCATCTCTCCCTGCTCTACCATCAGGTCGACCCCCTTGAGGGCCGACACAACGGCTCCCCCGCTGCCGTAGCTCTTCGTAACCTGCCGCAACTCGATCAGTGCCAAGATCTCCTCCCGCTGGGTCGCGAGTCTGGAGGTCGGCTCTTGGCTTCTCCCTCTCCCCTCCATGTCCCGCGACCCAAAGTAGGTATCGGAATGTCCTTCATGGTTCTGGGGAAGCCCCTGGCGCGTGCCCTTCAAGGGGAAAAGGCCCCTTCTGGACATTCCCAGAGGCTGCCCGCCACTTACCTAGATGCTCCTCAACGCCTCAGCCGGATCCAGGGCCGAGGCCCGCAGGGCGGGGTAGAGGCTGCCGGCGAGGCCGACCAGGGTGGCGAGCCCAACTGCCATTGCGGCCAACAGCGGGTCCCATACCACAGGCTCCTCCAGCTGGGCAACCGCCCGGGCCAAGAGGGAGCTACTGAGGGTGCCGACAGCCCAGCCCAGCAGCCCGCTCATCAGGCTCAGCAGCAGCGCCTCCATTAGGACGATGCGCGCCACGTGGCTTCTCCGGAACCCCACTGCCCGAAAGATGCCAATCTCCCTGGTCCGCTCGTTCACGCTGGACATCATGGTAGTCAGGACAACCAGCCCCCCGATGAGCAGCACCACGGCGGAAACCGCGAGCGAGAAGGCCGACAGCTGTTCTACCGTCTGCTCTCGGGACCGCATGACCTGAGCCAGCGCGCTCACCTTGGCCTGGGGCAACCGTTCCCCGATCTGCGCCACGATCTGCTCGATGGGGCAGGTGGAGCAGAGGGCGCTCACCTCCACCAGGCTGACCTTGCCTGGCTTCCCCAGCATCTGCTGCACCACCCCTAGGTCGGCGTAGATCAGGCCGTCCTCTTGGTTGCCGATGGGCTCCAGTACGGCCGAAACGGTGAACGGCCGTCCCTGGATCTCTAGGTGATCGCCCGGGTTGACGCCCAGCCTTTGGGACGCATCGTGCCCCAGCACCACCTGGTCAGGACTCTCCGGCTTCCGTCCCTGGTAGCTCCACCACTTCTTGAGGCGCAGCTCCTCCGGGAAATCGACCCCCACCAGCAGGACGCGGGAGCCGCGCACCTCCACGGCCTCCAGCAGCTTCGGCGCCACCGTGCTGATGTTCTCGGAGTTTGGGATGGTGCGGATGGATTCCACGTCCTCGGCGGTCAGCTCCTGCACGGAGGTGCTGACCCCCACCGCCACTCCGCTATAGGAGAGCGAAAGCTCGTCGGAGCGGGGCACTATCAGGATGTTGGCCCCGTACTGGTCGATCTTCTTCTCGGTGTCCGCCTTGAGGGCTGCGGTCATGGCCAGCATGCTGACCGCCGTTGCGACCCCCACGGCCAGCCCGGTGACGATCAGCAGGGCCTTTCCGCGTCTTCGCCTCAGGTTGTTCAGAGAGATGTTGCTCAGTCGCATGGCTAGATCCTGGGTTTCCAGCTGGTGACCTTCTGCTCATCCACCGTGACCTTACCGTCGGCCACGCTCCCCGGTAGGACGTCGGGCGGGTAGCCCAGGCAGCCGCCGGAAATGCCCCTGGAGGTCTCCAGATCCCATCGTGTGCCGCAGGTGTTGCAGACGATCTGGTTGCCCTCGATGCGGAAGCTGTAGCCGTTGCAGGGCTCGCAGATTCGGACGGCTATCTTCACCGCGCCAGAGGGGGTGACATAGGCCATGAGGGGAACGGAGGTGCCACCCCTCTTGTAGTCCCAGGCCACCAGCTTCTTGTCGATGACCTCCTGGGCGGTGATCCCGACCTTACCGTTGTCGACGAAGCCAGTGGTGGCGGGTGATTGCTGCAGCACCGCCGCCGAGGCCGTCTGGCTGCCCGTTGTCCTGAAGGTCATCAGCGCGACGAAGGCGACCAGCAGGGCGGCGATGCCCGCCGTTACGTAGAAGCGGGTGCCAAACCGCGTGCGGCGACCCTCCTCGGCGAAGCGGCGGCGTTTCGCCTCCCATCGGTCGGGGTGGCCCCTATCCGCGGGGGTATCGATCTCCATCGGTTTGCCCTTGCGCTTGCCCATGATAAGGCCTCCTTGCGTAAGCTCACCGGCCCCAAGAAGGGTGGCCGGGCGGGGCGCCACTGCGCCCCTAAGTCTTACACTTTGTAAGACTATTTGGCATGGTAACGACCCTGCCGCTACTCTGTGTCGCCGCCTGGAAGGGGGCAGGTGGCCCCCGGTGGGCAGCAGCTCCCACCACCTGGGACCGACTCCGATGCGGCGTAGACCGACCCCACGGAGACCAGCAGGAGCGCCAGCACTACGGCCAGGGTGGCCGCCTTCTTCCTCCTGGAGGGCGAGGTGCGGCCCGCCCTGCCGGTGAGGTGCCGGATCCGCTCCCCCATCAGGTCGAAGCTCCCTATGGCCGCGGCCGGCGCGTAGCGATAGGGTGATGGCGTTCGGTACAGCTTCAGAATGGCCCCGGCGAGGGGTGCTATGGAGAGCCTCCCGACAACCTCTGCATCGGCGGCGATCTCCTTCTCAAGGAGGAAGCGATCCAGGATCTGCCCAGCCACCGGCAGGAGGAAGAGGGCCCCTGCCACGGTCCGGCAGATCAGCACCTTGAGAGGGTCGCGCCGTCGAAGGTGGTGTAGCTCATGGAGCAGAACCGCCTGCAGCTCCTGCGGCATGAGGGTACGAGCCATGCCCGAACTGAGGCAGATCCGAGGGTTCAGCAGGCCATAGCAGAAGGCATAGGGGCGGGGGTCCCGAACGTAGGTGAGCTGCCCTTCCATCCCCAATCGCCGGGCCAGTCGCTCCACCCGGGCTGAAGGGGACGACACCCTGGTCGCGATGTCACGATAAAGCCGTCGGGTCGATCTCAGCTGTGCCGCCAGAACGGCGCCCCCGGCGACGGTGCTGCCCACGACCGCCGCGACCGCCGTTGCCGCCCCCACTCGTGCCAGGTTCATCAGAAGCGGGTCCCTGGCACAGGCTTGTAGGCAGGCGGAGGCCAGGGGCAGGAGCACCGAGCGAACCAGCATGGCGGCCGCAACGATCCCGGGGATCCCAAGGCACAACCCTGCCAGAACCAACATCCTAAACGGAGTGATGTGGGGAGGGAAGCGCGGCGACCCCCGTGTCACTCCCCGCCTCCTTGCCGCACCCTGCTGCGCACCATCCTCTCCAGCGCCTCCAGCTCCTCAGGCGCCAGCTCCTGGACGGCGTCCACGAACTGGGCTATGGCGGAGCTGCCGAAATCCCTCACCAGGCCTGTGGCCACCTGGCGAGAGACCCGGTCCAGGAAGGCATCTCGGCTCTCGACGGCGGAGTAGAGGAAGGCCCTGGACGATCGCCGGCGGGAGAGCAGCCGCTTCTCCACCAGTCTGTTCATGACGGTCATGACTGTCTTGTAGTTGTGGTCAGGCCCCAGGTGATCGCACACGTCCTGGACGGTGGCCTCACCTGCCTGCCAGACCGCTTCCATCACGGCGGCCTCCAGCTCGCCTAGCACCCGCCCTAGTCCCGAGCGGCCGAGCCTGAAGGCCCGCACCG
>Ga0315298_1005965_pt1 | contig 16924 bp, 19 predicted proteins | sample WHS_1_MG_FD_203077 | JGI IMG/M metagenome (GOLD analysis project Ga0315298, IMG submission 203077) | Extremophilic microbial mat communities from Washburn Hot Springs, YNP, Wyoming, USA - WHS_1_MG | ecosystem: Environmental > Aquatic > Thermal springs > Hot (42-90C) | place: USA: Wyoming...
TTAACATCACTTGTAACATTTTCAATAACGAGAATAAAAGAAGGCTTAGCGCGTGCTTCAGACCTGCTGTAGTCACGCATCTCCGTGCGTGTCATCTCGGCTTGCATATTATCTCCTTTATCCTGAACCCCCTCTCCTTGTCGAACATCTCATCCGAGTGAGCTGCCGATATTACGATGGCGGAATCCAATCCGGTGCCGGATCCGGCTGCTGCGATCACCTCCTCGCCAGGTTCGATGTATCCCGCATCGCACGCCATCATCGTGATCTCAACGCAAACCTTCACGCCGATGCTCAACCTGTACAGTACTTCCGCTATGACGAAGTTGATGTTCAAACCACCTTGTATGTTTATTCCTCGGAACAGCTCGGTGGCTACAAGGATCTTATTTACCCCGAGTGCTCTTAATTTATCAACGGCTTCGGGTCTCCAGAACAAGCCCGACCTGTACTTCGAAACCCCCTCGGCCTTCAACCTTTCACACCACTCCTTGTAAAGCTCATCGGGTGCGAAGCTCACACCTGCCCTGTCGGAGACGACAATCAACTCCACACCATTTCCCCTGAGTGCTCTCGCTGCGCTTAGAGCGCTCCTTCCGGTCGAGGAGGCTACGACCACCCTCTTTATGTCACCTCTCGCTACCCGCCTACTTACAAGCTCCAAAACCTCATCCGTGTGGTCATGGACATAAGATGGCTCCTCGAAATACTTCACGTCCATCTCCTTGTGCCACAAGAGGCCCATATCGGTTAAAAGTTTTTTGAAGAATGTTGCGTACCGACCCGCCACTCACGTGGCCAAAGGACGACAATTTGGTACTAATCCCAGCGCATCCGACGCTGTGTCTACAGGCAACATCGCAAGGAGTCTGGAAAGCCGGGAGTAGATAGCCAGCGCGCGCTAACTGCCGCGAAGCTCATCGAGGTGTTTGAAATTCTCCTGCCTGATGGGATATCTTCCCACCCTCTTGGCGTACTCCACCTCGTATTTCAACATGTCCGGCGGCACGCCTACGTATGTTTCCCCTCCGTTGTCGAAGACGTAACCCCCACCTGGCGCCGCGTGTATCATGCACTTCTCGACTTCAAGCTCCACGAGCTTGAGCGAGCCCGTGAGCAAAGCCCTCCAGTTGGCATTGCCGTTGAAAAGCACCCTGCCCTTGAAGGCTTTGGCGATGGCCCTTATGTCGTTCTCGACGCCAACGTCGGCCTCTTGGATCTTGTATAGGTTCACCAGAATGTCCGTTACGTGGTCCATGCGCGAGTCCATGTGCAGCCCTCGGTAGCCGGCTCCGTAGAGCTCGTAGAGTCGCGAGTTGTAGGGCATGGTGAACCTCTCGTACATGCGCCTGTTCAAGTAGCCGGAGTGATCGTCAGCCAGGCTCAGTACCCCCGGTCCGGCTCCAACTACTTCGTAATAGTATTCCTGAAGCGCCTTGAAAGTCTCCTCAAGCTTATCGAAGAGCTTGAGCATTTCGTTCGGATACCTGTAGAGCCACGAATACAGCCTGCCAGCACCCATGAGCGATCCAGCTGCTGAGACCGGTGGATGTATCTGAAGCATGCCGCCTATCGGTAGGCCCTCGTAGTTCCTCCTAACAAGCTCTCTAAAGCGCTCTAGCCTCCCGTAGTATTCTCTGATGCCTCTGTGACGGCGTGGGTCCGGTACCTCTAGCGCGTCAATATCCTCCAAGGACCTTATCTTGGGGATCGTCCAAGGGCTCCTCCAGGGGTTGCTTTCATCCGGCATCTCTACCTTGCAGTCGAAGACTATGCCCTCGGATGTGCTACCCGAGTCCAGCCAAACCATTATATCGTACAAGTCGTCCTCAAGCCACACCAGCCTCCACTTTATGCCCTTGACCTGCACGTCCAGCATCACCCCGAGGTCGTTGTAGTACTCGGCAAATGTACGCCCGAAGGTCCTAGCGTAATAAGGACCACCCAACCCTATGAGCACAGGCACCCTCTCAGGCTCCCTGAACTCATAGGCTCTCTCGATGCGCTTCCTGTTCTCCTCGGCCAGCTTTGAATAATGGTAGTAGTTAAACGGCTCCAAGGTCCCTTTTTCAAGGAATGTGCTCAATATCCCCTTTTAAGTATAAGAGAAGGTCTAGCGTTGTGGTCCCAGTTTGTTTCACGGGTCCTAGTGATCTATTTTCAGTAGAAGCCAAACCGTACAGAACACCACGAATTCCGGCCCGAGTCCGAAGCGCTCGAAAATCTCCGAAAAATGCGCTCATTAGATTGATCGAATTCAACCGCGGCGATTTCAAGGAGGCTGGAAATTAGGGTCGATGTAGGAAGACAATTGGGCTTAATCCTGAAAAACGCTTAATAATTTTGTTTCGTCACCGGCTCCCAGGGGGTGGGTGAAAACGAACAAGAGGGATGTCTTGATCATTGCATCACTCTCGACGTTAGCATTGATCTTGGGCAGCGCCTTTCTGATCGCTTACTCGTCGGCGACCGCATCCTCGCCTTTGAGCATGTGGAGCGGTCAGAGGTCCTTCAAAGGTTGGTATGAGGGTGGCTTAGCCACGGGCGTTTCCGGGCGTTTACGCGGTGGATTCGGCTGGCGAGGGTGTTGCGGTCCTGTCGAGGTGAGCGAGGAGTTCAAGGAGAAGGTGATCAGCATAGCCAAGGCCGATGAGGATGTGCAGAACTTGCTCAACAGCGGCTACAACGTCACAGCAGTCAGGCCGGTCATCAAAACCGTGGTTGAAGGAGACGGGAGCGTCGTCATGAGGGCAACAGGCGCGGTCATAACGCTGGTGAAGGACAAGATGAGCCGCGCGACCGTAAAGGTCGACCTGGAGAACGCAAGGGTGACGGAAGTAACGGTTCTAACTAGGACGGTCATAGAGAAGCCTTAAGTCGTACATGGCTAGCTGAACTGCAGTAACACTACGCAGCCTCTATGCGGTCGGAGGGGGTGAGGTGATCATTGGAACCCGATCAGAAGCCGAGGGCAAGGCGCGTTGATATTGCGCTGCTAGCGGTGCTCGTCGTAGCTGGCCTCCTCGGAGGGGGTATGCTGGGCTACGTCCTCGTTCTGAGCTACACAGATACCTCCGGGAGAATAGAGTACCTGCAGAACCAGTTGTCAGCGCTTCAAAGACAGATCTCCAGCATGCAGTCGGCGCAGGGTGCCAACTTTCAGACCACGTACGTATTCGTCGAAAACGTATCTCTTTCTCAGGTGTATGAAAAAGTGAAGGCGTCGGTCGTAACGATCCGCGGCATACTGGTTCAGTACGACATCTTCCGTCGCGCCCACTACGGCCAGGTCCAAGGTTCCGGCTTCGTCTACAACTTCAGTGGCCAGATGCTCGTCATCACGAACAACCACGTTGTTGACGGCGCGGTAAACATAACCGTCACCTTTATAAACGGAAACGGGTACGCGGCCAAGGTTCTGGGCTCGGACCCATATGTCGACCTGGCAGTCCTCCGCGTAAACGCCCCTATGGAGGAGTACAAGCCCCTCGACATCGTGAGCTCCTCGACTCTGAAAGTGGGCGACCCTGTCATAGTCGTCGGGAACCCCTACGGTTTGGCTGGCTCGATGAGCTTCGGCATAGTGAGTGCGCTCGGCAGGACGATAAGCGAGGAACAGACGGGCGGCTACGCTATAGCAAACGTGATCCAGACGACGGCCCCCTTGAACCCAGGGAACTCAGGAGGTCCTCTCCTGAACTACCGAGGTCAGGTTGTCGGTATAACGACCGCCATCATAAGCGACTCGCAGGGGCTCGGCTTCGCCATTCCATCGAACACGATACTGAGGGAGATCGGGTCCTTGGTCAAGGAGGGGTCCTACAACAGACACCCGTGGCTGGGCGTAGCTGGCGTAGACATGAGCTACGAGCTCGCGAGGGCGATGGGTGTTAACGTCACGTACGGATGGCTGATCACGGAGGTGGTGAGCGGAGGTCCAGCAGACAGCGCAGGTTTAAGAGGCGGAACGAGGCGAGCGTTGGTGGCTGGAGATGTGGTCACGGTCGGTGGCGACATAGTAATAGCGATCGACGGCTTCAGGGTCAGGAACGCCGATGACCTTTCGACCTACCTGGAGGAGAACACCTCTCCGGACCAGACGGTCAGGTTGACGATAGTCAGGGGCAACGAGGTCCTCACGATCTCGGTCAAGCTGGGGACACGCCCGTCGGCGTGAAGAGCCCTTTCCGATCCGAACGGACAACTGCCTTAGGAGCACGAACCGAGGTTAATGCGCGCCTTATTTTGGTCCGCTAAAATATAATCGTCCAAAATAAAACGATTTTTAGCTAATAATAGCCTAAAATTGCCTTTTTTGTACTTGGATTGAGGAAAAGATTATAAACTGCCTCTAAGTTACGCGAAGGGCGATGTCAGCGACCTCCCATGAACCCATACGTCTTCGTCTTAGGAGCTGGAGTTGCGGCCTTAGCGGCAGTGGTATATCTAGCGCTCCTGATCCTAAGGCAGGACGCAGGAACCCATCGGATGAGACAGGTCGCCGGATATATAGAGTCAGGGGCGAACGTCTACTTCAGTAGGCAGGTCAAGACGATAGCGCTCGTCCTACCTTGGCTAGCTGTCGCGATTTTCATGCTCCTAGGCTGGAAGACCACCCTGGCCTTCATAACAGGCGTAGCTCTATCGCTTGCTGCCGGGTTCCTCGGCATCAGAATAGCCGTTAAGTCGAACGTGAGGACCGCTAGCGCGGCCCATAGGTCGATTGGGGCGGCGCTTAGGACGGCTTTTACAGGCGGCGCGGTCACGGGTCTTTCCGTAACCACGCTGAGCCTTTTGGCACTCTACGCGCTCCAAAGCGTCTTTGGCGACCTCCAGGCGCTCATAGGCTTTGGCTTCGGAGGCAGCTTAGCTGCGCTCTTCGCCCAAATCGGAGGTGGGATATACACGAAGTCGGCCGATGTCGGAGCGGACTTGGTCGGCAAGCTGGAGGAGGGGGTGCCTGAGGACGACCCCAGGAACGCAGCCGTTGTCGCAGACCTAGTCGGCGATAATGTCGGGGACTGCGCCGGCAGGGGCTCGGATCTGTTCCAGTCGTTCAGCGACGATATAATAACAGGCATGATCTTGGGATCTCTGTTCGCTTGGAAGTACGGTGCGAACGCCATCGCGTTTCCGCTCGTGGCGCAGGCCCTCGGCATAGTCGCATCGCTGTTAGGCATCGCGCTCGTGATACGCCTTAGCGCTACTAAACCCTCGCGTTCTCTGTCCGTTGGCTTGGTAACGGTTGCGCTCGTGAACGCAACGGGGTTGTACTTTCTCTCCGTCTTGCTCCTCGGCGATGTCGTCATATTCCTCGCTGGTCTAAGCGGCCTGCTTGCTATGCTATCGACGATATTCGTCGTCGAGTACTACACAAGCCCTTCAAGGTCCCCGATCAGAAGGATGGCTGAGGTGGCAGGGGGCGGTGCCGCTATAAACGTTATAGCCGGCTTATCCTATGGGCTCCAGTCTTCCATCCTGCCGGTCCTGGCCACGATGGGCGCAGTCGTCCTCTCCTTCGTCATCTCAGGGGGCTCGCTATTCGCGATCGTAGCCACGAACATAGGCACGGACCTGATGACCACCTTCATAATGTCCTCCGACGCTTTCGGCCCTATAACGGATAACGCCGAGGGCGTGGCCAAGCTGTCCGGAGGTTCATCTGATGCTATCAACGCACTGGAGAGGTTGGACGCCATAGGCAACACGATGAAGGCCTCGACTAAGGCCTACGCGATGGCCTCTGGGACCATCACGGCCCTCGTCACCTTCCTCACCTATTTCAAGGTAGCCGGAATATCCTCGATGAGCATGAGCGCCCCATTCGCACTAGCAGCGCTCTTCTTGGGGATGGCGCTCTCTTACCTGTTCTCCTCGATAACAATCAGCGCGACCGCAAAGGGGGCCTTCAAGGTGGTTGATGAGGTCAGGAGACAATTTAAGGCGATCGCGGGGTTGAGGGAAGGCAGTGCAACTCCGGACTACAACAGGTGCGTGGACATAGCAACCGCGAACGCTCTGAGGGAAATGGTGCTTCCCAGCTCTATTGCCTTCTTGGTGCCCGTTCTCATTGGCGTGTTATTCGGGCCTGAGGAACTAGGTGCCCTTGTGGTGGGCGCCGCTACATCTTCAGCTCTGCTTGGCTTCTTCTTCAACAACGCCGGAGCTGTCCTAGATAACGCCAAGAAGCTCGTCGAGAGCGGGTTCAACGGAGGCAACGGCTCGGCCGCTCACAAGGCTACGGTAGTCGGCGACACGGTAGGGGATCCTCTGAAGGACGTTGCTGGCCCATCGCTCCTCATATTCATGAAGCTGATGGGAATGACCTCTTTGCTATTGTTACCGCTGATCAGAACGGCCTAGCAGAAACACAACAAGGACACAATACACTAAACGGCCTGATGAGTTGTAAAAGGTCAGCACTTAAAAACCGATTGTGACAAGCTCCCCCACCCTCCCCACATTCGTTATATCTTGTACATAATATCTTAAAGTAGCTTCTTTAAACGTCTCGTGCCTCTTAGCTATCTCCCTAAGTATCTGCCCATCGCTCATCCCCTTTGAGTCGAAAAACGGATTCGAACGCTAAGCGCGCGCTAAGAGAGTAGTTTGCTGGATAGATGAGGCAACAAATTAATTAAGACAGACATGGAACCCATCCGTTTTCACCCCTTCAAGATTTTTATCACCATGTTTCAACAACGCATTCGTGGCGCGTGCCAAATTGCGCTGTTGCGAGGAAAAACGTTTATATCACTGGCGCGTGTATAGGCGGTCAACTGGAGGGAGTTAGATGCCTCTTGTCAACGAGCGGGATTTGCTTCTGCCAGCACTAAAGGAACGTAGGGCCGTGGGGGCGTTCAACGCAAACAACATGGAGATGATCCAAGCTTTCATATGGGCGGCTGAGGAAGTGACAAAGGAGATCGGGGAGCCCGTGGACCTGATAATCCAGTTAAGCCCGGGGGCGAGCAAGTACGCGGGTTGGGCGCTCGGAGCCGGGATGGTCAAGATCGCCGCCTCTGAGACCGACATCCGCATCGCCCTCAACCTAGACCACGCGACTGAGGTCGACCAGGTCAAGAAGGCCCTTGACACGGGTTTCACAGCAGTGCTATTCGACGGTTCCTCGCTTCCCTTCGAGGAGAACATAAGGTTAACCAGACAGGTGGTCGAGATGTGCCACGACAAGGGAGTGCCCGTTGAGGCGGAGTTGGGCAAGATCCCCAGGATCGAAGACTACTTCTCCTCAGCGGAGATCGCCCACCTGAGGTCCCTGTCCCCCGCCGAAGCCGTGAAGGTCATCCGCGAGAAGGCAGGCAAGTCCGTCGAGGCTTTGATGGCCAAACCAGAGGACGTCGAGTACTTCGTGAAGAAGACCGGCTGCGATTTCCTCGCTGCTGCCTTCGGTTCCATCCACGGCATCTGGGACGACATATGGCCAATACGGGTCGACCGCCTGGTCGCGATACAGGAGAAGACGCATCTTCCCCTTGTGTCGCACGGCTCCTCGGGAATACTCATGACCCCCAAGGACGCACGTGAAAAGGGCATAGGCCTGGCCAAGGGCGAGGGCACGCTTCTGGACGCGATCCAAACCGGCGGCGTCACAAAGGTGAACGTGGCCACAGCCCTTTCAATAGCGTTCATCGAGGGCTTCGTTAAGGCTTACCAGTCTAGTCCAGGCGAGAAGGACTTTCGCAAATTCGGCATCGCAGCCCGCGACAGGGTTAAAGAGAAGACCAAGGAGTATATGCGTCTCTTCGCCGGGCGTATTTAGAACTTCTTTCCTCTCTGTCACTTAATTCATAACTGTTCCAATCGAAGACATTAAACGGGTGCTTGAAGGACTGAATTTCCGTGATGCATGGTGCCTAATTCTTAAAGCTGAAAAAGCACCTCTTTATTTCTTCCACTTGACGAGGTCATCACTCTCCTCTACATTAAAACGGAGCAGGTCCATAACGTCCTTCTTCCACTTTTCCGGAGAAGCGTGAATCACCCTCCCCACGTAAAGGCTCCTAAGCAACTTCAGCGAGGGTACCTTCCTTACAGCTACTCTGTATTTGACGTATGCTTGTTCCTCAAGTTTTTCATCTGGCAAGTATATGAGCTCCCTTCGAAAGTTTATGTCAACCATGCACCGAGCGCGCGCGCTGGATGAGGTGCAACGTTTGCGGTCTTTCGCTGGTTATTAATTGTCCTAAGTGTGGCAGACAGACGTTCTTCGGCGACTACTGCCAAAACTGCGGGGAGAGGTTACTCGTCGAATGCAAGAAATGTCACACGGTCCAACCGCCAATAAGCGCGAACTGCGTCAAGTGCGGAAAACCCCTTAGCTAAACCAAGGCAGCAACTAGTCGCGCTCTAAACCTTAGGGGTTCGTGGGGAGAACTCACATATAATTAAGTAACGCGCGCTACCACATTTTTGAACACCAAGCTTAACTGGTTTAAGTTTTTATACGTCCAACTGTTTTATCGCAGAGTAAAAAATGGTAGAAAGTTCAGTAATAAAACAATTGATAGAAAGAGCACGGGAGGTAGGTTTACCTGAATATAGGTTGATAAGAAGTTATTTACAAAAAAGATATCTAGAAAAACTAGAAAGCGAAAAGCTGATACTCCAAGGGGGAGGTGCTTTAAGATTTTTTTACGGTTCTCCAAGGCTGAGCGACGACCTCGATTTTGTTTATGAAGATGAGTTAGGAGTAGAGGAGGCTTGCACAGCCGTAAAAAGAATTAACGTCGAATACTCACTTAAGCAAAAAGAAGGTCTGACGAGAATTAAGGCCTACTTTCCGTTCGGGGGTGCTGAGATATTGTTGAGAATAGAGCTCTACAAAGTTCCAGCCTACACCTCCATGAAACTTACTCTGCCGGAAACTGCAAACAGGATCCTTGTCGAGTCTCCAGAGGAGATAAAGGCAGACAAGGTGGTAGCGCTCTTAGACCTTTTCAAGAGGAGGGGGATCATAAGCATGATCGATTTGTACGACCTCTGTTATCTAGATGGCCTAACAAAAAAATTAGACGTCGAGCTCGTCAGGAAAAAACTCGACGACTATAGCCTTCATCTCGAGAGGGAGGATTTCGTTGATTTTATTAGTGGTGTGACTGAAAGTGCATATCGGTTCGAGCCAACGCTCTCCAGGTATCTTCCGAAAAGCGAAAGAAGAGGAATCGATGAACGAAAGATCCTTTCCGAAATACCTGACCTTTTTCTTGAAGTTATGAGGGGTTTGAAATTATGAAAGGATGTAAGCTGGATGAAAAAGTGGGGGAGCTGTTAAAAGAGCTCGGAAGCTTGGAAAGGGTCGTGATGGCTGTAGGAAGGCCTTGCTACATATCCTTCGAGTCAGCCCTGTTTGCGGAGGGAATTAAAAGCAGAGGCCCATTTGGGTATGAGTGCGCGACCCTTTCTGACAACCTCTTCTTCTACGTAGAAGAAACTCCCGTCGAACTCATTAAAATACCTGAAGATTACTTCTTTGGCTACAGGCAGAAGAACGATGTTTTTTGGGCGGAACCTGAGAAGGCCCTGCTCGACTATATCTATCGATGTCAGATGGAAGGTGTGAAGGCGGATCTTTACGATATGGACTGGTCCGTGCTAAGAAGATCAAAATTGGAAGAGTATGCCGAGCTTATGGACGTAAAGTTAAAAGTTCCGAATGTGGAGTCTCTGAGAAAGGAAAGGCATCCGAAATATCATATCATGGCAGATGAAATCCAAGAGTTTTTAAACAAATAAGGGTTACCTTATCGATGTCCTTCAGGTACTTTTAAGATCCCTTTTTAATTCGGACTACTCCCCTAGCGCATGTGGCGCGCAAGCGCCTCGTTGCTTCATTAAAACTTTCTTCTCAATGAAGTATGGTCAAAGTCTCTGTCGTTCGATATTATTTCTTTAACCTTGCTTCTTAAGGCGACCGCTAAGTGTAAAGCGTCCTCGTAATCTAAGTCGTAGTCTTCCATCAAGCTAGATGCTCTCTCTAAGTCTTCAGGGATCAAAGAAGCTATCTCTAAACCGGGTAGGTTTTTTATGGCTTTTATAATGCCTTCAACCAATGTCTCATCCTTCAGGCTCTTCCCAGTCAATCCTGCAACTATGACTAGTGCTTGATAGAGAGTCAGGCTTGAAGTTGTGTATTTCCTCTTGGAAGCGCTTTCAATCTTCTTTATCCATCCGTGGGCAGCTCTTCCGAACCTGGGATGATTTCCAAGCCAATAGACGAATACGTTCACATCTACGTAGCTTTCCGGCTCCACCAGTCCCTCATCACCCCAACCACGAATTCGTCTAAATCTTCTGGCCACTTAGCCACCCTAAATGCCCCGAAGTACTTGTCGGCGACGGGCTCCACGGGCTCGATTACGATGCTTTTTTCGCGCACTTTTATCATTACAAGGCTTTCTACCTTTATTCCCGCTTTCTCTCTTATGTCCTTCGGTATCAGGAGCCTTCCCTTCCTGTCAATTTTTACCACTTCCATTATAAATCCCACTATAAAAATATAGTTCCACATATTTAAAATTTTCCCACTAACCAAGCTGTTCGCAAGAGTAGCGCTAAACAACATAACGTGAGCCCTTGGTCCAACATCTCGCAGGCCTTGGACCTTTGGTTCAAGATTTAGCTTTGTTTGCCTTGGCTGCTGGCGATAAGACTTATGAGAGGAGCGTGGCCATTTATACTCATGAAGTCGGAGGGAGTTGATGCGGGCCAGGTGAAAAAGGCATTCCTAAATTTACTGCTGTTAGCTTTGCCTCTCTTGTTATCTCTTAGCGTTTTAAAGGTCTTATCCGACAGTGGCTCGAACTACACCGACGACGAGGGTCTTTCCGGATTTTACGTATACGACAAATCCCTTCCCCTCAACGCGGCAGAAGAGCTGTTCAGGGAAACGGAAACCTGCGATATCTACAAAGTGTACTTCGACTCCGCAAACGGAGAAAGGGTTCCAGGTTTGCTCTCGGTGCCCAAGGGACCAGGCAAGTTTCCGTGCATCGTATTCCTCCATGGTTACGGAGGGTCTAAAGGGGATATATTGCCAGCCGCCGGACAGGTAGCGGCCGAGGGCTACGCCATAATGGCCATAGACGCCGAGTTTCACGGCGAGCGGAAGGAGGAAGGAAAGGCGCTCTACTCCCCAAACCTAGAGGAGTCTAGGAACGGCATAATACAGACCGTAATAGACCTCAGGAGGGCGGTGGATTATCTGGAGACTAAATTGGAGATAGACAGCGAGAGAATCGGTTATGTGGGCGGGAGCATGGGGGGTATACTCGGGGCGATATTCATCGGCGTCGAGCCTAGGGTGAAGGCGGCCGCACTGCTGGTAGCCGGAGGCAATATGAGCCTGATGATAAGGGAGAGCCAGCATTCGGCCATACCGGCCATCAGGGAATATCTGTCGGAACACGGGATTTCCTACGGGGATCTCCAAGAGCTCTTGAACCCTGTGGATCCCATCAACTTCATAGCCAACTTCTCGCCGAGGCCAGTGGTTTTCCACTTGGGCAAATATGACCGTGTCGTTCCGGCCGAGGCTGGCGAGCAGCTCTACGAGGCGGCCGGGGAACCGAAGCAGGTCTACTGGTATGACTCAGGGCACGATATCCCCTTGGACTTAGTCCTCTCTAGGGTACTGGACTTCATGGACAAGGAATTGATGGGAAAGACATTCGCTTTCCATGAAACGAAGTTCTGGATTTTGAGGTACGTGGTACCCATGTCGATAGTCGCAATCAGCATTGTAGCTTTGGCCTACATCATCACCAAGACAAAGCATGCGCGCGTTTGATTTTAGTTCGATTTCTGTCACTTGGGTCCTGTTCGAGCCTCCGTAAGTTTAAAAACCCGAGTGAAAGGCAAGCAGCAGGTAAACGTGGTGGCTAAAGCGATCATTGTTTACCTAACCTCGGCGAGATAGCATACAAGCTCAGGGAAGTTTCATGAGCGGCCACTCGAAATATTTTCGCCTAAAGCAATCGGGTTAAAGGCCGAATGACCTACAAAATTCTAAAATAGAGCGACAAGGTTTGATGAGGCCGGAACGCTGAAGGGCATCATGTACCCGGTCGAGACAGATGGATTGACGAAATACTTCCCACGAGAGAGCGGAAAAGGAGACAGACTCATAGCTGTCGATCACGTTAACTTGAGGGTCAAAGAGGGGGAGTTCTTCGGGCTGCTGGGGCCCAACGGGGCCGGGAAGACCACCCTGATAAAGATGCTCTGCACGCTAATAATTCCTGACGAGGGCACGGCGAGTGTCGCAGGATACGATGTGCTGAGGGAACCTGACAAGGTAAAGGAGAACATAGGGTGGCTGCACGGCGAGACGGGGGGCAGGGCCCTGTACTGGAGGCTGTCCGCTAGGGACAACCTCAAGTTCTACGCCTACCTGCAGAACATACCATCAGAGGTCGCGAACAGAAGGATAAACGCGCTGCTCGAGTTCTTCGACCTGACGAAGGATGCCGACAGGCTTGTCAAGGACTTCTCGACCGGGATGAAGATGAGGGTGATGCTCGCGAGGACCTTGCTCTCCAACGCCCCGATACTCCTAATGGACGAGCCCACAGTAGGGCTTGATGCCACAGGCGCTATCGAGACGCGCAATTTATTGAAGGCCCTGTGCGAGGAGCTCAACAAGACGATCGTTTTCACGACCCACAACATTATGGAGGCCGAGAAACTCTGCAACAGGATCGCGGTCATGAACAAGGGCAAGATCGTTGCGGTGGACACGCCGCTTAGGCTGAGCGAGGTGACGAGGGACTTCAGGGGTGTAAAGGTTACGCTCTTGGGCCCAGCAGAGGTGGCGGTCGGCCTCTTGGAAACGGTGGAGGGGGTGAAAAGCGTGGTCAAGGTCGAACCGGAGGAAGAGTACACAACGATCCAGCTCAAAGTCGACGACGAGGAATCCGCCATGATTACCATACCGCAACGTCTCAAGTCAAATGGCATCAAGCTGATCGGCATACAGAGAGCGCTCCCGAGCTTGGAGGAGGTCTTCATAAGGCTGACAGGTGAGGAGGTTGGAACCTGATCAAATCCTCGAGGTCCTCAGAGAGGGAAGGCCCCACTTCAGGTCTCCTACGCGGCAGCTCCTCGGCGTAGTGTGGGCAAACCTGAAGATACTGACGGCGTACAAGTCTTGGCTCGTGATGGACCTTCTAAGCACCGTAGCCTCGGTGCTGATGTACTATTTCGTCGGGCTGCAGGTGGATCCCCTGAAGCTCGCGAGCAGCGGCTGGGGTACTAGCTATTTGGCGTTCTCGCTTGTGGGGGTTGCCACCTCGAACTACCTCTGGTCCTGCCTCACCAGGCTGAGCCATTCGATCCAACACGAGATAAGGGGAGGTACGCTCGAGGCGGTGGCGGTCTCGCCCGTCAACATGACCGTCTTCTTCTTGGGCTTGACCACTAGGGGGTACATCGTCAGCTCCATCTACCTAGTAGGGGTGTTCGCCGTCGGGACGCTCGGCCTGGGTGCTAGGTTCTCAACTTCGCTTCCGTCCCTGTTCAGCTTCTTCCTGATGTTCGCCCTGATGTTGATCGCCAACCAGTCGCTAGGCCTCATAGCGGCGGGCGTAGTAATGGTGTACAAGAGGGGTGACCCGATCACGTTCATCGTGGCGGCGATGAACGAATTCCTCGCCGGCGTCCTCTACCCCCTCGAGATGCTCAAAGCCTTCCCAGCCCTCCAAGTCATATCGATGATGTTCCCATACACCCACGCCCTAGATGGTATGCGGAGGTCCTTGATCCTCGGGGCACCTTTGACGGACCCGAGCATGCTGTTCGACCTAGTCGTCCTTCTCGCCTTCACGGCGATCATGGCACCTCTGGGGCTTGCTGTCCTGGGGTGGGGTTACAGGACCATAAGGTCTCAGGGCACCACATCATCTTACTAGGTGGTTGAAATGAAGGTGGAGGAGATCGTGAGGTTCTTGGCGGAACCCGTGCCGAGGGCCAAGGTCGGGGTCTTCGAAAAGGTCCTGGCTTTCGTGTCAAGGGACTTCAAGGTGTGGTGGACGTACAAGCTCTGGGTCACGTTGGACATAGTGGGCTCCTTGACATTCGTGGCCACTTATTACTTCGTCTCCAAGATCGTCTCCCCCCAGGCGTTGGTCGCCTCAGGGTACGCGGCTGATTTCCTGACCTTCGCGGTCATAGGGATATCGTTTCAACACTACGTCTTCTCCTCGGTCTCCAGCCTCTCGGAGGCCATCAGGGAGGAGCAGTGGGACGGCACCATGGAGACCATACTCTCCTCAAGCACAGGTTTCAAGGTGTTCCTGCTGGGGGAGTCCGTATTCAGGTTCATAGTGGGGTCGTACTTCCTGCTAGCATCCATGGCGATGGGGCTAGCAATCGGCGCCAGGTTTAACGTGACGCTTTGGTCGGCCATATCCGCAGCTGCAATGACCGCGTTGTTAATAGCAAGCCACATGGTCGTGGGGATCCTGAGCGCTGGGGCTATCCTAAAGCTAAAGCAGGGTGACCCCGTCGTCTGGGCCTTCTCCTGGCTCACACAGCTGTTCTCGGGAGTTCTGTACCCACTAGGCCTGCTCCCGAGCTACCTCCAGTGGATAGGTGCTGCCTTCCCTCTCACCTACTCGCTCGACGGCCTGAGGAGGTGCCTCATGAACGCAGAGGACTTCACATCCAGCGTAATAATCGAGGACTTCATGAAGCTGTCCGTGTTCATCGTTTTCCTCCTGCCAATTTCTATCTGGGTTTTCAGGAAGGCGTACGACTCTACCAGACGGGAGGGCTCACTAGGCCAATATTGAGATGTCCTGATAGAGTGTGTAAGCGAAATTAAAAGCCAACAATATCGGACTAACTGAAGACCTGGACTTTGCTCTGAAACTGCAGGGCGCCTGAGCTTCTGACAGCCCTCGGAGTAAAGCCTCTTATAGCTAGTTGGCCATCTGGCCCATTTCCGTATTCCTTGCCATTTTTTCCTCGAGCTACCTGACCTTGTTCCCTTAAGCCCCTTAGAAAACCTACATGTGGGCGGCATCAATGCTTTCGTAATAGTATCGCATGCAGCTCGGCGTATTTTAACAGCGGTCTAAGGGCGTTGAAAACGCGATCGAGCGTGTCTCTATAATACTTTATCAAACTCGTTGGCAAGATGTGCCAATAGCAACAACCCCTCGTGCTTATCGCCTCAAGTCCATATTTCCCGAACAGTCTCTCAACCTCGACCGCCGAGTGCCCAACCTCGTAGATCAACGTGGGTCGCAGCCCCTCGGTCCTGAAGGGAACTTTGTCCGATGGCATTTGGTACCTCCTTTTAAAATCGTCTAGGGTGTAGCTGTTGAAAGTGCTCAGGGCGCATAGGCCGCCGCACTTCAGCACCCTTGAGAATTCTCGCGCCGCCAACTCACAATCCGTGAAGTGATCGAAGGTCAGAGTGCAGATCAAGCCGTTGAACACGGAATCCCTGAAGGGCAGATGCTCGCCGTCCGCGAGGACCGAATTGAGCTTTTCCGAAATACCGTGCTCTCTTGCCTTCCCCATCATCACGCGGAGCATCTTCAAGCTGATATCCAAGGCCACGACCTCATGGCCTCTTCTCGCGGCTCTGACCGCATACCTGCCAGTACCACATCCGACGTCGAGGATGGGAGCTGACATGTTCCCAACCCAGCTCTTGATTGCCCTCTCCTCACCCTCCTCCATCCTCCTAGTCCAATATAGGTACTCCGAGCGATCGTATTCGTCGGCCATTTCGTCGTAAGCCTCCTTAACCCCTTTTTTGCCCTCAAGGATCCTGTACTCCATCCCCTCGAACCAGAAGACTTTATCGCTCATCAAACCCTTCAATAGTCTCCACGTCAATAAATCTGTTGGTGGTCCGGTACGCCAAGCTATCAAACAGTAATTCTCCTCGAAGCACCAGTGAGTTGATGTTCTGGAGGGGAAGACTCAAAAGTGGTGGATATAGGTCATCAGATTTTTAAAATCTGCTCCCTCGGCACATTCCTCGTCCGTTAAAGGAGTGTGCGAGACGTTTGATGCGACATCCACTGAAATGATCTCAACGTTGCCGTATATTCTTCTCATGACATTTTCTGCAGCTTTTACTTTAACTGGGTTCGTTGAGCCCACTGCGACCTTAAATACCATCGGACATCGCTCACCATGTATATACCGAGCCAAAGAGGCCATCAGAAAAGCCGAAGCCGATCTCGGCGTAGGTCTTGAGGGTGGGGTTGCCAAGAGGGCCGGCAGGTATTTTCTAACCGGCTGGTGTGCTGTAGTTGACGTCGGAGGCGATATAGCACTGGGGTGTGGCGGTGGTATTGAACTGCCGGAGGTTATCGTGAGAGAGGTTCTAAGTGGAAAGGAGCTGGGGGATGTGATGGATGAAGTTACTGGCATAAGCGGAACCAAAAGAAAAATGGGGGCAGTGGGGATATTGACGAATGGGCTCACCAGCAGGCAAGAATCGTGGGAGTTCACTCTTTTGTACGCCATGGCAAGAAAGCTGAGCGCAGAATTATACAGCAAGATGGATCGTTCAGAGTTGTAGATGTTAGCAAACTTCAAGTAGCTCACGATCCGAAGGTGTTGGGTTCTTTGACACCAGTTGATTAACGACCTTCCTCGTCCAAGAGAAGTTAGCCAGGTGGTGGTAGCTCGGGCGGTCTTGGGAGTTTGGTGCTTTTCCTCCTGCGTAGTGAGACGGCTACAACCACAACGGCTACCGCAATCAATACTGAGGCTACGATTATAGCGCCCGTATAGTCCTCAGCGTAAACCGCATGCATCTCCAACCTAGGCTCATAGCCTGCGAAGACAAGCCTGACCGAGCTTTCCGTAGAATTCAAGAAACCGACCCATTGCTTGAACACGTACTTCGCACCCAGTAAGCCGAGCAACCCGGGCATGCTCACGG
>Ga0315298_1005968_pt1 | contig 16915 bp, 15 predicted proteins | sample WHS_1_MG_FD_203077 | JGI IMG/M metagenome (GOLD analysis project Ga0315298, IMG submission 203077) | Extremophilic microbial mat communities from Washburn Hot Springs, YNP, Wyoming, USA - WHS_1_MG | ecosystem: Environmental > Aquatic > Thermal springs > Hot (42-90C) | place: USA: Wyoming...
TTACTTGCGCACCGGAGCCGCAGCGGCAGCCGCCGGCTTCGCACCACCCGCCTCCGGGCTCGGCACGCGCGCACCGCTCACCATGTAGGCGTGCAGGTCGCTGGCGAAATTGCGCAGCGCGTCCTGCAGCATCTTGTTGCGGCCGAGCAGCCAGTTGTAGCCCCACACCGCCGGCACTGCAGCCGCCAGGCCGAGCGCGGTCATGATCAGCGCCGAGCCGACCGGACCGGCCACCTTGCCGATGCTCGCCTGACCGGCCAGACCGATCGCGACGAGTGCGTTCATGACGCCCCACACCGTGCCGAACAGACCGACGAACGGCGCCGAGGAGCCGACCGTGGCGAGCAGCGCGAGGCCCTTGCTCATCTCGCCGGAGACCTGCTCGACCGAGCGTTGCAGCGACATGGTGATCCACTCGTGCAGATCGATGCGATCGGTCAGGCGACCGTCGTGATGGGACATCGCGCGCATGCCGTCCTCGGCGATGGTGCGGAACGGATTTTCCTTCTTCAGCTTATCAATGCCTTCCTTGATCGACGAGGCCGACCAGAAGGACTTTTCGGTCTCGCGCGCCGCCTTCTTCAGGCGGTGCTGGTCCCACAGCTTGGTGAGAATGATGAACCAGGTCGCGAGCGACATCGCGAGCAGCAGCAGCATGACGGACTTGTCGATGATGGTGCCGTTGTTCCACACGCCGGCAATGCCGTACGGGTTGTTGACGGATGCGGTAGCTTGGATAGCCATAGATTTCCTCAGATCACAAATAAGCCGCGTTGGATGGCGGTGTCGAAGTTGAAAGAGACAGGGGCATCAGAAGTCGTTCAGCTGGAACTTGATGGGCAGATGGCCGCAGAAATTGATCGGCCTGCCATTGGCCCGCTCGGGGTTCCAGTGTCCGGAGGTGGCGCGCGCATACCGCAGGGCCGCCCGGTCGAGACGCGGGCTGCCCGAAGAGGTGACAACGCGTGGCTGAGCCGACAGCCGGCCGTTCGGCCCCACGCACACCTCCACGATCGCGGTGCCCTGCTCGCCCAGACGCTGCGAGGACTGCGGATAGTAGTCCTGCGTCGCCGGGAAATCGCTCGAGGGGCTGAGCGGCGTGTAACGCACCGGTGCCGGCGGCGGCGGCGCAGCCCTCACCACATGGTGCGTGACGGTGATGGCGTGGCTCGCGGCCTGCGGCGGCACGTTGATCTGGATCATCGGCGGCGGCACCTGCACCTGCTGCTGCACCAACTGCGGCGGCGGGGGCGGGGGCGGCGGCAGGTGCTTGCGCACCTGGCGGACGATGGTCGTCTTGATCGGCGGGGCGACGAGCTGTACGACGCGGTTGGCCAGACCCGCCTCGAGCGCCCAGAAAATGAGGATATGCAGCACGATGATGGCCGCGAGTACGGCCGTGCGGCGAGTAAAGAATTGTGTGTCGTGTACGTAAGCGCTCATGTGTGAATGCTAAGGCGTGGCTGTTGCCTATTCGAAAACACCGGAACGAAACGAGAGTGGCGCAAGGTAGCGGTCTTTCCACCTGCCCGCAAGCGGCTCAATCCGGACCCGAGCTGGCCGACGGGAGGTCCCGCCGATCTGTCATACTTTTTTACACGTGCGCCTGCCCTGCGCGGGCTGTCGCTCGTGTGGCTCAATCCCCCTAGCTGGTTCGGTGTCACGGCGACTCGAGGGCGGAAAGCCAAGCGTGCGCGCCATGGGCATCCAAGGATGCTGCGCCCAACTGTAACCGCTACCCGAGGCGCTGACAACTGCACGAGACGATCAATCCGATAAATGGCGGCAGCGCGCATCGGCAGGACTAGCAGCGCGAGCTCAAACGCGGCAAATCTGCCCTGCACACGTGGATCACCGGCGGATTCAGGTGCGTGCGCACCGTGGCGCGCAGCGGCCTCTCGCGCGGGCGCCAGAGCGGCGCGCTCGAGGCAATATCCATGCGGTTCGCCGCGCACGGCGCACCGTGCTCATCCCCCGCGAACCGCTCAGCGGTTTCATTTTTGTGCATGCTGTTCATCACGACGCTGCATGGTCTCTCAGTCTGATGTCACTCCCGTGAAAATCCGTACGCTCGCACCGACACAACGCGACGAACCGTTGGCCGGACAGCGACGAACCGAGCAGACGACTCAACCGAAGCGCTCGCGCAGCAGGCGGTACAGCGCTCGCACACATTGCGCCTCGGCGCCCACCGGGCGGCCGGGACGCTCCTTGCCATTCCACGCGTACAGATCGATGTGCACCCAGTCGGTCGCGCCGCCGATGAAGCGCTGCAGAAACAGCGCCGCGATGATGGAGCCGGCGAATGGCGTGGATGCAACATTACCGAGGTCGGCTATTTTGCTGGCCAGATCCTCTTCGTAGCCTGCCCACAACGGCATCGGCCAGAGCGGATCGCACTCCGCCTCGCCAATCTGGCGCAGCCGTTCGGCGAGCGCCGGCCGGTTGCTGTAGAGGGCGGGCAACTCCGGACCGAGCGCAGTGCGCGCCGCTCCGGTCAGGGTCGCCAGATCGATGATGAGCTGCGGGCGCTCCTCTTCCGCAGCCGCCAGCGCATCGGCGAGCACCAGCCGCCCCTCGGCATCCGTGTTGCCGATCTCGACCGTCAGGCCCTTGCGCGAGCGCAGCACGTCGCTCGGCCGGTACGCCGCGCCGCCGACGCTGTTCTCCACCGCCGGGATCAGCACGCGCAGCTGCACCGGCGCCTCGAGGCGCATCAGCAGATCCGCCAGCGCCAGCGCGCACGCGGCCCCGCCCATGTCTTTCTTCATCAGTGCCATGGCGCTCGCGGGCTTCAGGTCGAGCCCGCCGGTGTCGAAGCACACCCCCTTGCCGACCAGCGTCACGCGCGGGGCGTCCTTCTCGCCCCAGCGCAGATCGATCAGCCGCGGCTCACGCACGCTGCCGGCGCCGACGGCGCGCAGCAGCGGAAATCCGGCCAGCTCCCCGCCGCTGAGGACCTGGCAGCGGGCGCCGCGTTCGCGCGCGAGCGCCACGGCCGCATCGGCCAGTTCCTGCGGTCCAAGGTCATTCGGCGGGGTATTGATCAGATCGCGCGCCAGAGCGCTCGCCTGGGCCGCGGCGAGCGCGTAGCGCACGTCAGCCTCCGGCGGGGCAATCAGCGCCGCGCCCGGACCATACGGTGCGTCCAGCCGATAGCGGTTCATGTGGTAGCCGCCGAGCAGCCAGCCGAGCACGAAGTGCGTCGCGGCGTCCGCCGGCAGCGCCGTACCGAGCCGCCACGGCAGCGCCGGGAGTCGTTCGGTGGCCGCGGCAGCGTGCCAGGGTCCGAGCGCGGCGGCCGCGGGCAGTGCCCCGAGACCGAGCAGCGCCCCGGCGACGCCCTCCTCGCCCGGCAACGTCAGGACGCGGTAGCGCTCGCCCTGAAAACCATGCGCGCGGACCCAGCCGGCGAGCGCGCCGTTTTGCTGAGCGAGCCAGGCGTGCAGTTCGCCTTCCCCGAGCAACCACAGCGGGCGGCTCTCCCCCGGATCGCTCTTCAATAACAATTCGTGTGACACGGCGCCGAGCATAGCGCGGGGCGCGCACTAGCCGCCAGCGACGTGCGCACGCCGCGTTGACAAGTGCGCGCCGAGTGTGCTCCTATCGGGACCATCATCTCCACTTTAATCTCGTCCCGGCACCCAAAGCCCGTGGTACCTGCAGCCAACATCGTCCGAACTTCCGCGGCGTCGCGCACGACGCTGGCGCTCCTCGGCCGACTGCCGGTACTTCTTATCGGACTGCTGCTCCTTACGAGCAGCCGGTGCGGGGTGCTCGCAATCGCCTGAGGACAGACAGGCAGGGGCGAGAGAAGACACCAGAACCCCGCACCGGCACTGAAGGCCGCTGCGGGGTTTTTTGTGTGCGTCAATGTACGATCGAAATCTGACATCCGGGCCATCCGGCCGATTTGGAGTATCGAGAGATGAAGCTGTATTCGCAAAAAGACGTCGACCAGAAGGCCCTGCGCGGGGCGCGCATTGCGGTCATGGGCTATGGCAGCCAGGGCCGCGCTCATGCGCTGAACCTCAAGGACAGCGGCTTTGACGTCATCGTGGGTGCCCGCAAGGGCGGGCCCGGATGGAAGAAGGCCAAGAAGGACGGCCTGGCGGTCGCCGAACCGGCGAGCGCGGCGAAGGACGCCGACCTGATCGCGATGCTGGTCCCCGACCTGGCGCAGAAGGCGCTCTACGAGAGCATCGAGCCGGCGATCAAGCAGGGCGCGACGCTGCTGTTCGCGCACGGGTTCAACATCCACTTCAAGCAGATCAAGCCGCGCAAGGATCTCGACGTGGTGCTGATCGCCCCGAAGGGTCCCGGCGATCTGGTGCGCCGCCAGTACCAGCAGGGCCGCGGCGTGCCGTGCCTGATCGCGGTGGACCAGAACGCCACCGGCCAGGGCAAGAAGCGCGCGCTGGCGTATGCGCACGGCATCGGCGGCACGCGTGGCGGGGTGCTCGAGACGACGTTCGCCGAGGAAACCGAGACCGATCTGTTCGGCGAGCAGGCGGTGCTCTGCGGCGGCGCGACCGAACTGGTGGTGCGCGGCTGGGAGACGCTGGTCGAAGCCGGCTACCAGCCGGAGGTGGCCTACTACGAGTGTCTGCATGAGCTGAAGCTCATCGTCGATCTGCTGCACGAGGGCGGCATCACCAAGATGCACGAGTTCATCAGCGAGACGGCCAAGTACGGGGACCTGACGCGCGGCCCGCGTATCGTCGATGCGCGCGTGAAGAAGGAGATGGCCAAGGTGCTCAAGGAGATCCAGACCGGCGCCTTCGCGCGCCAGTGGATCCGCGAAAACGCCGGCGGACGCAAGCGTTACGCGAAGCTGCTCAAGAGCGACCTGAAGCACCCGATCGAGAAGGTCGGCGCCAAGCTGCGCGCGCGCATGCCCTGGCTGAACGACCAGCGCGCTTAAGCGCGCCGCCCTCCCACTGTCCCCCAAGGAGACTGTCATGGCAGCCGAACCGGACAAAGTACTGATCTTCGATACCACCCTGCGCGACGGCGAACAGGCCCCCGGATGCAGCATGACGCAGCCGGAGAAGCTTCGGGTCGCCCGGGCGCTCGCCGAACTCGGCGTCGATGTGATCGAAGCGGGTTTCCCGGCGGCCTCCAAGGGGGACTGGGAGAGCGTACAGGCGGTCTCGCGCACGATCGAAGGCCCGATCATCGCCGGCCTTGCGCGCTGCAACCGCGAGGACATCGAACTCGCCGCTCGCGCCCTCGCCGATGCACCGCGGCGGCGGCTGCACGTGTTCCTCGCCACCAGCGCGATTCACCGCCAGTACAAGCTGAACATGGCCGAGGAGCAGATCCTGCGCACCGCCGTCGACGGTGTGCGCCGTGCCCGTGAACTGTGCGAGGACGTGGAGTTCTCCCCCGAGGACGCCTCGCGCACCGAGCTGGAATTCCTGGCGCAGGTGGTCGAGGCGGCCATCGAGGCCGGCGCGAGCACGGTGAACATCCCCGATACCGTCGGCTACACGGTGCCGGACGAGTTCGCCGAACTGTTCCGCTACCTGCGCAAGAACGTGCGCGGCATCGAGCGGATCCGCCTCTCGGTGCACTGCCACGACGATCTGGGCATGGCGGTGGCGAACAGCCTGACGGCCGTGGTCGCCGGCGCCCGCCAGATCGAGTGCACGATCAACGGTATCGGTGAGCGCGCGGGCAACTGCTCGCTCGAGGAAGTGGTGATGGCGCTGAAGACGCGCGCCGCGTTCTTCAATGTCACCACCGGCATCCAGACCACGCGGCTGTATCCGACCTCGCGCCTGGTCTCGAGCATCACCGGCATGACCGTGCCGCGCAACAAAGCGGTGGTCGGTGAGAACGCCTTCGCGCACGAGGCGGGCATTCATCAGCACGGGGTGCTCAAGCACCATTCGACCTACGAAATCATGCGCCCGGAGGACGTGGGGCTCGCCCGCAGTCATTTGATTCTCGGCAAGCACAGCGGCCGGCACGCCTTTCGCGACCGGGTGCGCGCACTCGGCTTCGAGCTGCAGGAGAGCGAGCTCAACGAGGTGTTCGAGGAGTTCAAGGCGCTCGCGGACCGCAAGAAGGAGCTCTTCGACGGCGACATCGAGGCGCTGGTGCTGCGTGCCGGGGGCGCGGCGAACGGCCCGTGGAGCCTCGCCGGCCTGGAGACGCAGGCGGCGATGCAGGGACCGGCCACGACGAAGGTCCGGCTGCGCCACAGCGACGGGCGCCAGGTGGAACAGACGGCCGACGGTGACGGACCGGTCGATGCCGCCTTCAAGGCGATCGAAGCGGCGACCGGGCTCGGGGTGATGCTGCGCAAGTTCGAGGTGCGCGGCGTCACGGAGGGCGAGGACGCCCAGGGCGAGGCGGTGGTGTACGTAGAGTACAATCAACGCACCTATCGGGGCTCGAGCGTGAGCACCAACATCGTGGAATCGAGCAGCAAGGCGTTCCTCGAGGTGATCAACCGCATCGAGCAGGCAGCCGCAGGCAGCCGCTCGCGCGACGAGCGCGGTGCCGGCGCACAGACCGCTTCGACGCTTTGACTGGCAGTACGCCACGGGAGATTTTTCATGCCCATTCCGGCCACTCAGTACATCTGGTTCAACGGCAAGCTCGTTCCGTGGGAAAAGGCCACGGTGCACGTGCTCAGCCACGCTCTGCACTACGGCTCCTCGGTGTTCGAGGGGCTGCGCGCCTATGAGACGCACCGGGGCGTGGCTATTTTCCGGCTGCGCGATCACTCCCGCCGCCTGCTCGACTCGGCCAAGATCTACCGCATGAGCATGCCGTTCACCGTCGGGCAGATCGATGAGGCCTGCCGCGCGGTGATCGCCGCCAATGGACTCGCCAAGGGCGCCTACATCCGCCCGGTCGCCTTCCGCGGCTATGGTGAAATCGGCGTCACGCCGAAGAATGAGCCGCCGACCGAGGTGGCCGTAGCCGCCTGGGAGTGGGGCAAGTACCTCGGTCACGAGAGCGAGGAGCAAGGCGTCGATGCCTGCATCTCCTCCTGGCACCGCGTCGCGCCGAACACGCTGCCGGCGCTCGCCAAGGCCGGCGGCAACTATCTCTCGAGCCAGCTGATCGGTGCCGAGGCGCGCCGCCTGGGCTTCCACGAGGGCATTGGACTGGCACCCGACGGGACGCTCAGCGAGGGATCCGGTGAGAACCTGTTCGTGGTCAAGGACGGCGTGCTGCTCACACCCGCCCTCGCCCACTCGGTGCTCGGTGGCATCACGCGCGACTCGGTGATGCGCCTGGCGCGCGAGCGCGGCTTCGAGGTGCGCGAGTGCGCCATTCCGCGCGAACTCCTCTATATAGCCGATGAGGCATTCTTCACCGGCACCGCCGTCGAGATCACTCCGATCCGCTCGGTCGACCGCCTCATGGTCGGCGCCGGCAAACGCGGCCCGATCACCGAGACGCTGCAGAAGGCGTTCTTCGGCCTGTTCTCCGGCGAGACGCCCGACCAGTGGGGTTGGCTCGATCACGTCGACATGGCAGCGCCCCCGGCTGCGGCGGCGCGCTGATGGCGGCACCGCAGACTCTGTTCGAGAAGGTCTGGCGCCACCACGAGGTGGTCGCCGAGACCGCCGACACCCCGGCGGTGCTGTACATCGACCTGCACCTGATCCACGAGGTCACCTCGCCGCAGGCCTTCACCGTGCTGCGCCAGCGCGGCCTCGGGTTGCGCCGGCCCGAGCGCACCTTCGCCACCATGGATCACTCGACGCCGACGCGCACCGAGCAAGTCTTCGGCGGCGCGCCGATCACGCTCGAGGATGCGGCCCGCCAGGTCAGTGAGCTCGAGCGCAACTGTGCCGCCTTCGGCGTCGAGCTGCTCGGGCTGCGCGATGCGCGCCGCGGGATCGTACACATCATCGGCCCGGAGCTCGGCCTGACGCAGCCGGGCAAGACCGTGGTCTGCGGCGACAGCCATACCAGCACGCACGGCGCGCTCGGTGCGCTCGCGTTCGGCATCGGCACCACCGAGGTCGGGCACGTCTTCGCCACTCAGTGCCTGCTGCAGCGCAAGCCGCGCACACTCGCCATCAACGTCAACGGGGCTCTGCAGCCGGGCGTCACGGCCAAGGATCTGATCCTCGCCATCATCGGGCGCATCGGCGTCGGAGGCGGCACCGGCCACGTCATCGAGTACCGCGGTGAGACGATCCGCGCACTCGACATGGACGCACGCATGACCGTGTGCAACATGTCGATCGAGGCTGGCGCACGCGCCGGCATGATCGCTCCGGACGAAACGACGTTCCGCTACCTCGCCGGCCGGCCGCGCGCGCCGCAGGGCGAGGCCTGGGCCGCGGCGCTCGAGCGCTGGCAGCAGCTGCCCGGCGATCCGGGCGCGCGCTTCGACCGCGAAGTGGACATCGATGCCGCGGCGCTCGAGCCGATGATGACGTTCGGCACGAATCCCGGCATGGTCATTCCGATCGGCGGGACGATTCCCGAGCGCACCGGTGATCCGGCGTTCGCCAAATCGCTCGCCTACATGGGCTTCGCCCCCGGGGAGCGCATCCAGGAGCACCCGGTGAACGTGGTGTTCGTCGGCAGCTGCACCAATGGGCGGCTCTCCGATCTGCGCGCCGCGGCCTCGCTGCTGCGCGGACGCAAGGTCGCCTCCGGCGTGCACATGCTCGTCGTGCCCGGCTCGCAGCAGGTCAAACGCGACGCCGAGGCCGAGGGACTCGACCGCATCTTCATCGACGCGGGCGCCGAGTGGCGCGAGTCGGGCTGCTCGATGTGCCTCGGCATGAACGGGGATCTGGTGCCCAAGGGGCACTACGCCGTCAGCACCAGCAACCGCAACTTCGAGGGGCGTCAGGGCATCGGGGCCCGCACCCTGCTCGCCAGCCCGCTCACCGCCGCCGCCTGCGCCGTGCGCGGGCGCGTGACCGATCCGAGGGAACTGCTGTAATGGAACCCATCCGCACCCTGCGCTCGCGCACCGTGGTGCTGCCGGTGAGCGACATCGACACCGACCAGATCATTCCGGCGCGCTTTCTCACCACCACCACGCGCGAGGGCCTCGGCCGGCACCTGTTCGCCGACTGGCGCTACGCGCCCGACGGCAGCGAGCGGCCGGACTTCGTGCTGAATCAGCCGCAGGCCGCCGGCTGCACCGTGCTCGTGGCCGGACACAACTTCGGCTGCGGCTCCTCGCGCGAGCACGCCCCCTGGGCGCTCACCGACTTCGGGCTGCGCGCGGTGATCAGCACCCAGTTTGCCGATATCTTCCGCAGCAACGCGCTGAAGAACGGTCTGCTGCCGGTGCTGCTCGAGCAGGACGCGCACCGCTGGCTGATCGAGCACCCGGGTGCGGACGTCACGATCGATCTGGAGAGCACCATGCTGACGCTGCCGACGGGCGCCGCGGTGCGCTTCCCGCTCGAGCCGTTCGCGCGCTACTGCCTCACCAACGGCGTCGATGAGCTCGGCTTCCTGCTCGGCCGCGCCGCGCAGATCGAATCCTTCGAGTCACAGCGGAGCCGGGCATGAAGGCGCACATCGCCGTACTGCCGGGCGATGGCATCGGCCCGGAGGTCACCGCCGAGGCCGTGCGCTGTCTTCAGCGGCTCGCCGAGCGCCACGGTCACGAGTTCACCCTCACCGAACAGCCCTTCGGCGGCGCGGCCATCGACCTGACCGGCGAGCCGCTGCCGGCGCGCACCCTCGAGACCTGCCTCAAGGCCGACGCGGTGCTGCTCGGGGCCATCGGCGGCCCGAAATGGTCGGCTCCGGAGGCGAAGGTGCGCCCCGAGCAGGGACTGCTCGGTCTGCGCCGCGCACTCGGGGTGTACGCCAATCTGCGTCCGGTGAAAGTCCACCCGGCGCTGCTCGGCGCCTCGACGCTCAAGCCGGAGATTCTCGAGGACGTCGATCTGGTGTTCGTCCGCGAGCTCACCGGCGGGATCTACTTCGGTGAGAAGCGCCGCGAGGCCGATTCGGCCACCGACGTGTGCACCTACACGGTCGGAGAAGTCGAACGCATCGTGCGCGTGGCGGCACGGCTGGCACAGCAGCGCCGCGGCCGGCTCGTCTCGATCGACAAATCGAACGTACTCGAGACCTCGCGTCTGTGGCGCCAGGTCACCAGCCGGGTGATGCGCGAGGAGTTCCCCGACGTGACCCTCGAGCACATGCTGGTCGACTCCGCTGCCATGCACCTGATTCGCCGTCCGCGTGAATTCGACGTGCTGGTGACGGAGAACATGTTCGGCGACATCCTGACCGATGAGGCCTCGATGCTCGCCGGCTCGCTCGGGCTGCTGCCGTCGGCCTCTCTCGGCGACGGACGGCGGGGTCTGTACGAACCGATCCACGGCTCGGCGCCCGACATCGCCGGGCGCGGTGTGGCCAATCCATACGGCACGCTGCTCAGTGTGGCGATGCTGCTGCGCCACTCGCTCGGACTCGCGGCCGAGGCCGATGCGCTCGAGCAGGCCGTCTCGGCCGCGATCAACGCCGGTGCCCGCACGGCCGACATCGCCGGGAATGCCCCGGCGGCGACGACCCGGGACGCCGGCGAGGCGGTGCTCAGCCGGCTCTAGCGTCGAATCGTCACCAGGGCGCCGGGTGCGGCGCGGGAGGCTGTGATGAGGGCTCATCGAACTCGCTGGGGGTGCGCATTGGCCGCATTGGGGGTGAGCGCGTGCGCCGCCTCGCCCCCGCCGCACGCCGCACCGCACACTGTGCACGCGCCGTTCCTCAAGGTCGCGCAGGTGACGCGTCATCTCAACGCGTACATGACCGTGCACTATGCGCCCGCGCTGTTGCCGCCGGAGGTCCGCGCCGCGCTCGCCAGGGCCGGTACCGCCTCGGTGCCCTTTCAGCGCCTGGTGGTAACGCGGCAGTTCGTGCGCCATGACACCGCGGACGGCAAGAGCGTCACCGGGCGCGTGACCGACACCTTCACACCGATCGGCAACGGCTATCTGCAGGACCGCGAGCGCATCTCGATCAACGCCCTCCCGGTGGTGCTGAATCTGAATCTGAGCTATCTCGGCCTGCTCAGTCTCGAGCACCAGCACATCAACGAGCGATTCGCCTTCGTACGCGCCCCGCAGCGACTGCAGCAGCTCTCGAGGCTCACGCCAGGCATCGCGCACCCGCAACCGGGCCACCGGTATCAAATCACGCTGCGCTGGCTCGGGCGACCGACTGAGGAGACCTGCACCGCGCAGCCTCACGAGCAGCCTGCCACCCGACTGCTCGTGAGTCTCCCGGGTCGTGCACTCACCCTTTCGTGCACCATCGTGCGCGACGGCGTCGTCCGCTCGCGCAGCCGGATGGTCTATCTCAGTGCGTACGGCATTTTTCTCATTCTCGGGCGCGACACCGCCACGTTCACCGTGCGTGGCAGGATCGAGCGCATCACGGCCGGCTAAATCGTCGCGCGCGCCCTCGCCAACCCGGCAGCGAGATCGGCGCGCAGATCCTCCAGCGCCTCGATACCGACCGACAGTCGGATCAGACCGTCAGTGAGCCCCGCCTTGGCGCGCGCCGGCGGATCCATCGCGGCATGGGTCATGGTCGCCGGATGCGCGACCAGACTCTCGACGCCGCCGAGCGACTCGGCAAGCGAGAAATACTCCAGACCCTCGCAGAACGCCCGTACCGCGGCGAGCCCACCTGCGAGCTCGACCGTGACGATCGCGCCAAAACCGCGCTGCTGACGCCGCGCCACGTCGTGGCCGGGATGACTCGCCAGGCCCGGATAGTACACACGGTTCACGCCGCGCTCGGCCGCGAGCCATTCGGCAAGTGCCTGCGCATTGCGACCGTGATGCTCGAGCCGGGCATGCAATGTGCGCAGCCCGCGCAGGGTGAGGAAGCTGTCGAACGGAGAACCGGTGAGTCCGAGGCAGTTGGCCCACCAGGCGAGCTCATCGTGCACACCCCGCTCGCGCGCCACCACGGCACCGCCGACCACGTCGCTGTGGCCATTGAGGTACTTGGTCGTGGAGTGCACCACCACGTCGGCGCCGAGCGCCAGTGGCTGCTGCCACGCCGGGGACAGGAAGGTGTTGTCGACCGCCACGCGCGCGCCCGCGGCATGGCCGAGTGCGGCGACCTGCTCGATGTCCGTGATGCGCAGCAGCGGATTGCTCGGGGTCTCGATCCACAGCAGTGCGGCCGGGCGCGACAGCGCGGCACGCAGCGCCGCCTCGTCGGCGAAATTGACGAACTCCACCTCGCGCTCACCACGACGCCGCCAGGCATCGAACAACCGGTAGGTCCCGCCGTAACAGTCGTGCGGCGCCACGATGCGCCCGCCGGCCGGCACGAGGTACCCGGTGAGCGTCACACCCGCCATGCCGGTGGCCGTGACGACCGCCCCGGCACCGCCCTCGAGCTGTGCGAGCGCTCCGCCCAGCAGGTCGCGGGTGGGATTGCCCGAGCGGGTGTAGTCGTAGCGGCCCTTCTCGCCGAAGGCGCGGAACGCGAACGTCGAGCTCAGATGAATCGGCGGCACGACCGCCCCGCTCGAAGGGTCGGATTCCAGGCCCGCGCGCACGGTGCGGGTCACTTGCGATTTCGGGTCGTTGGACGGGCTCATTCAGCAGGTGCTCTCGAAGAGCGGCGCGAACACGCCGCGAAGTTGTTGGGATTCCTTCAGGAACGCATCGTGGCCGTAGATCGAGGAGATCTCGCACAGGCGCGCCGCATGCAACCGCGCCACCAGGGCTCGCACCTCGCTCAGGGGCACGAGCATGTCCTCGCGCACAGCCACGGCCGTGGTCGGCACGCAGATGCGGCTCGCCTCGACGCGGTGCAGATCGATCGATTCGGACAGACACAGAAACGCCTCGGGACGGTGTTCGGCCGCATAGCTCGCGCCGCGCGCGGCCAGATACCGCTCGACGGGCAGGTGGGCTCGCCCGTCCTGGAAGACCGGCGGGCCGGCGAAGCGCGCGGCGAACTCCTCGCCACTGCGGTACGTGGACATCGCGAGCGCCCGCGCGAGCGCGAGGGCCTCGGCCGGACGGCCGGCCTGAAGTCCAAACCGCACGATGTCACGCTGCACCGCCCGCCAGGCCGATCCCAGCGGGTGCGGCCGATCCGTGGCGCACAGCACGATCAGCGCACCGACGTGCTCGGGGAAGCGCTCGCCGAAGGCGAGCGCGACCATGCCGCCGTAGGATCCACCGGCGATGGCCCGTAGCGCCGTGATGCCGAGATGATCGAGCAGGCGCGCGAGCACTTCGGCCTGGTCGTAGGTGGAGATGCTCGGGAACGCTTCCCCGGGGCGCGGACCGGTGCTCTCGCCGCTGCCGCCGAGGTAATCGAAGCTCAGCACCCGGCAGCGCTCGGTGTCGAGCGGGCGGCCGGGACCGGCGATCTCGGACCACCACCCCTGGCGGACCTGCTCGGTGAGACACACGCGCCGATGCGCGGAAATCCCCCCGAGCGCGCAGACCACGGGCGCGCCCGGCGCTCCGGCCAGCCGCCACGCGATGCGCACATCGGGCAGCCGCCCGCCGTGATGCAGGTGCAGGCCGCCGGGCATCTCGAAAATCCCTTCGCGCACGGACTCGCTTGGCGCACTGCGCACAGGGGGCTGCGCCTCGATCGGGCGAACCTCAGCAATCGCGTTCATGGATGGCTCCGCTGTCCTCTCGTGTCACCGAGCACTCGCGGAGCGACCTGCCAGGGGCCTGGCAGGGGGCTGCGTCCATCCCCGCACCCAGAGGTGCGAAGCCACACAGTTCGCTCATCTGTCGATTCAGTCGGGCCCGCAGTCGGATCCGGATGCATCGCAGGAGTTGGCACCTTAACAGACTGGTTAGGTCTGGCGGTTGCCCCGGCGTCTAAGGGCCTATCCCTCAGCCGGTCTCGATGAGTTGCGCCGAGTGTAGGAGGAGCGGTGCGCCCGGTCAAGCAAGCCGGTTGCGCCCGCCGCCGCTCAGCGCAGCGCCTGCGGCGGGATATGAGCGCTGACGACCTGATCGCTCTGGTGCACCAGGTCCTTGTGCACCTCCGCGACCACGCACCGCTCGAGCTCCGTGGGCAGCGTGCGGCACAACACGCCGAGGAAGCGCGGATTGGACATCAGCACCAGCCGCTCGAATTGCCCATGCTGGTGGGCCTGCTCGAGCTGCTCGGCGATGCGTCGGGCGAAGACGACGGCCGCATCACGCCGCGCCGAGCGCTCCCCGCCGGTCCCGTGATGGGCCATTGCACCGCGCCGGGTGCCGGCCGCCGGCGCATGATCGAATACCCGCCCCGGCCGATCACTGACCAGGTCGCGCTCGTGCATGCGCGCGCTTGGATCGAGCAGTCGACCGCTCACCTGCAAGCCCGCCTCGGGCGGTACGGCATCGTAGAAATGCGCCTCGGCCTGATCCGCTACGACGATCCGGACACGCATGACGTTGTACTCCGCGACGGGCCTGCTCCCGGCTCCGATAACCCCACTCTACGGACCGGCGCGCGCCTGCCAATAGGTACATCCCGGCCACCCCACTCCTGCGGACACGGCGGCCGACGCCGCGCCCGCGCATGGCATTGCACCATGCGCCACCCCGCGCGACGTGCCGCCCGGCAACCTCTGGCATGCTCCGTTCCATCGTGATATTGTACTAGCACGTTAATACGATTAGCCGGCATGAAAACACACCGCAGCCTCACGCCCCGCCAGGAAGCGCTCGCCGAGCGTAATCTGTACACCGCGATCGCCGCCCTGCGCGACGCCGAGGAGGTGCGCGCCTTCTTCCGCGACCTGTGCACCCCGGCGGAACTGCAGGCGATGTCCGATCGCTGGTCGGTCGTCGATTACCTGAGCCGCGGCCTGCCGTACCGCGAAATCCATCACCTCACCGGCGTCAGCGTCACGACCATCGGCCGAGTGGCGCGGTTCCTCGCCACCGGCAACGGCGGCTACGGATTGGTCGCGCAGCGCCTCGGCAAATGGCACCTGCATGCCGCCCGGGCCGCCGCCTCGGCCTCGAGCGAACCGACCACTGCGCCCCGTCGCCGCGAAGGGGCGCGCAATGGATGAACCACGTCTGAAGCTCGCCATCCAGAAATCCGGCCGCCTGACCGACCCGTCGCTCGATCTGCTCACCCGCTGCGGCCTGAAGATCTCCCGCGGCAAGGACCAGCTGATGGCGTTCGGGGAAAACATGCCGCTCGACGTGCTGTTCGTGCGCGACGACGACATTCCGGACCTGGTGCAGGAGGACGTGTGTGACCTCGGGCTGGTCGGACTGAACGTGCTCGAGGAGAAACGTCACGAGCTCGCCGCGCGCGGCCATCCGGTGCGCTTCGAGGCGCTGCGCACGCTGGATTTCGGCCGCTGCCGTCTCGCCCTCGCGGTGCCCGAAGGCCAGCCGTTCGACGGTCGGCGCAGCCTCGAGGGCAAGCGCATCGCCACGACCTACCCGTACCTGCTCGAGCACTATCTGCGCGAGCGTTCGATTGCCGCCGACATCGTCACGCTCTCCGGGGCCGTGGAGATCGCCCCGCGCCTGGGTCGCGCCGATCTGATCTGCGATCTGGTCTCGACCGGCTCGACCCTGCAGGCCAATCACCTGCGCGAGGTCGAGACCGTGCTCGAGAGCCACGCGGTACTGATCCGCACGCCCGTCACGCTGCCGCCGCTGAAGAACGAGTGGGTCGAGCGGCTGCTGATGCGCATCGAGGGCGTGCAGCAGGTGCGCGAGAGCAAATACATCATGTTGCATGCCCCGCGCTCGGCGCTCGAGGAGATCCGCCGGCTGCTGCCCGGCAGCGAATCCCCGACCATCATTCCACTCGAGGGCTTCCCCGACCGAGTCGCCGTGCACGCCGTGTGCCGCGAGAACGTGTTCTGGGAAACGCTCGAACGGCTGAAACAGGCCGGCGCCAGCGCCCTGCTGGTGCTGCCCGTGGAAAAGATGCTCTCCTGACTTATGCGCATTCTTCACTGGAACGCGCTCAGTGAGCGCGAGCGACGCGCGGCGCTCGAACGACCCGTGCAGCAGGCCCGTGCCGCCATCGAGGCCCTGGTGCACGAAATCATCGCGGCGGTGCGCGTGCGCGGCGATGCGGCGCTGCGTGAATACACGCGCCGGTTCGACCAGACCGAGCTCGAAGCACTGCGGGTCGGCGCCGCGGAATTCGCCACTGCGCGGGGTGCGCTCGCCGCAAACGAGCGCGCCGCGCTCGAATGCGCCATCGAGAACGTGGAGCGCTTCCACCGCACGCACGATCTGGACCGCGTCAGTCTCGAGACCGTCCCCGGGGTGCTCTGCGAACGGATCTACCGGCCCATCGAAGCCGTCGGCCTGTACGTTCCGGCCGGCTCCGCGCCCCTGCCGTCGGCCGTCGTCATGCTGGCGGTCCCGGCACGCATCGCCGGCTGCCCGCAGCGCGTACTGTGCACGCCGCCGGACCGCAACGGCCAGGCGCACCCGGCGGTGCTGCTCGCCGCCGAGCTCTGCGGGATCGAGCAGGTGTTCAAAGTCGGCGGTGCCCAGGCGATCGCCGCCCTCGCCTACGGCACCGAGAGCATCCCCAAAGTCGACAAGATCTTCGGCCCGGGCAACGCCTGGGTCACGGCCGCCAAACAGGCCGTCGCGGCCGATCCGCTCGGTGCCGCCTGCGACATGCCGGCCGGGCCGTCGGAGGTCATGGTGATCGCCGATGCGGCAGCCGATCCGCAGTTCGTTGCGGCCGACCTCCTCGCGCAAGCCGAACACGATCCACGCGCCCAAGCTCTGCTCGTCACGCCGAGTGAACCGCTCGCGCACGCGGTGGCCGCCGCAGTGCAACGCCAGGTCACGACGCTCTCGCGCCAGTCCATCCTCGAGCAGTCTCTGCGCGCCAGCCGCGCCCTCGTCGTCGCGGATCTCGAGACCGCCGTAGCGGTGGCCAACGCCTACGCCGCGGAGCATCTGATCCTCGAGGTCCGCGAGCCGCG
>Ga0315298_1005970_pt1 | contig 16912 bp, 11 predicted proteins | sample WHS_1_MG_FD_203077 | JGI IMG/M metagenome (GOLD analysis project Ga0315298, IMG submission 203077) | Extremophilic microbial mat communities from Washburn Hot Springs, YNP, Wyoming, USA - WHS_1_MG | ecosystem: Environmental > Aquatic > Thermal springs > Hot (42-90C) | place: USA: Wyoming...
CGCAGGTCTGCCTGGCCACCTACCCTGGCCACCCTGGCGCGCTCGCCAACCGCCAAGTCCGCCAGAGTCAGCACATCGGCATCGTTGCTTTTCACCACTCGTGCGTTCCCGTCGTCGTTCGCCCGCAGATCCTTGCGTGCCATCCCGCAATCCAGGATGAATCTCAACCGATCCAACATGTTACGACAAAGGACCCAACCGGTCAACTGATCGAGCGCCCCAGGTTAGCGACGGGCCCATGGCCGCAAGGAACGAAGGTTGGGATATACACGGAAGGTCGATTGAGCCGCGCTACGCTTGGGCCGGAGGGGGTTGCAGTGCCACCCGCTGCGGTATATGCGGCGGAACCGCGCGCAAGGGGCGCTTGGCCCGGGCGACCATCGGAACCGCATGATCGTCAATCTTGGTCTTCAGCATTCGCCCGACCTTGAACCTGACGGTGGGCCTGGCCGGGATCTCGACCTTCTGCATCGTTTTGGGATTCTGCGCGACGCGAGGGGCCCGCTCCTTGACTTCGAAGACGCCGAAATCTCGGAACTCCAAACGATTGGCCCGCGATAGTTCGCTGGCCATTTCGTCCAGGAAGTTTTGAATGATGCGTTTGACAACCACCCGTTTGTTGCCGGTCCGCTCGGCAATGCGATCGATCAGCTCTCTCTTCGTTACCGTTGCCATCGCCAGCCCCTGTGCTGTGTCTTCGCCCGCGAGCGCAGGCAGTCCCTCAACGATTCGGAAATGCACACATCAACGGTCGGCCCTTACCCGAATTGCCCTGCGGCACAGGCCATCCGCCTCCGCGGGTGCAAGTCGCAGCAATACAGCGCCTTCCCGTCGACGCGCCCTTCCTTCCCGGACCTCACCCCGTACGGGGCCGGCAGGTGCAATCCTTACGACATTACGCAGCCGGCACGAGGGGTGGTCACTGCAAGTTTCGGATGACTGACCGGCAAGCAATCCAGCTTAACTTGTTACGGCAACAGCACTTATACTACAGGGACCCATGTGCAAGTGCAAGCGTTTCGCGCAGGCGAACTTCGCCGCACCACCCACCGCAGGGGGGGCATTGAACGTAACGTGCCAGCACATAAGGACTTACAGCAAGAAATCATGCCGACAGGCGGCATCGTGAATCCGCCGGCCGATCTTGGTCACACGGCCAGGCGGGCGTCGGCGCACCGGCGGGACTTTGGAGTTGACGGGGCGTTGGCCGATGATTACCATGCTGGGGTCGAGGTACTCGGAGTCATTGTCGAATGAGCCAGCAAAGGCCCAACCGGCGCCGGATCGCCGCAACGCAGGAAACCCTCCTGCTGGGCCTTCGACTGCGCCTTGGCAGGGCGCGTGGGACTCCGATGTAGTACCTGAGCCAGACAGCTGCACAAGCTCAAAACCAGGGAATCACGGACAACCCTACGCGAGACGAGGCGTGGGGTTTTTTGTTTGCCACGAACGGGTCCCGGCAAGCCGGCCTACGGGAACCCGGCGGAAGGTCAAAGGCCGGCCAAGCAGAGGGACGACCATGGAACGGGAAAGTGCCGGCACGGGCCAGGCGCAAGTGCAGCCCATTCGGATCTTCGACACCACGCTTCGCGACGGCGAGCAGAGCCCCGGGGCGTCGCTGAACCGCAAGGAGAAGATCGAGATCGCGCGGGCACTTGAGTCCCTTGGCGTCGACATCATCGAGGCCGGCTTTCCCATCGCCAGCCCCGATGACTTTGAGGCCGTCCACGAGATCGCCGGGATCGTCCGCCGGTGCAGCGTCGCGGGCCTGGCCCGCTGCCTGGACAAGGACATCTCGCGGGCGGGCGAGGCCGTCAAACCGGCGGCCAAACCCCGGGTCCACGTGTTCTGCGCCACCAGCGAGATCCACCGCAAATACAAGCTGAAGCGAGCGCAGGACGAGATCATCAGGATGAGCGTCGACGGGGTGAAGATGGCCCGCACCTTCGTCGAAGACGTCGAGTTCAGCCCCGAGGACGCCAGCCGAACGGAACTGCCCTTCCTGGCCGAGGTCGTCTCGGCCGTGATCGAGGCCGGGGCGGCCACGGTGAACATCCCGGATACGGTGGGTTATTCGATCCCGACGGAGTTCGCCGGAGTCATCCGGTACCTGTTCGAGCACGTGCCGAACATCCACAATGCGGTCATCAGCGTGCATTGCCACAATGATCTGGGGCTGGCGGTGGCCAACTCGCTGGCGGCCGTCGAGGCCGGCGCGCGGCAGGTCGAGTGCACCATCAACGGGCTGGGAGAACGGGCGGGCAACGCGGCGCTGGAGGAAGTGGTGATGGCGCTGCGGACCCGACGCGACCGGCTGCCGTTCTGCACCAACATCGACACCAAGAAAATCTTCCCCGTCAGCCACCTGGTGGCGAGCCTGACGGGCATCCAGCCGCAGCCGAACAAGGCCATCGTCGGGGCCAACGCGTTCGCCCACGAGTCGGGCATCCACCAGCACGGCATGATGCAGAACGCGTCGACCTACGAGATCATCAACCCGCAGGACGTGGGCATCCAGGCGAGCCGGCTGGTCCTGGGCAAGCACTCGGGGCGGCACGCCCTGCGCCAGCGGCTGGAGCAGTTGGGCTATCAGATGGACGAGAAGCAGCTGACCGAGGCATTCGAGCGGTTCAAGGTCCTCGCCGACAAGAAAAAGGAGATCTTCGACGAGGACGTCATCTCGATCGCCGACGACATGAGCCGCACGGTGACCAGGGTCTGGGAGATCGCCAGCGTCCAGACCACCACCGGCACGGGCGTCATCCCGACGGCAACGGTGCGGATGCGGAACCTCCAGGACGGCAGCCTTCTCCAGGACGCCGCCACCGGCGACGGGCCGGTAGACGCCGTCTATTCGGCGATCCAGCGCATCGCCGGCATCACCGTGCGGCTGCGCGACTACAGGCTCAAGGCCATCACGAGCGGAAAGGACGCCCAGGGCGAAGTCCTCATCGAGGTCGAACACGACAGCAAGCGGATCCGCGGCCGAGGCATCAGCACGGACATCATCGAGGCCTCGGCGATCGCCCTGGTCGATGCGATCAACCGGATCGTCAGCCCTGGCGAGCAGCAGAAGCCGGCGCAGGTGCCGACGGTGTGAGCGACGCCGAGAGCGGACAGGAGTAGCCGGCCGGTACGGCTACGAACAATTAGCGATTATTCATCCACCATGGACTCGAACCAACATACACGGGTCGCGGTAACAGTCGTTGCCGATACGGCCAAGCAGATGAAGGCCCGCATGGAGGAGGCCGCCCGGACGGGGGCCGACTTGGCCGAGCTGCGGCTGGACTACCTGCGCGACCTGACGGAGCACGACGTCCGGGACCTCGTGGCCGGCCGGCCCTGTCCGGTCATCGTCACCGTCCGGGCGGCATGGGAGGGCGGACGGTTCGGCGGGAAGGAAGCGGACCGGCTGCACCTGCTGAAGACCGCGGCGCAGGCCGGGGCGGAACACATCGATCTGGAGTACGTCACCTGGCGGGACAATCGGGACTCGTGCAAGCACTTGTTGCAGGCGTGCCGCAAGGACGGCAGGCCGACGCGGCTGATCCTGTCGCAGCACGACTTCAAGCGAACGCCGGGGAACCTGGACGCGATGCTGGCGGAGATGGCCGCCAGCGACGCCGATGTCATCAAGCTGGCCACGCAGGCGCGGCACATCAACGACTCGCTGCGGATGCTCGAGGCCCTGCGGTGCACAAACAAGCCGGCGATCGGCCTGTGCATGGGGGCCAGCGGCGTGATGACCCGGGTCCTGGCCGGCAAGGCCGGCGCCTACCTGACCTACTGCTGTTTGGAGGCGGGCGAGGAGGCGGCGCCGGGTCAGGTGCCGGCAGGCGACATGCTCGGCATGTACCGCTTCCGCCAGATCACCGACACGACGGCCGTGCTGGGCGTGGTCGGCTGCCCGGTGGCGCATTCGATGAGCCCGGCCCTGCACAACGCGGCGTACGAGGAACTCGGCATCGACGCCGTCTATCTGCCGTTCGAGGTGGCCGAAGGGGAGGGGTCGTTCAACCGTTTCCTGGGTGCGATCCTGGCGGCCGGCTGGTTGAACGTCCGCGGGCTGTCGGTGACGATCCCGCACAAGATTGCGGCCCTCAAGCAGGCGGACGAGGTCGAGCCGCTGACCGCCAAGATCGGCGCGGCCAACACCCTCGTGCTTCACGAGGACGGGCGGATCGAGGCGTACAACACCGACTACGCCGCCGCCATGCAGGCCCTCTGCGAAGGTGCGGGTCTGCGGCCGGAAGACCTGGCGGGCAAGAACGTGGCGGTGCTGGGGGCGGGCGGCGTGTCGCGGGCGGTCGTCGCGGGCCTGACGGACGCGGGCTGCCGGGTCACCCTCTGCAACCGGACGCTCGCACGGGCCCAGGAGCTGGCGGAGGAGTTCGGCTGTCAGGTCGAAGAGTGGGAAAACCGCGGCCGGCTGCGGCCGGACATCCTCGTCAACTGCACGAGCCTGGGGATGTGGCCGAACCAGTACGAAACACCGATGCCCCGGGAGGCCCTCCAGCCGGAAACGATCGTGTTCGACACGGTCTACAATCCGCCCGAGACCCGGCTGCTGCTGCACGCGGCCGCCAAGAAGTGCCGGCTGGTCGACGGCGTGGCGATGTTCGTGCACCAGGGGGCGTTGCAGATGCAGCACTGGTTCGGCCGCAGCGGCGCGCACGGTAGAATGAGACAGATCGTGCTGGATCGGATGAGGCGGCATCAGTGAGCAACAGCCGGGTTCCGGGTCTCGTGGCACGGCAACGCCCGGATCCCAGGCAGGGCCGGCTTTGCACTACCGGAAGTCAGATCAGGTGGCACATGCTGGAGATCGTCTGGCCGGAGGACCTCGAACCTCGCCGCCAGCTGCTCCAAAGGGAGCGAGAGCGGATGGTGGAGATCCTGCGCCAGATGCCGGCGGTCAAGAAGGTGATTGCCTTCGGCAGCAGCCTGACGGGTGACATCCACGAGACCAGCGACATCGACCTGATCGTGGTGATGGAGACCCAGGAGCGGTTCATCGATCGGATCGGCACGATGCTTCAGGCCCTGGATCCCGGCGTATCCACGGACGTACTGGTCTACACGCCGCAGGAGTTCGAGGAGATGCTCGGCTGAAGCGACTTCGTGCAGACGGCCGTAGAGACAGGAAAGGTGGTCTATGTAGCTGCGGCTGAGCAAGTCCTGCACTTTGCCGAACAAACCATCCGCAGGCTGCTGGGCGAGTGACAGGCGGCCTGTTTCCCGTTAACGTATTCGCTTCAACTTGGAACGATTGGCCCAACTGATACCATCAGGAGTAAGGAAAATGGCGGAAACCCAAGTCAAGAAAGTCGTATTGGCCTATTCCGGCGGGCTGGACACCAGCGTCATCCTGCCGTGGATCAAGGAGACCTACAAGTGCCAGGTGGTCGCGTTCGTCGCGGACATCGGGCAGGGCAAGGACGAACTGAAGGGTATCGAGAAGAAGGCCCGGGCGTCGGGCGCCAGCCGCTGCATCGTCCGCGACCTGCGCAAGACGTTCGTCGAGGACTATCTGTGGCCCATGCTCAAGAGCGGGGCGATCTACGAGAAGCGGTACATGCTGGGCACGTCGATCGCCCGCCCGCTGATCGCCTATGAGCAGGTTCGCGTGGCGCACGAGGTCGGAGCCGACGCGGTCGCCCACGGCGCCACGGGCAAGGGCAACGATCAGGTGCGGTTCGAGGTCACGTGCATGGCCCTCGATCCGAGCCTGACGATCATCGCCCCGTGGAAGGAGGAGCGGTTCCGCAGGGTCATCCACAGCCGCGAGGCCGCCATCGAGTACGCTCGCCAGCGCGGCATTCCCGTGCCCGCAACGAAGAAGAGCATCTACTCGCGGGACCGGAACTTCTGGCACATCAGCCACGAGGGCGGCGAGCTGGAGACCACCTGGGCCGAGCCGAAGGACCGCATGCTGGTGATGTCGGTGCCGATCGAAAAAGCCCCGAACCGGCCGGCCTACGTGACGGTGGACTTCAAGAAGGGCGTGCCGGTGGGCCTGAACGGCAAGGCCATGGATGGCGTGGCGATCATCGAGAAACTGAACGACTTGGGCGGCAAGCACGCCATCGGCCAGGTGGACCTGGTGGAGAATCGCCTGGTCGGCATGAAGAGTCGCGGCGTGTACGAGACCCCCGGCGGGACGATCCTGTACGAGGCTCACCGGGCGCTGGAGATGATCACGCTCGACCGCGAGACCGCCCACTACAAGGAGCAGATGGCCGGCAAGTACGCCGAGCTGATCTACTACGGCCTGTGGTTCAGTCCGCTCCGCGAGGCGATGGCGGCGTTTTTCGACAAGACGCAGGAGTTCGTGACCGGCACGGCCCGCGTGAAGCTCTACAAGGGCAACTGCCGGGCGGTGGGCGTCAAGAGCCCCTACTCGTTGTTCAGCGAGAAGCTCGCTTCGTTCGCCATGGGTGCGGAGTTCCAGCCGGAAGACGCCAACGGGTTCATCCGGCTGTTCGCGCTGCCGGTGAAGGTGGCGTCGGCGGTCCGCGGGACAGGCAGGAAGGCGCTCAAGGCCGGAAAATAGTGCTGAGTGCTGAGCGCTGAGAAATGAGTCATGAGCGATGAGCAACGAGTAACGAACAACGGCGACCGGAACGACCCGTGGCCCGGCAGGCAGGAGCCGCCGGGGCACGGCGATTACGCGCGGGACCGAGCCTAATGGCTTGACCGCCTGACGCCCGAGCAGATCAACCAGATGATCGACAAGCCGGGGCAGCAGGGGACGGGGTAGTCGCGGGTGCGCAGGGCATTTCACCGCTCGGTCGCTCCCGATGTTCAGCCCATGAATAGAACGGGCCGCCATCCGCAAGGATGGCGGCCCGCTGTTTCACGTGAAGGCGACGCTGACGATCACGGCTGTCATGTGCGATGGGGCATTGACGAGGCGACCTGTCCGGGCAAGAATCATCCTGGACGTGATAGAGAACATCCTACGGGATGCGGCCGTCGGGCAGTTGCTAGACCGGTTGCGGCGAGAGCCCCAGGGGGCCATAACCGCCGCCGGGCCGGGGGGATCCGCCGCGCCTTTGCTGGCCGCGGCCGCCAGCCATCAACTCAAACGACCTATCCTCTATGTCGCCGCGCACCTGGAAGAGGCAGACCGGGCGGCCGATGACCTTCAGACGTTTACGGACCGGGACGTGTCCGTCCTGACGGCGTTCGAAGGCCGGCCGGGAGAAGGCCCGTCGGCCATCGAGATCGCTGCCGAACGGGCGCGGGTCTGCGCCCGGCTCTTGGCCAACGATACGCCCGACCTCATCATCGTCGCGCCGATCCAGGCCCTCATGCAGGCCGTGCCCACGCCCAAGGCGCTTGCGGCGGCCACGCGGGCGCTGCACGTCGGCCAGACGGTGGACCCGGGGCACCTGGTCGGCTGGCTGACCGACCGCGGGTTCGAGCGGGTGGACCAAGTGGAGGAGGCCGGGCATTTCGCCGTCCGCGGCGGCATCCTGGACATCTACTCGCCGGGCATCGACTCTCCCATCCGCATCGAGTTCTTCGGCGACCAGATCGAGTCCATCCGCACGTTCGACCTGGGCACGCAGCGGTCCGTCGATTCGCTCAAGCGGATCGAGATCAGTGCGGCACCTGGCGGAGCGACCGACAGCGAGACCTGCCCGTTCCTGCGGTACCTGCCCGCCAACGCGCTGGTCATCCTGGCCGAGCCGCTGGAGAGCATCGAACTCGGCCGTCTGGTGTTGGAACGACTGGACGACCACACGGGCCTGTATTCGCCGGAGGCGGTGATCCATCAGTCGGCGGAATTCGGCCGGCTGCACATCCAGCGGTTCGGGGCGGGCATGGCGGGGCCGACGCTGCACGTGCGGGTCAACCTGCTGGGCTCGTTCAGCCGGACGACCGACGAGGCCCTGGACGAGCTGCTGAAGATGGCGACGGAAGCGAACGTCGTCATCTACTGCGACTCGCCGGGCGAAGTCGAGCGGATGAAGGAGCTGCTGCGGCAGCACACTGGCGGACAAGCCGCCAGTGGCACCCAGAGAGCCAGTGGCGCCCCGCTCGCAGAGGCCTCGCCGGCTGTCCCCTGTAACTTGTCCCCTGTAGCCTGCGCCGTCCGGCTCGGGCTGGTGCACCGGGGGTTTGTCTGGCCGGCGGCGAACCTGGCGGTCGTTCCGCACCACGAGCTGTTCGGTCGGGCGGAGCCGCGACGGCTGCTGCGGCGGGTGCCGGCGGCCCGGCCGATCGAGTCATTCCTGGACCTCTCGCCCGGCGATTACGTCGTGCACGTGCAGTACGGCATCGCCCGGTTCGAGAGCCTCCAGACGCTCAAGCAGGACGAGCGGGCGGAGGAGTACCTGACGCTCCAGTTCGCCGGCAACGCCACGCTGCACGTCCCGGCCAGCCAGATCCACCTCGTGCAGAAGTACGTGGGGGCGTCGGGGATCAAGCCGCATCTGTCTCACCTCGGAGGCACGCGCTGGAAGCAGACGAAGGAGAAGGTCGTCGAGGCGATCGAGGAGCTGGCGCAGGAGATGCTGCGGGTCCAGGCGATGCGCCAGGCCTCCCCCGGCATCGCCTACCCGCCCGACACGCAGTGGCAGCGGCAGTTCGAGGAGGCCTTCCCCTACCAGGCCACCGACGACCAAACCCTGATCGCCGGCGAGATCAAGCAGGACATGCAGGCGCCCAAGCCGATGGACCGCCTGGTCTGCGGGGACGTCGGCTATGGCAAGACCGAGCTGGCCATGCGGGCGGCGTTCAAGGCGGTCGAGTACGGCAAGCAGGTGGCCGTCCTGGCGCCGACGACGATCCTGGCGGAGCAACACCTGCGGAGCTTCCGCGAGAGGATGGCCGGCTACCCGTTCGTCATCGAGTGCCTCAGTCGATTCCGCACGGACGCCGAACAGCGGGACATCGTCCAGCGGTGCATGAAGGGCCAGGTCGACATCCTGATCGGCACACACCGGATCTTGAGCAGAGACGTGTTTTTCAAGGACCTGGGGTTGGTGATCATCGACGAAGAGCAGCGGTTCGGAGTCGAGCAGAAGGAGCGGCTCAAACAGCTGCGAGAGACGGTCGACGTGCTGACGATGACCGCCACGCCGATCCCGCGGACGCTGCACATGGGCCTGCTGGGTCTGCGCGACATCAGCGCGCTGACGACCCCGCCGGTCGACCGCCGCGCCGTCCAGACCCAGGTCCTCGACCCCGACCCCCAGCAGATCCGCCACGCGATCCTGCGGGAGATGGGCCGCGACGGGCAGGTCTTCTTCGTCCACAACCGCGTCAAGAGCATCGAGCGAGTGGCGGCGAAGCTGCGAAACATGGTCCCCGAGGCACGGATCGGCGTCGGGCACGGCCAGATGGACGAGGGCGAACTGGAGGAGGTCATCTACCAGTTCATTACGAAACAGTTGGACGTGCTGGTCGCAACGGCGATCATCGAGAACGGCGTCGACATCCCCACCGCCAACACGATGTTCATCGATCAGGCGGACACGTTCGGCCTGGCCGACCTGCACCAGCTCCGCGGGCGGATCGGCCGGTACAAGCACCGGGCCTACTGCTACCTGCTCCTGCCGACCACGCGGGACATCACGCCGACGGCGCGTCGGCGGCTCCAGGCGATCGAGCAGTACTCGGAGTTGGGCGCGGGCTTCCACATCGCCATGCGGGACCTCGAGATCCGCGGCGCCGGCAACCTGCTGGGCAGCGAGCAGAGCGGACACATCGCCGCCGTCGGGTACGAACTGTACTGCCAGCTGCTGGAGGAGGCCGTGCACCGACTGAAGAACCAGCCGATCGAGCGGGTCGCCCCGGCACACCTGGAGTTCGGCATCTCGGCGTACATCCCGTCCAGCTACATCAACTCCAGCCGCCAGCGGATGGAGATCTACCGGCGGATCAGCGCCTGCCAGAACGGGGCCGACGTCGAACAGCTCCGCCGAGACGTGGCCGACGCCTTCGGCAAGCCGCCGCCGATGCTGGACCGACTGCTCCTGCTGGCCGAGAACCGGCTGCTGGCCGGCAAGTGGCAGATCCAGAGCATGATTCTGCACAAGCCGGACATCATCATTACCCCCAAGGATATGCAGCTGGCCGAGCAGGTGTTCGCCGGGGCGCCGGGCCTGGTGCGGCTGGTCGACGGCGAGCAGATCTACTGGCGGCTGCCGCCCAACTACCTGGAACCCGACAGCCTGCTGGTGATCCTGCGGCGGATATTGCTCCGCGCCGCCCAGCCCGCTATAGTGCGGAACGGCGGTTAGTGGTTAGTAGCTAGTGGTTGGTTGTTGGTGGCTGGTGGTTGGCAGTTCGTGGTTGGCAGTCAGCGGCTGGTGCGTGGCTGTCATCCTGAGCGCAGCATCGGGTGCCACGCCCGCGCTGTCCTTGCCCTGAGCGCCGCCTGGTCCTGAGCGAGCCAGACGAGTCGAAGGGCAGTCGAAGGGTGCGGGCGTGCAGGACCTCCGGAGTCAGGGAAGCGGTTGTTGTTGCCGTGGGTCCCGGAGGGACTGCATGATTTTAGCCCCGGCTTTCAAGCCGGGGACCCGAGAGGCCCAGAAGAATACCTGTTGTCCTTCTCTGGTTGTTGAGTCCCGTAGGGACGATTGAAAGTGCGGCTGCGGCGTTCCGTGAGCACGAGTGGGCCGTGGCAACCCAAGCGGCTGGCGCTCAGGGCGAGGGTCGTTCGGATGGCGCGGAATCATTGCCTTTTCATCACTCTGGTCGCCGTCTGCCTTGCGGCGGGCTGCGAGAGCTTCCAGAAGTGGCGTGACAAACAGACCAAGATCGCTCGCGGCGAGTACCAGGAACCGGCCGGGCCGGTCCAGCACGGCACGGCCACGCAGCCTCTGTTCCGCCAGCGCGAGTTCAATGCCGTCGAGGAAGATCAGGACGGCCCGCTGATCCGTGCGGACGTGATGCTGGTCAACGGCCAGACGGTCAAGGCGTCCGACGTGCTCGAACCGATCTGGAAGCGGCTGGAGCAGATGGCCGCCGTTACCAAGCCCAGCGAGTACCCCGAGAAGGCGCAGCTGGAGATCCGCCAGCGGGTGCGCGAGACGATCAGCGAGTTTCTCGTCTACTATGAGGTCAAGAGGAAGATCAGTTCGGACTCGCAGGATCAGCTGAAGAAGACCGTCGATGGCAGGGTCCGCGACCGGATCAACAGGGATTTCGAGGGGAGCCAGGCCAAGTTCGAGCGCTACCTGTCCGCCCGCGGCCTGAGCCTGGAGGACTACAAGGAGCAGGAGACGCGCCGCATCGTCACCGTGCAGTACCTCCGCGAGGAGATCCTGCCGCAGATCCACATCAGCCGCCGCCAGCTCCACGAGTTCTACGAGGAGAACCGCAAGGAATTCGAGTCCCCGGCCAGGGTCAAGCTCCAGATGATCGACCTGCCCGACAAGGCGTTCCTGACGGGCGCCGCGACGGATCCGGTCGCCCGGATGGACGCGCACGAGGCCGCCGCCAGGCAGGCCCGAAGGGCGTTGTCGGAACTGCGGGCCGGCGCCGATTTCGCCGAAGTGGCAAAAAAGTACAGCAAAGGCCTTCACGCCGAGGAGGGCGGCCGGTGGGACTGGGTCAGCGAGGACCCGGGCCTTCAGGGCCGCTGGGCCGCCCCGTGCAAGGCCGCCTTCAAACTGGCGGCGGGCGAGCACAGCGACATCCTCGAGGTGTCCGACGGGTACTTCATCGTGCGGGCCGAGGAAAAGGTTGAGGCCCAGCGCAGAACCTTCGAGGAGGTCCAGCAGGAGCTGGAGGAGAGGCTGCGCGGCATTCAGTTCGATCTATTGAGCGCGCGGTATCTGTCGAAGCTGTGGGTCAAGGGGGACATCCAGGGCCTGACGGCATTCCAGGCCCGGCTGCTGACCCTGGCGCCGAAGGCCCGACCGGCCGCCCAGATGGCCGCGGCAGGAGCGGCCAGCCAGCCGACGGCGATGACCGTTTCCTTGGGGGGCGAGGACGGGGCGAGGGCAGGAGTGCAGGCGGTAGCGACGACCCAGCCGACAGAATAGGTTTCAGACAGACCGTCGGGATTGCCGACTACGCCGGCAGCTTCCAGGGGTTCTTCTTGAGTTCGGCCACGATATCGGCGGCCAGGCGGACGGCGGCCACGCCGTCGGCGGCGGGAACGGCCACGGGGCGCTTGCCCTGCACGGCCTCCACGAAGGCCTGCACTTCGGCACGCAGCGGCTCGACGTCCTGGACGATCAGTGGCTCTACCTTGACCATCTTGCCGAAGTCGAGCTGCCCCATCTGCGAGAGGTCCTCGAGGTTGTGCTCGCGGGCGAGCTTGAGCACGTCGAGATTGGCGTCCTTCGTGATCGCCACGCCGGTCTTCTTCTGGTAATCGACCGACAGGTACGCCGAATCGCTGAACACGCGGATCTTCCGCTCGGTCTTGAGGGCCAGCCGCGAGGCCGTCAGGTTCGCCACGCAGCCGCCGGCAAACCGCACCCGCGCATTGGCGACGTCCTCGTGCGGACCCAGGACGCTTACGCCGACCGCGTCCACCCGTTCGGGGGCCTCACCGACCATGTGCAGTACGATGTCGATATCGTGGATCATCATGTCGGCCACCACGCCGATGTCCGCGGAGCGGAAGGTGAACGGGCTGATCCGGTGCGTCTCGATGAACCGCGGCACCACGTTCATCCGCTGCATGGCCAGCACGACCGGGTTGAACCGCTCGGTGTGCCCCACCTGGACGGCCACGTTGTGGCGCAAGGCCAGTTCCACGATCTGCTGGGCCTCGCCCACGTCCACCGCCAGGGGTTTCTCGATCAGCACGGGGATGCCCGCCTCGATCAGCGGCTCGGCCACGGCCAGATGATGGACCGTCGGCACGGCGACCGTCGCCAGGTCCACCTTGCCGATCAGGTCCTCGACGCGATCGTAGATCTGGCCGCCGTAGAGGGCGGCGATCTGCCGGGCGTTCTCGGGCCGCTTGTCGACCAACGCGACCAGCTGCACGCCGTCCAGCGAGGCGTAGATCCTCGCGTGGTGGCCGCCCATCCGGCCCAGCCCCACGACCGCCGCCCGCAACGTCCCCATCCGTCAACCTCCGACCCGCCCGTTCCGACCCGCGCTACTTCGCCTCGCTATAGAACGGCCGCCGGTCCTCGGGCGTGTCGCGCCGCTTGGACTCCAGATACCGGCCGTAGACGCCCTGCGTGACGCTGCGCTTCACCGACTCCATCAAGTACCGCACGTGCTCGTCGTGGGGGCCTTCGGCCTCCAGGGCGGCGATCCGCTCGCAGATCGCGAGCTTGGCGCTGTTGCGGCCAAACAGCACCTTGTACGCGGCCCACAGCCGCTCCACCTGCTCGTCGCGGAAGCACCAGCGACTCTTGAGGGCCTTCTCGTTGACCCCGCGGACCTCCGCCTCGTAGCCGGACAGGACCATGTACGGCGGTGCGTCGACGGTGACCCGCGCCATGCCGGTGATGTACGCGTACCGCCCGACGGTCGTGAAGCTCTGTATGCCGGTCATGCCGCCAATGTGGCAGCAGTCCTCGATCAGGCAGTGCCCGGCCACCTGAACGGCGTTGGTGATCACGCAGTGACTGCCCAAACGTACGTCATGGGCGACGTGCACGCCGATCAGCAGGCGGTTGTGATTGGCGATGCGGGTCACGCCGCCCCCGACCTCGGTGCCCGGATGGACGGTCACCATCTCGCGAAACACGTTGTCATCGCCGATCAGCAACTGCGTCTCGGTGCCTTTGTACTTCAGGTCCTGAGGACTGGCGCCGATGACGCAGCCCGGGTAGAACTCGTTTCGCGCGCCGATGGTCGTCTTGCCCAGGATCGAAACATTGTGCAGCAGCCGGCAGCCGTCGCCCAGAACCACCTTCGGACCGACGTAACAGTGCGGCCCGACCTCCACGCCGTCGCCCAACTGCGCGCCCCGGTCGATTACGGCCGTCGGATGAATCACGTTCATACGGACGTCAACCTCTTCCGAGCAACTCCAGACAACAATACCGTACCGGCGGAAGCCGGAACTCCGCACAAGGCCGCGAGCGGGATCACACCGGATCCGCGTCTACCATCATGAACTTGATATCCGCCTCGGCTACGACCTCGTCGCCCACTCGGGCGCTGCACTGGACGTGGCCGGTCCGGCTTTTGACGCGGACGGTCTGGGCCACCAGGATCAGCTGATCGCCCGGCACGACCGGTCGGCGGAACTTCACCTTGTCCATGCTGAGCAGCACGGCGACCTTGCCGGTGTGCTCGAGCTTCTGGCTCAGCAGCACGCCGCCCAGCTGCGCCATCGCCTCCAGGATCAGCACCCCCGGCATGATCGGATGGCCGGGATAGTGGCCCTGGAAATACTCCTCGTTGATCGTCACGTTCTTGACGGCGACAGCCCGAACGTCCTCCTGAAGTTCGATCACGCGGTCGATCATCAGGAACGGATAGCGGTGCGGCAGCACCCGCTGGATGCGGCGGATGTCCAGCAGGGCGTCGCCGGCCCGGCGGGCGGGCGTCTTCGCCAGTGCTGCCGCCTCCTGGGACGCCAGAATCTGCCTGACCAGCTCGTGGTTCAGACTGTGCCCCGAGCGGCGGGCATAGATCCGCGCCTGGACCGGCCGGCCCAGCAGCGCCAGGTCGCCGATCAGGTCCTGGATTTTGTGACGGACGGGCTCGTCCGGCCAGCGGAGCTGGTTGTCCACGGGTCCGCCCGCCCCGAAAACCAGCAGGTCCTTGTACGTCAGGTGCGTGCCCAGGCCTGCTTGGCGGAGTTCCTGGGCCTCGGTCTCCAGCAGGAACGTGCGCGAGCCGGCCAGCTGGGTCACGTAGGTTTGCGGGGTCAGGTCGATCGCCAGGACCTGGCGGCCGATGGGGCTGTCCTTGCCGTAATCCAATTCGTAGATGATGTGCAGGCCCGGATCATCGCACGGCAGCGCGGCGATCTCGGCCTGGCCGCGGGAAACATGGATGGGTCGGGCGACTTTGATCACCTGCCGCTGGGCCTGCTGCTCGACGAAGCCGGCGCTTTCAAGCACATCGACGAAGTGCTGGCTCGACCCGTCCCCGCTGGGGAGTTCCGAGCCGTAAACCTCGATATTCAGATTGTCGATCCCCAGGCCCGCGCACGCCGCCAGGCAATGCTCGACCGTCTCGACGCCCACCGTGCCGTTGCGCAGGCTCGTCCGCCGTGGCCGGCTCGCCAGGTAGTCCACCGTCGCCGGCACGGCTACCTGCGCATCGCCGTTGACGCAGACGAAGACGATGCCCGTATCGGCCTCGGCCGGCTTGAAGCGGAGCCTCGCCTCCTCGCCGCCGAACAGGCCGCGTCCGGCCAGTTCAACTTCCCGTTCTATCGTTCTTTGTTGACTCAAGCTCCGCTACCCGTCGAGCGAGTTCCTTGACCTGTTCGAGCAGCTCGGGCAGCCGCCGTATGGCGATCTGCCCGCGCTTCCACTGGCGCGCGTCGTACGCCAGGATGCCCGCGATCGCCGCTTTGTCGGGGACCACTCCCGTGGGCACGCAACTGCACGCTCCGACCTGCACTTGGCTGCCGATGCGACAATGGTCCCCTACGCCCACCTTCCCGCCCAGCACGCTGAACGCGCCGATCTTGGCGCTGCCGGCGATACCGACCAAGGCCGCCAACACCACGCCCGGCCCGATCTCTACATTATGAGCGATCTGCACGAGGTTATCAATTTTCGCCCCGGCCCGAACCGTCGTGGAACCGAACTTCGCGCGGTCGATGCACGTATTCGCCCCGATCTCGACGTCATCCTCAATCACGACGTTGCCGATCTGGGGAACCTTCACGTGCCGGCCGTCGATGAACTCGTAGCCGAACCCGTCCGCGCCGATCGTCGCATTCGGGTGAATGATCACACGGTTCCCGATCACGCATCTCTCCCGGACAACGACGTTAGGCCAGAGCACGCAGCGGTTGCCGATGCGGCTGGCCTCGCCGACAAAGACGCCGGCCTGAAGGATGGTGTCGTCCCCGATCGTCGCGCGCGGGCCGACCACCGCGTGCGGACCGACGGAGACGTTGCCGCCCAGCGACGCCGTCGGGTCGATCACCGCCGTCGGATGGATGCCCGGGCTGACGGCCGCCGGTTCCTCGAACATCGCCAGGACCCGGATGATGGCGTGCTCCGGCCGCTCCACGAGGATCGCGGTCGCGCCGAAGGCAAGATGGTCGGCCCATTGCCAAGGAATCAGAACGGCCCCCGCGCGAGTCTGGGCCGCTTTCTTGACGAGCCCCTCCTTGGCGACCCAGGTAACCTGGTCCGGGCCGGCCGCCTCCACCGAGCTGATGCCGGTGATGGTCCGCCCGCCCTCGCCCCGGACCTGGCCGCTGACTGCCTGGGCAATCTGCGAAACCGTGTAGCTCTTGCTCATGGCACAATAGGGTAATGGCGGAAGGGCGCCGGGTAAAGGGCGAGCGCCAAGCGGCACGGCGGGCTTGCCCAGCCGTGGTCGTTGCTGCTGCGGGCGCTCGCTTTCACATGAGGGCGACGTCGCTCAGAACGGCAGCTTGATCGACGTTCGGCCGCCGGCCTTTTCGTAATCGCGGTTGAGCCGCTGGAGGACCGACTCGGTCAGGTCGATCTGGCTGCTGGACCAGATGATCTTGCGGCGGCGGATGTTGTCGCGCATCGCCTCGAGCGTATCGCCCTCGATCGCGGGCGTGTCGGTGTACAGCACCAGGTCGATGCCGCGCTCGGTGCCGATCTGCTTGGCGGCGTCGATGATCTGCTGGTAGGTCCGCTTCAGCCAGACTCGGTGTTCGGCCTCGACCTGGGCCTGCATGTACTGGCCCCAGGTGGTGAACTCGATGTCCTGTTTCATCAGCTCGTTGAATCGCTTCATGTAGTCGGGGCTGTCCTGCTTGAAGGCCTCCAGCTCGGTTTTCTTGGTCTCGAGGATCTTGCGCTTGTCCCCA
>Ga0315298_1005972_pt1 | contig 16901 bp, 21 predicted proteins | sample WHS_1_MG_FD_203077 | JGI IMG/M metagenome (GOLD analysis project Ga0315298, IMG submission 203077) | Extremophilic microbial mat communities from Washburn Hot Springs, YNP, Wyoming, USA - WHS_1_MG | ecosystem: Environmental > Aquatic > Thermal springs > Hot (42-90C) | place: USA: Wyoming...
TCCGCGCCATAAACACCCTTGACTCCATGGTTGGATACAAAGACTTTGAACACGTCAACATCGGCTGGTTTTCAGCCAAAATGGACACCATAGCCAACTACATCCCAGCCCGCCTCACAGCTTTTCTAATGATAATTGCAACTTGGATGCTTCAAAAAAATTGGAAAAAAGCTTGGAAAATGCTGAGCAGCGATAAAGGAAAAACTGAAAGCTTAAACGCTGGATGGCCTATGGCAACAATGGCTGGCGCCCTTAACATTAGGCTAGAAAAACCAAACTTCTACATATTAGGCGATGAGAGCAGCAACGACCCTATGCCAAATCACATTCATCAAGCCCTACAAATTATGAAGCTAACAACAATCCTCTTTGGAACGCTTATAGTTCTGACGCTTCCAATATTGGCCACAATGCTTATACGAATGACTCAACACTAACACCAGCCACAGCAACAGAATGACGCCACTTCTCAAGGAGACGGCAATGAGAGCAGATGAGGCGAAGAAACTTAAGTGGAAAGATATAGACTTTGATAGGCACATCATAACGCTAAGCAACCATGAAAAAGGCAGCAAACCACGTATATGGAAAGTCACCGAAAAACTGATTAGAATTTTGAAGAACCTTCCAAGAGACAGCCAAAACGTAAAATAACCCGAAATGCTAAAAAATCTCCGAGGTTATTTCAAAATTAGCCGAGGTAGCTCAGCCTGGGAGAGCGCCCGGCTGAAGACCGGGTTGTCGCCGGTTCAAACCCGGCCCTCGGCACTTACGGACGAACTCTCGGCATTCTCCCGCAAACCCCCTCTTTTTCTTTTTTAGCATGTTGAGTTTGGAGTTTGGGTTTTTCTTATGCGGGCAGAATTTAGCTCTGAGGTTTCTGAGTTTCTTTCAGTTTTGAAGACTGGGACACGCAATGTTTATAGCGTGGTTTGGGGCTTTTCAGCAGTTTTACTCAAACCTGCGCGCACGCGTCTCTAGGGAATGATTTAGTTATCTGAAGTTCCTTAGATGGCAACTTCTATTTAACCACTTAAGAGTTAAATAATTGGATTTCGCCTAGCCTAAAAGTGGTAGATGAATGCTTAAGGGGTAATTATTAAAATGAAAAATAAAAATGTTGGTTTTATATTTTTAGTTCTGTTTGTGGCATTCGTGATACTTTTTTCAATTTTAAATAATTACAGAATGTCTCCGTGTCTGACGAAAATAGTCGCCGTAGAAAGTTTTGGTGGATCACACTTAGTCAGCATTCTGGAAGGTTCATTTAATGATGAAACCTATGGCCTTTACAATGTAACCATTTATTATCCAGCAGTTAATTCTGGAGTTTCTCAACTTCCTGAAAGGTCGGGAGCCCCCTATTCTGCCATTGTTTTCGCACATGGTTGGTTGGCTTCAAAAGAAGTTTACACATGGATAGGTAACTCTTGTGCCGCGCATGGATATTACGATACACCGCTGGGTAATAGTGCTAATGGTGGACCATACGTCTGCGTAGACCTGCGCACCGGAGAAACCATATGGCAACGGGATGATATTTCACCGACGTTCGCTCAGCTATATCTATACGAGTCAATGAACCAGCACGGCGTTATAGGAGATGGTTATCTATGGCAGGTATCTGGCAATAAATGGGATGCATATGACCCACGCACTGGACAGTGGCTGTTTGCATTGACAAACGTTCCAACAGGTACTAATGTTTACACAGAAAACGGAGCAATAACACGTTACGTAATCAACTGTACCGCACGCTGGTTGGCTTTGTGGACTACAGAAGCTTTACCGAATTCGCCTTTAGTGGCCACGCCTGGAACAACCTCATATGCTTATCAATATAGACCTATAGGTAAGCAGGCTGATATGAGCAAAAACTATCTGTGGAACGTGACCATACCCAATTTACCTGTGGATTCGACAATATATGCTGCAATACCTGACGACATACTATTTGGCGGCACCCCCTTGCAGCCTCCCGGCGTTTTTTTTTGGATTGGGAACTAGACCTGTCTTTACGCTGTGGGCGGTAAGCTTGAAGCCTGAAACAAGGGGAGAACTATTGTGGATCGAGAATTATACGCTTTCAAGCTTAGGGCTTCCGTCGGGCAACCTGACCGTACTATTAGGCACAGGTTTCCCCGTGGATCCTGAAACGCGAGTCTTCGTTATGAACATTAAAGAAACAATGCAGTGGATGGGCTTCGACTTGGACACTGGCGAGAAGCTGTGGGGTCCTGTTGGAAACCCGAGGGCCTTCAACTTTTATGGTTGCATTGGTCTAGGGGGCTCCGGTCAGGTGGGCTACATCGCTTACGGCAATCTTTACGTGGCTGGTTACGGCGGAGAACTCTTCTGCTACGATCTAAAGACAGGAAACCTAAATTGGAAATACAACAACACCTTTAGTGGCTTATCCACACCTTGGGGTAATTACCCCATCTTCATAGGGGCCATTGCAGACGGAAAAGTCTACGTGTACAGCGGCGAGCATTCCCCAAATGCACCGCCATACAAGGGTGAAAAAGTTCGTTGCATAGACGCTTTTACCGGGAAAGAACTATGGACTTTACTGGGATGGGCCTCTGTTGGAGCCTTCGCTGATCAAGGCTTACCCATTGCTGACGGCTTCTTAGCATATCTTAACGTGTATGACATGCAGATATACTGCATTGGAAAAGGGCCAAGTGAAGCCACAGTGACTGCATCGCCGAAAGTTTCAACACTTGGCAGCAGCATATTAATAGAAGGTACTGTAATGGACATTTCTCCAGGTACAAGGCAGCATGAGCAGGCGATGCGCTTCCCCCATGGGCTTCCAGCAGTATCAGATGAAGATCAAAGCGCATGGATGGAATATGTGTATATGCAAAAGCCAAAACCACAAGGCGCCAAAGGCGTATTAGTTGAACTTTATGCCATAAAGGAAGACGGGACCAGCTTTAAAATCGGCGATGCTATAACAGATCCGCTAAATGGAGGCACCTTCAAATATCTTGACCCCACCAGACCAGGGAACATACGTTATAACCGCTGTGTTTCCAGGCAGCAGTAGCTACTGGGGTAGCTACGCCTCAACTGCTATAGGCGTTACTGCGGAGCCACCTGCCGCAGCTACACCGGAACAGGTTGAGGAGGCAGCAAGCGGGGCTGTTCAAGCTGTTCAAAACCTGCATCCGCTCGTAGTGGCTTCGATAATTATAGGAATAGCCGCAATATGCTTGGTCACATATGACCTAGCCATCAACAGGAAGATGCTAAAGCAGATTGTGGAGAGGAAATAGCTTATCCCCCACTTATTTTTTTATGTTCGGAGTTTAGGTTGAACATTCACAGCAGACTTTGATTAATTGCACAAGCTTTTCGAAGCTTGCTTTTTCCTAGTCGCTAAGATCGCTTTGAATTGTGACGGGTAAGTTTCAGAAGGTTATAAGCAGGAATGCAACGTGCAAGACTGCAAAACCAAAGAGGAAACAGCGCAACTAATAGAAGCAGCCTTTGAATACATGACAAAAATAAACAAGTCAAACTCTTCTTCAGAATTTCAAAAAAGGAAATAAACATGCAAGCAAAGCCTGGCGCGGAAACTTGTAGCCTTCAAACTGTTAACCAAACAGGCAGTAAGCTACAGGCTCGGCGACACCATAGTAGCCTACGTCATGGAAAAATTCAATTTGAAAGCAGACACGCTTTCAACCTTAAAAGTGGAAACGAAAGATTTAAAGCTTATACGGCAACTTGAAATCTTAACACAAAAACCAAAACCAGCCTAACCAAGCAAGCCTTCCATCAACAGCAATTAATAGAAGCTTGTTTCAGATTTCTGATTCTTTGATATTCTTTTTGTTTATTTGGACTGTTGCGCCGACGACGTTTAAGCAGCGCGTATTCTTTGTCGCGTGCAAGGTTAAAATGCTATTTGATTAAAATTACGTTTTTCAAGTTTTTGAAATGCGGGTCTCCCGTTACTATTTCAGCTCCTTTCATCAATCCTGTTGCGTAGACTATAGAGTCAGCTAGTCCCTAGCCTTCAATTTTACCTTTCACGGTTATGTCTATTTCAGCGGATTTTATTGCTATCGCTTCGTCTAGGGGTGTGAGGGCGCTTCTTTCCTTAATGAAGGCTCTTTGCTTTTCAGCCAATTCCCTGTTCTCAGCTTTGAGGGTTTTTGCGTAAATCTCTGCTAGGCAGATTGTTGGGGTTAACTTTTCCTCCAAACCTTCAATTATCGGCTTCACCTTCTCTCCAGCTTCACTTCCCATGAAATATTCAATCCAAGCATAAGAATCTATAAGGTATTTCATGCCCGATCCCTATGGTCTCTAAGGTCGCTGGTTTCAACTTTCTTCATGGTTCCAAACATACTTCTCTCTTTTGCGAAATGCTCGATTATGATTTGGTTGATCAGGTTTGAAACGTTTTTGGCTCCTGCTTTTTCTTTAAGAATTTGGTACACGTCCTCTCTTAGAAGGATCGTTGTCTTCTTAACCATAAACATCAACATAAACATTTATGTAAACGTAGAATTTAAGCTTACATTACTCATCCCATGGTTAAAACACATGGATTTTCTGGCAGAAACCGAATAAAAATCAAAAAATAATGGCTAATGAATATGATTCTTTTAAAGGCTGTTTTCTCTTTTTGCGCGCGCTATGGGGTCTTTGAAGGTTGTGGTGAAGTTTTTCCATGAGATTTTCTTGCGGGTTAAGAGTTCTTGGTCATGCGTGTAGATTACGGAAACTTTGTTCGCCAGGAAGTTAGCTATGATTAGGGCGTCTCTTCCGCCGAGTTTGTGTTGCACGGACAAGTCGAGCGCAATAATGGAGGTTCTCTTTGTTTGGCTGAAAAAATCAATGTAGGGATGTTTCAGAAGCATTTTCAGTCTTTTTACTGCTGCGCTCGGAACCCATTTTTGGCCGAAGACAAGCGTATGGTAGGTTTCATGCAGTATTGTGGGGTTTAAGGCTACACGGTTTTCGGGAGACAAGTTGATGAGCAGATCCTTCAGTTTTTCATGTTCTGGGTAGGCTGGGTCAAGCGCATAGCATAAGATGTTAGTGTCTAATCCTATCAATTTAAAATGTGCTCCATACGGCCTTCATTTTTGAAGGCGGCCAATTTTCTGGTTTTCCTGTTCTAGGAGGTTCAGATGTTATGACTTTGCGGAACTCCTCCATAAAGTCTCGGGGTTTGCCGGGGACTATTAGGAAGCCTTCACTTGTTTTTTTAAGAATTGCTGTGTCGCCTATTTGCTCCCTTATGTCTGTTGGAATGTAAAGCCGCCCTTTCGAGTCTATTTTGAGCTGAACCTCGTCCATTTTCCCACCATATCAAAGTGGGATAAAGCCCCATTTAAACTTTATGAGCGGGAGCGGATGTCTAATACTTTTAAGGGTTTGCGCGCGCGGTCGTTTGAGATTATTTCTTTTGCTTTAATTTTTAGTGCGCACGAAAGCAGTTCACTACAGAATATAGTCTTGGTGGGCGTATGGGCTTGGTTTGTGTTGACTGTCTGTCTTTGCAGAACCGCGCGGACAGACAGTTTGCAAACTTTCACTAAAAACTCAGGAGAGTTTTGCTGTTTTGGCTTGTTGTTTCTTTTATGAGTTGGGTTTCTTGGTGGTACGTTTTTAATGTTTGGCCCCACTCATGGCCTACTTTTCCAAAGCTTTTCTATGGTTTCCATGATTTTGGCGTAGGTTTCAATGCTGCATCGCCATCCGGCAAAAACAATCTCATTTACCGCTTGTTTAGCCTTTTCCCTTGTGATAATTTCTTCAGAAACTGCTTTTGCTAAGATGTAGGGCGTGCCTGCATAGGATATTCCGTAAATTTTAGCTGTTTTCCTTGCCACCTCATCGTCTATTATAGCTATTCCGCCATGTTCCTTAGTTATTGTTAAAACCTCAGCGTCAGTCATGTGAAGTCCCCTCGTCTGCAAAAGGCTTTCTAGAAAATTCTTATCTTTAGGCTCAACAATCTTGAATACGCCTTTTAGAAAAATCTTGTCTAAAATTATTGCGTCCGCCACGCCTTTACGTTTCCCTTCATCCACAACCTCTCTTTTAACGCTTAGAGAGGTTAACTTCTCATCTTTCAACTGCTCAAAAATCTTGCTAAGTCCTATCTTGATCAAGTAAATTAGCGGGGTGGCGTTAAAAACGAGTGGTTTCACTTGACTCCGCCACAGATGCTTCCTTAAACTCCCTCTCTATTTCCTCAGGCGTATACCTAACCCACTCAATATTGCGATGCTTTATCAGGTCAGCGAATTCCCAAAGAGAAAGCTTGGCTATTTCAGCAGCCTTAGCAAACGTCACTTTTCCATTACGCAGTAGCTCCAAAGCTGTTTGCTTGCGCCATTCTCCAATACCCAATTCAAGAAGAGTCCTCACTGCTGTAGCCTTATCTAAACCTTCCCGCTTAATCACCTCTTGAATTTCTTTCTCGATTTCTTCAGGAATCCTAACAGCCAACGGCTTAAGAGTCAACCAACTTCACCGTATACAAATGATACCAAACGCATACATAAGTATTGCGCACAGATTAAAAGTAGGCTATTTTCTTTTTTCCCTCCTGTTATGTCGATTTACGTGTTTTGGTTGTGCCCATTGTTTTTAGCGTTGGTTATTTTTGTTTGGAGGTTTGGCGTTTTGTTAAGGGTGGAGGGAGGGGTTGTGGTTAGGCGTAAGCCTGTCCAGCCTTCTAAGCCCATTAACAGGGGCGTTAAAGACGTGGAACAGAACCACATGCTTATCAGTTCCCCTAAATGTAAATAAGTTTTCAGCAAACCTCTGGTTATGCTTGATTTTGGCGGTGGAAAGACTAAGCTTGTGAATGTTTGTCCATATTGCAATCATGTTTTGGAAGGTATGGAAGAAGAGGCGGAAAAAGAGGATGTTGGGTATTCGATTTAGAGAAAAAGAAAGTTGAACATTAACTTGGTCAGAGAGTTAAAACTATAGATTTGTGCATGGCAAATTTAATTAATTGAGTGGAGCTTAATGGTTGTTTTGTTGGACTGCCCTTTAGGCGGATTGCTTAGCCTAGCATTTAGGAAGCGAGATTTTAGAAGGATTTTTGCTTTTGTGTTGTTGTGGCGCCGAATTTTCCAACAACAACATTTGCGCGCGTTAGAACAGGAGAAGGCTGGTGTTGAGAAAAGGGTTCTGGGAAATTTTGCTGTATTGGAGGAACTTCACATGTTTCATTACAAAATTTAAACCGATCTCTGGTGTTAACTTTTATCTTCGATAATTGCGTGCAGTTCTTTAAAAGTTATTTTGCTAGTCGTTTAGGGGTCTGTCCCCTCTTTTCTTCAATTTTTTAGAGAGCTCTGCTTTGATGTTCTTTGTAACACTTTTAGTTCTTTTCCATATGGCTTTGTTTTTAGCCAGCTGTAGGTTAGGTAAGCTGTGCATGCCAGAAATGTGGTTAGGGATATGGCGCATCCATAGTTAAACCAGCGTTGAGGCTCATACTCGATAGTAATTTCCAGAATGCCTGTTTGGGTTATGTAGAAACCATTTATCACGCCGTATAAAGGTGTTGATTGTATTTTTTCTCCATTTAAATAGGCAACCCATAATGGGTCGTAGGATTCAGCAAAGGAAAGCATGAAAGGTTTAGTTGCATTTACTTTTACAATATATTCTGTTGGGTTAATTCTAATGTATTCTAAGCTTTTTATAGAGTAAAAAATTTCTTCTCTGTTTTTAAGGATTATCTCAACTTCTTGAAAAGAAACATCGTCAATATGCATTTCTGTACTAGTAAAATTTTTGAGCCGATTCGCAAGAAAGTAAATTCTAGCTTTTACTGCCCCTTTTGGGGCAAGGAACGTTTCCTCAATATTGTACCATTCACCATTCTTAAGCCCTAAATAGCATAAATTAATATAGTTTGCTGAAAATGCATTCCCTTCTGTGAGATCCTCAGTAATATTGTACCAGAGTACTTTGGAATGCATATCAGTTATGTTATATCCTTTTACTGAGAACTTTAAGGTGTAAAGCACATTTTCTTTAACAGAGATTCTCAAAACTCATGGAGCGAATGTCAAAGCACAGAACAGAAACAGGAGCAAACAAGCTCTCCATCCTAAACCTCATTTTAAACCACCTTTTTACATTCGAAAAAATAGGGGGTTGAGGTGGTTATCTGCGCAGTTTCCTTACCATGATGACAAGATTAGCCACGCCGATGACAATCGCTATTACGACAAGCACTACCAGCACTGTCACAGTTGATCGGAGGGGGTCCACCTGTTCAGATACTTCTTGGGCTGTGGCTGGAGATGGCACTTCGGGAGCGGGGACTACGCCTATGGCGGTTGAGGCGTAGCTGTCCCAGTATGATTTGCTTCCAGAAAACACTGCGGTAATAATGTATCTCTCCTCTTTTGGCGGAGTCCATGTGTAGCTAAAGATTCCTCCATTAAGCGGATCCGTCGTAGCCTCGCCTATCTTTGTGCTTGAACCATCCTCTCCTATGGCATAGAGTTCAACTGTCACGCCTCTAACATCTTGAGACATGGGATATTGCATGTAAACGTATTTCATCCATTCAGTCATGCTTTCATCGGACACTGCAGTAGCACCCTTCGCACCAGGAGACTGGTCTGTAACTTTCCCCTCTATCAACAGGGAGTCTCCTTTTTTGATAATTTTCGGCGATGCTGAAATTTCTGTGGATGTTCTTCCTTTGCCGAAGCAATATATGCGGTTATCGTAGCCGTTATATGTCAACAAGTAGCCGTCAGCTATAGCGACAGATTCACCGTTGTAAAATCCTGGGATCTCCCAGAGAAGCTCACCTTTTTCAGCATTCAAACAGTACATTCTATAACCTCTGAAAATCGGCGAAGTGGGCGTATGCTCGGTTACCGCAAAATAAACCTTGCCATCAGCATAGTTTAGTCTACCAAAATGCGGCCATGTCCCATAGGGAGTCATTAAACCGCTACTGCCTTGACTGAAAGTCCATAAATGCTTTCCTGTTTTAAGATCAAAAGCAACAACGCATCCAGATTGCCCTGAAGTAAATAACTTTCCATCCGCTGCAAGAACACACCAATCATACACTGACCAGTCACTATTAGTATACTTGTTCAAAGGCTCTGTCACCCACATCTGCTGTCCGGTGGTAATGTTTATGACATGCCACTGCATGGTTTCTTTCTCAAAGAACATGTAGGCTCCTTCGCCAACCCCTTTGCCCCAATATCCGATTAGCCCAGGCGCAGAAGTTCCGCCAGCACCCCATCCAACATTGGTCCAGTTCTTCACCCCAAGCTGATTGCCAGTGGTAAGATTGTATCTAACATGCACAAAGGTCGGGGTAGTCCCATTCATGGTAATCACGGACTCGGCTACCAATACTCCACTTTTCACATCGATAACGCCTGTTGATTGGACGCCGGGCACATCTGGTATGGAGACGTTATATTGGACACCGCGGCTCCAGTCGATCGTTGTATAGGAATAAGGTCGATAGGTTTGAGCAAAAAATCCAAAGGCTCCACTTGTGAAACATAAGGTTGAATTCCACAATATAAGCCTATTATTTACGCCGTCGAGGATAGGTACCAGAATCTCGCCATTAGGCCCGAACCTTGACGCAAGCCCACCCGATGCACCTGTAATGGTTGTGAACAGTCTTCCAGTGTAGGCATCATATACTTGCCAATTAGTTCCCACAGCGCTCCAAAGATACGCGGTTGCTCCGCTTTGTGTGCCGCTGTTGAAAATGATTGTTTGGGCTGCGGAAATCTGCGACATGTTCTCCTTTCGCCACAGCTCTTCGCCAGTTCGCAGGTCTACACAGATTACTCCTCGAAGCTGCTCTGCTGCCCCAAACGTCGCCCAGAATATATTATAGTAGAGTCTACCTGCTATTATGTATGGGGTAAACTTATTCTCATAGAGCAATCCTGTGTAGAAGTTGGTTCCCCATCCTGCTTCTCCACCTACAATACCACCGAAAGTTAATTCTTTTGTCCAAACTATGTGAGGGCTTTCAGGCGCCTTTGTGTACTTGTTGATAAAACTTTCACCGAATGCAAGGCCAAGCCAGTTTCCACTTATCTTATACCACTCCCGAAATTCAGCGTTTATTGGACGCTCCCAGTAGGGATTTAACTCCATCCGTCGGTATTCCAAACCCGACCAGCGACAGGCTATTTGCGCTTACGAAAGAATGTTAAATCATCTTATGTAGTTTGCGGTCTCAGCGAAGTTCTAAAGGGGCGGCGGCGGTGGGGGTGGCGGTGGTGGGGGCGGAGGCAAAGTTTGTTTTAGAGAGAGATATAAGTATACGGATGCCACTGTGAAAACAACATTTGCAGCCCAGCTTAATATCGCTCCAATATAGGCGCCGACAACCGGAATTAATGCGAAAACAAAGCCTAGTATTAGGGAAACCACGATGACTAAAACTGCGAAGACAACGACTTCTCCTAAGTTTTTGATGAAGAAATCGAAAGCCCTTTTAGTACTTTGAACGGCGTCCGTTCCCTCTAATATGGCGATTGTGACAATAAAGAGAGCTACTGGAATTAGGATGAAAGTAATGAAACAGACTGCCGCGATGATTGCCGCAAGGATTAAAGTTCCAAGTCTACCCATAACAAGGTTCATGCTTTTTTTCAAATCCATTGGACGCCCATTGATAACATCATTAGCCATGTCAACAACCATGCATCCGGCAATAAAGCCGACAATGGACGCAATAAAGTAGCCTCCCCACAAAAGCCACGGATTTGGTGCTTCCACGTAAACAAATGGATATACGACAAATCTAATGGGAAAAATAACGTAAGCCAATATTTGAAAGATTAGTTGAATTACCAAGGGCGCGAGTATTGGAACAAACAAACCCGGGTTTTTCGCCGACGTATCTAAACCTTTCGACATTGACTCTACAGACTTTGCTGACATATATACTGCCTCATTTATGCTTTAATCATTTCTTGCCTGCGCTTTATTAGCTTTGCTTCATTAAATTTGCGCCAAAGTTTATTTAGGTCTTTAATGCAAAAATATTTTGGTGAGATCTTGTCCATTCCACGAAAGAGTACAACAAGAGACAAGCTTGTGGGCATGAAGGTTATTGACGCTGAAGGAAACATCCTTGGAACAGTTAAAGACTTAAGCTTCACTGTTGGGAAACTAGGCGTCTCGCTGAACGTAGAGGACAAGGATGGCCAAATTCGCGACATTCCTTGGGAAAACATCCAAGGAGTAGGCGACTTTGTGATTTTGAAACCAACTGCGCAGAGTGCAACCGAAACTTCGGTAGCCGCTCAGACAGCTCAACCTACTCAACAAATATGCCCGACATGTAGGGGTCCACTAAGCTATATTCAGCAATATCAAAGATGGTATTGCTATAAATGCCAAAAGTACGTCTAAACCCTCATGCGCACGCAAGCATTTAACACTTAAACTACTATAAAAAATCATTATTTTGCGGTACGGGAGCTTTCACTTTTTAATTTCGTTTTCATAAATTTCGGAAACAAACTCGCCAATAGCTGGCGCAGCCGTCAAACCTGGAGACTCGATGCCTATCAGATTTATGAAACCAAACAAATCCCTATCAGCCTCATGCCTTATTACAAAATCCCTGAATCCTTCGCCTGGACCTTGAAGTTTAGGTCTGACTCCAGCGAAATCGGATATGAGCTGATAGTTAGTGATGCATGGCAAGAATCTTTTCACATCTTCCCGAAACTCATGTTCGCTGGAACTCACCTCATAACTTATATTATCCACATAGTAGGCGTTCGGCCCCAATTTCACCACACCAGCCAAATCCGGAGTTAGGTGGATTCCTAATCCCGGTCCCTTTGGAACAGGATAAACAAGCATTTTAACAGGAGGTTTTCCAATGAGCCTGAAATAATCGCCTTTGCAATAATGCAATTTGTAACCAAGTTTTTCCACATTCAATCCGATAAGCATGGCTATTTTGTCTGAATAGAGGCCGGCACAATTTATTACGCTTTTTGCTTTGATAATAAATTTTTCACCGAAACTTGTTCCGCTTAATTCGTAATCGTCGTCTGTCTTCCTCAAACTTGTTACTTCTGTTTTTGTAGCCAATACTGCCCCATTCTTAGAAGCCTTCGCATAAAAATAATTCATAAGCTCGTCGGGTTCAATTATGCCAGTTGAAGGCGAATAAAGCGCTTTTTCAACATCAACATTTGGTTCAAACCTTTTAACATCTTCCTTCCCTAAAATTTTTAAACCTTCCACTCCGTTCTCTTCTCCCCAAAGCCTCAGCTTTTCAATCTTTTCTATCTCTTCCTCCTCAAGGGCTACAGTCAATTTTCCCAATCGCTTATAGGAAAGTTTGTAGTTCTCGCAAATTTCGTAAATCATCAAATTGCCCTTTACACATAACTCAGCTTTAAGAGAGCCTGGCGGATAATGAATGCCTGAATGAATCACTCCACTGTTGTGCGTGCTTGTTTCTTGTCCAAACTTTGCATTTTTCTCTAAAACATAGACTCCTTCGTTTCTTTCAGAAAGTTTTGCAGCCACAGCTAAACCAACTACGCCAGCACCTATAACAACTATGTTTGCTTCTTCCATACGGAGACCATAAAAAGCATACGGTAATAAATTTTTTCCTACTCACTTCTTCCACAACAAAATTGTCATTAGAACTTCGTCGCTCGCGCTGAGGGGATTTTACTGGAATTTTCTCCTTGAGACTTGGGTCTAAACCCAGACCGTGGCGCTTTCATGAACTTTTGGAGCAAACATGCAACAATAAGGGCGCTTTTTCAAACTGTAATAAAAAAGCAAAATCCTGCATAAGCTTGCAGCGAGTTCGCCGATGTTACATTAAATAGGTTTTAAGTTTGGTTGTTTAGAGTTCTGATTCCGAATCTTTGATATAGCTTTTCTTTTGTTGATGGAAAGATGTTGTTTGGGTTCGGAGTTGGCTGGATTTGATGTTGCTTTAAAGGGTTTTGTCTTGTGTTTTTTGATTTTCCTGTTTTTTGTTTTTATGTCTGGTTTAGATTTTGTCGTCCATGGAGTTTTGTATGGTTACGGGCTTCGGTTCAGTTTTGATTGGGCTTTTCTTTATTGGAACGTGTATGCTTGCGTATTTTTTGCTTTTGGTTTAGCTATGAGTTTTGTTTATTGGTTGGGTTCTGGCAGAAGCTGGAGAGATTTAAAGGTGAGTTTTGGTTTGTTTTTGAGTGTTTGTTTGTTGTTCTTTGGCGGTTTGGCTGATGTTTTATGGTTTATGTTTTGGGGTGCTGGCTTGCCGTCTGATAATGTTGTTTGGTGGTGGATGCCTTGGTATAGGGTTTTTGGGTTTTGGAATAGTTTTGCCCAGTTAGTTCTATTGTTTTGTACTTTTGGGGTTCTCTTTTTATTTTGGTTTCTTGCCTTGCGGTGAAATTTAATTTTAGATTTTTGTTTTTGTTATATTTTATATTATCATGGTTAATAGGGCTCCTGTGGTTAACGGGACTATTAAGTTGTCGCTTATTGGCAGCGGCAAGCTTTCAACAAACATTGCTGTTGCTGCGCCTGCCAACGCCTTTAAGGGATTCACATAGACGGCGGCCGCTAAAAAGCTGAAGAATATACCGGCGACTAAGCCTTCTATGGTTTTTCCTTTGTTAAAGGGCAATATTGTTTTTCCAAAAATTTTTCCAAAAATTGCGGCAGTGCTGTCTCCGAGGGCGAATATGGCAATGGCTGCGCTGCCTGCTGGAGCGGGGAACAACAATAAAGTAAGCAGTATGCCGAAGGCGAAGAATATGGGCGCGGTGGCAAACTCGTAGAGTTCCCCGTGGGTTGCTGCATGGCGGGTTATCCAAGAAATTATGGGAATATGCCTTTCATCCATCATCGCCACCTCGGATGCAATATACAAAAAGGTTACGGCTGATATGATAAGGGCGATGGCGTACTGCCCCACTAGGCTGGAGAGTATGGGGACTGTAAAGCCGCATGCATGAATAGTCTCTCTCAAAACCTCATTCTTAGATGGCAAAGCTCCCTTTCTCGGCTCTTCACCACTGATTAATGGAAGAATTTCAATTAGCCTTCCAGTCACCACATAATCCACTTTTACGCGCACCAAAAAGTCGGGGTTATACCCTATTTTTAGCATTTCTGGAAGCAGCATTGGCTCATTGTTCCTGTCGTCGACAACCACAACACAGTTTTCCAGAGTTAAACCTTCCTTTTCTAAGATTCTCTTCAAAACCAGAAGCTTTCCGCGTTGTTCTATAACCTCACCCGAAATCTCGCCTGTCGCAACTCCATTGTTTATTTCTAAATTGAATCCAAAGGCATAGTCGGCGTTAAGTCTAGAAGCTAACTCTTGAACAACAAAAGTTGGCAATCCTGAACTTATCAAAGCAGTTTTACAACCTCTCCTTCTAAGTTCTTTAAAAACCTTTTCCACGTCGGGCATTAACGGAATCTGCCTAAAAATCTGCAGAAACTCCTCAACTTTAAAGCCTTTAAAAACTTTAAACATTTTTCCAAGAGCAGATTTCAACGGAATTAAACCCAGTTCATATAGAAGTCCGTAAAAAATTATCCTTACAAACTGGGAAAAACTAAGCTTTCTGCTGATTTCAAAGAACAAATAGCGGTTTTTAGGAATCAGCACTCCTTCAACGTCAAATACTGCAAGCCTAGGTTTTTCACCGCGCAGCACAGACAATTTGCATCTTCTCTTAATAATCTTTCTAAATTCTTATAGTCTTTCATATGTTTGGAAAAACTTGAGCAAATACTCATTGATATAGCAAAAATGTTGAATAAAAAGTAGCATTCAATTTCCATGTTGGTGGTCGGGGCCTATTTCCCGCATGTCTTTCCAAACATGGTAGGCTAGGCTTGTGGCTGAACCAGCTGCAACCCCTAAAAGAATCTCGATTAGTTGACTGTTTTGAAGAGCAACCGCCGCAACCGTGAAAACGTCAAACATAACTGCAATGCCAATATATATCCAACACCATGTAGAAAGCTTCATCTTCCTCGGTCTACTTATACCAATGCTCGCAAGGAAAAGAAAGATCGCCACGGCGGGAATCAGGACAGTAAACATGCTTAAGCCCTCATTTTTGTCGCTTTCATAGAAAGAGACAGTTACACTTAAAAGTTTTGAAAACGCTTATTCCGTCGCCAGCATTACCTTTGAAATAAGCCCATAAATTCCTCCGGAGGAGAACCGCTTGAAAGTAAGCCTCATTCACATGAAAACCCGTGATACACTAGAAGAAGTCCTTTCAAAAACGGAGGAAAACATCCGTAAAGTTGCGGAGCAAAAACCTAATTTTATAGCATTACCCGAATATTTTTCAGTTCCAGGTTTCATTGAAAACTACTCTTCAGCGAAAGAAATCTTCGAGGAAACATTCAAGCCTACCATAGATTTTCTGAAGCATGTTTCCAGCGAATTTCCAGACATCTACATTATCGGAGGAACCTTAATTGAGAAGAAACAGGAATATTTTTTCAATACGTGCACCATTTGGAAGGACGGCGAACTTTTGAAAAGCTACCGGAAGAGGAATCTGATTAATGCAGAAGTCAAAATCGGAGTAAGCAAAGACGGAAACCCACTAGTTTTAGATACAGAATTTTGCAAAATCGGCGTGCTGGTGTGTGCAGACATCTTTGACTCAAATACAGTAGAACAAACCGTAAAAATGGGCGCTGAAATAATTTTTCTGCCAGTTGCAGCTTTATATGCCCATCCCAATGTTGAAGGACACCCCCTATCAGAGAAAATAGCCTCTGAAAAAGGAGTTTTCATAGTTAAGGTTGGAAACGTGCGTTCAGGCGCAAAAGGCGGCAGAAGCGCCGTTATCGCCCCATGGGGAGTCATAAGCGAAGTGGAAGATACTCCGTCAGACGCTATACTGACGGTTGATCTTGACATGGCTAAACTAAAAGCTTACAGAGAAAAACTCGAAATTCAATAGAATTCGCGCCATTTCTCAATAATTTCCAGCATTCTTGAAAACCCATGATTTTCAAACCACTTTTGCAGTTCCACATTCTTAACGGCGTACTTACAAACTTGCTCTGCGTTCTCAGAGTTATGCACTAGGAGAAATATTCCTTCAACGCTATGCCTACTTACATACGCCATAGTTTTTAAAAGTGCATTCAACTTTATCTCATTCAGCATTTCAGCACTGAGCTCTATGAAAACAGGCTTACTCAAAATTTTAGTGAAAATTCTTGTCAGCATATCCACCCAATACGTTGTAGTATAATCGTTGGCAGAAAGAGGAACATGGAAAAAATCTATATAGTTTGCGATTTGATCGAAGTCTATGCCGAATCTTTCTTTCGAAAGCACCGGATCCGGCCATATCTCCACAGCAAACGTCCTTGTCTTTTTTACTTTTTCTTTTGCATCTTTTATGAGGTTGGTCACCGTTTGCACTCGCCATTCCATCCAGTTTAGTCCACTTTGATGCCAAAGCTCCATACACCTTGAGCACACACAGAAACCCTCATCTGGAAAATGATAAAGGTTTAAAATAACTCCTTGAACTTCTTTATTGTCTACCTCTTCTATAAAACGCAAGATCTTCTCCCTATAATTTTCATTGGTTGGACAGATATAGTCCCAAGGCATGTTAATTTTCCTATTTTTCCTCAGAGCAGGGCCTTCCTTCGAAATAGCTGCCATTTCTGGATTTTTTCTTATGGCTTTAGCATCGCAAAAACATGTAATATCATTGTACATGTGCTCTACTGGAGGAAAAACCAAACCGTCAGCGCGTTTCGCATAATAAATCTGGATGTCGAATCCTTTGACTCTTTCTGGTTGGTAGGAAACTATCCCTATTTTCATGGGTTACGCTCGGCAACAGATATATTTAAGAATTTTTAGTGAA
>Ga0315298_1005974_pt1 | contig 16898 bp, 14 predicted proteins | sample WHS_1_MG_FD_203077 | JGI IMG/M metagenome (GOLD analysis project Ga0315298, IMG submission 203077) | Extremophilic microbial mat communities from Washburn Hot Springs, YNP, Wyoming, USA - WHS_1_MG | ecosystem: Environmental > Aquatic > Thermal springs > Hot (42-90C) | place: USA: Wyoming...
GATATCCAGAGCTATCCCCCATGCCTTGAAAACTCCAGGGGTTCGGGGGCGGCGCCCCCGACTCCAAACGGACATTTTCCCTGAGCAATTAGCGGTCATAATCGCTGAGCAGTAACAGAGTCCACGGTCCACCGGGCCGAACCCTCGGCCCGCACGCTTCCAGACGATTCGCGCAGCGGCCAAGCCCTCCGCTTCGGCGCCGGGAAGCTCACTCTCCCCCTCCCGGACGGCCTCAGCAAGCTGGTCCAGGACGCCCGCCTCTCGGGCCCTCGCCACCGACTGTCGGGTCACCACATCCCCCTGGGCCACCACGACTTCCCCATCCGGGGTCGTCACAGTCCTTCCTGCCATCCTGCCCACGGCCACCCGCGCATACTGCTCCGACAGTCCCCCCGAAATCGCAGCCGCCAAACCCTCGCCTGCAGCCTCGACCAGCAGGTTCAGCTTCGCTGCTCCCTTGGCCTTCTCGACTGTCTCCCTGGTGATGGGCTCCCCCTCGTAGCAGATCACCCCACCCGGCTCCTCGTTGACCACGCTCCGGCGAGCCCGCATCCCCACGATCAGGTCCTCCAGCCTCACCACCTCGTCGGCGGCGACCCTCTCGACCTCTGCCTGCGGTGGCGGCCCAACCGCCTCGGGTGGAGCCTCCACCACCAGGGGCGGCCCCTCACTGATCTGCTTCTCCCGCCCCATGGCGATCGACTCCGGGATCACCATGAACTGGATACCCACAGCCCTAGGGGCAGAAGAGGGCACCGTTAGCGCGCCCGAGATCAAGTCCCTGATGGTGCCAGCCGACACCTTGTAGCTGACGATCCGCCCATCCCGTTCGTCCACCACAACATCCGACACCTTGCCCATGACTCTCCCGCCATCGGTCAGCACCTGCACCCCTAGCAGCCGCTGCTCGCCCTCCAGCAGCCGGCGCCGACCTCCCCAGTCGACAACGGGCACCACGTCGGACTCGCGCTCTATCGTCACCGCATCGGGACCGATGCTGCGCACCGCCTCGAAGGGTACCTCTCCATGGGGCTCGTGCCGTCCTCGGCCCACCACCAACGACCCGACAGCTCTGCGAGTCGGGTCGATCACCAGATCCCGAACAATCCCTACGGTCGCCCCATCTGCGATAGCTACCACGGGCAAACCCACAATCTCGCGGCCATTCCTCATCCCGAACACCCCCGCCACCAGAAGAGTGCGGGGCCCGGGTGAACCCGGGCCCCGCGTGAGGAGATGGAGCGCAGCTCCCGTGGAACAGGCTCGCGCCTCGCCCTCCTCGACACGGAAGGGCAGGGCGTTGCACGGGGCATGCCAGCGCGCCCCATCGCACCTACTTGCCCACGCAAAAGCGCGAGAAGATCTCTCCCAGCAGCTCCTGTGTCGCCGTCTCCCCGGTTATCTCCCCGAGACAATCGACGGCAGTCCGAACATCGGAGGCCACACAATCGGTCGGGAATCCCGCCTCCATGCTCGCCACAGCATCCCTCAAGTAACGTTCAGCGCGCTCCAGCACCGCCTTGTGGCGAGGATTGGAAACCAGCAGCTCGTCGCTCTGCTTTGCAGAGGTGCCAACCAGGAGCTCCACCACCGCACCCCGAAGGGCATCCAGGCCGCTGCATGCCGACGCGGAGGTTTCGACGATAGGCGCCCCCTGGACGAGCGACGCCAGCTCGTCGGGAGCAGTGGCCCGCGGAAGGTCCGACTTGTTGGCCACCAGGATCGCCCTCTTGCCTGCCAGGGCCGAGGCCACTTCGCGATCCTCTGGCAGCAGGCGGGCCGATCTGTCCACCACCAGGAGGCACAGATCGGCACTCTCGATGGCTCGCCTGCTTCTCTCGACTCCAAGGCGCTCAACCGGATCCTGCGACTCCACGATGCCCGCCGTGTCCACGAGACACACGGGGACACCTCCGAAGTCGGCCGTCTCCTCCAGCGTGTCCCTCGTTGTACCCGGGATCTCGGTGACAATAGCGCGATCTGCCTGCAGCAGGGCATTGAGTAGCGACGACTTTCCCACATTGGGGCGGCCGACTATGGCGACCCTTGCCCCCTGCCGGCAGATGATCCCCTGATCAGCCGACGCCAGGAGCTGGCGGAGGGCCTCCAACGAACGATCCAGAGACCCTCCGACATCTTCCTCAGGGAAGTCGTCGTCGGGGAAGTCGATGGTGGCCTCCAGGTAGGCTAGAGTCGCCACCAGATCCTTCCTGATGGCCGACACCCTCTCGGAGAGCCTGCCTCCCAGCCCTGCCATCGCCAACGAGAGACCGAGGTCGGTTCGCGATCGAACCACGTCCATCACTGCCTCGGCCTGGGCGAGATCGATGCGTCCGTTCAGAAACGCCCTTAGCGTGAACTCCCCGGCCATGGCTGGGCGCGCCCCGGCCCGCAGCGCGGCCATCAGCACTCGACGAAGGGGCACGGGGCCGCCGTGGCAGTGCAGCTCGACGACATCCTCACGTGTGTAGCTGCGCGGCGCCAGCATGCACAGGGCCACGACCTCGTCGATGGGAGGCCCCCCCGGCTGTTCCACAGCGTGGCCGTAGTAGACCCGGTGCGATTCGAACTTGGACACGCTGCCGGCAGGGCTGAAGACCCGCCCGAGGATGGCAACCGCGTCTCGGCCGCTGATGCGGACTATCCCGATCCCCCCCTCGCCCGGGGGTGTGGCGATGGCGGCGATGGTGTCGTCGAACATGCCACGATTCTATCAGCAATCGATGGCAATCGCAGGGCTGCGCACTCCGAGCCTTGGCCTTCGGCGCACTGGACTCTCGGCGCGGGGTGGGCGCGCCGCACCGACGTCGCGGAACCATCATATTGAGGAGTCAATCCGTGAAGTCGCATACGTAGTAGGTCTTGCCGTTCTTGCCGGTGTAGACTCCGATCCCCACCTTGTGAAGATTGGGATCCAGGATGTTCTTCCGATGACCGTCGGCAGGGGGCGTCTCCGCCATCATCCCGCCGTGGCTGCTTCGCACCACGTCCGAGCCAGTCCGATACCCCGATGCCGAGGCGATGTTCTCCGCTGCGGCGCTGAAGGCCACCCCCTCCGCCTTCATGAGGTCAAATGGACTCGTCCCATCGGGCGAGATGTGGCTGAAGTAGCCGCGGGCAGACATGTCGCTCGCTCGGGCCCGGGCCAATCGCCGAAGAGCATCGTCCATCGCCAGTGGAGCGAGCCCGTTCTGCAACCTGCTCTGGTTTATCAGGTCGAGCCCGACCTGCTCTGCCGCCGAATCGAACCCCGAGTCGGGGAGCTGCTGTAGCATCGCAATCTTCACCTGCGGGGCCTCCCAGGCGAACCGCTCCGCGTTGCTCCGCTCCTGCAGTCCTTGCGGGCCGTTGACCCATGTGCGCGAACCATCGGTGAAGGCAGTCCAGTTGTCCGCTTTCCGCCATACCATCAGGCCCGTGGTCGTTCGCTGGAGCATGTCGCCCGTGCTGGGGTCGAAGTGCTCTTCTTCCAGGGGCTCACCCACAACTGACGGGATCTGGTCGGCCAACATCTTGAAACCAAGCTGGAAACGAATGCCAGGCTCGGCATATACCGAACCTGCTGAAAGGAACAAGGCAGCCAGCACAGCCACCAGGCGTAAGGACGGGCTTCTCACGGCGCATCCCTCCCTAATGGTCTTCGGGTCTTCTGTTGTTCCGCGTCCACAGCGAAAGGTTTGGGGAGATCGGGGGTGGCTGTGGGCATGTCAACCCGCGCCACATACTGTAACGGGAGACAGACTCTTCCGTTACACCGCCAATCCCATCATAGATACGGAGATGGCCAACCCCTCCATTCGCTGTTGCGGCGCCCTCTGCCCTCGGCCTATAATGCCGGCCAGGCCCCATCGCATCGAGCGGAAGGAGCCCCTGGACTCTTGCCCCGCGTGGCTGGCCCCGCCGGGCCAGCGCCCACCCACATTCTGTCACGGGAGGCTGTGCAAACTCAATGAGGAAGAACCTTGTCAAGGAGAAGATCCAGCAGGGGAAGGTGGTGCTGGGCCCCATAATGGGGTTCAATGCCCCCATTCTGGCGGAGATCTTCGCATTCGCGGGCTTCGACTTCGTGGTCTTCGACGCCGAGCACGGCCCTCTCAGCGTGGAGACCTGCGAGAACCTGGTGAGGACGGCCGAAGCGGCCGGCATCGCCCCCATAATCCGCTGCAACCTCAACATCCCCCAGGACGTGCTGCGGTACGTGGACACGGGAGCGGTGGGGATCCACATCCCCCAGATCAACACCGCCGAGGACGCCAGGACGGCGGTTCGGGCGGTGAAGTTCTATCCCATGGGCCAGAGGGGCCTAGCGGGCACGCGGGCCCACTTCTACGGCCTGCAGGGCCCTCTAAGTGAGCAGGTCAGGATCGCCAACGAGGAAAGCATGATCATCGCCCACATCGAGAATATCCAGGCGGTGCACAATCTGCCCGAGATCCTCTCTGTGGATGGGATCGACATCTACTTCCTGGGCACCTCTGACCTCTCCCACTCCATGGGGATCCCAGCCCAGTACGACCATCCAGACCTGCAGGCCGTCGTCGCCAAGGCGATGAAGGAGATCACAGGAGCCGGCAAGAGGGTGGGGAACATCGCTCGAAACGGGGACGAGGTCAAGAAGTACGTGGACATGGGCTCCAGCTACATAATCGTGGGGGCCGCAGGCCTCATCATGAATGGGGCCAGGCAGTTCCTTCAGAAGGCCCGGGAGGTCTAGCCCGACTCAGATGGCCTCGGGGTACCGACGGATCCCGGCGGTGCCCCGAAGCCTCGCTATCAGCTCGTCGATGTGGACCGCCCTGCTGTCCCGCCAATCGGGAAGGAGGTCCCTGAGCGGCAGGAGTACGAACAGCCGCTCGGCCATTCTTGGGTGCGGTATGGTGAGCCGTTCCGAGTCGGTCTGAACACCATCGTAGAGCAGGATGTCCACGTCGATCACCCTGGGACCCCAGCGAAAGGTCGGGGTTCTCCCCACCGAGCGCTCCACCTCCTTGGTAGCCTCCAGAAGCTGCTCAGGGGCGAGGGTCGTGGAGATCTCCAGGACGCTGTTCAGGAACCAGGGCTGTTCCTCCACTCCAACCGGCTCGCTCTCGTAGACCGGCGCGATCCTCAGAACCGTGATGCCCCGCGCGGCACGCAGCCTCTCCACAGCCCCACGAAGGTGAGCCATCCGGTCGCCCAGGTTGGAGCCGAGGGCCAGGTAGGCGGTAGGTGACATGGAAATCACTTCCTGCCAGTCACGATTGCCATGAACTCTGCGCGGGTAGCCGGCCTAGTTCGGAAGATCCCGCGATTGGCCGATGTGACCACCTTGCTCCCCGGCTTCTTCACACCCCGCATGGTCATGCAAAGATGCTCGGCCTCCATCACGACACCCACCCCGTAGGGCTTGACCACCTCCATGATGGCGTCCGCGATCTGGCTAGTCAGTCGCTCCTGCACCTGCGGCCTTCGGGCGAAGAGCTCCACCGCCCTGGCCAGCTTGCTGATCCCGACCACGCGCCCCTTGGGGATGTATCCCACGTGCGCTATTCCGTGAAAGGGCAGAAGGTGGTGCTCGCACATGGAGAAGAATGGGATGTCTCGGACAACCACCATCTCCTCATGCCCCTCCTCGAACCCCACCGACAGGATCTCGCGGGGATCCTGGTCCATCCCAGCGAATACCTCCCGGTACATCTCGGCGATGCGCCGCGGCGTTCCCTCAAGACCCTCCCGAGCCGGGTTCTCCCCTATGGCCCGCAGCAGCTCTCGAACCGCTCTCTCCACCGCGTCGTTGTCAACCAATTTCCGTCCACCCCATTCGTGCCATCTGTTGTGACCTTCCCCGGTCTGCGACCTGTGGGGCGTGCCGCGCTACGCCGTCACGCCCCCGCGTTGGCGGTCAGCCCAACCCAGAGTCCACCATCGCCCCTAATGCTCGATTCGATAAAGAAAGCAGCGACCCGAGGGGTCGCTGAAGGCACCGGCAGCTTCCACCTGTCGACAATAACCAATGAGATTCTATGGCACACCGCGGGGCCACGCAACCCCGGATGGCTGAACGCAAGACCCTCCCGGCCCTTGGCTCCTGGCAGAAAGCCCCTACCGATCGCCCAGCACTATGTTGTCTATCAGCCTGGTATCCCCGACCCTCGCGGCCAGCGCCACCAGTGCTGGCCCTTCGATCCGCTCTAGCTCCTCCAGCGACTCAGGGTCGGACACGGTCACGTAGTCCGTAGTCACCCCCGGCTCCGCATCCAGCATGGCCCTCATGGCCGACCGGATCTCCCGCGCATCCCTCTCGCCTCGATCGTAAAGCTCGCGGGCCGCGAACAGTGCCCTGGATAAAACTAGGGCGATCCTGCGCTGCTCGGGGTTCAGGTAGACATTCCGGCTGCTCATTGCCAGTCCGTCGGGCTCTCGAACCGTTGGCACAGTTACAATCTCGTGGGGGAAGTTCAGATCGCGCGCCATCCTTCGGATCACCACCACCTGCTGTGCATCCTTCTGGCCGAAGTAGGCTCGCTGAGCCGGAACGATGTTGAACAGCTTCGCCACCACGGTGGCCACGCCGCGGAAATGGCCAGGCCGGAACGCCCCCTCCAGCTTTTCTGAGAGACCCTCCACCGACACGAAGCTGCAGAACCCCTCCGGATACATCTCCGATGGTTCGGGTGTGAACACCAGGTCCACCCCGGCTTCCTGCAGCATCGCCAGATCCCTCCCCAGGTCCCTAGGATAGCGCCCGTAGTCCTCGTGCGGCCCGAACTGAGTGGGGTTCACAAAGATGCTCACCACCACCACATCGTTCTCTCGTCGCGCGCGCTCCACCAGCGCCATGTGCCCCGCGTGAAGGTAGCCCATCGTGGGCACCAGCCCCACGCTGCCGTGGACACCGGCCAGAGCTCTCCGCATCTCCGCAATCGTTGATATCTGTCTCATCGCCTCTCCCTCAGCAGAAGGACGATCTGGTCCAGGATCTTGTGAGCGACCTGCAGCTTCGGGGCCAGGGGAACGTCCACCCTCCGTCCTGCTGAGTCCAGCAGTACTACCTCGTTCTGATCGCTCCCGAACACCCCGCCCGCCGCGTCGACCCTGTTGGCGACGATCAGATCGAGCCGCTTGCGGCTCAGCTTCTCCTGCGCGGACTCCAGCAGTCCATCGCTCTCCAGCGCGAATCCTACCCTCAATGGCACCCTTCCCCCATCGTGAGGTGTGGCGGTCTCCATCAGGATGTCCGGGTTCGGCACCAGGGTGAGCTGAAGCGCCCCCTCCGACCGCTTCAGCTTCTTTGGGGCCACCTGGTCCACGCGGTAGTCCGAGACTGCCGCCGCCATTACAAGCACATCGATATGGCGCAGCCTGGCCATCACCGCGTCGCGCATCTCCACGGCCGTGCTCACCGGCACGAACTCCGCGGCCTTCGGGGGACGCAGTCCTGTTGGGGCCGACACCAGCGTCACCCTCGCACCTCGGTCGAGGGCGGCCTCCGCTATCGAATACCCCATCTTGCCCGAGGAACGATTGGTGATCACCCGCACCGGATCGATCGGCTCTTGGGTCCCTCCCGCGGTCACCAGCAGGTTGACGTCGGCCAGATCCCCACCCTGCCCGAGGATCCATCTGATCCGACCCAGGATGTCCTCCAGATCGGCCAGCCTGCCCCTCCCCGTTAGCCCCGACGCCAAACGGCCAAACTCGGGGTCCACCACCACCACGCCCCGCTGTCGCAGGCGGGCCACGTTCTCCTGCGTCACCGGGTTCTCGTACATCTCCGCGTCCATGGCCGGTGCCACCAGGATGGGGCACCGCGCCGCCAACACCGTCGTGGAGAGCAGGTCATCGGCAAGCCCGACAGCCATCTTGGCGATGGTGTTGGCCGTCGCCGGCACCACAGCCACCAGATCTGCCCCAACACCCAGGGAGACGTGAGCGATGTCCGTCTCCTCCAGTAGACGAAACATCTCCACATGCACCGGGCGCTGAGTGAGGCTCTGGAAGGTGAGCGGGGTTACCAGCTTGGTGGCGGCCTCCGTCATGACCACATCCACCTGGGCACCGGCCTGGGTAAGGGTGCTCGCCAGCATGGCCGCCTTGTACGCGGCTATGCTTCCGGTCACCCCCAACACTATCTTTTTCCCTTCCAGCATAGGACCGAACTCCGTGAAGGTGATTCTCGACCCGGCGGGAGACGCGGCCGCGCGGCTTTGCCAATCCAGGGCTCCGGGTGCGAGATGTCACTCCGGTGGCAAGCTACCCACAATGGCGGTGGGCCTCTTCACGATCCCGGGCGGTTGAGATCGTACATGATCCTCAGCCCCTTCAGAGTGAGGGTCTTGTCAGCCACCTGGATCAATGGCACCTCGGCCGCAATTACCGTGCACAGTCCACCGGTGGCGATTACCATTGGCTCACCATCCAGCTCGGCCGCTATCCGCTTTATCATCCCCTCCACCATCGCCGCGTGGCCGAGGATGATCCCGGACTGCATGGCCGAGAGGGTGTCCCTGCCAATGGCACGCGGGGGGCGTACCATGTCCACACGAGGAAGTCTGGCGGTCTGTCGCGAGAGAGCCTCAACCGAGGTCAGGATCCCCGGGGCAATGGCGCCTCCCATGTACTCACCGGAAGCGGAGACTGCGTCGAAGGTGGTGGCGGTCCCCAGGTCCACGACCACCGCGGGACCGCCGTACAGTCTGTAGGCCGCCAGGGCGTTGACCACACGGTCAGCCCCGACCTCCCTGGGGTTGTCGATGGCAATCCTCACGCCGGTCTCGATCCCCGGACCCACCACCAACGGGTCCATCTTCAGGTAGCGCTGGATCATCTCCCGAAGGTTAGACGTAACCTTCGGAACGACGCTGGCGATGATGGCATCGTGGATGTCCGCCATGGTCAGCCCGTGATAGCCCATCAACCCTTGGAACAGAACCGCGTACTCGTCGGGCATGGTGTGGCCATCGGTGGCGATCCGCCAGTCAGCCACGATCTCCTCACCCTGGAATACCCCGATGACGATGTTGGTGTTGCCCACGTCGATGGCCAGCAGCAAGGGTGACAGCTCCGCGGCACGCATCTTTGCGCCCTCCTAGCGGGACCACCCTGTCCCTAGATGGTGTCAGTATAGCACAGGCGGCCCAAGAGCCCATTTTGCAGAGATTTAACCGGAGCCCAACAGTCCGTTAGCAATAGAAGAGCACACTGGGAAATCGAGATCCCCCCATAAGATGGGGATCAAGAAGCTGGCAGGACGCAAGCAATGGGTGAGTGTCGGAGCCAAGACCGACACCACAGGGAGCTCTAGGAGGGTCACCAAAGTCATGAAGGTCGCATTTCCCGGCCGCGGGCCTACCCCGTGGTCGCAAGCCAGGGGACTGAGATTGCCGGAAATGTCGCGGCTCCGGGCGCCGAGCCCCCGAGAAGCCGCCGTGACGGTCGCTAGCGCCGTCAGGAGAGCGGCCAGGCCCTCTCTCCCGCGACTCAGACCGCTCCCTTGGCCCGATGCGGTTCGCGGCAGACTGCCGGGCAGGCGCGTCAATCTGCTCTTGGCAGCCGCGCTCGTCTCCCTGCTCTCGGGTTACGTGGGATACCAGCGGTTCGTGGCGGCGACCCACGCCGCCCCCATGGTCCAGACCGTTCAGGCAAGGATTGGGAACCTGGTGACGACCGTCACCGCCACCGGCAGCGTGGTGGACTCCCGCCAGGCCAAGCTCAGCTTCCCCGTCTCCGGCAAGCTGGCCGAGCTGAACGTGGCCGTGGGGGACACGGTAAAGGCGGGGCAGGTCCTGGCCAGGCTGGACCCGGCACCTTTCCAGGTGAAGGTGGACAACGCCCAATCGGCACTGAACACCGCCCAGATCAAGCTGCAGCAGCTCAAGGATGGAGCCACCCCGGAGGAGCGTGCAGCAGCCCAGGCGGCCTACAACGCGGCCGTCACCAAGCTCCGCGAGGTTCAAGCCGGGGCGACCGCCGCCGATCGTCAGGCCGCGCAGAGCGCGGTCGACCAGGCGCAGGCCACCCTCGCGGCGGCTCAGGCCAAGCTAGACCAGGTGAAGGCAGGCGCTACAGATGCCGATAAGGCTGCGGCGCAGGCCGCCGTCGATCAGGCCAAGGCCAGCCTCGCCGCGGCTCAGGCCAAGCTGGACCAGGTGAAGAACAACACCTACACAGCGGCAGACTGGGCGGCAGCTCAGGCTGCGGCCGACTCCGACAAGGCAGCGCTGGCGGCGGCTCAGGCCAAGCTGGACCAGCTTCTGCACCCCAGCCCTTCGGATATCGCGGCCGCCCAGGCAGCCGTGGACCAGGCCAAGGCTGCCCTCACCTCCGCGGAGGACCGGGTGCAGATGACCCAGAACGGGGATCTACAGGGTTCCGGCGCCACCAGCAACTCGGCCGCCCAGCAGGCCTATGACGCGGCCAAGGCCAACTACGACTCAGCGGTTCAAAAGCTCCAGCAGCTTCAATCGCCTCTGCCTTCCGACATCCAGGCGGCCCAGAGCGCCGTCCAGCAGGCGCAGAGCAGTCTCAACGCGGCCCAGGCGAAGCTGGACATGATGAAGCAGGGTCCACAACCTCAGGATCTGGCAGCGGCCCAGGCCTCAGTCGACCAGGCGCAGGCAACCTTGAACGCCGCCCAGGCCAAGCTGGACCAGATCAACGCTGGGCCTGCTGATGCGGATGTGGTTTCAGCGCAGACGGCGGTGGATCAGGCAAAGGCCAACCTCGCAGCAGCTCAGGCCAAGCTGGACCAGATCAACGCTGGGCCCACGGCCTCCGACCTGCAGGCCGCCCAGAGCGCCGTGGCCGCCGCCCAGGCGGACCTCGCCGCCAAGACCAATCCCCCCAAGGACAGCGATGTTGCGCTGGCTCAGGAGCAGGTCAATCAGGCCCGGGCGGCCCTCGACCAAGCCAAGCTCGATCTCGCCAACGCCAGTCTCACAGCTCCCTTCGATGGGGTGGTAGCCGCTGTGGGAGCCAACGTTGGGGAGGAGGTGGGCAGCTCTCCAGTTGTGACGCTGGTGGACCCAAGCTCTGTTCGCGTGGACGCCACTGTGGACGAGAGCGACGTGGCGAAGCTGGCCGTAGGACAGCAGGCCACGGTGTCTTTCGATGCGCTGCCCAACTACCAGGTTCAGGGCAAGGTGATCTCCATCGCGCCCGCCGGCACGACCCAGCAGGGGGTGGTCAGCTTCCTGGTCTCGGTAGGCATCACCAACCCCGACCGGCCCCTCCCAGCGGGGATGAGCGCCAGCGTGTCGGTGGTCACTGACCGAAAGGACAACGTCCTCCTGGTGCCCAGCCGAGCGATCCGAACGCAGGGGAACACCAAGCTGGTGGAGGTCCTCTCCAATGGAAAGACGGAGATGCGCCAGGTGCAGACCGGCACCTCCAACGAACAGATGACCGAGATCGTGTCTGGTCTGCAGCCCGGCGACCAGGTTGTAGTGCAGGGCACGTCCACCGCCCAACCCAGGGTTTCAGGCATCCAGGGCGGCGGACCCATCGGCGGAGGAGGGAACTTCAGGGTCATTCAAGGCGGCCGCTAGCCCACGGGCGACGATGTGTGGAGCTCAGCTCCGCACATCGGACGGTCAGACCGTGCGGCCTCCCAGTGGCTCACCCTGCTGGGAAGAGCCGCTGGGGAAAACAACCGCCGGGGGGAGGCTCCCCTCCCCTCCCCCTGGCGTGATTCGAGAGACGAAGATGATACAAGTAAGGGGCCTCACCAAGGTGTATCAGATGGGCGACATCCAGGTCCAGGCTCTCAAGGGCATAGATCTGGATATCGCCGACGGTGAGCTCACGGCCATTATGGGGCCGTCGGGCTCCGGCAAGTCGACCCTCATGAATATCCTCGGGTGTCTGGACCAGCCCAGCGCTGGCTCGTATCTCCTGGACGGGATGGAGGTTGCCACCCTCTCCGACAACCAGCTGGCTGAGATCAGGAACCGAAAGATCGGCTTCGTTTTCCAAAGCTTCAACCTCCTTCCACGTCGGACAGCCGTGGAGCAGGTCGAGCTGCCCCTCCTGTACGCGAGGGCGTCTAACCGTAGAGAGAGAGCGATCGAGGCACTGAACCTGGTTGGGCTGGGGGACCGCCTCTATCACAAGCCCACAGAGATGTCCGGGGGCCAGCAGCAGAGGGTGGCCATCGCCAGGGCACTCGTTACCAACCCATCTCTCATCCTCGCCGATGAACCCACTGGAAACCTGGACTCCAAGGCCAGCGAGGAGGTGATCGCCACCTTCTTGCGACTCAACGAGGAGAGGGGCATCACGGTGGTGTTCGTCACCCATGAGCCAGACATCGCCGCCTACACCCGGCGCATTATCCACATCCGCGACGGGGCCATCAGCTCCGATGAGCGGCAGGGCAGAAGGGTGCGGGCCGATGCTCGGCCCGCCAGCACCGTCATCCTGCCAGGGCTCGCGATCCCTCCTGTTCCCGCTCCCCACAACGGCTCCGTCCGGGCCCGGGAGCCCCGACATCCGGAGCCGGAACCGGGAGGTGCACGATGAATCTAGCCGAAACCGTCGCAGTGGCCCTGGGCAGCCTTTCGGCCAACAAGATGAGATCGGCCCTCACCATGCTAGGCATCATAATAGGCGTTGGAGCCGTCATCGCCCTGATGTCCGTCGGCGAGGGAGCCCAGGCCTCGGTCACCCAGCAGATCCGATCCATGGGGACCAACCTGCTCTTCATCACACCGGGCGCAACCACCAGTGGCGGGGTGCGATCCGCCGCGGGCAGCGCCCCCACCCTGACCCTCGAGGACGCGCAGGCGATAGCCGAGAGCGTCCCGGAGGTCGCGGCGGTAGCACCGGAGCAGGGGTTCTTCGGACAGGTGATCGCCGGGGGAAACAACGTCAACACGAGGATCACCGGGGTTACGCCCGACTATGAGAGCGTCCGCAACTGGCACGTCGCCGATGGCCGCTTCATCTCCCAGCAGGATATCGACGGCAGATCGCTGGTGGCCCTGCTGGGAAGCAACGTTGCCGCCGAGCTGTTCCCCGATGGCAACGCCACGGGACAGCAGATCAGCATCGGCTTCAACAACCGCAGACTGACATTCAGGGTGATCGGTGTCCTGGAGTCGAAGGGTGCCCAGGCCCTGGGCAACCAGGATGACACCCTCCTGATGCCCCTGACCACCCTCCAGCAGAAGGTGATGGCACAGCGGACCAATCAGGGCGGACACAACGTCTCCACCATCAACGTCCAGCTCGTCTCCGATGACCAGCAGACCATGAACGCCGCCGTGCAGCAGATCGGCGACCTCCTCCGCCAACGGCACAGGGTGGCCCAGGACGACTTCACCATCCGCAGCCAGGAGGACATGCTGGCCACGGCCAACTCGATCCTCGGCGTCATGACCCTGCTGCTGGGCGCGATCGCTGGGATATCCCTGGTGGTCGGCGGCATCGGGATCATGAACATCATGCTGGTCTCCGTGACGGAGCGCACCCGGGAGATCGGCATACGTAAGGCCATCGGCGCGAAGAAGTCCGACATACTGACGCAGTTCCTGGTGGAATCGGTGCTGGTCAGCGTGGTAGGGGGGATCATAGGGATAGCCATCGGGCTCGCCGTGTCCCGGATGCTGAGCGGGGTGGACTTCAACGGCCAGAAGATGCAAACGGCGGTCTCGCTCGGGGCGATCTTGATGGCGTTCGGCGTCTCAACCGCCATTGGGGTCTTCTTCGGGATCTACCCGGCCAGCCGTGCGGCGGCCCTCAACCCCATCGAGGCCCTCAGATACGAGTAGAGGCGCCCACCCCGGCGCCTCTACTTCATCGCTCTTTTCGCGCAAGGGCTCATGCGGCTGCGGACCTCTTGTCCAAGCGATCCACCTGCTCCGACCTCCCGCCCTCCTGGAGATCGTCTTCCCACCGGGCGGCGGCCATCAGCGCCGCCCCGGCGCCCGCACCAACGGCCAGCACCGTGGCAACCGTGAGGAGCGCGTTGGGCACGCTACCGGCCGTGGTCAGGCTCGCGGCATCCACGAGGGCGAAGACGCCCAGTAGCGCCGCCAGCACCCAGAGGTCTGCCCTGGAGAAGCCGAAGGCCCTTCCTCGCGGGCCCCTATTCCTGGTCAATGCATCTCGCTTCATTTCCATTCCTCCTCGATTTCCACAACGATCATCGTTGCACCGTGATGATGTCACAGATGCATATATAAGTCCAATGCCGAGTACAGAGGCGCGCCATAACATTTCTGACATATATCTGGCCGACACCGCGGTGCCGCGCATCTGGATAGTGCGATCACCCGGTGCACAACGGGGCGAACACCCCATGACATCCATCGCCCGCCCCCATATACTTGCGTGTTGTGTGGCAACCTTCAGCCATTCAGCCGGGATTGGAGGTCCGGATTCCCATGATAGCCCCACAGCTCTTGATGGCCCTCGCCTACCTGGCGCTGGCCGTCTGCGCCATTGGGACCATCCTTAGAGTCCTCAAGTACACTCGAGCGCCGATGCATCTGAGATGGGAGCTCTACCCGGTGCCCCACGAGAAGGGGAAGAGCCAATATGGGGGCTCGTACTTCGAGGAGGTCGAATGGTGGACCCGGCCGCGAGAGACCAGCCTGACGGGCGAGATCCGCGCCATGCTGGAGGAGATGCTCCTGATTCGGAGCCTCTGGCGGCACAATCGCCCCCAGTGGTACGCCTCCCTCCCCTTCCATGCCGGGATCTACCTGCTTTTCGGCTTCACCCTACTCCTAGGGGTTGCCGCGGCGGCGGAGGCGCTTGGGATCGCCGACAACACCCCCTGGTTTCAGTGGCTCCAGGCGATCACGGCCCTGGTGGGCGCGGTGGGGCTTGCCTCCGGCACACTGGGCGCCTGCGCGCTCCTCTGGCATCGCCTCACCGACGCCCGCCTCCGATCCTCCAGTACACCAATAGATTACGTCAACCTGCTCGTGGTGCTGTCGGTGTTCATGTCGGCCGGCCTCGCGGCCATCACCGTGGATCCCACCTTCTCTCAGTTGCGGGCCTTCCTGCGCGGTGCCATGACCCTGAGCCCCCCTCCCCAGCTCCCCGCGGCCATCGCCGCGCAGATCGTGCTGGCTTCGGCCTTTCTTGTCTACCTGCCCTTCAGCCACATGACCCACTTCGTGGCCAAGTACTTCACCTATCACCAGGTCAGGTGGGATGACGCCCCCAACCTAAACGATCCCAAGATGATCGCTCGCATACAGGCCAACCTGTCGAGGCCTGTGGGCTGGTCGGCGCCCCACATCCAGTCCAGCAAGAGCTGGGCGGAAGTGGCGAGGGAGGTGAAGTGATGGAAGAGAAGAGGCAAACGAACGAGCGAGATTTCGGCCGCCCGGCAGACCAGCTGCTTGAGCTGCGTCCCGAGGACCTGATGCCTCTTCCGCCCCCCATGGATGGCCCTCTGCCGCCCCTCAAGGGTGTGAACCCGGCTCGCCGACAGGCCCTGGAGACTTCCCTGGACGGCTACTCCGCCATAGGCCTCCAAAAGCCGGCCACAAAGGAGGAGGAGGACGCCCTGGTAAGCAAGTTCCTGGAGGGCCTCCAGAAGCTGCTCTCCCAGGACGACAACTGGAGCTTCTGGCAGCCCTTGATGCTCTCCCTGGACAACTGCACCCACTGCCAGACCTGCGCGGAGGCCTGCCACATTTACGAGGCCAGCGGCAGGCAGGAGATCTACCGCCCCGCCTACCGCTCCGAGGTGCTCAGGCGGATCATCAGGAAGTACCTGTCCCCGGGCGGCAGGCTCAGGGCCAAGCTGACCGGCTCGGACATCGATCTCAACTGGGGCACCGTGGCCCGTCTGGCGGAGCTAGCCTACCGCTGCAATCTCTGCCGCCGCTGCGCCCAGGCATGCCCTATCGGGGTGGACAACGGCCTCGTGGCCCACGAGATCCGAAAGCTCTTCAGCCAGGAGATGGGCATCGCCCCCAAGGAGCTCCACGAGCTGGGCACGGTCCAGCAGCTGCGGGCGGGCTCCAGCACGGGGATGACCCCACCGGCCCTGCTGGACAACATCCAATTCATGGAAGAGGACGTTGAAGAGAGGACGGGGCTCAGGTTCAAGTGGCCGGTGGACAGGGAGGGCGCGGACATACTGCTCATCCACAATGCGGGCGAGTTCCTGGCCTGGCCCGAGAACCCCGAGGCCTTCGCCATCATCTTCGAGAGGGCCGGCCTGAGCTACACCCTCTCCAGCGACCTGGTGGGCTACGACGGCGTCAACTACGGCGTCTGGTACGACGACGTACAGCTGGCGAGGGTGGCGCTCCGCCACGCCGAAATAGCGAAGAAGCTCCGGGTGAAGAAGATCGTCATCGGCGAGTGCGGCCACGCCCACAAGGCCCTCTCGGTGACAGCGGACCGCATCTTCGCGGCCGAGTACAACGTGCCCCGCGAGAGCTGTCTCACCCTGCTGGACAGCATAGTGAGCGGCGACAGGCTGGAGCTGGACCCCAGCCGCAACGACTTCCCAGTTACGCTACACGATCCATGCAACATCGTAAGGCTCATGGGGATCGTGGAGCCACAGAGAAGGATCCTCCGCAGGATAGCCCCTCGCTTCCGGGAGATGACCCCCCACGGCGTCGACAACTACTGCTGCGGTGGGGGGAGCGGCTTCGCCATAATGCAGGGGATAAACTTTCCGGAGTGGCGCGGCGCCGTCTCCGGACGCATGAAGATGAAGCAGATCCTTGACGCCTTCGAGGGGGAGTTGGATCCCTCGATCCCCAAGTACGTTTGCGCCCCCTGCTCCAACTGCAAGGGGCAGATCCGCGATCTGCTGGCCTTCTACAACGCCACCGAGGAGTGCAACATCCGGTACGGCGGCCTGGTGGAGCTGATAGTAAACGCGATGCCGGACCTGCCGCCCTTCATCGGGTGGAGCTGATCTGAAATGGCGGTGGGCCGGCGGG